>Ga0209573_1002975_pt1 | contig 19908 bp, 15 predicted proteins | sample TNRBio252014_DNA_FD_185870 | JGI IMG/M metagenome (GOLD analysis project Ga0209573, IMG submission 185870) | Wastewater treatment Type I Accumulibacter community from EBPR Bioreactor in Madison, WI, USA - TNR Reactor_6/25/2014_ DNA (SPAdes)... | ecosystem: Engineered > Bioreactor > EBPR >...
TCGCGGCCGTAGTGGCGGATGGCCCAAAAGTCCTGCGTGTGCACCGGTTCGTCGAAAATCCAGGCCGCGGTGCACTTCCGCCAGTCGTCCTTTTTGAAGTACACCTTGTTGTTGAGGTAGAACTCAAACATCGGCTCGGTCCACCCCTTCGCTTCGAGATGCTTCGCGATCTCCGCGGCCATCGCGCGGAACTGCGTCCAGTAGGCGTCATCAAACGCGCTCTCGATCCAGTAGCCGCCTTTGAAGTGCTCATCGTGCTTCATCGGCCAGTTCTCGTTCAGCAGAAGGTAATACGCGTCCACCGGCACCGCGCCGCGTGGCAAATCGGCGAAGGCGCTGCCATCGAGCAGCGGGCCGAATTCGGCATCGAACTTCGTCCAATCCCACTTCCCATCGCCGCCGAGCTTCGGTGCGGGCTCGTCCACCTTGCCCGTCCAGCCATACGGCAACTGATTCAGCACCACGCGATGCTCATGCGCGAGCCGGTAGTAATCACGCGCATGACCCGGCAGGCCGTAGGCGTTCATCTGCGGCAGGAACGACAAGCGATCCGGCAGCGTGAAGTTCCAAACCGTGATCGTGAACGGCATCACCGTGCCATTCACCGTCACCGTGCCGCCGTGCGTGCCTGCGGGCGTGTTTTTCGGCACATGCAGCTCGATGAAGGTGTCTTCGCTTTTGGACTCATCGCCCGGCACGAGTGGATCATGCATTCCGCCGACCTTCGGCATCGAATAGAGCTTCACGCCCAAATCAGGCGTTTTGACGATCGGTTTGCCCGTGACCGAAAAACCGATCGTTTCGCCCTTCGCGGCAAAAAAGTGCGTCGAAGCCAGTTCGCGGCCGAAAACGTCTTTAGAAGGCAAATTCGGCTTTTCAGCGGAAATGGCCGGGATGGGAGGTAGGACGGCGGCGGCGACCGGATTGACCTGATTGACGGTTTTGGGAGCCTCCACCGCACCATCTTCGAGCCAGAGCGTGAAGTAGGGTTTGTGGACACGTTTGTCCTCGCGGCTCGAAACGTAGCGGTTCACGAAATTCGTGAACTTCACCGCGTTGCCATCTCGCGTGTATTCGTTGCCAATGTCGTCGATGACGTAAAAGCCATGCGAACGGCCATCGAGCCGCGCTTGGGCCACTTCCGGCGCGATAGGGATGGTCTGCCAGCCTTCTGCATCCGGCGCGGAGGCATCGCCAAAGCCCCACAACGAACCGCCTTCACCGCAGACGACGCTGGTGATGTCCGGCTCGTTGTTACCCCAGCGCAGTTCGCCCGTTTTCGCCCACGCGAAGGAACTCGCTCCTGGCGTCTTTGAATAACTGCTGCCGGTGCCTTCCACCCAGTCCTGCGAGGTCGTGGAAACCGTCGTACGTCGCAGCGGTGCCTCCGGCGAGGCCAGATGCACATGAAGTTGCGCTTTGATCACCTTCTTCCCGCGCAGCGGCACCGGATCGAAGTCGATGAGGAAAAACTCCTGGATGCCCTTGAGCTTCAACCGGTGCGATCCGCCATTGTTCCCCTCCACCTCCTTCGAGTAAGCGGAGATCCACAAATCACGCGAGACCTCCACACGTTGCTGCGCGTGCAGCGTGACGGCGGCGAGAAGAAAGAGGAGCGTTCGGTTCATGCGCCAGCGAGAACGTTCCCGGAGCTTGCGCCGTTTCACGCGGCGATCCCCCCTGTGATGTGAAAACGCGGAATTCGGCGGCACAAAAATGAATCCAAGGGAGTGCCGGAGCCGCATACAGCCTTGGATTTATGCTGAACCTCAACGACCTCCTCGCCAAAGACCTCCTGCCTGATGCTGTCATCCGCTTTGGCATCCGCCAGCGGCTGGCCGAAACACTGCGGAAGTACAAGCAACCGAACATCGCGGCGCAGAAAGCGGCGTTGCTGCGCCATGTAAAGGAGTTGAAGGCGAGCCCGGTGGCGGTCGCGACGCAGGAGGCGAACGAGCAGCATTATGAGGTGCCGACAAAGTTTTATCAGCTCTGCCTGGGGAAGCATTTGAAGTACAGCAGCGGCTACTGGCCGGAGGATGCGACGACGTTTGATGAGTCCGAGGCGATCATGCTGCACCTGACCTGCGAGCGGGCGGAACTGGTGGACGGGCAGCGGATTTTGGAACTGGGCTGCGGCTGGGGCTCGCTTTCTTTGTGGATGGCGGAGCATTATCCGAACGCGCATATCACGAGTGTCTCGAACTCACGCACGCAGAAGGAATTCATCGACGCGGAGGCGGCGCGGCGCGGCTTGAAGAACCTGACCGTCATCACGGCGAACATGATTCATTTTGAAGGAGTGGGGGAGGGGATTTTCGACCGTTGTGTGTCGGTGGAGATGTTTGAGCACATGAAAAACTACCAGGAGCTGCTGCGGCGTGTCTCGACGTGGCTGAAGCCGGGCGGGAAGCTGTTTGTGCATATCTTCACGCATCGTGAATATGCGTACCACTATGAAGTGACGAGTGATGACGACTGGATGGCCAGGTATTTCTTCACCGGAGGGCAGATGCCGTCAGATGATCTGCTGCTGTATTTCCAGGACCACCTCAAGATCGAGGAGCATTGGTGTGTGAGCGGGATGCACTACAGCAAGACCTCGGAGGCGTGGCTGGCGAAGATGGACGCGAACAAGGCAGAGATCATGCCGCTGTTTTGCGAGACGTATGGCGCGGACCAGGCGGTGAAGTGGTGGTGTTACTGGCGCATTTTCTTCATGGCCTGCGCAGAGCTGTGGGGCTACCGTGAGGGCGAGGAGTGGATCGTGAGCCACTACCGGTTCACGGCCCGATGAAAACAATCGGCCCCTTGTTTTTGGGCACGCCGCCTTTGTTTTCGACGCTGAGGGCAAACTTGGCGGAGGACTCTCCGACGGGAACGACAGTTTTGAAGACGGTTTTGGCGGAGCCTTTGTCATCCACGGTGATGACACCGGCGCTCACGGGATCGGGCTTGCCCGGATCGACGACCCAGAGCTGGTAATCCGTGCCGGGCTCGGCAAGGGGCATTTTTTCGAGCATGATCACACCCTGGCCGCGTCTGCCGTCCCACACGATGGACATCTCGCTGCGGCGGTATTCCCAGACCTTGCTCTGCAGTTTGGCGATCTGCAACTGAGCCTCGGCATCCTGCTTTTTGAGCGCCTCGGTCTCAGCAGTGAGCTGAGTGATGCGTGTCTGCGCCTCGGTCTCGCGTTTGCGGAGGGATTCGATCTCTGCATTCAGCGCCGCCTGCTTCTTTTCGTAGTCGGCGCGGATGCTTTTGAGTTCGTCCTCCAGGCTACGTGCTTCTTTTTTCTCCTCAGCAGGGCTGCTGGCGGGAATTGCGGCCGCGATGGCTCTCACGGCGGAGGCATGTTGCTCGATGAGTTTTGAGCGTTCATTCCAGAGCCAGACTGAGGCCACGGCCAATCCGGCGGCCAACGCCCAGCCTGCGGTGCCCAAGATGACACCCCGCGAGACTCCGAACGCACCAGGGCCGCCACGAGAGCGAATCTTGGCGCGGATGCGCTTCTTCATGTCGGCGGGCGGCTCGACGGGCGTGATGAGACGGGCCAGTTCCAAGGCGACTTGCTCCAGCTCGTTGTTGAGGGCGCGGAGTTCCTTGTCGGACACGCAGGCACCGTCCAAGGCGCGTTGTTCGTCCCCTTCCAGCATGTGGAGAGCGTTCAGGGCGGCCAGTTCTTCTTGTCGTTCGTCCATCAGTCGCCTCCTTTCAGCAGATCGCGCAGGCGAAGGAGCCCGCGGCGGATGTGGGTCTTCACCGTGCCGAGCGGCAGGTTCAGTGATTCGGCGATGACATGATGCGTCAGTCCCTTCAAAAAGGCGAACTCGATCAACTGGCGCTGGTCCTTGGGCAGTTCACGCAAGGCCTCGCGCACGGCTGCGGCTCGTTCGGACGTTTCCAAATCGGCATCGGCGGAGTCTGGGGAATCTCCGCCCAAGGCCGAGTGCTCCAGGGCGGCGCTTTCGACGAGGCGGTTGCGACGGCCGAGCATGCGCATGCGGTCGATGGCCTTGTGGCGCACGATCATCACCACCCAGGTGAATGCCTTGCTGCGGGCGGGGTCAAAAGCAGGGGCGCGGTCCCACAGATGAACGAAGCTGTCTTGCAGCACGTCCTCTGCCTCACGCTCATCATGGAGCATCTGACGTAGCAGGCCGTGGAGGCGCGGAGCGAGCTTGTCGTAGAGCTGCTCAAACGCGCGCATGTCCCTGCGTCCAGCACGCTGGAGCAGTTCTTCGTCGTTGAGTTCAGGCTGGCTCATGGGGGATTTGAGCGCTCGTCGGAGAGCGTAGGCTCCGAGGGCGGGGAGAGGATTCCATGCCAGAGCTTGTGCATTCACACAAGTTTTTGCGACAGCGGAGGCGGTCTGGATTCAAAAAAAGTCGCTGGCAAGGAGCGGGCGCTACTTTTCCACCCAGCGCCGAATCCAGGGCAGCGTGAGCACGATGGCGATGATGATGCCCGCGCCGAGGTAGAAGCCGCCGCTCATGAACTCGGCCTGCCCGAAGACGAGGGCGGCCAAAAGAATGCCGTAAACGGGCTCCATGTTGTAAACGACGTTTACGGTGAAGACGCTGACCCGCCGCAGCACGTCCATGAAGCCGGCGTACGCGGCCACGGTGCAGACCAGCGCGAGCACGGCGACCCAGAGCGCTGAAGAGGCATCTGGAAGCACGGGCAGGATGCCGTTTTCAAGAAAAGGCCGCGAAATGAGGGCGGCAATGAACGCGCCGGTCATCTGATACACGCCAATGATGCTCCAGTGCGTGTCTCCGGCCACCTGCTGCTTGCTGAGGGTGGCAAAAAAGGCCGCCAGCACGGCGGCGGCGATGGCGACGGAAAACCCAAGCCAGTAACGAAACTCAAACTCGTAGATCAGCCACACGGCCCCGACCATGATCATGCCGACGACGAGCTCCGAGAGACGCCAGCGCCTGGAGCCGTCGATCAGCGGCTCGATCAGCGAGCACCACAGCATGGCCGTGGGCATGGCGGCGAGGCAGACGGAGGCGGTGGAGAGACGTGCCGACCAGAAGAACAAAATCCAGTGCAGTCCCAGAATGACGCCGACCCCGAACATCGCCGCCCCGCAGTGCGCTGAAATCTTGAGGCGGTGCCCCAGCAGCCATGCGATCAGCGTAAATCCCAGGGCGGCAAGCGAGGTGCGCCAGAGCACGACATCGACGGGGGACAGCAGGATCAGCTTGCCCAAAATGGCGGTCAGGCCCCACGCGAGCACCACCAGGTGAAGCTGGAGATAGTCACGGGTGTCGGTGCGGGGCATGAGCGGGTGGTTCTTAACCCTCGCAGGCCTGGGAAGCCAAATGTTTGCATGAATGAGGCGCGGAAGGGCGAAATGGCCTCAAAAAACAGACCGGGATGATCCCGAACTTACACCTTGACGTTGTGCGGCAGGGAAGCAGTAATGCGGCTTCAAATTTGTGCCGTGAATGGCACATCGTCCGTTCATCTCCCGCGTCCGCTTCATTATGACCCAAGGAAACTTTTCCCGCCCCCGATTTTGCCTGTTGGCTGTCGCCGTTCTCGCACTCGTGACCGCTCCCAATCCTCTGTTGCAGGCCCAGGTGGGAATTCCTGTGGCTCCAGCGGCCCGCAAGGTGGTGAAGGATGTTCAGATCACCTTCAAAGGGGCGGTGAAGCTGGATGAAAATCGCATTCGCAGCCAGATGTCCACGCGTGTCGGCCAGCCTTTCACGGACGAGGCGGTGGAGCGCGACATCCGTGCTCTTTACAGCACCGGCGTGGTGGAAAACCTCGACATCCGCGCCGTGGACGTTGCTGGCGGTGTGCGGGTGATCGTGGAGATCGTGGGTCGCGGGGGCATTGGCGAACTGGGTTTCTCAGGCAACACTGTTTTTGACAACGACCGCCTGGCCAAGGAGATCGAGGTGAAGGTGGGAGATCCTGTGGACGACGGCAAGCTGAGCGCCGCGCAGCAGAAAATCGTCGAAATGTATGAGAAGAAGGGGTACTCGGATGTGATTGTCAGCTACGAGATCACGCCATCCACCCGCGAAGGCTTCTCCACGGTGATTTTCAAGATGGACGAGGGTGCCCGTGGCATCATCCATGACATTCGTTTTGAAGGGAACACCGCTCTCAGCGCCCGCAAGCTGCGCGCCAAGCTGAAATCTCGCGAGCATCATTTCTGGAACCTCTGGGGCAAGGCGGGCAAGCTCAACAGCCAGGACATGCAGGAAGACATCAAAATCATTGAACAGGCCTTCCAGGACGAGGGTTATGTCTATGTGAAAGTCACCGAGGTGCGCCGGGAGCCGGTGTCCGCGAAGGAAATGGATCTTGTGTATGTGATCAGTGAGGGGGCGAAGTATGATGTGGCGGGCGTGAGCATCGCTGGCAACACCGTCTTCACCCAGGAGGCGCTGAACCAGGGAATCAAAACCGAGGCCAATTTCCCTTATGTGGGCAGCTTCGTGCGGGCGGACGAGAAGATGATCCAGGATTACTACGGCTCCCGTGGCTACGCTGACGCCCGTGTGGAAACCAGCATTCTTGATGCCGGCCCAGGTTTGGTCACCGTCGCTTATAACATCACCGAGGGCACCAAGTCCTACATCAGCAAGGTCAACATTTCCGGCAACAGCGTCACGAAGGACGAGGTGATTCGTCGTGAAATGCCCTTTTCCCCAGGTGAGGAGCTCAACACGGTGAAGATCGCCGCTGGCAAGAGCCGCCTGGAAAACCTGAACTACTTCAGCGCCGTTGACGTGCGCAACACACCCGCCTTGAACGAAGGTTACAAGGACGTGGACATCAATGTCGTCGAGCAGTCCACCGGCACTGTGAACTTTGGCGCGGGCTTCAGTTCCATCGACAGTTTGACCGCCTTCATCTCCGTCACACAGACGAACTTCGACATCAGCGACTGGAAAGATTTCCGCGGAGGCGGCCAGCGGTTCAACGCCAACATCCGTGCCGGTAATCTCCGTCGTGACATGAGCGTGACCTGGACGGAGCCTTGGTTCCTGGGACGCCCGCTTGCCCTCAGCGTCGATCTTTTTTATCGAAACTTGTTCTTCATCTCGAACATGTTTGACCAGACAGAAGCCGGAGCCACCGTCAGCCTTCGCAAGCAGACGGGCGAGCACTCCTACATTGAAGGCGGGTTGACGCTTCAGCAGGTGGAGATCGACAACATCGACCCTGCCGCCACGGCCATCATTCGCCGGGAAGCTGGCTCTTACGCGCAGAGCAAGATCTTTGTCAGTTGGGTGCATGACACGCGCGACAATGTTTTCATCACACGCCGCGGTCACAAGTTTGAGGCCGGTGCCATGGCCTCCGCCATGGATGTCGAGGCTTATGGGGTGAATTTCGGCGGCCAGCAGTTCTTCAGCCTTTGGGGTGACACGATCCTGAGCTTCGAGGGCATGTTCCGCGCGGTGGAAGGCAGCAACATCCCGATCTTTGAGCGTCTGTTCCTCGGTGGTGCCAACAACCTGCGCGGCTTTGACTATCGCGAGGCCGGTCCCAAGGACACTGCCGGCGAGCCTTTGGGCGGCAAGACCTCCATCTATGGCACCGCGGAGTACACCGTTCCCGTCAACATCCTTGGCGCCCCGGCGGACAAGGCTCCGCGTGTGGCTTTCTTTGGAGACATCGGAACGATCAGCGGTGCTAGCGGCAGCTTCGTCGGCAACGGGGAGATTTATTCAGATGTCGGCATCGGCCTCCGTCTCTTCCTCCCAGTGGGTCCGATCCGCGTCGATTACGCCGTGCCTGTGACCAATGACCAGTTCTCCGGCTCCGGCCGCTTCCAGTTCAACATGGGCTACAAGTTCTAAGCCCTCGTGTCGGACATTTTGTTTGTCTGCTTCTCCAATCCCCTCCAAACTCCCGTTCTTATGATTCGCAGCGCGTTCATCGCCCTCTCCCTCGCAGCCACCGTCACCCTTCAGGCCGCCGATCTCAAAATCGGTGTGATCGACATGTCCAAGGTCTTCCAGGAGTTCCACAAGACCAAGTCCGCCGCTGAGAAATACAAAGGCAACTACGAGAAGGCGGCCCAGGAGATGCAGGAGCGTCAGACCGTTTACAAAAACCTCGCCACTGAGGCCCAGAAGCTCCAGAAAATCGCCCAGGATCCCATCATCACTCCCGAGCAGCGCAACAAGCATGCGGCCGAACTGGGTGAGAAGGTGAAGGAAATCCGTTCCATGGAAATGGAGATGCAGGAGTTTGCCGAGCGTCGTCAGACCCAGCTCAAGCAGGAGGACATGCAGATCCGCAAAGGCCTCTATGAGGAGATCCTCGTCGTCGTGCGTGACAAATCGAAGGCGGACGGCTTCGACATCGTCTTCGACAAGACCGGCGTCAGCCTCTCCACCATCCCGATCATTCTTCATGTCAAAGAAGGATCCGCCACGGACATGACCGACCAGCTCATCGTCGAGCTCAACAAGAACGCCCCGCCTCCGGGAGCCGAGCCAGCCAAGGCTCCGGCAGGTGAGGCCAAGAAATAATCTGGTTTCTTGTTTTTAACCTCACCGGGCACGCCGCATTAAATTGCGACGTGCCTTTTTTCTTTTCCACGTCATTCTCCAGACTGTTTTCATGAGCAGTTCCATCAGTCTTCAAAAACTGGCCGAGCTTGTCAGCGGTGTGCTTGCCGTTGGTCCGGCCGATGGCGTCATCACCGGGATCAACTCCCTCATGGATGCCGGTCCGGGAGACGCCACTTTTCTGGGCAATGTGCGCTACCTGCCCGCGCTCAAAACCACCCGTGCCACCGTCGCTCTGGTGCCTGAGGATCTGGATGTGCCGGAGGCGCCGAGGGAACTTGCCCTCATTCGTGTCAAAAACCCCACGCTCGCTTTTTCCAGCGTCATCCGCCTGTTTGGTCCGCCCTCGCGGGAGTTCGTGCCGGGAGTCCATGAGACCGCCACCGTCGCCAGTGACGCCGTCTTTGATCCTCAAAAAGTCAGCATCGGGCCGCATGCGGTGATTGAAGAAGGAGTGACGATTGGGGATGGCACCACGATTCATGCGGGAGCCTCCATCGGGCGTGGGGTGAGCCTGGGCATGGACTGTGTGATTCACTCCAACGCGGTCGTCAAAGAGCGCTGTGTGCTCGGGAATCGCGTCATCCTGCACAGCGGCTCCGTCATCGGCAGCGACGGCTTCGGCTACGAGCTTGTCCAGGGCCGCCACCAGAAGATCGACCAGGTCGGCATCGTGCAGATCGACGACGATGTCGAGATCGGCTCCTGCACCACCATTGACCGTGCCCGCTTTGGTCGCACCTGGATCGGCGAGGGCACCAAGATCGACAACCTCGTGCAGATCGGCCACAACTGCATCCTCGGGAAGCATTGCATCATCGTCTCGCAGACCGGCATCTCCGGCAGCACCCGCCTGGGCAACTATGTCACCATGGGCGGCCAGGTCGGCGTGGCCGGACATCTTGAAATTGGCGATCAGGTCATGTTCCTCGCCAAATCCGGCGTCACCAAAAGCATTCACCAGCCCGGAGCCTACACCGGTTTCCCGGCGCGTCCGCTTATGGAGGGCCGCAAGATGCTCAGCCTTCCGGCCAAGATCCCTGATCTGCTTGAGCGTGTCCGTGAACTGGAAAAAAAGATCGCCGCGCTCGAGCACAACGGCCACGAAGAGTGATCGTGACGCGGCCACAGTCGTAATGCAGGGTGGACGTTGCCAATCACCGGCATTCGTACTAGCTTCACCGCCCCATGACCGCCGCCTCGCTCCTTCCTCTCCCCGTGATGCCAGACACCCACGGCCACTTCGGCCAATATGGCGGCATGTTCGTGCCTGAAACGCTCATGGCGGCCCTCTCCGAGCTGTCCGACCACTACGAGAAGGCCAAGGCCGATCCCGCCTTCCAAAAAGAGCTCGACCGCCTGCTCCACGAATATGTGGGTCGTCCCACGCCGCTCTATTTTGCCGAACGCTGGACCGAAAAGATGGGCGGTGCCAAAGTCTATCTCAAGCGCGAGGATCTGCTGCACACTGGCGCACACAAGATCAACAACGCCCTCGGTCAGATCCTGCTCGCCCAGCGTCTTGGCAAAAAGCGCATCATCGCCGAAACCGGGGCCGGTCAGCATGGCGTCGCCACCGCGACCGTTTGCGCGCGCTTTGGCGTCGAATGCGTCATCTACATGGGCAAGGTCGATATGGAGCGCCAGGCGCTGAATGTCGCTCGCATGCGTTTCCTCGGGGCCAAAGTCGTCGCCGTCACTGCCGGACAGGCCACGCTCAAAGAAGCCGTGAACGAAGCCATGCGTGACTGGGTCACGAACGTGCGCACCACGCACTACATCCTCGGCTCCGCGCTCGGATCGCATCCGTTCCCGATGATGGTGCGCGATTTCCACCGCATCATTGGCGTCGAGGCTCGCCGCCAGATTTTGGAGCGCGAGGAACGCCTGCCCGATCTGCTCGTCGCTTGCGTTGGCGGCGGCAGCAATTCGATTGGCCTGTTTCATCCCTTCCTCAACGACAAAGACGTGCGCATGACCGGCGTCGAAGCCGGTGGGGATGGCATCATTCCTGAGCGTCACGCCGCCCGCTTCCAAGGCGGCCGCCTCGGCGTGCTGCAAGGCACGAAGACCTGGCTGCTCGCCAATGCCGACGGTCAGATCGAGCTCACCCACAGCGTCAGCGCCGGTCTCGATTACGCCGCCATCGGCCCCGAGCACGCCTGGTTGCACGATCAGGGCCGCGTCACTTACAACTACGCCACCGACAGCGAGGCGCTCGCCGCCTTCCAGGAACTCAGCCAGGTCGAGGGCATCATCCCCGCCCTCGAAAGCTCCCATGCCATCGCCGAAGTGCAAAAAGTGGCCCCCACGATGCGCAAGGACCAGATCATCCTCGTCAACCTCTCCGGTCGTGGCGACAAAGACGTCGCCCAGGCCGCCCGCATGATTTTTGGCGAGGAATTGAAGTTCTAAGCGCCTGCCATGAAGCCGTGGAGCATCGCCATCTGCCTGGGTGCCTTCGCATTCAGCAGTGTGGCTTCTGCGGAGCCCAAACGCGTCCACGTCTTCGTCGCGCTCGCTGACAATGCCAGCCAGGGCATCGCGCCGGTGCCTGCGAAGATCGGCAATGGCGACGATGCGGCCTCAAATCTCTATTGGGGCACCACCGATGGCCTCAAGTCTGTCTTTGGCCGCAGCAAGGCATGGAAGCTCGAAAAGACCGAGGAAAATCCTACGCCGGAGATTCTTGAGCGCCGTTCGTATCGCCATACCACGAAGGATTGCCTCCTCGTCGCCGAGGCATGGCGCGGTAAAAACATTCAACAGTGCCTCGAAGCGTTCTTCACGAATCTTCAAACCCGCAAAAGCGATCTGACCGCCTTCATCGGTCACAATGGTCTCATGGATGCGCCGCTGGGAGTCACGGCGGTCAATCCATCAGCCCAACCGACGGACGCCATCATCCTCTGCTGCATCAGCGCCCGGTATTTCAAACCGCATCTCGAAGCATTGAAGGCGCGTCCCGTTCTCACCACCGAGCAGCTCATGTATCCCGGAGCCTTCCTGTTGCGCGATTTTCTGGATGTCTGGCTGCGCGGTGGTTCCCGTCCTGAGATGCGCATGGCGGCCGCCAGGGCTTATGCGGCCAATCAAAAGATCTCCGTGAATGCCGCCGCCGGAGTGTTTTCCAAGCTGGAGTGATTCGCCCTCGCACAAGCGGTCGGCTTGCTTAGCCTGCGCTCATGCCGCCTCCTCGCAACATCACCAAGCCCGAAGTCCTGCGCGGACTGGTGGACCGCGTGGTGTTTCACAATGAGGAGAACGGCTTCTGCATTCTCAAGGTCGTGCCTGCGGGCAGGCAGGAGACGGTCAGTTTGATCGGCAAGGCTCCGCGTGTGGTCGCGGGAGAGGAATTCGAGGCGCGGGGCGTGTGGGAGCCGAACCGAGACTTCGGGCCGCAGTTCAAGTCGGATGAATTGAAGCTGCGCCGGCCTGATTCACTCAGCGGGATCGAGCGCTACCTCGGCAGCGGCCTCATCAAGGGCATCGGCCCGGCGCATGCGAAGCGCATCGTGGAAAAGTTCGGACCCAAGGTCTTCGACATCATCGAAAACGAGTCGAAGAAGCTCGAAGATGTCGAGGGCGTGGGCAAAAAGCGCCGCATCGAGATTCGGGAGTCGTGGATGAGGCAAAAGTCGATTCACGGCATCATGTTGTTCCTGCATCAGCACGGCATCAGCTCCACACGGGCGTTGCGCATCTACAAAACGTATGGCGACGAGGCGCAGGCGGTGTTGAAGGAGAATCCGTATCGTCTCGCCCAGGACATTCGCGGCATCGGCTTCAAAACGGCGGACGACATCGCCTATCAGCTCGGTGTGGCCGAGGACGCGCCGGAGCGGATCAAGGCAGGCATTCTGCATGTGCTCGAAACCGCCGCGCAAAACGGCCACTGCTGCTTCCCAGAGACCAAGGCGGTCGAAAAAGCGCTGGAGCTGCTTGGGAGTGCGGAGGCCCTCATCCGCCCTCAAATCGAAGCCCTCACCACCAGCGAGCAAATCGAGCGTCACGGCGAGTTCTTGTATCTGCCTTACCTCCGTGCCGCCGAGCAAAGCATCGCCGCGAGTGTGAAATCACTCGCGGCCGTTCCCGCAGCCTATCCTCCCATCGACGAAGACGCCGCGCTGGCTTGGGTGATGAAGAAAACGGGCAAGGAACTGGCCGAAAGCCAGCAGCGGGCCGTGCGCGAGGCCTTGCGGCAGCGCCTGCTCATCATCACCGGCGGTCCGGGCGTGGGAAAGACCACGATTCTGCGCAGCATCCTGCTCATTCTGCAAAGCAAGCAGGTCAAACTCGTGCTCGCGGCCCCCACGGGCCGTGCGGCGAAGCGTTTGAGCGAAAGCACCGGCTTGGAGGCCAAAACGCTGCATCGCCTGCTCGAATACCAGGGCGAAGGCCAGTGGGGCCGGCATCGTGGCAAGCCGCTGGTCGGCGATTTGTTCGTGATCGACGAGGCTTCGATGATCGACGCGCCGTTGATGGCCCAATTGCTCTCCGCATTGCCAGAAGGCGCGCATTTGCTGATCGTTGGCGACGCGGATCAGCTCCCGTCGGTCGGCCCTGGCATGGTGTTGCATGATTTGATCGCCAGTGGAGCCGTGCCGTGTGTGAAGCTCACAGAAATCTTCCGCCAGGCCGCCAGCAGCCGCATCATCACCAGCGCTCACGCGATCAATCGCGGTCAGGTGCCGGATTTGAAGCCCTCACGCGGCAGCGACTTCTTTTTCCTCGAAGCCGCCGATGCGGAGGAGATCCGTGAGTTGATCGTGCAACTCGCCCGCACCCGCCTTCCGGCAAAGTATGGCTTTGATCCGATCCGCGACATCCAGGTGCTCACGCCGATGAACCGCAACCTGCTCGGAACGGCGTCGCTCAATCACTCGCTGCAACTCGCGCTCAATCCGCCGAACGAGATGAAATTCGAAATCGAGCGCTTCAATTCGGTCTTCCGCGTCGGCGACAAGGTCATCCAGACGCACAACAACTACGACAAGGAAGTCTTCAATGGCGACATCGGCCACATCACCGCCATCGACGCTGATCCGGTGAAAATCCATGTGCGCTACGACGTGGAGCGCCTCGTCGAATACGAGCCGGGCGAGCTCGACGAGTTGCAGCCCGCCTACGCACTGACCATCCACAAAAGCCAGGGCAGCGAGTTCCCTTGTGTCATCATTCCTGTCAGCACGCAGCATTATGTGCTGCTGGAGCGCAGCCTGATCTACACCGCGATCACGCGGGCGAAGAAGTTGTGCGTGCTCGTCGGCGATGAGCGGGCGCTGTCACTCGCCGTGAGCAAACAGGAGAGCCGGAAGCGCTTCACAGGTTTGCGTGGAATGCTCTGAACAAACAGCGGTCAAAGTCGCGTAGGTTTGAGGCACTCAACCCAAACTCAGAAGAACATGCCTCATTCACGCCGCTCCTTTTTGAAGAATTCCACGCTCGCCTCCGCCGCTGCCGCCTTTCCGGCGTTCGTTCGTGGTCAAAACCTCAACAGCAAGCTGCAAGTCGCCTGCGTCGGCGTGAACGGCATGGGCTACAGCGATCTGCACAATGTGGGAGCGCATGCGGCGGTGAAGTTCGTGGGCTTCTGCGATGTGGACGCGAACCGCTTCGACAAGGCGGACGCGGAGTTTCCGGGCGTGAAGCATTTCTCCGACTACCGCGAGATGTTCAGCACGCTGGGTGATGGGGTGGATGCCGTGACGGTGGGGATTCCCGATCACATGCATGCGCCGGTGGCCGTGGCGGCGATGCAGAATGGCAAGCATGTCTATTGTCAGAAGCCGCTGGCGCACACGGTGTGGGAGGCGCGGCAGATGCGTCTGTGGGCGGACAAGAAGAACCTCACGACGCAGATGGGCAATCAGATTCATTCGTCCATCGAGTACCGCATGGGCACGCGTTTGATCAAAGAAGGCGCGATCGGCAAGATCAAGGAAGTGTATTCCTGGGTGGGTGTGACGGGCAACGAGCGCACGCGCATGTTCCAGCCGCCGCCATCGTCCCCGGTGCCGTCGAATTTAAACTGGGATCTGTGGATCGGTGCCGCGCCGATGCGCGAGTATGCGCAAGCCTATCATCCGTTCATCTGGCGTGACTGGCAGGACTTCGGCGGCGGCGGTTTGGGTGACTTCGGCTGCCACATCATGGACCCGGTCTTCACCGCGCTCGATTTGACCGCGCCGATCAGCGTTCAGGCGAAAAACAGCGGCATCAACAACCAGATCTGGCCCACGCACGAGACCATCAACTACGTCTTCCCCGGCACGCAATACACCGCAGGCAAGACGATGAAGCTCACCTGGATGGACGGCGGCCTGAAGCCGAGCTACAAGCTCGCTCAGATGCCTGGAGACATTGATCTGCCGGGCAGCGGCAGCATTTTCATCGGCGAAGGCGGCACGATGGTGCTCGCGCATGTGGCCGGACCGCGGCTCTATCCGCTCAACAAGTTCACCGGCTTCAAATATCCCAAAGAAGAAGGCCGCAGCCACTGGCACACCTGGGTGGACGCCTGCCTCGCCGGCAAAAAGACCAGCGACGGCTTCCACTACGCCGGACCGCTGGCTGAAACCGTGCAGCTTGGCAACGTGGCCACGCGCCTTGCTATTCCGAAGATCGATCCAGTCACCGGACGCATGGAAGAGGGGAACAAGGTGCTGGAGTGGGATGCGGCGAACCTGCGCTTCCCGAACGCACCCGAAGCCGACAAGCTGCTCACGAAGACCTATCGCAAGGGCTTCGAAGTGGCGGCGGCTTAAAGCGAACTTTCCTGTGCGCTGGATTTGTGGGGCAACGAGTTGGAAAACTCGTTGTACAATTGAGTGTCTGGCGTAGTTATTGCGTCAGACATCGACATGAATTCGGAACCCACGAACGAATCATCGCCCTCTCTCAGCGGCCAGCTTCTGCTGGCCTCGCCTGCCCTCCATGATCCGAACTTCGCGCGATCGGTGGTCTTCATGGCCGCGCACAACGCGAAGGACGGCGCCTTCGGCTACATCCTGAACCGCCCGCTGGAGCAGCGCGTGTCCGACCTGCTACCGGACCAGGATCTGGGCTCGTTGGGCGAGGTGCCCGTGTTCATGGGCGGCCCCGTCGCCACGGACAAACTCGCCTTTGCCGCGCTGCACTGGAACAAGCGCCGCCGCACCCTACGCTGCCAGACGCACCTCTCCGTGGCAGACGCGCTGCATGCGCTGAGCTTGGGGCATGATGTGCGCGGTTTCGTCGGCTATTCCGGCTGGAGCGGCGGCCAGCTCGAAAATGAGCTGGAGCTTCGTTCTTGGATCGCCACCCGTGCCCAGCCCCTCGTGCTCAGCGTCGAAACACCCGCCCAGATGTGGAGCGCGATCTTGGAGGAACTGGGGCCCGTGTATAAAGTGATGGCGAAGATGCCGGAGGACGTGGGGCTGAACTGAGCGAGATCGCAGGGTTTCGCTGCCAGTTCATTTTCAGCCCGTCTGGATCAATTTCAGAGGCCGTGGCGATGAGAGTTTTCATGCGTGGGCGTTGCCCTTCGCAGATTACTTCGAGAACTCCTGGTCGATGGCGTCGAGGTATTTGGAGATGGGATCGGAGCGCGGAGGGAGCTCTTTTTCGATGAGCTTGGGCAGGTTGAGGAAGTCATCGAATTTGCCGGAGAGGCCGCTGCCCTGGCTGGCCTCAAACCAGTCGAGGTAGTCGCGCACAGCGACGGACTTTTGGTAGGCGATGAGGGTGAACTCGTGCAGCGCGGCGAGGCGCTTGTCCATGTCCTTGGTTTTGCCTGACTGGATGTCGGTGACGGCGGCGAGGTAGCCGGTGACGACAGGTCGGAAGAGAATGCTGACCCGCAGCTCAAGGGCACGCAGGGTGGCGATGTTGTGGTTGAGGATAGCAACGCGGTCCTCTCGCTTGAGGATGTGCTGGTATTCTTCCAGCGGCAGTTTCACGAGCACCAGGCCGGTTTTTGCCGGGGCGGCGGGCGGAGAGATGGCGGGCTTGCTTTTTTTATCTGCCTCAGCACCGGACTTGGTGGTGCTGGCGGGAGCTTTGGGTTTGGCGCGGGGCTTGGAGCTCTTCTTGGGTTCCGCCGTTTTCGGAGCTTCTTCTTTTTTGACTTCCTCGGGCTCAGGCTTGCGACGGAAGAAATTGAAGAACGGTTCGGCGGTCTGACGCGGGGCGGCGGGGGCGATCCACTGCCAGGCATCAGCCAGGGCGGGGGAGAGCAGACGCGCCACGTCGAGGGGGGCGGCTGGCAGGATCGAGGACTGGTCGCCTTTGGCCGGGGGTTCCTCTTTCTTTGCCTCGTCGGGCTTTTTGTCTCCGCGGAACCAGTTCAGCGGGTTGAGCATGGAGGGTTTCTTTTCTTCCTCAGGCGCGGGGACATCTTTATCGGCGGTCTTGGGCTGTTCGATGGCCGCAGCCTTGGACTTTTCAGCGGGAGCGGCTTTTTCGTCTGGCTTCTTGTCGTCGCCGCCCAAGCCGAACATGCGGCCGATGAAGCCGGGTTTGTCCTCCTCCTTCGTCTCGTCGGATTTTTCAAGGGCTGCGATTTCAGCGGGCTTGTCCTTGGTTTTGGGGTCTTCCTTTGGCTCTTCTCCGGCAGAATCAGGGGGGCCAAGAAAGAGCAGACGCCGCCAGAGGCTGCGTTTCGGCGGTTCCGATGTTTCGGCCGTTTCGGAGGGGGCGGTCGGTGCGTCGGCGACGGTTTGGCTTACGGTGCGCTCCTTGGTCCTGGGTGGAGTCTCTGTGGTGGTGCTGTGAGTGGGAAGTGACTCAGGTTTGGGCAGGCTGGAGGCCACGACGAGCGGCGGCGGGAGCACGAAGGGGCGCGGCTTGATGTTCTGCGGCACCTCGTCGGCTTTGGCCTCGTAGTGGATGGTAATGGCGTCCTCAACGGCCTTCAGGCTTTCCGCTGGGGTGTATGGCTCGGCGATGCCGGGTTTGGAGAGGGCGGCGAGCTGGAGAGACCACCATTTGTTCAGGCTGGAGGCGGAGGCGGCGAAGTTGGGGAAGGCGGCGTTGAGCAGATCGCGCTCGGAACGCGGGTCGCTGGAGAGGGCGTTGAGGAATTTGTTGAAGCGCTTGGCACCGTCTGGCTGGTCCATGAGGGCGAGCACGAGGGCGCAGCAGGAGGTCTCGTAAATGGTGCGGGAGAGACCGTCCATCTCAACCGGGGAGGCGGCGATGATCTCTTCAATGCCGTAGATTTTGCCACTGCGAAAGATGGTGGCGAAGATGGCGCTGGGGCGGGCGCTGGCCTTGTAGTCCATGGCGTGCAGCACGCCGGTCATGACCCAGTCCGGGAGCAGCAGCCGGCCTTCAGGTGTGGTGATTTTCTGCTGGTTGCGCAGGACGCGCTCGGCCAGGAGGGCACGGACGACTTCCTTGCGCAGATCTTCCGTTTTCAGGCCGGGGCGCTCATTCACGGTGACCTGAAGGTGAAAACCTCCGTGGGTCATCTCGGTGATGGCGGTGGAGATGGTCGGGCTTTTCGATTTCAGGGCCTCGTCACCGGTGTTCAACAGCACGACGACGGGCAGCACCCAGGGCTCGCTGTCTCGCAGCACACGGCGCAGCTCCTGGGAGATCTCCTCGCAGCGGGAGGACATGGCGCTGCGCGTCTCGAACACCTTCCCATGCACAATAAACTGACGGCTGGTGCTGGTGGAACTGGTGATGGGGAGCTTGTCCGAAGGCGCGGCGACGCGAGGAGCCTCCTGGACGGCGGCTGGCTGCGTGGCGGCCTCAAGCGCCTGCATTTTGCTGGGAGAGGCGTCAGGCGGAAGCGGAGGGGGGGCTGGGGCCGCTGGTTTGGCGGCTTCAACTGGTTTTGCTGGAGCATTGCTCTGCAACTGACCTGGGAGCGGCGGAGGAGCGAAAGTCTTCGGAGCTTCGACGGCCGCAGCGGCAGCTTTTTGCTCTTTGGTCAGCGGCGGAGCCGACGGGGCGGCTGTTTGGGCGGCGGCACACGAGAAGACGGTCAGAAAAATGCCCGCTTGGAAGAAGGAACGATGACGGATCATGCGGGTGGGAAGCGTGGGTCGAGCACGAGTTTGTCCTTGGCGATGGTGATCTTGGTCATCTGAAACAGCGCCCGGATTTCAGGATCGAGCGCCTCTGCGACTGCTCGCAGCACGGGATACAGCGGACGCATCATGCCGCGCGGCATGTCCAGATGGCCGTAAGAGCCGCGCAGCAGCTCGATGTGAAACTTGTCCTCGTCCCGGCTGATGGCGAGATCGACGCTGACGGTGCGGACATGGCCCTTGAGCTTCCAGACGAGAAACAAGCGGGCGCTGCCTTGCTCCAGGTCGAGGCGTGCGCCGTCAAAAGCGGCCCAGTCGCCCAGCGGATTGGCAATCCTGGCCGCGAGCGTGGCAGCGAGATGGCGGTTCACCTCCGCCTCGCTGATTTCCATGATCGCCGCCCGTTTGATAGCCGTCTGGCGCAGCATGTCGAGCATGTCATCGGCCTTCGCGTTGCTGGCCGACGGAGCAGCAGGCATGATGGCGGGGCGATGCGCGACCCAAGCCGCCCCGGCGAGCGCGCTGATCACGAGCAGCCGCAGGATGTTGAGCAGGGGACGGATCACAGCGGTGCAAAGGAAAGGAGATCAGGCGGCGGTGCCGGTCTTGGGCGGCGGGGCGCTGGGCGTGCTGCTGGTAGAGGCCGCAGTGCTCGTCGATGCGGACGCGGAGGAGCTTTCAGAGTCTTTCTTCTTCGCCGCCTTGTAGGAGTCACTGCGGTAGTCGGTGATGTAGAAGCCGGTGCCTTTAAAGATGAAACCGGCACCGGCGCCGATCTTGCGCTTCACCGGGCCGGCGCAGTCCTGCTGCGGGCAGTCGGTGAGATGCGCGTCCTTCATGGACTGCTTGGCCTCAAACAGGTGGCCACACGTCTGGCATTCGTAATCGTAGGTGGGCATGGGGGAGTAAAAGCGCGCGGGGTGGGGGTTGCGGAAACGCGCGGCGGGGTCGGAGTATGCCGCGCCGCGCCCTCTGCTGCAAAAGGATTTTCCCAGCCTGGCCGGTCTCAGGGTGCCTCCAGCTTCGTGACGACGTGGCTCATGTAGGGGAAGAGCTGCTTTTTACGGCTGACCACCCCCGCCATGTCATAGACGTGTTCTTTGGCCTGCGGGTAGTCGATGGCGTCGATGACGCGCTGATCACCGGCCACCAGCAGCACGCTGTGATGACGGGTGATGTCGGTGACCATGAGGCAGGCGAAATGCAGGCTGTGCTTCGTGAGCAGGGACTGAAGCGCGCCTTGCAGCTCGGCCTCGCGCTTCCAGAACTCATCCAGGCCGAGTTCCTCGATCTGGGAGATGCTGATGTGCCAGCCGTTTTCCTCGAAGACCTTGCGG
>Ga0209573_1002976_pt1 | contig 19906 bp, 22 predicted proteins | sample TNRBio252014_DNA_FD_185870 | JGI IMG/M metagenome (GOLD analysis project Ga0209573, IMG submission 185870) | Wastewater treatment Type I Accumulibacter community from EBPR Bioreactor in Madison, WI, USA - TNR Reactor_6/25/2014_ DNA (SPAdes)... | ecosystem: Engineered > Bioreactor > EBPR >...
TAGTGGTTGCGAACTTGGGCAAACCAGGCACCCAACGATTCAGCGTGGACGCCGGGGGTTTCTGGGGTGAAATCGGTAGCGATCTCGTTGGGCATGATCTATTCCGGCTGTTTCAGGCGACGGGCTTCATCAGAATTCGGAAACTGCGCAACCAGGACTGCTTTATAGTCCCGGTGCAGCAGGGGGTCACCTTCCTGAGAGGATTCAATGGTGATACCCAGCCACAGGCTTTGCAGCGTGGGACGGCTTTGGCTGTGATAGCGTTGCAGGAAAGCGCGGGCCTGCAGTGTCTTGCCCTGCGTCTGGCTGAGTCGGGCCATTTCAAACAGGGCGCTGGTATTGTTGGGATTGATCTCCAGCGCCTGACGCAACCAGGTTTCCGCCTGGGCTGGATCATTACGCTGGCGGGCGCACAGGGCCAAGCCGGTGTAGCCATCGGAGGCGCTGGCGCCGGCGTTAGCCGGATCAGCGATGATTCTTTGAAATTCACTTTCGCCTTCAGCGGTGCGCGCCGGTTCCCGTAAACACAGGAACCGCGCATAGTTCAGCCGCGCCAGGGTGTAATCAGGTTTCAGGTCGATAGCCTTTTTATAATGGGCTTCAGCCGGACTGTACTCGCGGATTTCTTCATAAAGCACGGCGATGGCGTTATGAGCTTCCGGGTAATTATCCTTGAATTGCAGCGCCTTGAGCAGTTTTTCCGTGGCGACTTCGAAATGGCCGGATTGCATATAGCCAATGCCCAGTTTGAAATTGGCCTCGGCGACATTGTCATTGAATTCCTGTTCCCTGGTGCTGGCGCAAGCGCCCAGCAACAAGGCCAGAAACAGGGTGAGCGCAGGATAGATAGAGTGCCGCATGATAGTTCTCCCTTAGCCGACCGCAAGCGGCGCAGCGCATTCCAGCCGGCGGCCACGAGCCTGCACCTGCCCGGCCAGTTGACCGCAGGCGGCGGCAATGTCGTCACCTCGGGTCTTGCGCGTTACCACCGTCAGATCGTGAGCCATCAACACTGCGTGAAAACGGGAGATCGTGTCCGGAGCAGAGCGCCGGTAACGGGTATTCGGAAACGGGTTGAACGGAATCAGGTTGACCTTGGATGGAATATCGTGGATTAGCGCCGCCAGCGCCCGGGCGTGTTGCTCGGAGTCATTGACGCCCTCCAGTAGCACATATTCCCAGGTGATGCAGCGATGCGGTTTGTCCGCAATGTAGTTTTTGCAAGCCGCCAGCAGTTCGGCCAGTGGATATTTGCGATTCAGCGGCACCAGTTCGCTGCGCAACGTATCCGTCGGCGCGTGCAGGGAAACGGCCAGGCTGATGTCGGAAACTTCCCGCAACCGGTAGAGCGCTGGGACGACGCCCGCCGTACTCAGCGTAACCCGGCGCTTGGAAATGCCGAAGGCCAGATCATCCTGCATCAAGTCGGTCGCTTTCACCACATTGGCAAAATTCAGCAGCGGCTCACCCATGCCCATCAGCACGATGTTGGTGATCATCCGGTCGCCGTTGCGCCGGTCGCCGAGTAACCGGCTGGCCTGCCAAACCTGACCGATGATTTCCGCAACGGTGAGATTGCGATTGAAACCCTGTTGGGCGGTCGCGCAGAATGAGCAGTCCAATGGGCAGCCGATTTGCGAAGACACGCACAGGGTGCCGCGATCCGGTTCAGGAATGAACACCGTTTCGATGCCGTTGCCGCTGTCCAGGCGAATCAGCCATTTGTGAGAGCCGTCGCGTGAAGCTTGGTCCAGCGCTACTTCGGGTAAGCGAATTTCGGCGCAATCGGTCAGCCGTTCCCGCAGCGCCTTACTGAGATTGGTCATGGCGGCGAAGTCGATGATCCGCTCATGATAAATCCACTTCATGACCTGCGTGGCGCGGAAGGGTTTTTCGCCGAGCGCGACGAAGAACGCTTCCAGATCGTGGCGATCCAGATCAAGCAGATTGATCTTGCCAGCAGTGGCCGTCACAACAGTCGCCCCAGTAAATGCACCGCCAACCCTTAAAAGGTTCGCGGGCAGAGGCCGTCCTGGCCGAAAAAGAAAGCGATTTCGACCACAGCGGTCTCTGGTGCATCCGAGCCATGAACAGCGTTGCGGGTGATGCTTTCGGCGAAATCGGCGCGGATGGTGCCAGGAGCCGCTTTATGGGGGTCAGTGGCGCCCATGATTTCACGGTTGCGGGCGATGGCGTCCTCGCCTTCCAGCACCTGAACCAGCACCGGTCCGGACGTCATGTAGTCAACCAGCGCCGGGTAGAAGGGACGACTGCGATGGATTTCGTAGAAACGCTCGGCTTGATCGCGACTCAGATGGAGCATGCGGGCGGCGATGATACGCAAGCCCTGTTCCTCGAAACGGCGGTCAATCTGGCCGATGACGTTCTTGGCGACCGCGTCGGGTTTGATGATGGACAGGGTGCGTTCAACGGCCATGCAGGACTCCAGGTGACATTCAGGGCGATAAAAACAGGGATTGGCATAACGGGATGAATCCGACGGGATGTCGGGCTGGCAAGCGAAGTTTAGCGATATTTAGGGGATGCCGGCAATGTATTCACCGGGTTTGAAACAATTAGACCATTTTTTTTAGATCGTACTCGAGAATGCCTTGGGCGCCAGCGGCAATCAGGCGAGGGAGCAAATCGCGTACCCGGCCGCTGTCCACCACTGTTTCCAGGGCCAGCCAGTCCCGGTCGTAGAGCGGGCTGACGGTCGGCGCATGCAGGCTGGGCAGCAAGCGCACCACCGGGTCCAGTTGCATCGCCGGCACGTTCATTTTCAGCGCTACTTTGTGGCGGGCAGCCAGCGCGGCGCGAGTCAGCAGGGCGATCTGCTCGATCTTGGCTCTTTTCCACGGATCCTCCAGCGCGGTGCGGTTGGCGATCAGGCGGGTGGTGGTGTGCAACAAATCGCAGACGATGCGCAGGCCATGGGCGCGGATGGTGCTGCCGGTTTCGGTAATTTCCACTGCCGCATCGACCAGACCTTCAACGACCTTGGCTTCCGTCGCACCCCAGGAAAATTCCACAGTAGCATCAATGCCCCGTTCAGCCAGGGTGCGGCGGGTAAAGCCGACCAGTTCGGTGGCGATGCGTTTTCCAGTCAGATCTTCCAGGGTATTAATCGGCGAGTCGCCGCGCACGATCAACACCCAGCGAGCGGGCTGGTCAGAGCTTTTCGAATAGCTCAGTTCAGCGATTTCCACTACATCGGCTTGTGTCTCCATAATCCAGTCCAGCCCGGTCAGACCGGCGTCCAGCGTACCCTGGGCGACATAGGGGGCCATTTCCTGTGAGCGAACCAGCGCACAGCCGATTTCGGGATCGTTGATGGTCGGGAAATAGTTACGGCTGTGCGGACTGATAGTCCAGCCGGCCTGGGCAAACAGCGCGATGGTTGAGCTTTCCAGACTGCCCTTGGGGATGCCGAGTTTGAGTTGCTGCATGGTGATGAATCCGGGATCGGGGTAGCGAAAAAAGGTTATCAGTTTAACCATGCCGGGTGAGTGAATAAACTAATCGCATGAAATTACGTGTCTCACATCCCTGGAATCTCAGTCCCACCGAGGCTATCGCCTTGCAGCGGGAGTTGCGCGCCCATTTGATTCTTGAAGATCGGCTTTCGCCGGTGCAGCGGGTTGCTGGAGTGGATGTCGGCTTCGAAGCCGGGGGAACCGTGACCCGGGCGGTAGTGGCGGTGTTGGGTTATCCGGGACTGGAACTGCTGGAAACCACTATCGCCCGCCGCCCGACGACGTTTCCCTATCTGCCGGGCCTGCTGTCATTTCGCGAATTGCCGGCAGTGCTGGAGGCGCTGGAACAGTTGCCGGAACTGCCGGATTTGTTGCTGTGCGACGGTCAGGGCATCGCTCATCCGCGCCGGTTCGGCTTGGCCAGCCATCTTGGATTGTTGACCGATATTCCCTCGATTGGCGTCGCCAAGACCCGCCTGTGCGGGACGCATGAGGAGCCGCCGAATCAGCGCGGAGCATGGACGCCGCTGCGCATTAATCACGAGGTCATCGGTGCGGCGCTGCGCAGCCGGCCCGGCGTTAAACCGCTCTACATTTCGCCGGGTCACCGCATCAGTCTGGAAACATCCATTCAGTTTGTGATGGCGTGCTGTACCCGCTACCGGCTGCCGGAAACCACCCGCCATGCCCACCGGCTGGCATCGGATCATGTTTGATTCTATTGATTAAAATGATGATAATAGTAAAAGGGTTATTAAAAATAGAGAGGTAAGAAGTCGCGCCATGAAAGTCATTGGCAAGCCTTGCGCATGGTATTGCGCCCTGGAATTTTTCGGAACTCTGCTCAACAAACACAATTACACCTATGCGATGTTCGGTCAGGATGTGGGAGCGCAGCAAGTGGTCGCCAGCGCCATCAAAGAATTTTTGGAGAAAGACCCGATATTTCGCGTGATCGCCGGCGGCGCGCAACCGGTCAGTTCAGTCACGCCGCCGGGACTAACCGAACTGGGGGAATGGATTACGAATATGGTCAAGGTGGGCGCCGAAAACCGCACGCCAACCGAGTGGGAAATCCTGGATCAAATCAGAGCCAATGCGGTCCTGAAAGCCCAAGTGGGCTACGCCAAGGGGCCCGAACTGCTCAGGGTCATTGTGCAGGGATCGTGAGCCATCATGCGCCTGAGGCTTCAGGTCAAGTCATCAACCGTGGCGTCAGCAATTTCCGGGCTTCCTGGAAAAAGTCCGGCTGCGGCAACAGTTCGCTGCTGGGAAAGCGTACCAGCAGCATGGTCATATGGCCGTCCTTGCCTAAAAGGACTTCATCAAACGTCAGCGCATTAACTACTTGGGGTGAGTCAGGCGACGCTTTGATATTCATGTGATCCAGAGTGAGCGTGACTCGCTCCAACCGTAGATACTTTTCCGGTTTGCTCAACGTCATGATAACCCGCTCCAGCAAATGTTCAATGGTCGCTGAATCGGCGCGAATCTGCTTCAGTTCCTCTTGTATATCAAGTAGTTGCCGTTCGAGCGTCGAGGCGTCGGCCTGGTTCAGTGGAGTTGAAGCTAACAGTGGCCCGAGTCCCATCTGCCCTGATTTCATGGCGCTGGCTTTTTTCTGCAGGATTTGACGTTGTTGTTGTTCCAGTTCCTGCCGACGGGTGCGGGTATCGGTCAGTTGCGTTAACGCCGTTTCGATCAGCGAGTCAAACGCCCGTTTGGTCAATTCCTGGCGCGTCCCCTGCTCACTCTCGGCGGGGAAAGCAAAGCGGTGATTGCGGAAGTTGACGGTGGTCTGAGGTACATCCCGGCGGATCATGTCACCCTGCCGCTCGATGCCCAGCACCGTTTTTTCAACCCGTTCCATGCCCAGCAGTCCGTGCAGTTCCGCCGGCAACAATCCGGGGTTCTGGTGTTGATAATTGTGCATGGATTTGCTGAAACTCAGCGTCTCGCGGAGATGTTCGGGAGAAACGAACGCCGCCCGCAACAGAGGGGTGCTAGTGAAACTGCGATGGCTGGCGTCGATGGGCGGCGGCAGGTGATTGATCAGCGTCACCGTATACTGGATCGAATGCGCTACGGCGTCCCATAACTTATGACGGTAGCGGCGCACGGCGCGCAACCGGGGATCAGTGCCGTCCACCACGCGCTCAATAGCCGCTTCGATCACGGCATCGGCATATTTGCCTGGCGGGCCGGAAGGTGCAACGAAAAAGGATTTCAAGAAACGGAACGCCATGGCCTGCTGACCTTTCCCTTATCAGTGTCGGATGCAGAAATTATAGCGCCCGCCAGAGATTTATCGCGCCAGAACCATTAAGTAGTCAAGATGACTGGGCGATGAACCCGTCATCACGATTGAATAAATTGGAACGCATCTTCGCGCCGCTATCGGGACCTTGAAGAACATCTGGTGGATTAAAACATCGCAGGGTGTTGCCCTGGGCTAAAAAGACGCGCCCCGTTGGGCTTCACGGCCTGAAAGCGCTTCTTTTAGCCCTGAAAGGGCGATTCAATGCTAGTGGGCTTGCCGCAAAAGTTTTGATAGGTTCGGATGGGTAGGGCGGATAAGCGGAGCGCATCCGCCCTGTCAGGCCACGGGTGGATGCGGCGCAAGCGCCTTATCCACCCTACGCCAGATCAAGACCTGTCAGAATTTATGCGGTAATCCACTAGCCCTGGGCGACGCCCTGGGCGATAAGGTGTGCGGGATCTGAATGGTTACGTGGATTGTTGAGGAGCCGGTATTCGGTTCATGCCCGTTTCTTGGAACCCCGATCCCCGCTGCCCGGAGATCAGAGGGATTTTGCACAATCAGCCGCTGACCCGTGCGGTGATCGCGGCGACGACCCCTTCGCTGCTCGGGGAGTCCACCACCAGCAACAACCCTTCCTGGCGGTAGAACTCGATCAATGGGGCCGTTTTTTCATCATAGGTATCGAGCCGCTTGCTGATGGCTTCCTCGGTCTCATCATCACGCTGCACGATGGGACTGCCGCATTTATCGCAGACGCCTTCAACCTTGGGCGGCTGGCTGCGAACGTTGTAGATCGCCTGACACTCGGTATTTACGCAGGTGCGGCGGGTAGTAAGGCGGTTGAGGATTTCCTGACGGGGAACTTCGATATTCGCCACCACATCCAGCTTGATGCCCAACTTGGTCAACAGCGCCTTGAGCGCCTCGGCCTGGGGAATAGTGCGTGGGAAGCCATCCAGCAAAAAGCCCTTGGCGCAATCCGGTTCCTGCAGGCGCGTTTCCATGATGCTCATGATCAGCTCATCAGGCACCAGATCGCCAGCTTTCATAAAGGCTTCCGCCTTTTTGCCGAGTGCTGTGCCGGCCTGCACTGCGCCACGCAGGATGTCGCCGGTAGAAATTTGCACCGAGCCGTCCACCTGGGTCAACAGCTTGGCCACCGTACCCTTGCCTGCGCCCGGGGCGCCCAACAGAATCAATCGCATGGAGTCTTCCTCAGTTATGAATAAAGTTATTGATCAACATCGTTCACGGTCACTGACCATTGATCAATGATAATCCAGAATGCCCGAAATGACTCAATTCGGGATGGATGCCGATGCGGGTTCTACACACCGCATTTCACGAAAGAGGATGCCCCTTCCCTTGCTGATCTCAGAATGGACGATATTTTTTGATTATCGTTATATAATTTAAAATATAACGATAATCCCGTAAAGAATATGTGCCATAACGATGACTCAAGCAATTGAATTATCAGGAAGAATTTGGCTGAACCGCGAAGGTCGGGGCTATCTCGGCGCAGGCCGCATTGAACTGCTCGAACGCATTGACGAATGCGGCTCCATTGCCCAGGCCGCCAGGCGCATGGAGATGAGCTACAAATCCGCCTGGGACGCGGTGGAGGCGATGAATAACCTGGCCGACCGACTGCTGGTGACACGCGCTACCGGCGGCAAGGGCGGCGGCGGCGCCTGCCTCACTGAGTATGGCAGACAGGTGATCGCCAGTTACCGGCTCATGGAAACCGAACACCGGCGGTTCCTGGCTCGCATGGAGGCGGGCGTGAAAAACTTTGGTGAGATTAACAATCTATTAAGGGCTATCAGCATGAAAACCAGCGCCAGAAATCAGTTTCGCGGACAGGTGAGTTATTTGGAAAAGGGGGCGGTCAACAGCGAGGTGAAAGTGAACCTGGGCGAAGGGTTGGAAATCTTCGCCATCATCACTAACGAAGCCGTGGAGGAACTCGGTCTGGCGTTAGGCAAGGAGGCGCTGGTGCTGATCAAAGCCAGCTTCGTCCTGCTTTCCCCCGACGACAATTTGCGCATCAGCGCCCGTAACCGACTGTGCGGCACCGTCCTGGAAACGATCCCCGGCGCGGTCAACAGCGAGATCAAACTGGAGCTGCCGGGCGGGCGGGTGCTCACCGCTATTATTACCAAGGAGGCATCGGATGAGTTGGGCTTTGCGCCGGGACAGCGCGCCTGCGCCTTGATCAAGGCGTCGCATGTCATTCTCGCCGTCAATGACTGACCCATCGACTTGCGCCATCAACCCAGGAGGTTCAATCATGCCCACCCTGCGTCGTTTTTTAACTGCGCTGGCGCTCACGCTAACCTCCGTTATGCTGACGGTTCCCGTCCTTGCGGCGGGCAACCTCACCATCGCCGCCGCCGCCGATCTCAAGTTCGCCATGGAGGAGATCGTCACCACCTTCCGCAAGGCCCATCCAGATGACCAGATCGATGTCATCTTCGGTTCTTCCGGCAAGTTCAATACCCAGATCCAGCAGGGCGCCCCCTTTGATCTGTATTTTTCAGCCGACATAGCCTTCCCGCGCACGCTGGCGGAAATGGGTCTGTCGGCGGGTCCGGTCAAGCCTTATGCTATCGGTCGGATCGTGCTGTGGAGCAACGTCCGCGACGCGAGCAAGATGACGCTTAAAGATCTCACCGATCCCGCCATCGGTAAGATCGCCATCGCCAGCCCGCGCCATGCTCCCTATGGTAAGCACGCCGAGGAGGCCCTGCGCTCGGTGGGCATCTGGGATCAGTTGCAGGATCGGCTGGTGCAGGGGGAGAACATTGCTCAAACCGCCCAGTTCATCCAGACCGGCAATGCCGGGATCGGCATTATCGCCTTGGCTCTGGCGCTCAATCCAACGCTCGCCAAGGCGGGGGGTTACCATCTCATTGATGACCGCCTGCATGAGCCGCTGGAACAGGGCTTTATCATTACCCGGCGAGCGGCGGACAATCCGCTGGCCCAGACTTTCGCCGACTTCATGGGCAGCCCGGAAGCCCGCGCCATCATGATTCACTACGGTTTCGTACTGCCCGGCGAGCAGTTGGAGAAATAGCGACGTGCTCGGCGAATTCCATCCCGCCCTGGGCAATGCGGATTGGGCCGCCGTCTGGCTCACCTTCAGATTGGCCAGCGTGGTGACGGCGATCCTGATGGTGGTGGGGACGTCGATCGCCTGGTGGTTGGCGCGCACCCACTCCCGGCTCAAGGGACCGGTCGGCGCGGTGGTGGCGTTGCCGCTGGTGTTGCCGCCGACCGTACTCGGTTTCTACCTGTTGATTCTCCTGGGGCCACGCGGCCCGGTCGGTCAGCTCACCCAGTCCCTTGGATGGGGCGTGCTGCCCTTCACCTTCACCGGCCTGGTGGTCGCCTCGGTGTTTTATTCCCTGCCCTTCGTCGTGCAGCCCTTGCAGCAGGCGTTTGAAGGGATCGGCCCTCGACCGCTGGAAGTCGCCGCGACGCTGCGCGCCAGCCCGTGGGATGCATTTTTCACCGTGGTTTTGCCGCTGGCCAAACCGGGTTTCATCACTGCCGCGATTCTCGGTTTCGCCCATACGGTCGGCGAATTCGGCGTGGTGCTGATGATCGGCGGCAACATCCCGGAAAAAACCCGGGTGGTGTCGGTGGCGATCTACGATCATGTCGAGGCGCTGGAATACGCCGAGGCTCATTGGCTGGCCGGCGGCTTATTGCTGTTCAGCTTTCTGGTGCTGCTCGCCTTGTACACCCAAAAGCGACCACGGTTTGACCGTGACCCCTGACCCGACGATTTGCGCTCGTTTCGAGGTGATCTGGCCGGGATTTACCCTGAAGGTTGATCTTGAGCTGCCGGGTCGTGGCGTCAGCGCTTTATTCGGACATTCCGGTTCGGGTAAAACCACCCTGTTGCGCTGCCTGGCGGGTCTGGAACCGCAGGTCAAGGGATTTCTGAGTTTTAAAGGCGAAGTCTGGCAGGATCAGCAGCGCAACATTTTTCTGCCGACGCATCGCCGACCGATTGGCTACGTTTTTCAGGAAGCCAGCCTGTTTCCCCATCTGTCGGTGCAAAAGAATCTGGATTACGGGCGCAAGCGGGTGAACAGCGGACATAAGGTTTCGCTGGATCATGCGGTGGAATTACTGGGCATCGGCCACTTGCTCGACCGGATGCCCGACCGACTGTCCGGGGGTGAACGCCAGCGGGTCGCGATGGCCCGGGCGCTGGCGACCAGTCCAGAGTTGTTGCTGATGGACGAACCGCTGGCGGCGCTGGACTTGAAACGCAAGAACGAAATCTTGCCTTATCTGGAACGCCTGCGCGACCAGTTGGATATTCCCGTGATCTATGTCAGTCACCTGCCCGATGAGGTGGCGCGGTTGGCCGATCATCTCGTGCTGCTGAGCGAAGGTCGGGTGACAGCGGCAGGCGGTTTGCGCGAAACACTGGCGCGGCTGGATTTGCCCACCGCCTTCACTGAAGACGCCGGGGTGGTCATCGAGGCGGTCGTAGCGAACCATGATGAGGCTTATCACTTGACCCAACTGGATTTTCCAGGAGGCAGCGTCATCGTCGCCCGCCGCCCGGAACCGATTGGCCGCCGACTGCGCTTCCGGGTTCACGCCCGCGATGTCAGTCTGAGCCTGAACCGCGCCGAAGGCGTCAGCATTCTCAACCTGTTGCCCGCCACCGTGACGGACATTGCCAACGCCGATACGCCGGCGCATGTACTGGTGCGGCTGGACGCCGGCGGAACGCCTATCATCGCCCGCATCACCCGTCGCTCCCTCGATCATCTGGGTGTGGTGCCCGGCAAGCCGCTGTGGGCGCAGATCAAGGCGGTGGCGCTTCTCGGATGAGGACTATTCCCCCGACTGCAACAGTGATCCCCGTTCCCGCGCTTTGTGGATCGTAGCCAGGAACACGCCAATGCCCAGGCCCAGGTAGCCGACATTCAACAGCAACGCATAGAGCAGATAGTCCAGCCGGAAAGTGTGATTCAGCAACACCGCCCGCATCCCTTCAAACACGTAACTGGCCGGCAGTATCCAGGCCAGCGGTTGCAGCCAGCCAGGCAGAGTGGCGACGGGATAATAAATGCCGCAGAGAGGGGCCAGCGCAAAAATCGCCGCCCAGGCGATGCTCTCGGCGCCCATCCCGTAGCGCAACACCAGCGCTGACACCAGCAAGCCAATCGCCCAGCCCATCAGCAGCAGGTTGAGAAAAAAGCCGATCAACGGCGGTCCCAGCGTGAACAGGTTGAAGCCATAAAACGGAATCGCCAGCAGCACGGCAATGCCCACACCGATCAAAGTGCGCACCAGACTGATCGACATCAGCGCGATGATTAACTCAATCGGTTGTAGTGGACTGATCAGTAACTGCGCCAGATTGCGCGCGTGCATCTCCTCAAAGAACACCACGGACAGCCCCAACTGGCTGCGAAACAGCACATCCCACAGCAAGACGCCCGACAGCAATAATCCCGCCGCCTGATGCAACACGCTGCTGTGGGTCATCAAATACTGGGTGATGAAGCCCCACAGGATCATCTGCACCGTCGGCCAATAGGCCAGTTCGATGATGCGAATCCGGGAGCTGCGCAACAGGTAGAGATAGCGCAACGCCAACGCGCCAATGCGATACAGAGAAATGCCGTTCATTCCAGAACCTCGCCGCTTTGAATTCCCCGGGCGATGTCGAGAAACACTTCTTCCATATCCTTGCGCCCGTAGCGGTGAATGAGTTCACGCGGTGCGCCCGTCGCGACAATTTGGCCGGCCCGCAACATGATCACCTGATCACACAGCCGTTCGACTTCGCTCATATTGTGCGAGGCCAGCAACAGGGTTGCGCCGCTTTGCCGCTGGTAGTCGGTCAAAATGCCGCGCATCCGGTCGGCGGTGTCGGGATCGAGTGAGGCGGTCGGCTCGTCCAGCAGCAGGATTTCCGGTTCGTTCAATAACGCTTTGGCCAGCGCCACGCGGGTTTTCTGACCCGCGGACAGGCTGCCATAGGGACGCTGGAAAAAGGCGGCAATGTCCAAATCCCGGCCCAATACGGCTAATCGTTCAGCGACGCGGCGCACCCCGTACAGCCGGGCGTAAACGGTCAAGTTTTCCGCCACAGTCAGCCGTTGCGGGAGATCAATATAAGGCGAGGAGAAATTCATGCGCGGCAGCACCCGCTGACGGCAGCGCGGTACTTCTTCGCCGAGAATGAAAATCTGACCGTTCGTCGGCAGCAGCAGGCCCAACAGCATGGCGATCGTCGTGGTCTTGCCAGCGCCGTTGCCGCCCAGCAGGGCGCAGGTCGCGCCGCGAGCAATGGTGAAACTGATTCCATCGACAGCCCGCACCGGGCCATAATGCTTGCTAAGGTCTTGAATGAGGATGACGGCGGATTCGGTCACTTCAGCCCGCCGCCCGCGCCAACCGTGGCAAATCCCCTTCCAGCCCCATCGCCCGGCGGGCAATGAGATTCTTGAGCGGCCCGACGGCATCGGTCAGATTCAAGCCGACGTTGCGCAGCAGTCGCACCGGCGGCAACGGGTTGCCGAAGAGTCGCTTGAAACCGTCCATCATGCCCAGCATCAACAGATTGTCGCCTTTGCGCCAGCGTTCATAGCGGCGCAGCGTTTTGAACGAGGCGAAATCCTGACCGGCGTTCAAAGCGTCCAGAATCACCTCGGCCAGCGTGGCGGCGTCCAGCAAACCCAGATTCACCCCCTGACCGGCCAGGGGATGCACGACGTGAGCGGCGTCGCCGATCAACGCCAGGCCCGGTTTGACGTAAGCCTGGGCATGTTGCCGACGGAGTGGAAAAGCGCTGCGCGGCCCGACTTCGATGATCGATCCCAGGCGCTGATCGAAGGCATCCGCCAGCGCCTCGGCGAAGGCGGATTCATCCAACGCCAGCAGCGCCCCGGCCTGTTCCGGCGTGGTGGACCAGACGATGGAGCAACGTCCATCGTGCAGTGGCAGGAAGGCCAGCGGCCCGGTTGGGAGGAAGCGCTGCCAGGCGGTCTCCTGATGAGGTTCCGCCGTGCGGACATGGCTGACTACCGCCTTTTGATCGTAATTCCAGCCGCTGGCAGCGATGCCGGCCAAGTCCCGAACTTTCGACTGCGCACCATCCGCGCCCACCAGCAGCCGGGTGGTCAATTCACGGCCATCACTCAATCGCACCCGCCAGCCGTTCTCCGCCAGCGGCTGCGCGGTCTCCAGCGCCGCCGGGCAAAGCAGTTCGATCTCCGATGATTGCCGCACCCGTTCCAGCAGGGCGTATTGAATCACCCGGTTTTCAATGATCCAGCCCAGCAACGGCTCGCCAAGGTCGGCGCTGTCAAAATGAATCTGCCCGAAACCCGCAGCGTCCCAGACCCGCATATCCCGGAACGGACTGACCCGCCAGGCGGTCATGCCGTCCCAGGCGCCGATGGCGGCGAAAATGCGTTGTGAAGCGCGATGGATCGCGGACACCCGGATATCCGGCTCATCGCCTGGACGAATGCGCTCCAGCGTTGCGCCTTCCAGCAGGGCGATACGTAAATCCGCCTCGCCCAATGCGCCGGCCAGCGTCGCGCCCACCATGCCGCCGCCAGCGATGATGAGATCGTAGTCCATATTCAAAGGGTTAACCCCCGCGCCAGTTTCGGCAACCGCCCGTACAGTCCCATGGTCTGCCGGGCGAACTCATGCTTGAGCGGCGGCAACCCATCGAACGCCAGCAAGCCCAGAGCACGGGCGATGCGCACCGGCTCCAGCGGATTGGCGAAGAGTCGATTCAGGGCGTCGGTGAAAGCGATGGTTCGCCGCTGATCCCAGCGCCGCCAGTCGGCGTAACGCTGAAGAACGGTCAAATCGCCGATCTCCGCACCGCTGCGCCAGGCGTCGGCGACGACTTCGGCCAGCGCCGCTACGTCGCGGAGGCCCAGATTGAAACCCTGGCCCGCGATGGGATGCAGGGTATGGGCGGCGTTGCCGATGATGGCGATTCGTTGCCGGACGTGTTCACGGGCTTTCAGCAGGAACAGCGGATAGGCCTGCCGTCGCCCGACGCGCTGCAACGGACCGAGCCGGTCGCCGAAACGCTCTTGCAGCAAGGCTATGAATCCGGCGTCGTCCAGCGCCATGACCGCTGCTGTGTCGACAGCATTCACTGTGCAAACGACCGCGCACCGGTTCTCGCTCATTGGCAGCAACGCGATTGGCCCGTTCTGGGTAAAGCGCTCGTAGGCGGTATTTTCATGAGGCAGCGTCGGGGTGACGTTGGCGATGACCGCCTGTTGGCCATAGTCCCAGCGCAGGGCGGCGACGCCCAGTTGTTCCCGCACCGACGATTGTGCGCCATCGGCGGCGACCAATAATCGGCTGTGCAGTTGAACCGTGCGGTTATCGCCGCAGCGGAGGGCGACGCGGACCGCTTCCGGTTCAATAGCCACTGTTTCCAGCCGGGCCGGACAGAGTAATTCTACACCACGCAGGTTCGGCAATTTCGTCAACAGCGCCGCGCCCACCTGCCGCGCCTCGACCACATAGCCCAGCGCCTCCACGCCCTCCTCGCGGGCGTTCAGATGGGCGAACCCCGGACTGCCGCGTTCGGAAATATGAATGCGCTGAATCGGCGTCGCTGTCGCGGCCAGCGCTTCCCAAAGACCCAGCGTCTGGAAAATACGCCGCGTCCCCTGGGCCAGGGCCAGCGTGCGGTCATCGTAGCCGGGATGCGCACTGACCGTCAGCGGCGCCGCTTCGACCAGCCCGATGCGCAGCCCCAGACCGTCCAGCGCACAGGCCAGACTGGCGCCGACCAGGCCGCCGCCGATGATCAAAAGATCGTAGTCTGTTTGAATCATGGTGAGTAGTTGATCTTCGGCCTTTAGCCTTTAGCCTTGCTTCGCATCAAAGCCTCGATATCGCCAACCGCCTTGGGCGCGGCGGCAGTCAGCACTTCTGGTTCTCCGTCCGTAACCAGCACGTCGTCTTCGATGCGGACGCCGATCCGCTGCCAGCATTCATCAATCTCGGTTTCAAGCGGAATGCCCAGCCGCGCCCAGCCGGCGTCGACGATCTTGCCGCCCGCTGGAATGTACAGACCGGGTTCAATGGTCGTCACCATGCCCGGTTCAAACACCCGCCAGTCCTCGCCGGTTTTGTAATCGCCGACATCATGCACGTCCATGCCCAGCCAATGGCCGGTGCGGTGCATGTAGAACGCCTTGTGCTGTTCCGCCTTGATCAATTCGTCCACATCGCCCTGCAACAGACCGAGCGCGACCAGTCCTTCAGTCAGCGCGCGAACCGCTGCGTCATGTGGTTCATTGAAATGCCGACCGGGCCGCACCTGGTCAATCGCCGCTTGCTGCGCCGCCAACACCAGTTCATAAATCGCCCGTTGCTCGCCGGAAAAGCGGCCATTGACCGGAAAGGTGCGGGTGATGTCGGAAGCGTAGCCGTCCACTTCCGCGCCGGCGTCGATCAGCAGCACATCGCCATCCCGCAGTTCCGCGTTATTTTCCGTGTAGTGCAGGATGCAACTGTTATCGCCACCCGCGACGATAGCCGGGTAGGACCAGCCTGCGCCGTTACTCAGAAAAGCATGGAAAATCTCGGCTTCGATCTGGTATTCCATCATTCCAGGTTGACACGTTCGCATCGCCCGGCGGTGGGCTTCGCAAGCGATACGGGCCGATTCGCGCATCACCGCGATTTCTTCAGGTTCCTTGCGCAGGCGCATCGGGTGCAAGAGATGCTCCAGCGCGATAAAGGTTGCCGGCGCATGTACGCCGGTACGCGCCTTGGCGCGGGTTTGATTGATCCAGCTCATCATCTGCTGGTCGAAATCCGGGCGGCAGCCCATGGCGTAAAACACCCGCTCACGGTTTTCCAGCAAGGGCAACAGGATTTTATCCAGGTCCGCCATCGGATGGGCGTTATCGGCGCCATAGCGCTCCATCGCACCTTGCGGACCGGCGCGGCGGCCATGCCAGATTTCCATTTGTGGGTCGCGGTCGCGGCAAAACAGCAGAAACTCCTGTTCAGCGCCAGGAATCAGCACGGCCAGCGCTTCCGGTTCCGGAAAGCCGGTCAGATAGTAAAAATCGCTGTCCTGACGGTAGGGATAGTGAACATCCCGATTGCGGGGCATGGACGGCGCGGCGGGCAATAGCGCGACCGAGTTTGGCCCCATGCGCTCCATCAGCGCCCGGCGACGGCGAGCAAAAACAGCGGCGGGAATGGCGCGAGCACGCATCGGCGAAGATTCCAGGTTAGTGCAAACGGGGTAGAGACGGCGCGGCAGTCTGCTGAATATCCTGCTGGATCATCAGCAGACCGACCCGCAAATATTCGACCACTTCGGCATAGGCGGTTTCATCGGTCTCGCCGGTTTCATCCGCGTCAAAACCAATTTGGGCGATGTTCGTGACATCATCCAAAAATTCCCAGCTTTCCTCGGACAAAACGCCGCGCAGTTCTGTTTCGCTCAATCCCAGCCCGTACAGCAGGCCATGACACCAGCGACCAAGCGCATCCACCCGTTGACGCAGGGGCGCATCGTCATCCGGCAGCAGCGGCGTCACCGGCCAGTCGCACGCGTTCATCTGGGCGGTCCCGAATTCCAGCAGCTTCGCCGCCAGGTCGCTGACCTGCGCGGACCATTCGCCGTTATCGGCCAATGCCGCACGCGCGCAGGTCAGCCATCGATTGCGATCCAACTCCGCATCGAGGCACAACAAGCCACATAAGAGTCCATGCAATTCAGCGGGATCGAGCGGGTCGAGCAGTGGACGCAAACGTTCAAACAGGGACGGGTCATCAACAGGCATGAGGGACTCCGGGACCCCCACAGATGGGGCGTTGATTTTCATCCTAACATCCTCTGAACCGGTTCCCAAAACATCGTAGAATTGACCCAGCCGGAATGAACGCTCTATAGTATTTTTATGAACAATGAAAATCTGAACGAAAATATTGCGCCGGTTGAATGGGTTGATTTCAACAGCCGACCTGAAACCGCCATGACCGATCTGGCTATCCTCGCTGAACGGGTCGAACGACTGGTGCAGCGCTGCGAACAACTGGTTGGGGAAAACCGGGCATTGCGCGAGCAGACCTCGGTCTTGCAGGCTGAGCGCGACGCCCTGCGTGAGAAAAGCGAGCAGTCCCGTGCGCGCATCGACGCTATGGTCGTGCGGCTGAGAGATCTGGAGCAAAACCCGTGAGCCAGGAAACCCATAGCGTCACCGTACAGTTGATCGGCTATCAATATCGATTTGCCTGCCAACCCGCTGAGCGGGATGAATTGCTGGAAGCGGCCCGCTATCTGAATGACCGGATGAGCAAAATTCGTGATCACGATAAACACCTGAGTCTGGAAGCGGTGGCGGTGATGGCGGCGTTGAATCTCAGTCATGAATTGCTGCGCCAGCAACGCCACATGGCGGATGTAGACGCGATCATTAGTCATCAGATCCGGGATTTATTGCAGAAAGTGGATGAGGTTCTTTAGCAGGGCGGCAGGGTTTGGTGTATAATCTGCGCATGTTCAACAAATTAAGTTCGGGCGTTCTCTGCAGTGTTCGAGTAATGGACTGGGTAACCCCTTGATCCTAATTGATTGTACCCGGGAAGCATGGTCGCTGGCGTGGGTGTGCATGTCCGCCTCGTTGCGGAAAGCCCGATACGCCGCTCCGCTTCTCACTTGAACCACACGGTTCAAGGGCAAGGTCCGAGACGGCACAGGCGGAGAACGTCCCCTTTGACGAGGCGATGCTCAGGCATCGCCTTTATTTTCCGTGAATCCGCAATCCTCAGACGCTCTTCGTCAACAACTGCGCACCCAGCGTCTCCATCTGTCTGCCGCCGAGCGGCAGGCGGCGGCGCTAGCGGTAGCACGTCGCCTGGCGGAAACAGCCCGGTTCGTTGCAGCATCCACTATGGCCGGTTACTGGGCCTGTCGCGGCGAATTGGATGCAGCGCCGCTGCTGGAATGCGCCTGGGCCATGGGCAAAGCGGTTTATCTCCCGGTGCTGACCGGCGATGCACTGCAATTCGCGCCCTATCGACCGGGTACGCCCCTGCGCCGCAATCGCTTCCAAATCCCCGAACCCGAGATTTCTCCGGCAGAATGGTTGCCGCCGTCAGCGCTCGATCTGGTGCTGACGCCGCTGGTCGCCTTCGATTCGACCGGGACGCGCCTGGGCATGGGCGGAGGATTTTACGACCGCAGCTTCGCATTTCTGCGTGACCCGGTTTGGTCAGGCCACCAACCCCGACTGGTCGGATTGGCTTACGAGTTTCAGCGGGTCGAGACGCTGGTTCGGCAGCCGTGGGATGTCCCTTTGTATGCGGCGGTCACGGAGCAAGCCTGGTACGTTTTTGGGTAGTCCCTGATAGCGATCAATTCCGCCCATTCAGAAACAACCGATAAACCGGGTTTTCGGTTTCTTCGCAGAACGGATAGCCGAGTTCGCGGATGTACTGCATAAACTTCGCCCGCTCCGTTTCCGGCACCTGGATGCCAACCAGCACCCGGCCATAATCGGAACCGTGATTGCGGTAATGAAACAGGCTGATATTCCAGCCATGGGCCATGCCGGTCAGAAACTTCAGCAGCGCACCGGGCCGTTCCGGAAACTGGAATCGATAGAGAAGTTCATCATGAAGGCCCGGCGCATGACCGCCCACCATGTAGCGCACATGCAGCTTGGCCATTTCATTGTCGCTCATGTCGATCACCGGATAGCCGTGCTCGCGGAGAACGTCGATGATTCGCTGCTTTTCCTCATCACCTTCACTAAGCTGAATGCCGGCGAAGACCTGCGCCTGCCGGGGGTCCGCATAGCGGTAATTGAACTCGGTGATGGAGCGTTTGCCGATGGTTTGGCAAAACTTGCGAAAGCTGCCGGGTTGTTCGGGAATGGTCACCGCCAGCAGCGCCTCGCGCCGTTCACCCAACTCGGCGCGTTCGGCGACATGCCGCAGCCGGTCAAAATTGATATTAGCGCCGCAGTTGAGCGCGATGAGCTGCGCGCCGGTAACGCCGGTGCGTTCCACATATTTTTTCAGGCCGGCGACGCCCAGCGCGCCGGCCGGTTCGGCGATGGAGCGGGTGTCGTCGAAAATATCCTTGGTGGCGGCGCAAATTTCGTCGATAGACACCACAATGATGTCATCCACCAGTTGTTGCGCCAGCCGGAACGTTTCCTCGCCCACCTGCCTGACCGCCACCCCGTCGGCAAAGAGGCCGACCTGATCGAGCGTCACGCGCTGACCCTGTTTGAGCGCCTCATGCATGGAGGCGGCGTCGTCCGGTTCCACACCGATGATTTTGATCTCGGGCCGCAGGAACTTGACGTAAGTCGCTACCCCAGCGATCAGACCGCCGCCGCCCACCGCGATAAAGAGGGCTTCAATCGGGTCTGGGTGCTGGCGCAGGATTTCCATGCCGATGGTGCCATTGCCCGCAATAACGTCCGGGTCGTCATAGGGATGAATAAAGGTCAGCCCTTTTTCCGCTTCCAGTTGCCGGGCGTGTTGATAAGCCTCGTCATAGGTGTCGCCGAACAGCACGATTTTGCCGCCCCGGTCGCGCACCGCCTGAATTTTGATCGCTGGCGTGGTGCGCGGCATGACAATGGTGGCTTTTGCACCAAGCCGCTGGGCGGCCAGCGCGACGCCTTGGGCATGGTTGCCGGCTGAAGCGCAAATTACGCCTTTTTCCAGCACGTCCTGTGGCAGACCGGCGATTTTGTTATAAGCACCACGCAATTTGAAGGAGAATACTGGCTGCAGGTCTTCGCGCTTGAGCAACACCCGGTTATTCAAGCGCCGCGACAGGCGGTTCATCACATCCAGGGGCGATTCGATGGCGACATCATAGACGCGGGCGGTGAGAATCTTTTTGATGTAGTCGTGCATAACGAGTTTGGCAGGCTAAGAGGAGAACACCGCCATGTCCAGCGATGAGATGAAGAAACGCGCCGCCGAGGCGGCTTTAAAGTACGTTGAAGAAAATACGGTCGTGGGCGTCGGCACTGGATCGACGGTCAACTATTTTATTGACGCCCTGGCGCGGATCAAGCACCGGATTGAGGGCGCCGTATCGAGTTCGGCGATGACGACAGAGCGGTTGAAGGCTTGCAAAATTCCCGTGCTGGATTTG
>Ga0209573_1002977_pt1 | contig 19903 bp, 12 predicted proteins | sample TNRBio252014_DNA_FD_185870 | JGI IMG/M metagenome (GOLD analysis project Ga0209573, IMG submission 185870) | Wastewater treatment Type I Accumulibacter community from EBPR Bioreactor in Madison, WI, USA - TNR Reactor_6/25/2014_ DNA (SPAdes)... | ecosystem: Engineered > Bioreactor > EBPR >...
CTTTTAATCTGAAAACTATTAAGTGCCGGGAGAAGAGAATTTCCCCCGGCACTTTTTTTATTTAGGAATTTTATTTGTTGGATAGTGTTTAATGAACGATACCAATTGTTCGGATAAGTTCTACCATAAGTCGAAATTTGGTAAGTTCAGGAGGGTTAGATTTCCCGTTTCTGTATTCTGCGATTATTTCATCGGGATTAAGGCCGTGTAATTCCTTATTCAAAATTTCAAGTATTTTTTCCCGGATGAAATTATTGTCCTGAATTATTTCATTCATTTCATTGGCTAATTTGTGAGCGGAAATAATTTCTATATCTATATTATTTCCCATCTGGTTCAGAAAATACTCATCGTCAAATATTGAATCTGCATAGATATCCGTCAGATTAAATAACAAAAAAAGAAAATCTCCAAAATCTCGACTTCTCTCACCTGGCTTCTCTGAGTACGAAATCAATTTTAACACACACAAGCCAGGAAGTGTTACTATCCAATTATCTCCGAGCTCAGTAGCTCCTTTATCTGCAATATCCTGAAAACCCATTACAGAAAACGGCCTTAATTTTTCACCAAGAAATACCTCATCATTTTCTGCAAAATTGCCAAATGGAAGAATATCAAATTCTTGATCGTTTAGTCTAAAACGATAGGGTTTCTCTAAATCAGGAACAACTCCAAATTTATTAACAAGAAATTCTCTCATCGTTTGCCATTCAGAATAATCTCTAAGCTGAACGGAATAGTCGATATCTCTTGTCTCTCTTTTATTCATCTTCAGATGAGAAGACCAAACATTTCTTGATTGAGCGCCGATAAGAAAAAATTTTATACCGAGCTCTTCGCTTGTAATTCGGAGAGCATCAATGATACTCCCATATTGCTCCCTAATTTTCTGATAATTTTGAAGAAATATATTTTTCATATATTATTCCTGCCGTCTCAAGGCATCGTTCGTCGTTTGAAGTCATTAAATCGGCATAAACCAATAATACCGGTGCGATTTGTGTGATAGTTTCTTCAGATTTTTTCCAAAATTTTTGATAAATAAACACATTCCCATTCCGGCTGGGAACAATTTTCATTTTTTTAATAAATGATAGAATTGGTTCTTCGGTGTAGATTGTTAACATTTCAGGTTTAAGATAATTTGTTAGCAAGCCTCCAGCTGGTTCGCCACCCCATGCAGTATCATTACTGTCGAAGCTAATCGAAACCCAATCGTTAAATTTCTCTTCATTAAGAAATTTATATCTCCCCAATAATAGATCGGGTTTGAGTTTTTTTGAATAAGCATACATCCATCTGTTTACCAATTCTTCCTTATTTTTCAATGCACGAAAACCGCGTTTATTGTAGGGAATAAAACCTTCTTTTTCTAAATCTTTGAATATATATGCAACATTGGCATAGCTGATATCTAATTTTTTTACGATTTCCCTATAAGAGAGATTAATCAATGTTGGGTCCAACAATAAATTGAGGACGAGTCTTAATCCGGTACAGGCAAAAGCTCTATTGGTGAATTGATTACCCGGTTCACTGTGTTTATTACCCTCGATCAGAATATACAATGTACCGGTTTCTATATAGATATTCCCAATACTTTCAATAAAGCTAATCTTCTTTGTTTTTAACAACTGTTTTACACTTTGGCTAATCTTCTTAGCGATTATTAGAGATGGTGAATTACTCAGCAAGAGCTTATCTACAACAGTTAAGTGGTGAGGGAGTAACTCTTTCTTAATTTGGCATCTGAACTGCCATGTTGCTGGTATGTCGTCTGCTCTCAGAGTAAGAATTCCATCATCATTCACCTTGTTGAAATAACTCCTGACATCTTCTTCATATTCACCGGTCAGTCTTGTCTTTTCTTTTAGAGCTTTAAGTGCTTCTTCTAAAATCACAGTTTTATTATTGATCATATTTTTCCTTTGATCACAAATTTGTGATCATTTAAATTTTGTGAACAAAATTACGAATAATTTTTCGAATAATGAAAAATAATCATATCTATCAGAAAAAGGAAAAAAGATGCTGCTTAAAAAATAACAAGCACCGAGGGAGTTACTCCCCCGGTACTTGGGATGAATAGTGATTGGGAGGGATATTAGCTGCTGCGGTTACTGCAACTGGAACTTTACGGGAAGAGCCACTTTCACTTTCACTAATTTCCCTTTGTTTTCGCCGGGAGTGAATTTAGTCTCTTTGAGAGCTTTCATGGCAGCTTCATCACAACCATAACCAAGGCTTTTTTCCACTTTGACCGAGGTTACGATCCCTTTTTCGTTGATTACACCTGAAACAACAACCATTCCCTGAATTTTCGCTTCCATTGCCTCTTTTGGATAAACCACCTTTCCCATAATGGCTGCAAATCCACCAATGGGCTCGGGCATTTTGTCACATTCGAGGTAAATTGAATCGGCAGGTGATTCAACATCAAGTTTTATCGGTGCTTTTTTATCCGGAGTGATTTTACTTTTCACTGCCAGATCTTGAGCGGTCGCTATTCCTGCCAGAAGCAGAACAACCATTATTAACTTTTTCATTTTTATTACTCCATTATTTGTGAAATTTGTTTATTGAATAGTTGCATTATTTGTTGGTTTTACAACGATTGTCGGATACGCATTAAACATCAATTTTATTGTTTGTTCCTGTTCTTTTACCTTTACCGACAGGTCATTTAATCCAGACCTGTTGGTTCTAAGTTCGGTAACAAGGAAAAGACTGATTATGATCATGACGATAGAGAGAGCATAACCAAAAAGTGCGGGGTAATTTGATTTATCAAAAACTCGTCTCTTGTGGTTGGTGGTTGAATGGATCGATCCCAAAATTCGCTCATCCAATTTGTCAGGAAAATCCTCACTGATGAATGAGAAGTTGTTTTTTAGGTCACTCTGTTGCCTGAATGTCTCCCGGGCGTCTTCATTTACTGACAGAATTGCAAAAAGATTTGCTTCTTCACTTTTGTTTAATTCGCCATCAAACCAGGCGTTTATTATTTCTGTAATCGTTTTATTGTTCATCATTTCACTCACATATTAATTTTATTTGACAATTGAGCAATCAGTTTTTGTCTTGCAGAATATAATCTGCTTTTTACGAGACCTGTATCAATTCCACACACTTCTGAAATCTCATCATAAGAAAGTCCACTGAATTCTTTAAGCAAGATCACTTCTTTTTGTTCGGAGGAGAGGGAATTGATTGCTTTTAAAACAATTTCTTTTCTTTCACCTTCAAGAAGTTGCGCGTCAGCGGTTTCGTCAGCTTCGAGATTGATCTCTGAAATGTCATCTGAGAGATAATTCTCCGAAAGTTTCTTTTTTGATCTCAACCAGGTGTAGATTTCATTTCTAACCACTTTAAAGAGCCAAAACTCGATAGCAACCCCGTGCTTGATGTTCCCCATATTTTGGAAGAACCTCATAAAGGTTATCTGAAGTATGTCTTCTGTTGCCATCCGGTTGCCTGTCATCCGGAGGGTATAGTTGAAGAGTTTCTTCTTATATCGGTTGTAGTAAAGTGTGAAATCGAGTATGTCTTGCATAAAAAATTTGTTTTCTTAATATAAAAGATGTTCAAAAAAATGAAAAGTTGGTTGTATTCACAAAAATATTTTTTAAAAACAAAAAAGGCTGCCTCAATCGAGACAGCCTTTAGTAATTTCAGTAAGTGAATGGATATCAGTTAATACCTGATAATTAATATTTAATACCTGAAATTTATTTCATCAACATCATTTTCTTTGTTGCTGTGTAGTCACCGGCTTTAATGGTATATATATACATACCAGAAGCTAATGTTTTTGCATCAAAGTTAATGGTGTATGAACCTGCATCCTGTTTTTGATTAACAAGTGTCATCACTTCAGTTCCTGTTACATCAAATATCTTTAGGGATACTGTTGCGTTTTCAGGAATTTTGTAGGAAATGGTGGTACTTGGGTTAAACGGATTAGGATAATTCTGTGAAAGATCAAATATCATTGGTGTACCAACTTCAACTTCAATCACATGTGAATAACTGAATGAACCGTCGAAATCAATTTGTTTTAATCTGTACTGATATTTACCGGATTTCACACCTTTATCAGTGAACAGATATTCTTTTGGTGAGGTGGAAGTTCCATTACCAGGGAGATAAGAAACTTTATTCCATGAGCCTTCACCTGATTTTCTTTCGATCTCGAAGCCTTTGTTATTTAGCTCTGTAGCAGTTTTCCAGTTGAGGCTTACATTATTATCAACCACTGTTGCCGAAAGAGAAACAAGTTCTACAGGGACAACCGTGAGAGCGTTCTTTAAAATGTAACCGTTTGATCCAACTGTAAACCAGGCATAGCTGTTGTTATTGCTGTTCCATGAAAAATGGGAACCATTTAGCGTGGATCCTGAAGTATTTTTAACACTCCATGTCATTCCGGCATCGGTTGTGATAAGGAAAGTACCTGTTGAACCAAACACAGAGAAAGTTGTTGGGGAATAAACCTCAAGTGAATAGAAAGAATATGAAGAGTATGTTGGTTTGGTTAGTGTATCCCACATAACGCCGCCATTGGTGGTTTTATATATTTTACCACTACTTCCAACCATGTAACCGAGTGAATCATCTACCTGCTTTATATCATATAGAAATCCGCTAAAGTTGTCAATTGTGGTGTCTCTTCTCCAGGTTGTTCCACCATCTATAGTACTGTAAGGCATTGGGTCCCAGGTTACAAGCATACCCTTGTTTGCATCAAGCATACTGGCGCCATAAACCTGCCCTGCACTGGCAGCGGAAATACCGTGTGATTGAGCCGTCCAGGTTGCCCCACCATCAGTGGTTTTGTAGATAAAGTTTGCCAGTGTACTTGGAGCACTTGCAAAAACCCATCCAACATTAGCATCAACAAAATCAATTTTTCTAAATGTTGCACCAGTCGGAAGTCCTGTTGCAGAAACAGAATCCCATGAAGCACCTGCATTGGTTGTTTTGTAGATAGCACTGTTGGTTCCGGATATGAAACCATTGGTAGCACTAACCATATCAATGCTCCAGAAAGTAGCAGTTGAGTAAGCAGGCATTGGAATCAAAGCCCATGTTGCACCGCCATTGGTTGATCTGGCAACCTGATCTTGAACTCCACCTACAGTTGGTGCGCCTACAGCGATAACAACTTCATCAGGTGCAGAAGACCAGATATCATACCATGTGCCTGGTTTTGTAAGGGTAGTGTGTGCTGTTGGAGTTGCATTTGCACCCAATCTTGATTGAATCAGCCCAAATCCACCAACAGAAACTACAGAGTCACCGGTTGGTGAAAAAACTGAAGCATAGTAGGTTGAAGTCCATGGCTGGGCAGGATTTAACAATGCAAGAGTATCCCATGAAACACCAAGGTTGGTTGATTTATAAAGGTTAAAGCTTGGACCTGTGAGGTAGAAAGCGTTGTTTATATAATCCACATCCCAGTAAACATTTGCTGCTGCCAAGCCGGTGTTTGCAGCTGCCCAGGTGGCACCACCATCAGTGGATACTCTAACATTACCAGCAGTACCGGCGGTCATTAAGGTTGTACCGTCGCCATCAATCTTGTAAACAGTGTATGAAGCTCCGGTAGCAACAGCTGCCCAGGTTGCTCCACCATCAGTGGATTTCCTCAGGTTGCCTGAACTTGTAGCAATTAAAACAGTGTTCCCATCGGCAGTCCAAACATCGTTAAAAGCTGTAGTAACTCCTGATGTAAGTTGAGTCCATGTAGCGCCGCCATCGGTGGTTTTTGTGACATTACCTGATGTACCAACAGCGTAACCGGTGAGACCATCGGAAGCAAAATCCACTGCGTATAAACTGATTGTTGCGGTGGAAAGACCAGATGGAACAGAAGTCCATGTGGCACCGGCATCGGTGGTTTTCATAATACCGCTCGAGCTTCCAACAACAAGTCCGTTGTTAAGATCAGTGAAATGAAGGTCATAGGCATTTGATGCCTGTCCTGAGCTACCAAAAGGCAATCCCGCCATATGGTTAAATTCCCAGGTTGCACCTGCGTCGGTGGTTTTCATGAATGTGCCGGCGAGACCAACAGCATACCATGTAGAGCCACTAAAAGCCTGGACGGCTCTTAACTGGTTACCTTGAGGTGTTGGGTGGAGCCATTTCCAGTCAGAACCTGTTTGTGAGTAAACAAGATTCGACAAGGAGACAGCCATAACAAAAAGAAGTAATAATTTCCGCATGGAAACCTCTTTAGTTTGGTGATTGAATTGATATTTTGAAAAATTTAAGAATTAATATTAGATTGCTGTAGCCTGAAAAGATGCGAGAACTGTACGCTCAAAAGAATTGTAAGGTTGAAGCACAAAATAGTTAAAGAAAAGTTATTCCACAACAATTATTTTTCATTTTTTCAGAAAAAATAAATTCCAGGTCTTATCAATAGTTTGTTACATTTGCGCAAATGCAGTTCCATGAAGAGAGGGCACAATTTTCGGATAAAATTTAAGAATGGAGTGAAGATAATTGGCCTGGTATCAATCTTAAACTGACTATTCAACACAGTCGAAAGAGTTATCAATTACTCCGAGATACCAGTTGCCATCTTTTTTGAAAAAACCGAGAGATGATTCGTCGGTGGAAAGGATTATTACCGATATTCTGTATTCCATCTTCTCGATCGAGTTAAGGAGGATTCTATCGATATAAACCACCTCCTTCGCCTCTTCAAGAATAGAGGAGAGACGGGAATATTTATTAACTTTTGAGATAAAACTCCCGGTTTTGGTCCATATCCCCAAATTACAATCGAATTCCGGAAGATAGTCTTTAACCGGATCACCCTTGCCTGAAGAGAAGAAGAGCCCCTGCAGAACTGCCTGTTTTATGTTCGATGAGTGGATGGGGTAGGCGATGCCTTCGGGATCGATGATTTCAATGATACCCAACTCAGGATCAACATATTTTTCTATTGTCGTGGTATTGTTTTTGCCAAAAGCGACAACAATTTCCTTATAAATCTTGATTACCTCATCGAGCTCATCCGGAGCTGAATTTTGATTCGTGCCCTGAGCAAAACAACTCATGCAGAAAAAAGAGGTTACAAAAAGTAGAGTATAGCTGATTGAGCTCAAAATTTTCGACTTATTATTTTTTCTAAAAATTTTAGTAAAAATAAAGAATTTCCTGATTCATTTGACGCTTTGTATTAGAATTTGCATATTTTAAAACCGAATTTCATAAATATTTTTATACAAACATCCCCACGAATATATTTTGCCATGAAAGCAAACTTGAAGTTACTTGAAGAAATAACAACGATGCTGTCCACTGCGACTAACATTTCCGATCTCGCTGTTGCATTTGGAGTATTTGTTGGGAAAAGTGATGGAATTTTTAAATCAGCTCTTTATTTGTTTGGACCCGGTGAAGAGAAGCTGCGATTATTACAGGCAAAAGGATTTAATACGGCGGAGAGGGAAGAGGCGGAAAAAACAGCTCCCGAAAGGCAACCGGGGTGGGTTATAAAAAATAAATCCATGCTTGAAATTCCCGGGGTGGTTAATAATTCGCCTGATGGACCCCCTGAAGGAAGCATTTATGAACCAACAAAAACTCGTATTTATTTCCCAATCATTGAGAGGGACATCTGTTATGGTTGCACCGGATACGCTCTTGAAAATCCCGCTTTTTTAACCGATGATTTCAGGGCGATTGGTTCGTTTATTGCGAAATCGATTGCCTTTGCTTACGGCAGAATCGTAAATCTTCAGCAAGAAAAAGTGAATGCCGGTAAGCTAAAATTGATGCTCCGGGAGAGTGAGCTACGCTACCGGTTGATTGTTGACAGTGCAAATGATATTATTTACACCACATCACCAAAAGGTGATTTTACTTATGTGAATCCTAAAGGAGAATTTTTAAGTGGATATACCACTGAAGAATTAATCGGGAAAAACTATATTGAACTGATACATCCCGACGACAGACCAAGAGTGGTGGAACACTATAAAAATCAGATTCTAACTCGTATATTTACTACTTATTGTGAATTCAGGATGGTTACAAAAGCGGGAGATATCCTATGGGTGGGGCAGAATGTTCAACTTGATCTCGATGGTGGTGAGTTGGTTGGGCTTCATGCGGTTGCAAGAGACATCAAGGAACTCAAAGAAGCAAATGAGAAGGTGGAAAGATCAAGATTACTTTTCCAGACCGTTTTGGAGACTGTTGCTGACGGAATTTTGCTGCTCGACAGCACAAACCGGATTATGTTGATCAATGAAGAGGTCAGAAGGATTTGGGATTATTCCAAAGGGTCTCTCATCAGAGAAGATTTCCAAATGCTATTTAAAGAAGGAATGTTTGATCCCTCGAACTGGAATGGTGATGTTGATGCGATGTACCGCGACATTTTGGGCAAAAGTATCGAGTTAACAGGAATTAGAAGAGATGGTACCACTTTCCCCGTTGAGATTAATGTATCGAAAATGGAGTTTAATCAGGAAGTCTTTTTTACAGTAGCTGTTGAAGATATAACACTTAAAAAGAGGCGACTTTCGGATCTCGAAAAAGCAAGAAATCTTGCTGAAGAGTCGATGAAAGCCAAAGAACAATTTCTTGCGCATATCAGCCATGAGATCAGAACACCGTTAAATGCTGTTCATGGCTTTACTCATCTGCTTCTGGAACTAAACCCTACAATAGAACAAACCCAATTCCTTAAGGCGATTAAATATTCAACCGACAATCTTCTGGTAATTATCAATGATATTCTCGATTTTTCCAAAATAGAGGCGAACAAGCTCGAACTTTTTATCGATGATTTTTCAATTCAGGAGTCAGTTAAACATGTAATTGAATCTGTTCGTTATTCAGCGGATGAAAAAGGGATAAAATTGATTACCGAGTTTAGCGATGAAGTTCCATATTGGGTTAGAGGAGATCAGGTGAGAATTGGTCAGATACTCCTCAATCTTGTTTCCAACGCATTAAAATTTACAGAATCAGGAGAAGTTAAAGCCTCTGTAAAACTTCTAAGTGAAACTGATGATTATTCCACACTCGAAATATCAATCTCCGATACCGGAATTGGTATCCCGGAACAGCATATCGGGAAGATTTTTGAATCTTTTGAACAAGTGAAAAACAGGGATACAAGAGCCAAGGTTGGAACGGGACTGGGGCTTGCTATTGTTAAAAGTCTTGTTGAAATACAGCAAGGAACGATATCAGTGAAGAGCAAAGAAGGGGAAGGTTCGGTTTTTACCGTAATTCTTCCTTTTGGTAAATCAGAGAGAGATGAACTGATTCTTGGAAGTGATCTGTTTGAACAACAAACAGAAATTGTAAAAGATCTGAACGGACTTCGAGTTTTGGTGGTGGAAGACAATGAAATGAATCAACTCGTCGCCACAAACATATTAAGGCTTTGGAAATGTAATTATAAAGTTGCAGATAATGGTAAAAAAGCACTCGAACTGTTCGAAAAAGAGGATTTTGACATCATTTTGATGGACCTCTCAATGCCGGTTATGGATGGATTTGAGGCGTCAAAAGAGATCAGGCTGAATTTCCCCGAAAATAAAAAAGATATCCCGATACTCGCTTTCACAGCCTCGGCGATGGTAGAATCGAGAGAAAAAGTATTTGCCGGAGGGATGAACGACTATATTACCAAACCCGTAAAACCGTTTGAACTTCAACAAAAAATATCAAACCTTACGAGTGTAACAGTAAAAACGGATATGGTTCCACAAGAAGAAAAGAAAGATATTCAGGTGGTTGAAATGAAGGAAAACAAATTTAGATATATCAGACTCGAGTACCTCAACGAACTCACAGGTGGAGATGAGGAATTGATAGATGAGATGATGAAACTGTTCCTTGAGAACACTCCTGACGCACTCGAAAACCTGAAAAACCTTTACGACACAAAGAATTGGGAAGAAATTAAAAAGGCTGCCCACAAATTTAAGCCAACTCTTTCGTATATGGGGATTAAGGAGCTTGACGGTGTAGTCCCTGAAATCGAAAAAATGGCACTTGCTCATGATCCTGATAATAAAATTCCATCGCTTCTCGAAACGCTTAACCACTACTGCGGTGAAACAATTAAAGAAATTACCGCACATTTAAGGAATGAATAACGATGGAAATACTCGTTGCAGATGATCTGCTTGAAACAAGACTGCTTCTTAAATCGATACTTAAAAAACTTGGTCATGAAGTTATATCAACCGAAGATGGAGCTCTGGCATGGGAGGCTCTCATAAAATCCAATATTTCCCTCGTAATCACAGACTGGGAGATGCCCAACCTAAGCGGTATCGAATTGTGTAAAAAAATTAGAGAAACAAACCTCAACAGGTATGTTTACATCATTTTACTCACAGCTAAAAATGAGAAACAGGAACTTGTTGAGGGAATGGAAGCCGGAGCTGACGATTTTATTTCCAAACCTTTCAACAATCAGGAATTGAATGTAAGGATCAGAGCGGGCGAAAGGATTATTCGACTACAGAATGATCTTGAAGAAAAAAATCACAAACTGAAGACTTATAACGACAGGCTTGAAAAAGATTTAAACGCTGCAGCAGATTTGCAAAAAAGTCTTCTTCCACAACCATTCCAGAAAATACAAGATCTCTCTTTCGAATCTATTTTCATGCCTTCACTTTTTGTGGCAGGCGATATTTTTAATTACTTTGAACTTGATGAAGAGAATACAGGCTTTTATCTGCTTGATGTTTCAGGGCATGGTGTCTCCTCGGCGATGTTGTCGTTTACGCTCAGCAAGTTTTTAAGTGAACATGGTGAAGCCCGCGGGCTTGTAAAAACTTATTCAGAGGAGGAAGGAAAATTTATAAACACTTCTCCTGAGAAAGTGCTTACTGAATTGAACAAACTTTTTGAGATGGGACTTGAGGTGATGCAATATTTTACCATGGTTTATGGTAAATATAACAGACTCACAAGAGAGATGGAATTCAGCCTGGGAGGGCATCCGCCTGTGATAATTGTGCACAGAGAAAAACCACCAACTGTTGTTGATCTAAGCAGCATCCCGATCGGTATGTTTGATCATTCAGAATATGAAAGGGCTGTGGTAAAGCTTGAACCCGGCGACCTGGTTTATGTTTATTCAGACGGTTTTTGTGAATGTTTTGATATAGGGGATGGAAAAGTAACTGAGTTGATGGTGGAATGGCTGGAACTGAATAAACATTTAGATAAAGAAGCATTAAATGAAACTATCAAAACAAAAATGAGAGCTTATTCAGATAACAACCCTGAAGCTGACGATATTTCGTTAATGATGATTACGGTTAATTGAGAAGTCACAGAGTCACGAAGTCACGGAGTGAGAAATCAGGGGAGAACTCAAGTTCTCCCGTTCTAAAGTTCTTCTAATCGCCTTCATCATAATTTAACACAGGACGGAGCCACCTTTCGATTTCATCAAGGCTCATCCCTTTTCTTCTATGGTAGTCGAGCACCTGATCCTTATTCAGTTTTCCGGTTGTGAAATACTTGGATTCAGGATGTGAAAAATAGATACCACATACCGCAGCGGTTGGATACATTGCAAGGTTTTCGGTGAGCAAAATTCCTGTTTTTTCAGTCACTTTCATCAAATCAAAAAGAGTTATCTTTTCAGAATGATCGGGACACGCAGGGTAACCCGGAGCAGGACGAATACCGGTGTAATTTTCACTTATAAGATCATCATTCGATAACTGTTCATCTGCAGCATAACCCCAGAGATTTGTTCTTACCTCTTTGTGCAAATATTCTGCAAAAGCTTCAGCGAGCCTGTCAGCAAGGGCTTTAACCATAATTGCTGAATAATCATCATTGTCCGATTCGTAGTGTTTAACGAGATCATCAACACCAATACCGGCGGTTACAGCAAAAAGTCCGATATAGTCCTTTTTGCCCGACTCTTTTGGTGCAATAAAATCTGCGAGACAGTGATTGGGCAATCCTGATGCCTTTATTGCCTGCTGCCTCAGGAAGTGCAACTCAGTAAGAAGCCCGCGTCTTTCTTCATCAACATATAACTCAACATCATCATAATTGACGCTGTTTGCGGGGAAAATTCCCACAATTCCATTAGCAGTTAACAACCTGCCATCCACTAATTTTTTGAGAATTGCGTTTGCATCTTCAAAAAGTTTTTTAGCTTCAGAGCCATATTTTGCAGTCTCAAAAATCTCAGGATATTTTCCCTTTAATTCCCATGCCTGGAAAAATGGAGTCCAGTCGATAAATTCAAGCAAATTCTCAAGAGGCACAGAATTATACTCAAAAACACCAGTCTTATTTGGAACAGGAGGAGTGTAGTTTTCCCAACCGGGATTAAATCTGTTTTTACGAGCCTGTTGAAGAGTCACAAAATCTTTAACACTCTGTTTTTTCCTGTGATCTTCTCGTAGTTTATCGTATTCAGCTTTTATTTCAGCAGCAAAAACAGGGGCTGTTTCTCGGTTGATTAATTTTGCAGCTACCGGAACACTCCTTGAGGCATCAAGAACATGAACCACAGGAGCAGAATAATTTTGCGCTATCTTCACTGCCGTGTGAACTCTTGATGTAGTGGCACCACCAATCAGAAGTGGAATTGTCATTTTTCGCCTTTCCATCTCTTTTGCAACGCTTACCATTTCATCAAGCGAAGGGGTGATAAGTCCACTCAGTCCAATAATGTCAACATTTTCTTTGATTGCAGTATCAAGAATTTTATCAGCCGGGCACATCACACCAAGATCGATAACTTCAAAATTATTACAACCAAGAACCACACCAACTATATTTTTTCCTATATCGTGAACATCGCCTTTTACTGTAGCCATTAAAATTTTTCCGGCACTCTGTTGTGAGCCCGGGTTTTTTAGCTTTTCAGCTTCAATATAAGGAATTAAGATTGCTACAGATTTTTTCATCACACGCGCTGATTTAACAACCTGAGGCAGGAACATCTTACCGGCACCAAAGAGGTCACCCACAAGATTCATTCCATCCATCAACGGGCCTTCTATCACACTTATCGGGGCTGCATATTTTAATCGTGCCTCTTCAGTATCCTGATCGATATAATCAACTATACCTTTTAAGAGGGCATATTTAAGCCTTTCTTCAACTGAGGTTTCACGCCAGCTTTCAGTTTTAACCTCCGCTTTATCTTTGCTCTTTACATGTTCGGCAAAATTGATCAAGCGTTCGGTTGCATCCTGTCTTCTGTTTAACAAAACATCCTCAACCAGAACCAACAATTCTTTGTCGATCTCTTCATACACTTCAAGCTGACCGGCGTTTACAATTCCCATATCCATGCCTGCTTTTATTGCATGGTATAAAAATGCTGAATGCATCGCCTCTCTTACAACATCATTTCCGCGGAAAGAGAAAGAAACATTTGAAACTCCACCACTCACTTTGGCATAAGGGAGATTTTCTTTAATCCAGCGTGTGGCTTCAAGATAATCAACGCTGTAGTTGTTGTGTTCATCCATTCCTGTTGCCACAGTAAGGATATTTGGATCAAATATGATATCCTCGGCGGGAAATCCCAGCTCCCCGGTCAAAATTTTATAAGCCCGTGAGCAAATTTCAATTCTTCTCTCAAGTGTGTCAGCCTGACCATTTTCATCAAAAGCCATAACAATTACAGCTGCACCATATTGCATTACTTTTTTTGCATGCTCTCTGAAAACATCCTCGCCTTCTTTTAGGCTGATAGAGTTAACTATCGATTTGCCTTGGAGGCATCTCAATCCTGCTTCAAGCACACTCCATTTTGACGAATCTATCATCACCGGGAGTTTGGCAATATCGGGTTCAGACCCCATAAGGTTCAGGAATTTCGTCATGGCAGCTTCTGAATCGAGCATTCCCTCATCCATATTCACATCAAGAACCTGTGCACCACCTTCCACCTGATCTCTTGCTATTGAGAGTGCTTCCTCATAATTGCCCGCCAAAATAAGTTTTGCAAACTTTCTTGACCCTGCAACATTTGTTCTTTCACCAATATTAACAAAATTTGTTTGAGGATGAATTACGAGTGGTTCAAAACCACTTATTCGTAAATAGCGGGGGAGTTCCGGTCTTTCTCTTGGTTCGAGCGGTGCCACCATTTCACTGATAATTTTAATATGGTCCGGGGTTGTGCCACAGCAACCACCCACGATATTAAACATATTTTCAGATGCAAATTCTTTTAATACTTCTGCCATCAAATCGGGAGTTTCGTCATAACCACCAAATTCATTGGGAAGTCCGGCATTTGGATAAACGCTCACGAAGTATGGGCATTTATCAGCAATTTCTTTCAAAAACGGTCTCATTTGGCTTGCGCCAAGAGCACAGTTTAATCCAACACTCACCAGATTTCTGCAGTGACTGATCGAAATTAAAAATGCTTCCGCAGTTTGCCCCGAAAGGTTCCTTCCGCTAAGATCAACAATGGTACCCGAAATCATAACCGGCAATGAAACATTTTTTTCGGTGAATACCTCCTCCACTGCATAAATTGCTGCTTTGGAATTTAAGGTGTCAAAAATTGTTTCTATCAGGATGATATCCACTCCGCCATCAATAAGGCCTCTTAGCTGCTCTGAATAAGCATTTGCCACTTCCTGGAAGGTAACTGCACGGTAGCCCGGATCATTTACATCAGGAGAGAGGGAGAGCGACTTGTTGGTCGGTCCCAAAGCACCAGCAACAAATCTGTGTTTTGTATTACCGGGGATGTTAAATTCTGCGGTAACTTCTTTTGCAATTCTTGCTGACTGATAGTTGATGTTATAAACTTCACTTTCGAGGTGATAATCAGCTTGTGCAAGATAATTACTACTGAAAGTGTTTGTTTCGATAATATCAGCACCGGCGTTTAGATACTGTCTGTGAATTTCTTTTATCACTTCGGGTTTGGTTACCGAGAGCAGATCGTTATTCCCCTTAAGGTCAGAGGGATAGTCTTTGAATTTTTCTCCCCGGAAGTCCGCTTCTGTAAGGTTAAAGCGCTGAACCATGGTGCCCATGGCTCCATCAAGGACGAGTATCCTTTCACGAAGGAGATTTTCAAGTATGGTTTTTGTGTCGTTCATTTGTTCTATTTTTGTGGACTTGTGGCAAGTATTTGATTTTTTTTAATCAATTCGTTTAAATACATTTACAAATTTAAATCTTCTAATTACAAATAACAAAGATAATAGGAATCCGATGATTATTATTACAGGAGCGGCGGGATTCATTGGCAGTGCAATTGTCTGGCAATTGAATCAGGAAGGCATAAATGATATCCTCCTGGTTGACTCTCTTGGCAGTGATGAAAAGTGGAAAAACCTCGTAAATTTAAGGTATATCGATTTTCTCGATAAAAAAGAATTCCTCACACTCATTGAGCAGGGGACCAACTTTGGCGATGTTCAATTCATCATACACATGGGAGCAAACTCATCAACGACTGAGAAGGATGCCGATCATCTTGTCGAAAACAACTTCAGATATACAAAAGTGCTTGCAGATTATTCCCTCATTAAAGGGATCAGATTTGTTTATGCATCATCCGCGGCAACTTATGGAGATGGTTCAATGGGATTTGAAGACAATGATGAGGACTGTCTAAAAATTAAACCATTAAACATGTACGGTTATTCAAAAAACATGATGGACCAGTGGGCTTACCTGACCGGGGCGTTAAAATCGATAGCCGGAGTTAAATATTTTAATGTTTATGGTCCAAATGAAACTCACAAGGGGGATATGCGCAGTGTTGTGCACAAAGCCTATGGACAGATAAAATCGACCGGCAGGGTTACTCTTTTTAAATCTCTTCATCCCGACTACAAAGATGGTGAGCAGATGAGAGATTTTGTTTATGTAAAAGATGCTGTAAAAATGACTTTGTTCCTCGCACGGAATAAAGAAATTAACGGTTTGTATAATTTAGGACAGGGGAAAGCCAGAACCTGGAATGATCTTGTTTTTTCAATATTTAACGCACTTGAAATGGATTCAAAGATTGAATATATTGATATGCCCGAGCACCTGTCTCCAAAATATCAATATTTTACCGAAGCAAATCTTAAAAAGATAAGAAGTGCCGGCTATGATGAAAATCTGTTTACTCTTGAAGAGGGGGTAAGGGATTATGTGAAAAACTACCTGCTCCCGGGAAAATATCTGGGAGAGTAGCAGAATAAAACCCTGAAATTCTAAAACGGGCTGTCTGTTTTCAGACAGTCCCCGTTTAAAAATTCATTATATATTTTGTCAGCGATCTAATAATTAAAGATCGTCGTCGTCGTCATCAATCTTTGGGTCTGTGGTCCCATCCCCAAAATCATCGTCGAAATCATCATCATCAAAATCATCATCATCATCAAGCTCATAGTCGTCTTCATCAAACAGATCATTATCCTCAAAATCTTCGAGATACTCTTCTAAATCGGTCTCGTCAAAATCTTTGGTTAGATCGTCATCTTCGCTGTCAACTTCTTCATCTTCGAGGTCTTCGTCATCAAAGTCCTCATCATCAAAGTCCTCATCAGCGAGATCATCGTCAGGGTTTCCTTTTCCGGGTGAAGCCAAAATATCTCCGGCTAAACCAAAAAAAGGATTTTCATTTTCAGATATCTCCAGTTTAAGCAACTCTGAATCATCCATTAAGGGCATATAAGATTCTCCTTCTTCTTTCCTGTACTCTTTTTTTGAAAAACATTACAATAAATTAAAAAAAATGACTCACAAATAAATAAGCAAAAATATTTAAATACACACAATAACTTCGATTTTTGAAAATATTTTTAAGGTTTTTCCATATTCCCGTCTGCATTACGAAAAATATTTCATCGAAATATCGTCATATCAATACCACAAATATAGTGACTGTTTGAGATTTAATCTTTGTACCATCAAAGAGATTTTTGTGTTCCTTAAAATGTGGTAATATGTGGATGATTCATGTTTTATATGTTCTCATTATTTCCGATCCCGTTTTTCAAACAAACTCGCCTTCACTGGAAAATAAATTAGTCGAATTATGAAAACCACTTGACTGTAATTTTAAAATTTAGTAAGTTCCAGAATCAAACGGGGAATTTCCTCTTCCGCCTCCCCGCTAAAAAATTTTGGTAATTCAACACCCGGAGTTTACAATGACTCGAATGTTACTATATATTATTCTCCTCCTTAGTGTGATATTTTCACAATCATTGAATGCACAAACTCCTGATAAGATTCTGTTCGGCACCTATATCGCCTCCAGTAATGACCAAAAAATTACATTCCATCAGTTTGGAGACTCCAACCTGGTAAAACTTGGATTTAATTCGATATTTCAAACGGTTATCCATGACGATATATATGCCCCCTTAAGAAATCTGGATCCCGTTAAATGGAAAGACAACAGGGATTCTCTCGCAGGGTCAACATTTGAAAATATTATGGCACTAAACAGCATATGGAATGTGGCAGACCTTACAGAAAAGCAAGCAGACTGGTTAAACATACTCTCCCAAGGGGTATATAATGTATGGGAAGCTGAGGGAGGAAGTGATGGATTTTATTCGAACATTATAAAAATGAGAAGAAATAATACCTATACAACATTAGAGTCTGATGCCGGAGGGATATATGTCAAATCTAAAGATATTTCATGGTCACCCGGAGCTGGAATACCTGATTCGAATTATCAGGAGGGTCGGGTAGAGATCGAACTCCTTGAAGGACCATTTGTGTATCAAGACAGAGATTATAAGATCACTTATTTACTTGGCAGTCCAAATGGGGCGCTGATTCAGTACTTAGCGAATTTCAAGTTGAAAATCGGAGCGCGACCGGATTCAAATATGACAGTTTGCTCACTAAGGGTAAATTTGAATATTACCGATACCGTTGGAAGAAAGTACACAGTGGTGGTTGCAAACAGAGAAGTAAAAAGTGACGAATTGTCTGATGAGTTTTTTACAATTATACAACTTAAATATAATTTCGGACTTATTAGCCAGTCGTATTTTATTGAATCAGGAAAAATTGACCCCAAGACTATCAGTGCAATAAATACTTCATATGAAGTAGCTCTTCCCGAAAATATTTATTCTACGGATTTTGGTGAACTCTATATCGATAATATTGAAGTGATGGATGAGTTGATTTGGTATAACCATGGTCGAAACCCGGCTAATATATCAAGATTGCTCAATAATTACAATACCACATGGCAAAACGCCGATAACGGTAATGTTTACAGGGACAAGATCAAGTATTTTTACACGATGGACGAACCCCACAGTTTCGATCATTTTCTCCCTTATAAAATAGTCGAGGATGTTCACAGTACTTTAACAAATCCCCTTAAGGACAAGGTGATGCTTACGAAGATGTACCCTGAATGGAATGGTGAAAAGGAAGGGCTTAATGTTCTCGATACATGGGGTAAGGTTGTTAAACCCAAGAAATTCATGTTTTGGTATTATACGATCTTCAAGGAAGATTTTGAAACACAACTTATGCAACACCAACTGAGGGACAGACTTATTGAAGCGGTAAAACACGACAGAGATTTTTACTTCACAGCTCAAACCTGGGGGAATAAAAAGTTAAATGATCCTGAATATCTTTATTATAAATCTCCCTCAGGCACTGAAATACTCGGACAGACAATAATGCCCTTGGCATTTGGATGTAAGGGGATATTTTATGAGACCTATTATACATACAAATCCAATAATATATTATGGGGAGGAGACTACCTTGTTGAAGGTTTGGTTGGGACAGACAGCGCTAATTATAAGACACCAAGAGCCAACGACAAGGGGCTATATGAAATGGTTGGCAGTATCGGTCGCAGATTAAAGGGGGGCCTTGGTAAAACTCTCATCAAACTGGACTATGCAGATTGGTCGTCATATGTTCACAGAATATCCCGGGATAACGGTTTAACCCGTAATGGTAAGGATTTAACCGGAGGATCAACTAATCGTGTGGAGATATTTGACGGGGGTGAACTGACTTATCCAATTGATAAGTGGTATAGCTTTGGTGTGACGAGACTTAAGAGAAAAATACCGGTTCCACCGTATGAGGATTTCTACTTTTTTTACAATGCAAACACATTTATGGATGGGGATACGACTGAATACACCCATTATACAGATTTTATAAAAATAGGACTAAAATCATTCCCAAAGAAGAACATTCGGTTTTATAATGTGGAAGGAGGAGAGGATTACAACTTTACACAAAATCTTGACAGCAATTATTCAGTCAAATTCGAAATGCGTATAAACAAAGGTGACGGGAAACTTTTCAGACTCACAGCAACAGTTGCTTCTGAAGGAGTTTTGCAGACTGATGAAGAAATTTTGTCGGAAGAAATAATATCATCAGAAGGGACGATTACAGTCCCTACGGGAATAACACTAAAAATTGAAGGCAACTACACAATTACCGACAGCCTGATTATAGAAGATGGAGGAGTGCTTGCCCTTGAACCGGGTTCAACACTTAACCTGGATTCTGCAAGCTCGGTTTATTGTGCAGGGGATCTATATATCAATGGAACAGAGACAAACAAAGTTACTATAAATTTCCTGCAACCAAACGAATCAAAACAAAACTCAATTTATCTTGGAAGAGAATCCTCGGCGATAATAAAATATGCGCAGATAAAAAACGGATACTCGGGAATAACTGCAACAAATGGATTTGATACTCTAATCATTGATAACTGTAACTTCACTAACATAAGTCATTCAGCTCTCCTGTTAAATGGAAATGGTTACGATAATGCAAAAATTAAAAACAACACTTACACTAATTGTGACTATGCCGGATTTTTCTCCAATCTTGCAACTGTTGCAGTAAACTCTGATTCAGCAAACACAACATCAGGTTACTACTTTTCAAA
>Ga0209573_1002978_pt1 | contig 19897 bp, 18 predicted proteins | sample TNRBio252014_DNA_FD_185870 | JGI IMG/M metagenome (GOLD analysis project Ga0209573, IMG submission 185870) | Wastewater treatment Type I Accumulibacter community from EBPR Bioreactor in Madison, WI, USA - TNR Reactor_6/25/2014_ DNA (SPAdes)... | ecosystem: Engineered > Bioreactor > EBPR >...
GTTCCCGGCATTCTCAGCCCGTCCGAGGCGTTTGCGGCGTTGAAGGCCGGGGCGAGCGCGCTGAAGCTGTTTCCGATGGAGATGATCGGCGCCAGCGGCGTCAAGGCGATGCGCGCGGTGTTGCCCAGAGGGGTGCGGCTGATCGCGGTGGGCGGGGTCGAGCCGGCCTCGCTGGCCGGCTTGCAGGCGGCGGGCTGCGACGGCTTCGGGCTGGGCAGCGCGCTCTACAGGCCCGGCGCCACGGCTGCGCAGGTGCGTGCCGCAGCCGCGCGGTTCATAGCGGCGCTCGGCTGATCAGGCCGCGGCCTGGACGCCGCCGTCTGTCATCCGGTACCAGGTGATGATGGCCGAGACATAGAGCTTGTGCAGCGCGTGCAGCGGCAGCGGCGTGATCGGCGTGATCGGGAAGGGCAGGGCGCTGGCCTTGCCGCTGGTGACATAGTTGGCCATGGCGCGCCCGACGGCGGTTTGCAGGCCGACGCCGCGCCCCATGCAGCCGATGTCGATGAGCAGGCCCGGCTCCGGCTCATGGAAATGCGGCAGGAAATCGCGGGTGAGCGCAACCCGCCCGCACCAGCGATGGTCAAACTCCGTGCCGGCGAGCTGGGGATAGAGTTTGGCGATCACCCGTTCGAGATGGCCCCAGTCGCTCTCCGAGGTCGGCTCGCGGAACGGGCCGCGCCCGCCCATCAGGAAACGGCCGGTGTGATCCTTGCGGAAATACAGCAGCAGTTGCCGCGTATCCGAGGTGACATGTCCCTCCGGCAGGATCGAGGCGGCGAGATTGGCGCCGAGCGGCCGCGTCGCGACCATGAAGGAATTGGGGGCGATGATGGTCTGGCGCAGTTTCGGGATCAGATCGCCGGTGTAGCCGCCGGTGGCCATCAGCACGCGCCCGGCATCGACGGTTGCGCCCGAGGCGGTGGTGAGGGTGAAGCGGTTTGCGGTGCGGGCGAGCGCGGTCACCGGACTTGCGCCATGGATGGCGGCGCCGGCCTTCAGCGCGGCGCGGGCCAGACCGCGCGCATAGGACAGCGGCTGCACGCCGCCGCCGCGCGGATCGAGCCAGCCGCCGAGATACTGGCTGGCGCCAATGGCGGCGTTGGCCTCGGCCTTGGTCAGCACGCGCGCCGCCACGCCCTCAGCCTGCCATTCCGCGGCGCGGCGCTTGACGGTGTCCAGCATTGCCGGGGTGTGGGCGCCCTGTATCCAGCCGTTGCGCACCCAGGGGACATCCATGCCGTGCCGCTCGATGAGGTCGAAGACCAGATCGGCGGTGGTGCCGACGAAGGCAGTCAGCGCCCGGCCACCCTCGGGGCCAAACTTGGCGACGATCTCGGAGGGGTCGTACTTGATGCCGGGGATGACCTGTCCGCCGTTGCGGCCCGAGCCGCCCCAGCCGGGTTCATGCGCTTCCAGCAGCACGACGCCGACACCCTGTTCGGCCAGATGCAGCGCGGCGGAGAGGCCGGCATAGCCGCCGCCGACGATGCAGACATCGGCACGCACCGCGCCGGTCAGCGGCGGGGTGTCGGCGGCGGGCGCTGCGGTGGTGGCCCAGAGCGAGGGCTGAAGCGGAAACGGTTCGGCCATGACGGGCCTCCTCGGTCACATCGGGTGAAGCACCCGCTTGAGAAAATCCTGGGTCCGGGCTTCCCTCGGCTGGGCCAGCATGGTGCGCGCCGGCCCTTCCTCGACGATGACGCCCTGATCGATGAAGATGGCGCGGTCGGCGACCTCGCGGGCAAAGGCGATCTCGTGGGTGACGATGACCATGGTCATGCCCTCCTCGGCCAGCGACTTCATCACCGCCAATACCTCGCCGACCAGTTCGGGATCGAGCGCCGAGGTCGGCTCGTCGAACAGGATGGCGCTCGGCTGCATGGCCAGGGCGCGGGCAATGGCGACTCGCTGCTGCTGGCCGCCCGAAAGCTGGTTGGGATAGGCGTTTTCCTTGTCGGCCAGCCCGACGCGGGCCAGCAGATCCCGGCCGCGCCGGCGGGCGCTGTCGGGCGCTTCCTTCTTCACATAGATCGGCCCTTCCACCACGTTTTCCAGCGCGGTACGATGGGGGAACAGGTTGAAGCGCTGGAACACCATCGACACCCGGGTGCGGATGTCGACGATGGAGCCGTGCGTGCGGTCAACCGGCACGCCGTCGATCAGGATGGTGCCGCGGTCGTGCGCCTCCAGTCCGTTGATGCAGCGCAGGACGGTTGATTTGCCCGAGCCCGAGGGGCCGACGATGCAGACGATCTCTCCCCTGGCGATGCTGGCCGACAGGCCCTTGATGACATGAAGCGCGCCAAAGCTCTTGTGGATGTCGCGGATCTCGATCATCGCCTCACCTCCGGCCCTGTTTCGCCCGCTGTTCGAGGCGCGAGACGAGGAACATCAGCGGCAGGCTCATGCACAGGTACATCAGCGCCACCAGTGTGAAGACCGAGGTGTTCTTGAAGGTGGAGGAGGCGATCAGCTTGCCCTGAAGCGCCAGTTCGGCCACCGTGATGGTGGAGGCCTGCGAGGAATCCTTGAGCATCATGATCATGACGTTGCCATAGGGCGGCAGCACGATGCGGAAGGCCTGGGGCAGCACGACGCGGCGCATGATCATCCACCAGCCCATGCCGATCGACTGCGCCGCCTCGATCTGGCCGTGGTCGATGGCCTCGATACCGGCGCGGAAGTTCTCGGCCTGATAGGCGGAATAGGCGATGCCCAGCCCGATGATCGCGGCTTGCAGCGCGCTCAGCGTGATGCCGAGGTCGGGCATGACGAAGTAGATGTAGAACAGCTGGACGATGATCGGCACGCCGCGGATGAAGTTGACCATGGTGCGGGCCGAATAGTCGAGCACCTTGCTGCCCGAGACGCGCATCAGCGCCCAGACGAGGCCGAGCACCGTGGACAGCAGCAGCGAGCCGATGGTGACAATCACCGTCAGCTTCACGCCCTGCATCAGGATCGGCAGAAACTCGACGGCGTCACTGATGAATTTCTGCATTCCGGGGAAAACCGTCGTATCAGGGGGCAGGGATGCGCTGCCGCCCGGCGGGGGAAGGCCGGGCAGCAGCGGCGGGGGGAGCCGTTATTCGAGGCCCCATTTGGCGAGGATCTTCTTGACCGTGCCGTCGGCCTGCATGGCGGCCAGCGCGGTGTTGATCTTCTTGAGCAGTTCCGCTTCGCCCTTGCGCACGCCGATGCCGATCGAGCCGGTCATGGTCGATTTGTAGCTTTTCACCAGCCGCGTTTCGGCAAAGGCGCCCTGCTGGAGGTTGTAGGCGACGATCGGATAGTCGGCGAAGCCGGCCTTGATGCGCCCGGCGTTCACGTCGCGCAGGATGTCGGGGATGGTGTCGTAGATCTTGACCTCGCCGAAGGCCTTCTTCAGCGGCTCGACATAGGCCGTGCCGACCTGGGCGCCGACGGTCATGCCCTTCATGTCGTCGAAGCTGACGTAATTCTTGCTGTCGCTCTTGGGCACCAGCAGGCCTTCGCCATAGGTGTAGATCGGATCGGAGAAGTCGACCTGCTCCTTGCGCGTCGGCGTGATGTACATCGCCGCCGAGATCAGGTCGATCTTCGAAGAGGTGACGCCGGCGATCAGGGTGGAAAACTGCATCGGCTCGATGGTCACGGCGAAGCCGGCGCGCTTGCCCACCTCGGTCACCATGTCGACCATGACGCCCTGGATGGTGTTGGTCTTGGTGTCGAGGAAGGTGAAGGGAATGCCGGTGGGTGTGGAACCGACCTTCAGGGTCTGCTGGGCGGAGGCCGCGCCGGCGCTGAGCGCGAGGGCGGCGGCAAGGGCAAGGCGACGTGTCAGCATTGGTGCTCTCCCGGTTATGGGCGAAGCGTATGACGAGACTCTGGCGGGCGCAACAATTTTCACCTATATGAAAATCATGTCTCTGGCCTTCAAGATCAGCGGCGTCGTTCCGGCGATGCAGGGCGTGCACGATCGCGCGGTGGGCGAGCGCCTGAGGGTGCTGCGCAAGCGCAAGGGCGTGTCGCTGCAACTGCTGTCGGCCGCTTCGGGCCTGTCGATCGGCTATCTCAGCCAGGTCGAGCGCGGGCTGTCCTCGGCCTCGATCCGGGCGCTGTCGCTGATCGCCGACGGGCTTGGCGTCGGGCTGGATGCCATCTTCCTGCCGAGCGAGGCGCCGGCGGGGGGAATGGATCGCTTTGTCTTTCGCGTCGCCGAACGCAAGATGCTGGGCTTCTGGCGCGACCAGATCGAAAAGGAGCTGCTGACCCCGGCCGAGGGCGGGGCGATCAGCATGTTCATGGTGCATATCGGCCCCGGCGGCATTTCGGGCGAGGCGGATTACACCCACACCGGCGAGGAAGCCGGCATGGTGCTTGACGGGGTGCTGGATCTGAGCGTCGACGGCCAGCACCAGACGCTGCACGCCGGCGATGCCTTTCGCTTCCGCTCCGACCGGCCGCACCGGTTCTGGAATGCCAGCGCCGGGGATTGCCGCGTGTTGTGGATCCTCGCCGCCACGCGCTGACCGCTTCAGGGTTCATTTACTGCGCTGGCGCAAGGCGCGGGGCTTGTGCGCCGGCTAATTTGGCGATCTGTTCAGGCTTGCCTGCGTCGCACCGCCTTGGGTGCGGCGCTTATCGGGAACCGCAACGAGAGTGCCATGTCCAAGCTGCTGCGCCATCCAGCCTCCGTCAATCCGATCCACAAGGTGACGCCGGAAAACGCCGGCTGGTCCTATGTCGGCTTCGAACTGCTGGAGCTCAAACCCGGCGAGAGCGTCAAGACCGAGACCGGGGAGCGCGAGGTCTGCATCGTCATCGTCGGCGGGCGGGCGCATATCGGCGCCGGCGGGCATGATTTCGGCCATCTGGGCGAGCGCACCAGCCCGTTCTTCGGCAATCCCTGGTCGGTCTATGTGCCGGCCAGGTCCGGCTACACCATCTTCGCCGAGACCCAGTGCGAGATCGCGCTGTGCTCGGCCCCGGCCACCGGCAAGCTGCCGCCGCGGCTGATCGGCCCCGACGACGTGGGGCAGGAGACGCGCGGCACCGGCACCAATACGCGGCATGTGCGCAACATCCTGCCCGATACCTCGCCGTTCGCCGAAAGCCTGCTGGTGGTCGAGGTGATCACGCCGGGCGGCAACTGGTCGTCCTATCCGCCGCACAAACACGACACCGACGATTTCCCGCGCGAGACCTATCTGGAAGAGACCTATTATCACCGCTTCAAGCGCGGCTCGGGCTTTGGCTTGCAGCGGGTCTATACCGACGACGGCTCGCTGGACGAAACGATGGCGTTTGGCCACCGCGACGTGGTGCTGGTTCCCAAGGGCTATCACCCGGTGGGGGCGCCGCACGGCTTCGATCTGTGGTATCTCAACGTCATGGCCGGGCCGAAGCGGGCGTGGAAATTCTCCTTTGCCAAGGATCACGCCTTCCTGACCTGGTGAGGCGCGGGCGCCTCAGCCGTAGACCACAGGGTCGGCGGGCTTGGCCGGTTCATCCTCGCCGGCCGCCATGAACTGGGCGCGGGCAAGCGCGGCAAAGCGGCCGTTGTGCGCCACCAGTTCGTCGAAGGTGCCTTCCTCGATCACCTGCCCCTGATCGAAGACCAGGATGCGCGAGGCGTTGCGGATGGTGGCAAGGCGGTGGGCGATGACGAAGGTGGTGCGGCCCTTCATCACCTCTTCCAGCGCGGCTTGCAGCTTCTTTTCGGTGGTGGCGTCGAGCGCGCTGGTCGCCTCATCGAGGATCAGGATCGGCGGGTTCTTGAGCAGGGCGCGGGCGATGGACAGGCGCTGGCGCTCGCCGCCGGAGAGCGAACGGCCGCGCTCGCCGATGACGGCGCCGAGCCCGTCGGCCTGCCGGCCAAGGAACTCCATGGCCTGCGCCCGTTTGAGCGCATCGAGCATGTCCTCGTCGGTGGCGTCCGGCCGTCCCACGGTGAGGTTTTCGCGGATCGAGCGGGCGAACAGCATCGGTTCCTGAAAGACGACGCCGATGTTCCGGCGCAGCGAGACCAGCGAGATGTCGCGGATGTCGATGCCGTCGATGGTGATGCGGCCGGACTGCGGATCAAAGGCGCGGTGCAGCAGCCCGAGGGTCGTCGACTTGCCCGAGCCGGTGGCCCCGACCAGCGCGATGGTCTCGCCGGGGCTGGCGGAAAAGTTGGCATCCTTCACCGCAGTCCGCTTGCCGTCATAGGAGAACGAGACGTTCTCGAAAGCGATGGCGCCCTTGGGGTGGCCGATATCGATGGCATTCGGCCGGTCGGCGACCGAGGGGGCGGTGTCCAGCACCTCGAAGAACTCGCGCATCTTCGGCGCCTGCATGAACAGCCCGTTGATGAAGCCCACCGCCGATTCGAGCCGACCGATCAGCAGCGTCGCATAGCCCATGAAGGTGACGATGTCGCCGACGGTGGCAAGGTCGTGCAGGTAGAGCCAGGTGCCGAGCAGGAAGATCGAGGTGACGGTGAGGGTCGAGGCGGCGCGGGTCGCCACCGAGGCCATGGCCCACCACGACAACACCGGGATCTGCGCCGCCAGCAGGCGGTCGATAATGTTCTTGAGATTGCTCAGTTCGTCCTGAACGCGGGTGAAGCTCTGGATCACCGGCACGTTGCCGAGTGCATCGGAGGCGTGTTCGGCCAGATCGGTGTGGAAGCGCTCCACCGCGCCCTGCTTGGTCTCGGTCTTGCGCAGAACGATGGTGGTGAGAATCGCAAAGACCAGCACCAGAACGCAGAGCAGCAGGCCGAGCCGCCAGTTGACGAACAGCGTGAACGGCAGCAGCACGAACAGCGAGACCAGCGCCGCGGCATGATCGCGGAAGAAGCCGAGCCAGAGCCAGGCCATGCCGTTGGAGCCTTCCAGCATCACCTTCAGCACGCGGCCCGAATGGGTTTGGGAATGGAAGGCGAGGGGCAGGTCCAGCACATGCTGGAAATAGTTGGCCATGACGCCGAGGCGGCGGCGGTGGCTGAGACGGTCGGCATGCAGCGCCACCATGACGCCGCCGGCGATGGTGAACAGGCCGAAGAACAGCCAGGCCAGGATGATCGGCGTCAGTTGCCCGAGGGTCGGCTTGGTCCCGCCGGGGTGGGAGGAGAGGACGTTGATGATCCGCCCGAACAGGTAGGGTTCGGCGAAGGAGGCGATCGCCAGCGCCAGATTGGCCAGCAGCAGCACGAAGCCCATCTTCAGTTCCGGGCCGAGCAGCCGGATCACGCGGGCATAAAGGCTGACGAGCGACATCGGGGGCCTCTTCGGGTCTTTTGTGGCGGCGGGCTGTCCGTCCCGGCCGGAGACAGAGCCCGGCCCGGCTGAACGGCAGCCGAACGGAGGCAATCTAGCCGGCGCGGCTGCGCCTGAAAAGCAAACGGGGGCGCTTATGCCCCCGTTTCAACCATCTCTCTGCCGGGTTTTCCCCGGTTACTGCACCAGCTTGGGACCCGAGCCGTTGACGCGCTCGTTCTCGGTGATGATGCCAAGGCGGCGGGCGACTTCGGAATAGGCTTCGATCAGCCCGCCCATGTCGCGGCGGAAGCGGTCCTTGTCCATCTTGTCGTTCGACTTGATGTCCCACAGGCGGCAGGAGTCGGGGCTGATCTCGTCGGCGACGACGATGCGCATCATGTCGCCTTCCCACAGCCGGCCGGTTTCCATCTTGAAGTCGACGAGGCGGATGCCGACGCCGAGGAACAGGCCGGAGAGGAAATCGTTGACGCGGATGGCCAGCGCCATGATGTCGTCGATCTCCTGCGGGGTGGCCCAGCCGAAGGCCGTGATGTGCTCCTCGGAGACCATCGGATCGTTGAGGGCGTCGTTCTTGTAATAGAACTCGATGATCGAACGGGGCAGCTGCGTGCCCTCCTCCAGCCCGAGGCGGGTGGCCAGCGAGCCGGCGGCGACGTTGCGCACCACCACTTCAAGCGGGATGATCTCCACCTCGCGGATCAACTGCTCGCGCATGTTGAGGCGCTTGATGAAATGGGTCGGCACGCCGATCGAATTGAGATGCGAGAAGACAAACTCGGAAATGCGGTTGTTGAGCACTCCCTTGCCGTCGATCACCTCATGCTTCTTGGCGTTGAAGGCGGTGGCGTCGTCCTTGAAATGCTGGATCAGCGTTCCCGGCTCCGGCCCTTCGTAAAGGACCTTGGCCTTGCCTTCGTAAATGCGACGGCGGCGGTTCATAGGCGTGTACCGTGGTTTCAAAAAATCCATCGAGGGGCCGTGGCTCCTTAACTAGCGAAGCGCCGGCGGCGGCGGCGTCTGGCACCGATTCGTTCTCGGGCGGCGCCTCAACCCGAACCCCAACCTAAACGATACGGGATTGCGGCACAATGACGGCATGGACACGATTCTCCGGCCAGAGCGCGCATGCGCCGCATGCATGCCTTTGTCCAGTCTTGTTCTTTCGTTGCGGACGATTGATTTGCCGCGCTGCCGGGCCTATTTGGAACATGCTATGCATCAGGTGACGGGTCCGGGCCCGCCAGCGAGGATTTTCAAGATGACGACGTTCGACAAGCGCGAAGATGCCGCCGAGAAGAAATACGCCCACGACGAGGAACTGACGTTCAAGGCGACGGCGCGCCGCAACCGCTATCTGGGCCAGTGGGCCGCCGAGAAGCTCGGCCTTTCCGGCGATCAGGCGGCGGAGTACGCCAAGGCCGTGGTGATGGCCGACTTCCAGGAGGCGGGCGACGACGACGTGGTGCGCAAGGTGATGGCCGACTTTTCCGCCGGCAAGGTGGAGCAGAGCGAGCATCAGGTGCGCCGCACCATGGACGAACTGCTGGCTAGGGCCATCGGTGAGATCAAGGACGGCAAATAAGCCTGCCGGGGCGGTGACTTCATCGGTCATCATACAACCCCTTGCTTTAGCTGGCCAAGTCTGCAAGATCGGGCGCCCGCGCTGTCGCGGCGCCCTTTTTGCTGGACGAAAGCTGCCATGGCCACTCCGATTCTCGATTTCGCCGATCTTCTGCGCTCCGGCAGCCCGACGCTGACCGGCTGGCTTGGCCTTGCCCATCCGCTGCTGGTCGATGTGATCGCCCGCGAGCAGGTCGACTCGATCACCTTCGACATGCAGCACGGCATGCACGACACCGACAGCATCGTCGGCGGCATCTCGATGGCGGCGCTGGCCGGCAAGCCCTCGGTGGTGCGCATCCCGGTCGGCGATTTCAGCTATGCCTCGCGGGCGCTTGATTTCGGCGCCATGGGCGTGATCGCGCCGATGATCAACTCGGTCGAGGATGCGCGGGCTTTTGCGGCGGCCTGCAAGTATCCGCCGCTGGGCGAGCGCTCGTGGGGGCCGATCCGGGCGGTGCCGATCAGCGGACTGGCTCCGGGGGAATATTTCGCCCAGGCCAACCGGCGCACCGTGGCGATCGCGATGATCGAGACGCGGGCGGCGATGGATGCGCTGGAAGGCATTCTGGCGGTGCCGGGCATCGACGGCGTCTTCGTCGGCCCGTCCGACCTGTCGATCGCGCTGTTCGACGGCACCAAGGTCGATGCGCTCTCGGCAGAGGTGGATGCGGCCTTCGACCATGTGGTGGCGCGGGCCAAGGCTCACGGCAAGTTCGCCACCGCCTTCGCCATGTCCGGCGCGCACGCGGCCAAGCTGGGCGCCAAGGGCTATACGATGTGCACCCTGTGCAACGACACCTGGCTGATCCAGCAGGGCATCCGCACCGAGATCAAGGCGGCGCGGGCCGGGGCAGTTTCGGGCGCGCACCGCAGCTACTGAGTGCAGATTTCCCGTTTCAGGCCCATCCGCCGGCGCCGGCGGATGGGCTTTTTCGTGCCTTATCCCACCAGTTCGGGGAAGGGGATGATGGTGGACTTCACCGTCTTCATCGCCATGGCGTCGGCCACCGCGGTCCTGATGCCGTCTTCCGAGAACGGATAGATCGTCTGCATGTCGAGCCAGGGATACTTGTTGCGGGTGCGATAGAGCATGTCGACGCCCAGCGGCAGGTCATTGGCGGTGAAGCCCCAGGAGCCGAGCACGTTCAGATCCTTGGTGCAGATGCGGTGCCAGGAGGTCATGATCGAGCCGGCGTCGGTGAACTGGCCCATCTCGATGTAGGTGCCGCCGTCGCGCAGGAACTCGATGCCCTCCGGCCCCGCCGTGGGGTGGCCCGAGCAGTCCATCACCACATCGGCGCCATAGCCGCCGACCAGTTCGCGCACGCGCCGAATGCGCTCTTCGGGGGTCTTGTATTCCTCGATGTTGACGGTGGCTTTCGCGCCAAACCGGCGCGCCAGTTCCAGCCGCGGGGTTTCCGGCGCGCCGACGCAGACCACCTCGCTGGCGCCCATTTCCAGCGCGGCGGCGACGGCGAGAATGCCGATCGGCCCCGAGCCCTGGATCACCACCTTGTCGCCCCAGGTGAAGCCGTTGGCGCGCTGCGCCCGGTTGAAGCCGCGGATGCAGGAGGTGAGCGGTTCGGACAGCGCGCCGAGGCGCAGGCTCATGTCGTCGGGCAGCTTGTAGATCTTGGTGCCGGGCAGCATCTCCAGATCGACATAGACATATTCGGCCCAGCCGCCCCACAGATGCGGAGCCTTGTCGAAGCCGAGGTAGCGGCCATAGTAGACCGGCGTCAGGCACTTGTTGGCGGTCTGCGGATAGTGCAGGCACCAGTGGCAGTGGCCGCAGGGCATCAGCGGCGGAATCATCACCTTCGAGCCGACATCGAGCGGCTTGCCCATGAAGTCCTCGGTGAAATCCGGGCCTTTTTCAACGATCACCGCGCCGATCTCGTGGCCGAGGGTGAAAGGCCAGGGTAGCGGCTTGGGCCAGTGGCCCTTGAGAATATGCAGGTCCGTGCCGCAGACGCCGCAGGCGCCGATCTGCAACAGGGCGGCCTTGCGCGGCATCTTCGGCCAGGGAACGGTTTCGATCTTCGGCTGGGCGCCCGGCCCGGCGAAGGTGGCGACGCGGATCGTATCCTTGCGGCTCATGGAGTCCTCCAGTTGTATGATGTCTGATTAGGGGCTCAGGTGGGGTTTTGTAAAGGGCTTGCCGCGCCATGCGTCAACAGATCCGCCTCTGCCTTTTATGGCAGAACGGCGGGGAGCCGACGCGGCAATCCAGTGGCCTTTGAGGCCAACCGCACCGCATTTCTGGATTGCTTCGTCGTTTTACTCCTCGCAATGACGGGGAGGGGGGGGCGGTACATCGTGACGGGGAGGTGGTGGTTTCCCATCGTCATTGCGAGGAGGGCGAAGCCCGACGCGGCAATCCAGTCTGGCGGCAATATTGGCGCGCGCCGTTGCGGTGCTCTGGATTGCTTCGTCGTTTTACTCCTCGCAATGACGAGGAGGTGGGTGGATCAGGGTGACGGGGGTGGCGGTAGGGGTTTCCAGCCGTCATTGCGAGGAGGGCGCTAGCCCGACGCGGCAATCCAGTTTGGCGGCAATATTAGCGCGTGCCGTTGCGGTGCTCTGGATTGCTTCGTCGTTTTACTCCTCGCAATGACGAGGAGGGGGAGGGTGCATCGGCCGCGCGGCGTCAGCCGGCGCGCAGGGCTTCCACAGGGTCAAGATGGGCGGCGCGGACGGCAGGATAGAGCCCCGAGGCGATGCCGACCAGACCCGAGAAGACCACGGCGGAGGCTACCACTGTGGGATCGACCAGCAGCGGCCAGCCTGCCGCGTCGGCGACCAGCTTGGCCGCGCCGACGCCCAGCGCCACGCCCACGGCGCCGCCGATCAGCGCCAGTGTCGTCGCCTCGATCAGGAACTGGTTCATGATGTCGCCGGGCCGCGCGCCCACCGCCATGCGCACGCCGATCTCGCGCGTCCGCTCGGTAACCGAGACCAGCATGATGTTCATGATGCCGATACCGCCGACGATGAGCGAGACGCCGGCGACGGCGGCCAGCAGCATCGCCAGCGTGCGGGCGCTCTGCTCGCGCGTTGCCGAAATCTCGGCGAGGTTGCGGATCTGGAAGTCGTCGTCCTGCCCGTCCTGAAGCCGGTGGCGCTGGCGCAGCAGGGCTCTGGTGTCGTTCTCGACGTTGCTCAGGCTTTCGCCCTCGCGCACCTTGACCATGATCTGGCTGACCGACGAGGTGCGGGCCCGGTTGGCGCCGACCACGCGCTGGCGAGCGGTGATCAGCGGCACGAAAACCACGTCGTCCTGATCCGAGCCGAACATCGTCTGGCCCTTCTTCTCGGCCACGCCGACCACGGTGAACGGCACGTTGCGCACCCGGATCTCCTGGCCGATGGGGTCATCATCGCCGAACAGCTGGCGCATCACCGTCTGGCCGAGCAGGGCGATCTGGCCGCCGCGCGCCGATTCCTCGGGCGAGAACTCGCGGCCCCGCTCGATCGTCCATTCGCGCGCCTCGAAGAAATCGGAAGTGACGCCGACGATGCCGGTCGACCAGTTGACGCCGCGCGCGACGATCTGGCCCGAGCCGCGAACGATCGGCGCGGCAACCTGAACCGCCGGAATTTCGAGCGGAATCGCCTTGGCATCGTCGTCGGTGAGGGTGGAGGACTGGCCGGCGCCCAGACGCACGCCGCCGGAGGTGACGTTGCCGGGCACGACCTGAATGAGGTTGGCGCCGAGCGACTTGATCTGCTGGTTGACCTGTTCGCGCGCGCCCCCGCCCACCGCCATCATGGCGATCACCGCCGCGACGCCGATGACGATGCCGAGCATGGTGAGGAACGAGCGCAGGGCGTTGGCGCGCAGCGCATCGAGCGAGGAGGAGACGGCATCGGCCAGTCTCATGGCGGGCCCTTTCTAGGCGGCATGGCGGGGCGACTTCAGGTCGGCGGCGGCGTTGCGCGGCTCCTGCCGGGTGTCGGAGACGATGCGCCCGTCGAGAAAGCGGACGACGCGGCGCGAATAGGCCGCGATATCCTCCTCGTGTGTGACGATGATGACGGTGACGCCCTGTTCGTGCAGTTCCTGGAACAGGGCAACGATCTCGATCGAGGTTTTCGAATCGAGCGCGCCGGTCGGCTCGTCGGCCAGCAGCACCTTGGGATCGTTGACCAGCGCACGGGCGATGGCGACGCGCTGCTGCTGGCCGCCGGAGAGTTCGAGCGGGCGGTGGTCCATGCGCTCGCCAAGGCCGACGCGGGTCAGCGCCCGGGTGGCACGCTCGCGCCGCTCGCGCAGGCTGACGCCGGCATAGAGCATCGGCAGTTCGACACTGGCCAGCGCGGTGGCGCGCGAGAGCAGGTTGAACTGCTGGAAGACAAAGCCGATGCGCCGGTTGCGCACCCCGGCGAGTTCCGCCTTGGTCAGGCTCGACACCTCCTCGCCGGCGAGGCGGTAGCTGCCCGAGGTCGGCCGGTCGAGACAGCCGATGACGTTCATGAAGGTCGACTTGCCCGAGCCGGACGGGCCCATCACGGCGAGGCTCTCGCCCTCGTCGATGCTGATCGAGACATCCGAGAGCGCGGTCACGGTTTCGGCGCCCATGCGGTAGGTGCGGGTGATGCCGGTCGTCTCGATCAGCGCCATGGCTCAGATTCCGAAGCGGAAGCCCGGGCGCTGGCCGCCGGCGCCGGGTTTGGCGGCCGGGCCGCCGCCGGTGATCACCTGCGCGCCGGGTTGCAGGCCGGAGAGAACCTCGGTGTAGACGCCGTCGCTGGCGCCGAGCCGGATCGACACGCCGACCGCCTCGCCGTTCTCCAGCTTGTAGACCCGGCCCATGACCACGGCCTGAGGCGGCTGGGCGCCGCCGCCCGGTCCGCCGCCACCGCCGGGGCCGCGACCGCCGGCTCGACCGGCCTGCTGCATCGCGGCGAACTTCGCCTTCTGCGCGTCGTCGAGAATCGCCATGATCTTCTCGGAAAAGGCCTCGCGGGCCTGCCGACCGCCGCCCGGTCCGCCGGAACTGCCGGTGTCGGGCATCTCGGCCAGCAGCTTGTCGAGAGCCGTTTTCTGCGCCTCGGTCAGGGTCAGTTCGGCCTTGATGCGCTCGACAAACAGGCCGCGGCCGCCGCGCCCGGGCTGTGAGCCGCCGGCGAAGGGGCCGGAGGGGCTGCCGTCCTCGCGGCCGGCCATTCCGGTGGGGCCGGTGCGGGCGGGTTCTGCCGCAGGCGGGCGCCAGCGCAATGCGCCGTTGGGCACGCGCACGATGTTTTCCTTGCGCTCGGTGAGGATGCGCAGATTGGCGGTCATGCCCGGCTTGAGTTCGAGGTTGGGGTTCTCCACCTCGATCACCGAGGTGTAGATGACGACGTTCTGCACGGTTTGCGAGCCGAGGCGGACCATCTGCACCGTGCCGGAGAAATCGCGCCCCGGATAGGCGTTGACGGTGAAGCTGACCGGCTGTCCGGCGCGGACGCGGCCGACGTCCGCCTCGTCGACATTGGCCTGAATCTGGACGCGCCGCAGGTCCTGGGCCACCAGAAACAGCGTCGGCGCCTGAAGGGAGGCGGCGACCGGCTGGCCGAGTTCGACGTTGCGCTGGATCACCACGCCGTTGACCGGCGAGCGGATGTCGGTGTTGCCAAGATCGACCTCGATCTGGCGGACCACGGCGGCACGTTGCAGGATCGCCGCCTCGCTCGACTGCATCTGCGCCTCCAGCACCTTGCGGTCGGCGGCGAGCGAGGCGATCTGGGCGCTGGCCGATTCGATCTGGGCCAGCGCCGAATCGCGCTGCGAGAGCAGGGTGTCGCGCTGGGTGCGGGCGGTTTGCAGGGCGGTGGCGGCGGCAAAGCCGTGCGCCGACAGTTCGGTCTGACGTTGCAGGGTCTTTTCGGCGTCGGCAAGCTGGGTCTTGGATTTTTCGAGCTGGGCCCGCATGTCGGCCGCCACGGCGACGGCCTTGGCCGCATCGGCCCGGGCCTTTTCCATCTGCGCATCGAGCACCGAGCGGGCGGCCCTGGACTGGGCGAGATCGGCGCGGGCGGCATCGAGCCTTGCGCGGATCTGGTCCGAGTTGAGACGGGCGAGAATCTGGCCGGTGGTCACCTCGGAATTGTAGTCGGCGAGAATCTCGACGATCTGGCCGGAGAGCTGCGAGCCGACGATGACGGTGGTGATCGGTGCCACGGTGCCGGCGGTGGAGACCTGCGCGACGATGGTGCCGCGATCGACCGGCGCGGTGCGGTAGGAGGCCGGCCCCGCCGGGCTGTCCTCGGCATCGGCGCCAAACCGCCACCAGCCGGCAGCCCCGAGACCGATCACCAGCAACAGAAGCAGAATGCGTTTCACCCGACTTCCGCCTCCCCAGCGGTCTCCTGTCCGATGCCGTCTTCTATCACCCGGACAGAGACCCGGCACATTAAACTATCGCAAAGATCGCGGCGTGCGGTCGCAGCCTTCATGAGGTGCGGGCGCGATTGAACACCAGCACGTCGCGCAGCGGATCGGCGGCGACGCCGAACCGGTCGAGCGCGGCAAGGCCGGCGGCGCTGGCCGCCTCCAGCCGGGCGCGGGCACCCTCCAGCCCGAGCAGGCTGACAAAGGTGCCCTTGCCGGCCCCGGCATCCTTGCCGGTGGCCTTGCCGGCGGTGCCGGCGTCCACTTCCGCGTCGATCAGGTCGTCCCTGATCTGGAAGGCAAGGCCGAGGGCACTGCCGTAGGTTGCGAGCGCGGCGCGTTCGGCCTTGCGGCTCCTCGGGGCGAGCAGGCTGCCGGCGAGGGCGGCAAACCGGATCAGGGCGCCGGTCTTCAGCCCTTGCAGATGTTCGATTTCGGCCGAGGAGAGCAGGCGGGGCTGGCCGGACGGGTCGAACCGGCCCTCGGCAGCGAGATCCAGCATCTGGCCGCCGACCATGCCATCCATGCCGGCGGCATCGGCGAGGGCGGCGACAAGGCGGGAGCGCACGGCGGGCGAGGCGGCGGTGGCCGGGTCGGCCAGCAGGCGGAAGGCGAGGGTGAGTAGCGCATCGCCGGCGAGAATCGCGGTGGCCTCGTCGAAGGCGCGGTGCACGGTGGGCTGGCCGCGGCGCAGGTCGTCGTCGTCCATGGCCGGCAGGTCGTCATGGACCAGCGAATAGGAGTGGATGCATTCGAGTGCGGCGGCGACGCGCAGCGGCCCTTCGCCGGCAAGCCCGAACAGGCGGGCGCTCTCGATCACCAGATAGGGGCGCAGGCGCTTGCCCCCGGCCAGCACCGCATGGCGCATCGCCGCCAGCAGCCGGGCCGGCCGGGCACTGGCGCCGCCGCTGATCAGGTTGTCGAGCCGCGAATCGAAGGCGGCGCTGCCGGCGCTGGCCCAGGCGGCAAGGGTGGGGTAGGAGGTGCTCATCGCAATCGGGTCCCGCATCGGCTCTGGGGCGTCCGCGCCCTCACAAGCAGGTTTTGCGCCGGTGGGGAAGCCTGCCCCGCGCATTTCTTTGCGGGGGGACTAGCAATTGGCCGCCGACCTCTCTATAAGGCGCGCTTTCCGGGCAGGATTGCCGGGGAGGAGTGTTGCGGCGCGTTGTGCGCGCGGGCATCTTTTCCGGGGGTCAACTGCCTGAAACCATTCAGCCATTTCAACGTGGCGCGTGGCGCGGGAGTTTTCCCGGGTCGGGCGCTTGTGGTCCGCCGGAGAGTTCCATGGCCGTTCCGAAAAGAAAAACCTCCCGCATGAAGCGCGGGTTCCGCCGCTCGCACGATGCGCTGGTGGCGCCGACCTATGTCGAGGACAAGGATTCGGGCGAACTGCGCCGTCCGCACCACGTCGATCTGAAGACCGGCATGTATCGCGGCCGCCAGATCCTCAAGGTCAAGAGCGACGCCAGCGCCTGAGGGCGCTTCGCACGCAGGGATCGCCGCTCAGCAGCGGCGGTCGAGCCGGAAGGCGCTGTTCATCGCAGCGCCTTTTTTGCGTTGGGCCGACGCCAGCGGGGCCGCCGGCCGACCGGGCCCGATGAGATCGCCGATCACCTGAGCGAGAAAGGCCGCGGCGGGCCAATGCGCTGCCGGGGCGGGCTGCGATGCGGGGCGGGTGTATCGAAACGGGACAGGACAGGTGCTCATGCCGACGGTGCTGCAACCGTCGGGCCGGGCCGGTGCTGTCGCTGCGGCAGGGTTTTACCTGCGCCGGCTCATCGCTCCTTAAGTATTTCTCGGCATTGAACCGGTGTTTCCGCTTCGTTAGGCGTGGATTTACGTTTCCATCCGATAGTGCGGGGTGTGTTTCCTGCCGGATTCCGCGCGTTCCTGCGGTCCGGCGTCGTGCATGGATGGATTGGGGGCAGGCGTGGATCATCAGAACCCGGAGCAACTCCACAACGGGGAAGCGCCCGCCGGTCAGATCGAGCGCCGGGACGGCGGGGCCTTCGATCCGCATTCGATTCTCTCGTCGGTCGGCGATGCCGTCTATTCGTGGGACATCGAGAGCGACCGCATGACCTGGTCGCAGAACGCCTCCGACATACTCGGGGTGGCCGACATCGCGCAGATTTCCTCCGGCTCGGGCTTTGCCGTGGCCACGGATGCGGCCAGCCCGACCTCGCTGCGCCGGACGATCTTCGAGTGCCAGCGCGAGGACAAGGGCACGGGCGTCTCCTATGCGGCGCGCTACCTCTTCAATCCGGCGCCGGGCCGGCGGGTCTGGGTGGAGGACAAGGGCCGCTGGTTCGCCGATGCCGCCGGCAAGCCGTGGCTGGCCCATGGGGTGGTGCGCGTCGTCGCCTCGGCCAGCGAGGTGGAAAGCCAGATCGCCTCGACCTATCAGGTCGATCCGGCGACCGGGGCGCTGACCCGCGCCGATTTCTCCAACGTACTGGGCGAGACGCTGGAGCGGCTGCGCAAGGACAAGCGCAGCCTGGTGGTGCTGAATTTCTCGATCGAGGGCATGGCCGGGCACAACAAGGCCTATGGCTACAATGTCGGCGACGAACTGATCGCCGGAATCGCCAAGCGCCTGCGCGCCAGCATCCGCAAGGTCGATGCGCTCGGTCGCTTTGCCGGCAACAAGCTGATCGCCATGCTCGCCCCCAGCCTGCCCGAGGAGGTCGAGCATACGGCGATGCGCCTTGCCAACCTGGTGCGAGAGACGCCGGTGACCACCAGCGCCGGGGCGATCTCGGCGACGGTCCGGGTCGGCGCGGTGGTGGCGCCGCGCGATGCGCATGACGTTTCCGATATCCTGATGGCGGCCGAGGACGCGCTCGCCGAGGCCAAGGAGCAGCCCAACGGCGTCTTCGCCCTCTATTCCAAGGACCCCAACCGGGTGCGCAGCCGCCAGGAAAACGCCTCGCAGACCGACGAGGTGCTGACCGCGCTCAACGACCGGCGCATCCAGCTCGCCTTCCAGCCGATCACCCACGCCCGCACGGGCGAGGTGGCGATGTACGAATCGCTGGTGCGGATGCGCACGCCGGAGGGCGACATCATCGGCGCCGGAGCCGTGGTGCCGGTGGCCGAAAAGCTCGGCTTCGTCCACATGATCGACCATCGGGTGATGGAACTGGCGCTGGAAACGCTGCGCGAGCGGCCCGATGTGCGGCTGACCTTCAACGCCGGCTCGGACAGCGTGCTGCATCCCGAGTGGCTCAATTCGTTCAAGGCGATGCTCGGCCCGGCACAGGATGTCGCGCCGCGGCTGGTGGTGGAGATCACCGAGACCTCGCTGATCGAGGATCTGGACGCGGCGACGCGCACCATTCAGGCGATCAAGGCGCTGGGCGCCAAGGTGGCGATCGACGATTTCGGCGCCGGCCACACCTCGTTCCGCAACATGCGCACGCTGCCGGTCGATATCCTGAAGATCGACGGCGCCTTCATCAAGAACCTGACGCAATCGAGCGACGACCGCTTCTTCGTGCGCACCCTGCTGCAACTGGCCCATCACCTGAAGATCGAGGTGGTGGCCGAATGGGTGCAGGATGCCGAGGCGGCCAAGCTGCTGGCCGAGTGGGGCGTTGCCTATCTCCAGGGCGATTTCGTCGGAAAACCGATGAACCAGCTGCCGGATGTGCCGGTCGGGCGCGCGGTTGCCTGAGTGGCGGCGCGCCTGAGCGCGCCTACTTGTCGTCGAGCTTGTCGAGCCGGGCCTTCATCGCGCTCAGTTCGCGCTTGAGGGCGGAGACCTCTTCATCGCGCGTGCCGGCCTTGGCCGCGCCGGCAGCCTCGGAGGTCTGAACCGTGCCCGGGGCCCCGGCGGCGCCGGCGGCGAAGGGCGAGAACATCCGCATCGCCTCGTTGAAGGCCTGCATGTTGGCGCGAACCTGCTCATCGAGCCGGCCAAGCGGGAAGCCGCCGAAGGTTTTCGACATCTGTTCGCGGAAGCCCTGCTGCTCCTGCATCAGCCGGTCCATCGACAGTTCGAGGTAGCGCGGCACCAGACCCTGCATCGAATCGCCGTAAAAGCGGATCATCTGGCGCAGGAAGTTCACCGGCATCAGGTTCTCGCCCTTGCTCTCCTGCTCGAAGATGATCTGGGTGAGCACCGAATGGGTGATGTCCTCGCCGGTCTTGGCGTCGTTGACGACGAAATCCTCGCCGGCGCGCACCATCGCGGCCAGATCCTCCAGCGTCACATAGGCGCTCGTGCCGGTGTGATAGAGACGGCGGTTGGCATACTTTTTGATGACGTGGGCGGTCTTTGAGTGCGGCATAGACGCTTCTTTGGCTCTTTCAGGCTGCAGGTGGCACACGTTATCGCAATTCCGGCAGAAAAGCAGCCTCAATCCCTAAAGAAGTTTAACGATTGCGTCCGATCAATCGGCGGCTCCGGCCAAATGACTAGGCTGGAGCACTTGACGGAACCGCGCCGGGCCTTTTCTGTGGATTCAGAGTTTAACGGGCGACACGCACAGCAGCGCCAATTCTTGGATGAGGAGATTCCCAATGTCCCGCACCGACATCGTCATCACCAGCGCGGCGCGCACGCCGGTCGGCAGCTTCTCCGGCGCTTTTGCCGACCTCTCGGCCCATGCTCTCGGCGCCGTGGCGATCAAGGCGGCGCTTGAGC
>Ga0209573_1002979_pt1 | contig 19887 bp, 18 predicted proteins | sample TNRBio252014_DNA_FD_185870 | JGI IMG/M metagenome (GOLD analysis project Ga0209573, IMG submission 185870) | Wastewater treatment Type I Accumulibacter community from EBPR Bioreactor in Madison, WI, USA - TNR Reactor_6/25/2014_ DNA (SPAdes)... | ecosystem: Engineered > Bioreactor > EBPR >...
CGGGCGCTGGTCTTGGGGGCAAGATCGCCGCCTTGCCGGCATCAGCCGGATGGCAAAGGCGAGAGCAGGGATCGCCGCCCGCTCCGCGCTCACGCCGCCTTGGGAGGGCTCTTCTGCGGTGCGTGGGCGTTCAAGATCGGTTTGAAGATGCGGTTGCGCATCTTCGGATAGCGTTTGGGAAACAGAACCTCGGCCCGCTCGCCTAGAAAGTCGGCAATGGCGCGTTCGGCCGGCTCGTTGGGACGGTTCCAGACATGCTTTACGCTCGAGGCGGGCAGTTCATAAGTCTCGGCCAGCCCTTGCAAGGTCATGCCGCGACTGCGAAGTTCAGCCAGGATCGTATGACGGTTCCAGTCTCGGGCTGTCATTGGGGTCTCCACGTGAAGCGGATGTTGGCGCATCCGCTTTTTGTTGGTTCGTTATGTGCAATTGCGGCCCTGCAAATCGGGCCACTTAGTGAGGGATAAAGTCTGATAGGGTTTTTGTAAAGCCCTTTCATGTTTTATTGCGTGAGATCTTTGGCTAGGCCTGAAATTGAGCCCAAGACAGAAATGGGCAAACGCTTCCGGGATGTTCGTCGGGCGTTCGGCGACAAGGAGCGAAACGAGTTCGCTGCTGCTGACCTCGGCCTAAGCGTCACCTCGGTGGCTAAGTACGAACGTGGCGAAGCTGAGCCAACAGCCGGGATGCTGGAACCCTACATCCGGCTTGGCGTCGACGTGCGATGGCTGATCACCGGCCAGGGCGCGATGTTTTCCGGACCGCGACCGAACACACAGCTGCAGTTCGTGCCGGACACGCCCGACCACATGGTCATCATTCCACAATTCGAAATCCGTGCCGCCGCCGGAAGCGGAGCTCTCGCTCCAGCGCACGAATTCGTCCACTCATACTTCACCGTCGATCGGGAATGGCTGCAGCGTATGTTGCCGAGCTGGGCCAGCTCCAATGCGCGGGTCGGCATTCTGCAGGGCGCAGGCGACAGCATGGCGCCGACCATCGACGATGGCGACATGATCATGGTCGCTGGCGATCCGCCGTGGGACGCCGTCAGGCGCGGCGGCGTGTTTGTAGTGCTTCACCACGATGAACTGCGCATCAAACGGCTACAGTACTATCCGAAGACCGGCGACATCGACCTGATCTCCGACAATCCGCGTTACGCCAAGGAGACCGTCAAGGCCGAGCGGGCGGAATTCGAGCTCAGAATAATCGGTCAGGTGTTTTTTACCGGCGGACGGCTGAAAGGGTAGGCAATGCAACTGGTTTCTCGTCTGACCGCCGCCGTTTTGTTGTCGGCGCTTGTCGCCGTCCAGGCCTCAGCCATGCCGCCCGTCACCAACAAGGCCGAGGCGGACGCCTACTTCGAGGCCAACAAGGCTCCGGCGCCCGACGGCTACGAGCTCCATTTCAAAGACTGCGCGACGGATAATTGCAGCCTCGACCGCGCCATGTTGGCCGAGGCGCTGCAGCTCGCCCACCAGAAGGACTATCAGGCGCAGCGCAACCTGGCCTATTGCCTCGAATATGGCTGCGACGTGATTGAGCCCGATCCAGTCGAAGGCTGCGCCTGGCGAATGGTGCTTCTCGCATCCGATAGTCCTGAACTGAACAAGTCGGACGCCAGAAATCTTGATGCATGCGTCCAGCGTTTGGGGCCGGCCGGCGTTCAGAGCGCCAAGGTCAGGGCGACAGCACTTGTCTTGCGCATCTATGGCGAAGACCATCTGAAGGACCCGCTGTAAGAATCTTTTCCTTTCCTGATTGACTCTCCGACTTTGCATGAACAAAGTAGGAACATTGGTCTTGGGGAGTGTTCAGGAATGCGTAAATTGCATGTCGTCGTTGTGCCGTTCAGTTGCCGGCAGGGCGAGTTTGTTTCCGATACGCCCCTCGCGGCTAAGTCCGAAGAGGTGGGAATTGCCACGGCAAAACGCATCGCCTACTTGTTTGACGGCGTCTGTGTTCTAAGCGTGTTGGTTGACGCGATCACCGGCGACGCCAGCGACGTGACCGAGTTGTTCAGGATCGGAGATGCGCCTGACCTGGACCAGATCGCCGCCGCCGCTTGAGCACAATTGATATGGAAATCTTTTTCGCCGCCGCTGCGCAGCTAGTTCGTTGATATCACGTCGAAAAGCCGCGTTGTTGGAGATTTCCGCCGGAATGTGGGTTTCCGATTTGGCTATTCGCTCGGCAATCATCCGTCTGGGCTGTCGGCAGAACAACCCGGCTCTGCCCGGCGACCCTTGTTTTACAAGGCCTCACAGAGATAGTCTGCCGTGTTCATTGGTCCTTCACGGTCACAGGGCGTGCGGTGACGCGGTCACCTCGATTTTGTGGAAACCGCCATGGTCTGCTGTCAATCCGATGGATCAAACAAGCCCGCCGCAGCCGCCGCAACCCCTTGTAATACCGGACAATCCCGTCCAATCCCGCCTAATCCCGCCAATTCCAGTATCCGGTGTCAGACTACATAGGTAACAGATTGTACCGGACACATGGGTTACACCCTTGTGCCGAACGGGTTGTCGATTGTTTGCCAGGTTCCTTATTCCAGGCGCCAAGTCCCACCGTCGATTTCCTGGACGCGCAGTTTCTGGCCGGCCAACACTATGGCATCAACACCTCCCGCTAAATCGCGAAAAGTGTTACCCATGTGTCCGATACGTTCTGTCACCTATCTATCAGGACGCTCACAGGTTTCTTGTCGTCCGGCATGTGAGGCATGATGATTGTCTGTATCGGCGGGGCGGTGCTGGACCGCAAATATCGCGGCAAGGCGGCGCTGGTCATGGGTACTTCCAACCCGGCTGACGGCTTTCGCTCTTTTGGCGGCGTGGCGCGCAATGTGGCTGAAAACCTGGCCCGTCTTGGCAATGCAGTGCGCTTTGCCTCGGTGATCGGCGACGATGAAAGCGGCCGGGCTCTGGCGGCGCATTTGGCTGCAGCGGGAGCTGACACGCGCTTTGTTCAGGAGGCTGCAGGACGCGCGACCGCCGAATATGTCGCGATCCTGGGGCCCGACAACGATCTGGCGATTGGCATCGCAGACATGCAGACACTTGAGCTGATCAACCCGCAGACAATTGCGCCGGCGCTGGATGACACCGGCCCGGGCGACTGGGTATTTTTTGACTGCAATCTGTCGCGGGAAACGATCAACTGGCTGGCGGACCAGCAAAAGCGGCGCGGCTTCCGGCTGGCGGCCGATACGGTCTCGACCCCGAAAGCAGTCCGGCTAGCGCAAGCACTGGAAGCCATCGACGTGCTCTTCACCAATGTCGACGAGGCCGGGGCGGCGCTCGGCCGGACCGTTCCCGATGCACGAGCTGCTGCTCATGCGCTAACTGCGGCCGGAGCCAAGGCAGTGGTGGTGACGCGCGGCGCGCAAGGCGCAGTGGTTGCTGAAGGCGCGACGGTGACAGATGTCGCCGCATCGCCAGCCAATGTCGTCGATATTACCGGCGCCGGCGACGCGCTGATTGCGGGCGCGCTGCACGGCCTGATGCAGGGTGCAGTCCTGTCCGAGGCGGTCGCGACCGGTTCGCTGCTGGCGGCGCTGACCATTGAAAGCGGCGACAGCGTGCGCGCCGAGCTCAGCACAGACTTCCTTTCGGCTGCAATGCGCCGTATGGCTCGCAAATGAGCCTGAACCACCCGGTCCAAATATCGTCCGAAGTCGCCACCGCGCTGGCCGACGGCAGAGGCGTCGTTGCGCTGGAATCGACAATCATCACGCATGGAATGCCCTACCCCGCCAATTTGGAAACGGCGCGCGGGGTCGAGGACGTGGTGCGGGAAGCAGGCGCGGTTCCGGCGACGATCGCGTTGATCGACGGCGTGCTGCGGGCCGGCCTGACGAACAACGAGTTGGAGGCACTGGCGCAGGCGAAAGATGTGGTGAAGGCGTCGGGCCGCGACTTGGCGGCCGTCGCCGTGCGCAAAGGCTCCGCCGGGACGACCGTCTCGGCGACAATGCGGATTGCCGCGCTGGCCGGCATCCCGATCTTCGCCACCGGCGGCGTTGGCGGCGTGCATCGCGGCGCGGAGGCGACGTTCGACATTTCGGCTGACCTGACGGAGCTCGGACAGACCGAGGTGGCGGTTGTGTGCGCAGGGGTCAAATCGATACTCGATATTCCAAAGACGCTGGAATTTCTGGAAACGCAGCGCGTTCCGGTCATCGCGTATCGCAGCGATGATTTCCCGGCTTTCTATACGCGCTCTTCCGGGCTGAAAGCTGATCATCGGCTGGACAGCGCCGCCGATATCGCACAAGCGATGCGGCTGCATCATGCGCTGAGATCAGGCACAGGCATGCTGATCGCCAATTCGATCCCCGATGCGGATGCGCTTGATCCAGCCTTCATCGACAGCAGCATCGCTGCGGCTGTGGCGGAAGCCGAACGGCGCGGCATCGGCCGCAAGGAATTGACGCCTTTTCTGCTTGCCCGCATCAACGAACTTTCGAGCGGGCGCAGCCTCGCCGCCAATATAGCGCTGGTGCGCAACAATGCGCGGCTGGCAGCTGAAATCGCTGTCGCTTACGCGGGCGGCGCGCTTGCCTGACAAGCCAAAAGGCTCCAAAAGTTGGATTTTTCGAAGGAGCCCGATGCGATGACCAAGACCTTTAGCGCTCTTTTGATCGAAGACGCGGACGGCAAACCGAAGGCCGGATTCAAGGAGTTGTCGCTGAATGATCTTCCAGACTATCCGGTGCTGGTTGAGATTTCGCACTCAACGTTAAACTACAAGGATGGCCTGGCGATTTCAGGCAAAGGACGGATCGCGCGGCGGCTGCCGATGGTCGCTGGCATTGATCTCGCAGGTACTGTGGTCGAAGACAAATCCGGCGTCTGGAAAGCCGGCGACAAGGTGGTGCTGAACGGGTTTGGCCTGTCGGAAACCGAATGGGGCGCCTACGCCCGCTACCAGCGCGTAAAGCCGGAATGGCTGATCAAGCTGCCAGACGCCTTTACGCCTGAACAGGCGATGGGCATCGGCACGGCTGGATATACCGCCGCGCTGTGCGTCAACGCGCTGGAAGCCTGGGGCGCCATCAAATCGGACAAGCGCGAAGTACTAGTGACCGGGGCCGCCGGCGGTGTCGGATCGACTTCGATCATCCTTTTGGCCAAGCTTGGCTACAAGGTGACGGCAGCCACCGGGCGGCCCGAGACGCATGACTATCTGGCCAGGCTTGGCGCGACAGGCTTTGTCGACCGCGCCGCCCTCGCTGACAAAGGCGCTCCGCTGCAAAAGGAGCGCTGGGCCGGGGTAATTGATTCGGTCGGCTCAACGACACTCGCCAACGCGATTGCCCAGACAGCCTATGGCTGCGCTGTGGCGGCCTGCGGGCTTGCTGGCGGGGCAGACCTGCCGTCCAGCGTTTTGCCACACATTCTGCGCGGCGTGGCGCTGCTCGGGGTCGATTCCTCATTTGCGCCGATGTCCAAACGGCATGCGGCCTGGGACCTGCTTGCCCGCACTCTGGACCTGGACCTGCTGGCGGCAATGACCCGCGTGGAACCGATGTCAAAGCTGCCCGAACTCGCCAACGACATCATCGCAGGCAAGGTTCGAGGCCGGGTGGTGATCGAGATCGGCAAATAGCGCGGCGCACGGCGCAGCGCCGGGCCCCCGGCAGTCCAGGAGCCCGTTTGAACGCCGTCAGTTTGAAACGACCGGCGCCAGAAAGGTAAATCCCTCTTTCTCGAACAGCGCCTTGGCTTTCTCAGTCTGCATGCATTTCTCGAAATCGGCGGCGTCTTCACTCTTGGATGAAGCTGTCAGAGCAACCGGGTAGATGATGGGAGGATGCGTGTCGCCCGGAAATTCGCCGATAACTTTTACGCCTGGCTCAGCAACAGCGTCGGTCTTGTAGACGATGCCCGCAGCCGCTTCGCCGGTGGCGACCAGCTTGAGCGCCGCTCGCACATTTTCCGCCTGCGCCACCTTGGCCTGGACTGTGCTCCAGACACCAAGCGACTCAAGTGACGCCTTGCCGTATTTTCCGGCGGGCACCGAATCCGTGTTGGCCATGGCGAGTTTGCCATCGCCGATGGCGCCAGCAAGGTCGAAGTCCTTGGCGATAGCCACATTGAGGGTCGAGTCCTTCGGCACGACGAGCACGATCTCGTTGCCGAGCAGCTTCACTTCCGTGTCAGCCTTGATGAGATTCTTGTCAGCCAGATATTTCATCCAGTCGAGATCAGCCGAAACAAACATATCCGCTGGAGCTCCCGCCTCGATCTGCTTGGCCAGCGCAGAGCTTGCTGCGTAAGAAATGGTCGCCTTTGAGCCGACGTCGGCCTCGCAGGCGGCATTGACGTTATCGAGTGCGTTCTTCATCGAAGCGGCGGCGAAAATGGTCGAGCCATCCTGTGCGAACGCCGAACCCGCGAACAACATCCCAGCACCAAGCGCTATAGCCGAAATGAACGAACCTTTTGCAGACATCTACTTTTTCCTAACAGCCATACCGGCTCACAATGTGAATTCGATATGTATGCATGGATATAATGGATCGTCAAATAGGACGATGGTCGATTGACCAATACCGTCGTCAATCAACGACGGGCTGCGTAATCCGGTTTGATGTCGCGTTCGGGGGCAAGGCCGCCAACTACGCGGTCGCGTCCAGCTGATTTGGCTTCATACAAACGACGGTCAGCCGATGCGTACAGACCGTCCAACGTACTGCCGGCATCAGCGGTGGCGACTCCAATACTGACCGTCAAGCCAAGTGAAACGCCATCTTCGCTTGTGGCGACCGACTGCCGCAACGTTTCGCCCAAAAGCCAGGCAACAGAGCCCGGAACCGGGGTAAGCACTGCAAACTCCTCGCCACCCAGCCTAAAAGCATGATTTCCTCCAACATGATCGGCGTGCTTGGCAATCAGCCCGGCGACCGAACGGAGAACATCGTCGCCCCTGACATGCCCGTGCTGATCATTGACACGCTTGAAGTGATCAATGTCGATGATGAGGAGGCTCAAAGGCCGGCCCCCCTCAACTTGATCATAAATCAGTTGCGGCGCCATTTCGTCAAATCTCCCGCGATTCAACAGTCCAGTGAGCGAATCCTTGCCGGCATGCTCGACCAATTCTTCGTATTTTTCGCGATAGGTGAGTTGGTGGAACAGATCAACGAGCGGGCGCGGCTCTGAATTGCGCGGCGTTTCAACCCAACTCAGATATGCGACCATTGCAATGCTATAGACAAAGCCGGCGATCATCTTTGCTATCCAACCCCCGACCAGAACCGATAGCGGCGCATCTGTCAGATAGTGCAGCACTGTGTAAAAGCCGATCTGATCGAAGGTGAGCACCGCCGTAGTGCTGCACATGATGCGCAAGAACATGGATCGGCCAAGCCAGCGGCCGAGCTTTTCGTAGATCAGGATGATGGCCAGCGCATCAATGTACAGGAGCATGGTGCCAAGCACCATTAGCCACCCCATCTCGTTCACGAAGCCGATGTCGGGTGTGCGATTGTTGGTCAACGCGGCGACATGATGATAGCCCAATATCCAGACCAGGCCCAGAACCAGGAAATTACCGGCCAAAAGGCCGTAAATTGGCTGACGGACAGTGGTAGCGTCCTCCTTGATATAGAGAAGGAGCAGCATCACGAGCTTACCGGAGAAGAGAACGGTCGAGCCTGGCGAGAAGACCCCGAACGGGAGTTCTACATAGAACGAGGCAGCCAGATAGGTTTCGATGAAATGCATGACGCCGAGCGCCGACATAAAAACGCCGACGCCAATCTGCCGGCGCAATCGCAAAAGCAGCGCCATCGCGCAAAAATACAACGCTGCCTGTGCGAACAGCAGCAATGAGTTGAGAACGGGATCAGACAAATCTAGAGCCCTGTTGATAGGCCCTCTTGTATAGTCAAAGCGTTAATCAGCAGTGGAGATGGCCGGCGGGGCAGACGGAACGCCGGGCCTACGAGTTGTCAGGCCGCCTTTTTGCGTGCGAGCCGCGCCTTGATGGACTCGACGCTGGCGCGGGGTGTCGCCGCAAACAGCGTCTTTGTGTATTCGTGCTTCGGGTCGGAGAAGACCGCGTCGCGCGTGCCGTATTCCACCGCTTCGCCGAAATACATGACCATCACATCGTCGGCGATGTAGCGCACGACAGAGAGGTCGTGGCTGATGAAGACGTAGGTCAGCTGAAACTCGTCCTGCAAATCGGCAAGCAGATTCAGAACCTGCGCCTGCACCGAAAGGTCCAGCGCCGAGACGGGTTCGTCGAGTACCAGCAGGCTCGGGTTCAGCATCAGCGCGCGGGCGATGGCAATGCGCTGGCGCTGGCCGCCTGAAAACATGTGTGGATAGCGGTTAAAGTGGACTTCCTGCAGCCCGACCTTTTTCAGCATGGCCATCGCGCGGTCGCGCCGCTCGTCAGCCGGGGTCTTCGTGTTGATCAGCAGCGGCTCCTGCAACACGTCGCCAATCTTCTGGCGCGGGTTGAGGGAGCCGTATGGGTTCTGGAATACGATCTGCACCTTGCGGCGCAGTTCCGGCGTCAGCGGCTGTTTGGCGATGTCGATCTTCACCCCATCGATGATCAGGTCGCCTGATGTCGCCGGGTCAATCAGCGTGATGATGCGGGCCAGGGTGGATTTGCCGCAGCCCGATTCTCCAACAATCGCCAGCGTCTTGCCCTTCTCCGCCTTGAACGACACCCCTTTCACCGCATGGACAGTCCTGGCCTTGGCGAACATACCGCCAGGCACATGATAATCGCGCACGATGTTGCGGCCTTCGACGACGATCTCGCTCATAGCGGGGCCTCCATGGGCGGAAGGTTGACGGCTGCAGCCGGCTGAATGCCGTCCTCGATGAAGAGTTCGGTGATCGTCGGCAAACGGTCGCCGGTCGCATTGTCCGGCAGCGCCGACAACAGCGCCTTGGTATAATTGCTTTTCGGATGCTCGAAGAGAGACAGAACATCCGCCTCCTCCATCTTGCGACCTTTGTACTGCACAATCACCCGGTCAGCGGTTTCGGCCACAACACCCATGTTGTGGGTGATCATGATCAGGCCCATACCGTTTTCGGCCTGCAGCCGGATCAACAGGTCGAGGATCTGCTTCTGGATGGTGACGTCGAGCGCGGTCGTTGGTTCGTCGGCGATCAGAAGCTTGGGATTGCAGGCAATCGCCATGGCGATCATCACACGCTGGGCTTGGCCGCCCGACATCTGGTGCGGATAGGAATCGATACGACCGGCAGGATCCGGAATGCCGACCAGACCGAACAGTTCAATCGCGCGCGCCCTGCGCTGGGCTTTGTCCATGCCCAGATGAAAGCGCAGGACCTCCTCAATCTGGAAGCCAACCGTAAAGCACGGATTCAGGCTCGCCATCGGCTCCTGGAAGATCATGGCGACATCCTTGCCTACGATCTTGCGACGGTCCGCTGGCGAAATGCCGAGCAGGTCGCGACCGTTGAAGGTCAGCTTGTCAGCGGTGACCCTGGCGGTCCACGGCAGAAGGCCCATGACGGCCAGCATCGAGACTGATTTGCCCGAACCGGACTCGCCGACGATCGCCAGCACTTCGCGCTCGTGCACCTTCATCGACACGCCATCGACAGCGCGGAACATGCCTGCGGCGGTCTGGAACTCGACGACGAGGTTTTCGATTTCAAGAAGGGCCATCTGATCAGCTCCTCTTCAGCTTGGGGTCGAGCGCGTCGCGCAAGCCGTCGCCCATCAGGTTGATCGCCAGCACCGTGACCAGGATGGCGAGACCGGGGAAGGTGACGACCCACCAGGCGCGCAGGATAAACTCGCGCGCTTCGGCCAGCATCGTGCCCCATTCCGGCGTTGGCGGCTGGGCGCCCATGCCGAGGAAGCCGAGCGCGGCTGCGTCAAGAATGGCGTTGGAGAAGGACAGCGTGGCCTGCACGATCAAGGGCGCCATGCAGTTGGGCAGGATCGTCTTGAACATCAGGCGCAGATTGCCGGCCCCGGCGACCTTGGACCCGATGACATAGTCCTTGCTCTTTTCCGTCATAACGGCGGCGCGCGTCAGCCGCACAAAATGAGGCTGGAACACAATCGCAATGGCAATCATTGCGTTGACCAGACCCGGCCCCAGAACCGCAACCAGCACCAGCGCCAGTAGCAATGACGGGAAGGCCAGGATGATGTCCATCAGGCGCATGATGGTAGTGTCGACCCAACCTCGATAGTAGCCGGCGACAACGCCGATCAGGATACCGCCGGTGAGCGAGATGGTGGTGACGATAACGCCGATAAACAGCGAAAACTGAGTGCCGTATATGAGGCGCGAGAGCATATCTCGACCAACCGCGTCAGTGCCAAGCAGAAAGGCCGTCGAGCCGCCGTCTTCCCAGAAAGGCGGAACAAGAATGGCGTCGCGATATTGCGCATTTGGCGCGTACGGCGCGATGAGCGGCGCAAAGACCGCCAGAAGTACGAGAAAGACGAAGAACCAGAGGCCGATGACAGCGCCACGGTTTTCCGAGAAATAGTACCAGAATTCGGCGAATCGCGCCCGGCGCGACGGATCAACCGGCGCAGAGCCGGTAAAATCGCCGGAAGGTGTGGTAGCAGGCAGTTCAGCCATGGTCGCCTCCTCAGCCCTGATGCCGGATGCGTGGATTGACCAGTCCATAGAGCAGGTCGACGATCAGGTTCACAAGCATGATCAGCATTGCAATGATCAGCAGGCCCCCCTGAATAACCGGATAGTCTCGCCGGAAAACGGAATCGACCATCCATTTGCCGATGCCAGGCCAGGAGAAGATTGATTCCGTCAAGATTGCACCGGCCAGCAAGACGCCAACCTGAAGGCCAATCGTCGTGATAACCGGGATCAGCGCATTGCGCAGCGCGTGGATGCCGATAACGCGATAGGACGAGAGGCCTTTGGCCCGGGCAGTGCGCACATAGTCCTCCGACAGCACCTCAAGCATGGCCGAGCGGGTCTGGCGCGCGATCACTGCAAGCGGAATGGTGCCCAGCACGATGGTTGGCAAAATCAGATGGCTCAGAGCGGATTTGAATGCGCCGGGCTGCCCAGAAAGCAGAGAGTCGATCAGCATGAAACCAGTGACGGACGGGAAAAAATACATCAGCGAGATGCGACCCGAGACAGGCGTCCAGCCAAGCGTCGACGAAAAGAAAATGATGAGCAAAAGACCCCACCAGAAGATCGGCATCGAAAAACCGATCAACGCGGTGCCCATGATCGCCTGATCCCAGAAGGTGCCGCGCTTGACGGCGGCGACAACGCCGGCGGGAATGCCGAGCACAACAGCGAAGACAATGGCGCAGAAGGATAGTTCGAGGGTGGCGGGAAAGAGCTGCAGGAACTGGCTCAGCACCGAATCCTTGGTCGAGATCGACGTGCCGAAGTCGCCCTGCAATACGCCGCCGAGATATTGCAGATATTGCACGATATAGGGTTGATCATATCCGAAGCGCTTGACCATTTCTTCGTAGCGCGCGGGATCCATGACGCGCTCGCCCGACAAAAGCATGATCGGATCGCCGGGCAGCATCCGGATAAATGCGAAGGCGACAATCGTCACTCCGATAAAGGTCGGTATCAGAACGGCGAGCCGCCCAAACAGAAATCGAAACATCGCGTCTCCCCCGCGCAAGTCTGCCGCCTGCTTGCCGTCCGCTCCCTGCAATGCGGAGCTGCTCGCAACATTGTGAAAAGCTTATGCGACAAAACGGGCTGCGCAAACGAAATTGCGCGCGGCATCCGGCTTTTCACCGCCCTGTCACGAATAAAGACGGGCCGCACATCGGTGCGGCCCGCCTGTTCTTTCAGGTAGAGGCCTTATTCGGCGATATCAACGCCCGAGAAGGAGTGCTGGCCAAACGGGCTCATCACATAGCCGGTGACCTTCTTCGACATCGGCATGACAACGACCGAATGGTCGAGCGTCGCCCACGGCGCCTCGCGCTTGAAGACGACCTGCGCCTGCTCATAGAGCTTGGCGCGTTCGGCCTGGTCCGACACTTTCTTGGCGTCGAGCACAAGCTTGTTGAACTCTTCGTTGCACCACTGCGCACGGTTGTTGCCGCCGACTGCGTCGCAGCCAAGCAAGGTGTGCAGGAAGTTATCAGGATCGCCATTATCACCGGTCCAGCCGAGGATGACGGCGCCGTCACGGTCCTTCGCCTTCGACTTGTCGAGATATTCCGCCCATTCGTACTGGACGATCTCTGCCTTGACGCCGACGGCAGCCAGATCCGACTGGATCAGTTCGGCGGCGCGCTTGGCGTTGAGCATATAGGGACGGGCAACCGGCATCGCCCAGACCTTCATCGAAAGGTCCTTCACCCCGGCTGCTTCGAGCGCAGCCTTTGAGGCGGCCGGGTCATATTTGTCGTCTTCGATGGCGTTGTTGTACGACCACATTGTCGGCGGGATAGGGTTCTTGGCGACTTCAGCCGCACCATCGAACACGCTCTTGACTATGGCTTCCTTGTTGATGGCCTGGTTCAGCGCTTTGCGGACTTCGACCTTGTCGAACGGAGGCTGCAAGGTGTTGTAGGCGAGATAGGCGATGTTCAGGCCCTTCTCTTCCATCGTGGTCAGGTTTTCGTCGGCCTTGATGGCGCCGACGTCAGCTGCGTTGGGATAGGGGAAGATGTGGCATTCGCCGGCCTTCAGCTTCTGTAGGCGGACAGCGGCGTCGGTAGTGATCGCAAAGACCAGATCGTCGATCTTTTCCTTGCCCTTCCAGTAGTTCTCGTTGGCCTTGTAACGGATAACCGCATCTTTCTGGTAACCAACAAAGGTGAATGGACCCGTTCCGACCGGCGCCGTGTTCATATCCGTCATCTTGCCTTCAGCCTGCAGCTTGTCGGCATATTCCTTGGACATGACCGAACCGAAATCCATGGCGATATTGGCCAGGAACGGCGCTTCCGGCGTCTTGAGCGTGAACTTGACCGTCAAGTCATCCAGCTTTTCGATCGATGTCAGGTTTTCCGGCAGGCCCATGCCAGCGAAGTATTCCCAGGAAGCTTCCGGGATGTACTTGTTCCAGGCGTTGTCGGTCTTGAGCTGGCGTTCAAAGGAAAACACCACGTCGTCGGCGTTCATGTCGCGCGTCGGCGTGAAGAAATCGGTCGTCTGGAACTTGACACCCGGACGCAGCTTGAACGTGTATTGCAGGCCGTCGTCGGAGACCGTCCAGCTCTCAGCAAGGCTCGGCTCGATGGCCGTGGAGCCAGCGGCAAATTCGACAAGGCGATTATAGATCGGACGCGACGACGCGTCGAAGGTGGTGCCAGCGGTGTACAGCGCGGGATCGAACCCTTCGGGCGATCCTTCCGAACAGTAAACAAGCGTCTTTGCGCTTGCTGCGCCGGTCAGCATCGTTGCGCCGAGCAGCGCTGCCGCAAACGAGATTTTTCTTATCATTGAGTAGTCTCCCTGGTTACTCCAAGCCCCCTCTAGGAAGGCTCGTGAACGCGCATATAACCACGTTTTCCAGACGATGGAACTCCCCGTTTACACAAGTCGGTGAATGCGAAAAACCATGCTCATGCAGGGCGATATTATGAGACAGAATTACCTATTGCCTGCTGTGGCCCAGTTGCCGCAGCGGCAATTCCTGCCTGCCGTAACGGCATATTGACTTGTCGCTCTTGCGCGTGAAAGGGCACTCGCCCTAGATAGACTTCACCTATACATTGGCGACGAGGGACGAGCCGGCGCAAGACCGGCGCCAGTGGGACAGACATCACAGTTTCAACGCCGTTACGGCCAGGGAGGCAACATGGCGAAGTCGCCAGCGAAATCCGCAAGTTCAAAAGCAGGAAAAGCCGCACCGGCCAAGGCCGCGAAGGCGAGCGCGAAACCCGAGGTAAAGCCGGCGGCCGCCAAGACCGCAGTAAAAGCAGCGGCAGCCAAACCTGCGGCGAAGGCGACCGCAAAGGCGACGGCAAAAGCCCCTGCCAAGGCGGCCGCAAATCCGGCGCCGGAAGCGACCGCCAAGACAGATGCGCCGGCCCGGGCACCAAGCCGCCTGAGCCCCTACGCCTCAAAACCCTGGCTTGCCAGCTACTCGCCGGTCGTGCCCGCGACAATCGAGGTTTTGAAGTTCCAGAACCTCGGTGAGCTTCTGGTCGACGCTTGCAAACGTTTCCCCGAGCGCGCAGCCTTCACCTGCATGGACAAGACCATGACCTACGCGGAGGTCGAACGAGCCTCGGCGGCGTTTGGCGCGTTTCTGCAGGGCCGCGGCATAAAGCCCGGCGCGCGCGTCGCCATCATGATGCCGAACGTACTGCAATATCCCGTCGCCATGATGGGCGCGCTGCGCGCCGGCTATGCGGTTGTCAACGTCAACCCGCTCTACACGCCACGCGAGCTTGAACACCAGCTCAAGGATTCTGGCGCCGAGGTCATTGTCATTCTCGAAAACTTCGCCACCACGCTGCAGGCTGTCATTTCCAAAACGCCGGTCAAGCATGTGGTGGTTGCGGCTATGGGCGACATGCTTGGCCTAAAGGGCCATCTGGTGAATTTTGTGGTGCGCCGCGTCAGGAAGATGGTCCCAGCCTGGAGTCTGCCTGGCCATATCAAGTTCAACGCCGCTCTCAGCGAAGGCCGCGGGCGGACGCTCAAGCCATCTCCGGCAACGCCGGACGATATCGCCTTCCTGCAATATACAGGCGGTACAACAGGTGTTTCCAAGGGCGCTACGCTGCTTCACCGCAACATTCTCGCCAATGTGGCGCAGAATATTTTGTGGCAGGAAACCGCGTTCGTGAAGCGGCCTCGCCCGAGTGTTTTGACGTTCGTGTGTCCGCTGCCACTCTACCACATTTACGCGCTCACCGTGAACGCCATGATGGGTATGTATCAAGGCGCACATAACGTGCTGATCCCGAATCCGCGCGACATTCCCGGCTTTGCCAAGGAACTGGCCAAATACCAGGTGAACGTGTTCCCGGGGCTCAACACGCTGTTCGTCGCGCTGCTCAACAATGAAGACTTCCGCAAGCTCGACTTCAAGAACCTCTATTTGACCTTTGCCGGAGGCATGGCTGCGCAAAGGCCGGTCGCGGACCGCTGGAAGGCAGTGACCGGCACGATCATTTCGGAAGGCTACGGCCTGTCGGAAACCTCGCCGGTGGCGACAACCAACCGGTTCGACGCGGACGATTTTACCGGCACGATCGGCCTGCCTATCCCGTCCACGGAAATCTCGCTGCGCGACGACGACGGCAATGAGGTGCCGCTAGGCGAGGTCGGCGAAATCTGCATTCGCGGACCTCAGGTGATGGCTGGTTACTGGAACCGTCCGGACGAGACAGCCAAGGTGATGACCGACGACGGCTTCTTCAAGTCTGGCGACATGGGCTTCATGGACGACAAGGGCTACACCAAGATTGTCGACCGCAAGAAGGACATGATCATCGTATCCGGCTTCAACGTCTATCCGAACGAGCTGGAAGAAGTTGTAGCGACCATGCCGGGCGTGCTCGAAGTGGCGGCAATCGGCGTGCCGAATGAGAAGTCCGGCGAGGTCCCAAAGCTGTTCATCGTCAAGAAGGACCCGGCGCTGACGGAGAAGGACGTGCTCGACTTCTGCCGCAAGAACCTGACTGGCTACAAGCAGCCACGCTATGTTGAGTTCCGCACCGACCTGCCAAAATCCAATGTCGGCAAAATCCTGCGCAAGGATCTGCGTGGCTGATCAAGAGCCGATTAGAGTGGTTCAGACGGGGCGCTGCGGCGCCCCGTTTTCGTTTCAGAGCGAAGGCAACTCCGGCGCACGCATCTGAAATCCGGTCTTGGACTGCTCGAAACCTGCGTTCTTGTAGAAGCGCAGGATCGAGGGGTCTTTCGAGCCTGTCATCAGCATGACCTTGTAGCAGCCCTCCGCAAAGGCTCGACTGGCGGCGTAGCGCAATAGAGCCGCACCATAACCACGGCGCTGATGGCCGGCAGCTGTCGCGACATTCTCAATCAGCGCGTATGGCGTGGCGCCACGGGTAAGATTGGGCACGACGACCAACGTGCATGTCGTCACCGGTATTGCGCCAACCAGACCGACCAGCAGCGCGCTGCCTCGATAGCGACCCAACTCCGCAACAAACTGCTCGGCACGCCGCTGCGAGACCGGCGCGTTGAACTGCGCGTTTGCGAGTTCGCCATAGAGCAACTGAATGCCGGGTAGGTCAGTTGGCAGCGCGGTGCGCAGAACAAGCTCGTCAACCAGCCTCATCGTTCCCGGTTTGCCAGCAGTGCCGGCAGATCCGCCACCGAATTGAGAACAACGTCAGCCAGTGGCAGCAGCCGGTCACGCTGGCCGGTGCCGGACAGAACTCCAACATTCAGGCCAACGCCGCCTGCCCTGCCCATTTCAAGGTCGTGGCGATTGTCGCCTACCATGGCGATTTCCGAAGGCTTCAAACCGGTCAGATCGCAAAAGGCTATCACCGAGTCCGGAGCGGGTTTGGGATTGGCCACCGCGTCATAACCATAAGCGGCTGTAAACATCTGGGCGACGCCTAGCGCCAGCAAGGTTTTTTCCGCACCCGCGGTCGAATCGTTTGTGGCGACGCCGAGCCGATAGCCGGCGTCATAGAGGGCGGCGATTGCGTCAAGGCAACCCGGCAGCGGGACAGCCTGGGCAGCGCCTTCGGCTGCCGTGACCAAATCAAAGTGTTCGACCATGGCGAGGCGTTGGCCCTCAGTGAGGTCGGGATACCAGAGCTCGACAATGTCGGCATTGGTTCCGGCGGCAAAGACCGAATCGCCCCGGAACCTCCCCGCGGCATGATCGTATCCTGCCCGATCCATCAATGCGTTTGCCAAAGCGCGATCACCACGCGCCGCTTTCATCGCCATGAGGTCACCAATAGCGTGCCAGGTCGCCTGGAAGTCGACCAGCGTGCCGTCCTTGTCGAAAAGAATACCCTTAATGCCGCTCATTTGGTGCGCAGCTTCTGGATCTGCACGACAAGGCCAGTAGTTGAGCCATCACTGGACGATGGCTGTTTGCCCTGGACAACGGGCAGGAGGCCGGTTGCAAGCTCTTTACCCAGTTCGACGCCCCATTGGTCAAAAGAATTGATACCGTAGAGGACGCCTTCAACAAAGACGCGATGCTCGTAAAGCGCGATCAGCCGGCCAAGCGTGCGCGGATTCAGCTTGCGGTAGAGGATCGTGATCGAAGGCCGGTTGCCGGAGAAGACGCGGTGCGGCGCGATTTCTTTAACAAACGAAGGCTTCTCGCCCTTGGCCAGCATCTGCGCCTTCGCTTCGGCCAGTGTGCGTCCTTTCATCAGCGCTTCAGATTGGGCCAGGCAATTAGCCAGTAAAAGGTCGTGGTGGATGGTCAGTCCCGGCTCATGCGACTGCGCAGCGACCAGAAACTCTACGGGAATAATGTCGGAGCCCTGATGCAGAAGCTGGAAAAAGGCGTGCTGTCCGTTTGTGCCGGGTTCGCCCCACACCAGCGGACCGGTTGGCGTCGTCACCGCAGCGCCGCCAATCATGACGCTCTTTCCGTTCGATTCCATGTCCAGTTGCTGCAGATAGGCGGGCAGCCGCGCCAGCCGCTGGTCATAGGGAATGACCGCCCGGGCCGGATAGGCGCACACGACCCGATGCCAATAGCCAATCAGGCCAAGCAGCACCGGCAGGTTCTGCAGCATCGGCGCTTCCGCAAAATGACAATCCATCTCATAGGCGCCGCCAAGGAAAGCACGAAAATTCTTTGGACCGATCGCAAGCATGATTGGCAGTCCAATGGCTGACCAAAGCGAATAACGCCCGCCAACCCAGTCCCAAAAGCCGAAAACCCGGTCCGGCTGAATGCCGAACGCGGCGACCTTTTCGAGTGCGGTGGACACGGCTGCGAAATGGTCGGCGACCGCCTTCTTGCCCAGCGCCTTGGCGATCCAGTTGCGCGCTGTCCCGGCATTGGTCATTGTTTCGATGGTCGTGAACGTCTTGGAGGCGACGACAAACAGGGTTGTCTCGGCATTCAGGCCCTTCAACGCATCATGGATATGCGCGCCGTCGACGTTGGAGACAAAGTGAACTCGCGGCCCGTCATGGTAGGGAGCCAGCGCCAGCGTCGCCATAGCCGGACCCAGGTCGGACCCACCGATGCCTATATTGACGACATCGGTGAACGGCTTGCCGGTCGCTCCCTTGATCGCGCCCTTGCGCACTCCATTGGCAAACGTCTCCATCGCCCTGAGAACGGATGTGACGTCTTTTTGGGTGTTTTGTCCGTCGACAATGACCGGCTCGCCCGACAGATTGCGCAAGGCGGTATGCAACACCGCGCGATCTTCCGTCAGATTGATGTGCTTGCCAGAAAACATTGCTGCGCGCTTTTCGGCGAGCCCGGCTGCATTGGCGAGGTCTTCCAGCAGCGTCATGGTCCTGGCGGTCACGGCGCATTTTGACCAGTCGAGCAACATGTCGTCCTCACTGATCGAGAAGGCGCTGAAGCGGCCGGGATCATCCGCAAAAGCCTTGCGCATGTTTTTCGGTCTGGCGGACAGATTTTGGCGCAGGGCGCTGAGCGCGGAAGCGAGTGCTTGTTCGGCCACGATTTGCTAGCTCCGGATCGGCTGAGTGAGGCGGGGCATCTGACAGCACAGAGCGGTCGGCGGCAAGACCTGAGCGCCCGAAAGCCCGGCCCAAGCCAACATCGTCATCGAATCTGATCGATTGATAAATGCCTCGAATGGCACAGATTAGAAAAATTCATTGGTGCAACCGGTTGGACCAAAGATAGTTTGGCTCTGCACCATGCCGCGCGTGCTTCTCAACCGGATGTACGGGCGGCGTGCGACGACCTTACAGCACAGGATGAATAACGCATATGCCGCCGCGCAACGACACAGCCATATGGTCCGGGCTCTTTCGCATCTCAGCTGATTCCGGGCAGACCCTGCAGGCGCAGATTCGACAGGCTGTCGTGGCAGCCATTCTAGACCGTCAGATCGCGGCATCCATGCCGTTGCCTTCCTGTCGCATACTGGCCGACAAGCTGGGCGTTGCGCGCGGAACCGTAGTGCTGGCCTTCCAACAACTGGTTGACCAGGGATTTCTGGTGGCCCGCGAGCGGCGCGGCCATTTCGTCAACCCCGAGGTTATCGCCAGCCCGCCGCGGCCTCCCAACAGCCAGCAGCCGCCCGTAGAACAGGTGGACTGGAAGGCGTTGCGCCGGATCAACGCTACGGAACTTTCGGCGCCGCCCAAGCAAGATAATTGGATCAAGACCGCCTATCCTTTTGTCTACGGTCAGTTCGATCCGAGCCTTTTCCCGACCGCCGAATGGCGCGAGTGCAACCGGATGGCGCTGGCGGTGCTTGAGATTCGCAACTGGGCCGCAGATGTCGGCGACCGTGACGACCCGCTGCTGATCGAGCAGATTCAGGCGCGGCTTCTGCCTCGGCGTGGAATTTTCGCAAACCCCGACGAGATCATCGTCACCCTTGGCGCGCAGCATGCGCTCTACATGCTGGCGACGCTTCTGATGACGAAAGGCACGAAGGTTGCGATGGAGGACCCCGGTTATCCCGACGCGCGGTCGATCTTCAGACTGGCTGGAGCAGACATCTCGCCGGTGCCAATCGATTCGCATGGGCTGGTGACTGGCGCTATTCCTTCCGACGCCGGTTTTATATTCGCCACGCCGAGCCATCATTGCCCGACCATGGCCCCGTTGAGCCCTGAACGCAGGACTGACCTTCTTGCCAAGGCGCGGCAGGATAACCAGATCATCATCGAGGATGGCTATGACGGCCAACTGATTGATGAGGCGCCACAACAGGCTCTCAAGAGCCTCGATCGCGCAGGCCGCGTGATCTATGTCGGCTCGATGTCGAAGACTCTCGCTCCCGGCC
>Ga0209573_1002980_pt1 | contig 19886 bp, 14 predicted proteins | sample TNRBio252014_DNA_FD_185870 | JGI IMG/M metagenome (GOLD analysis project Ga0209573, IMG submission 185870) | Wastewater treatment Type I Accumulibacter community from EBPR Bioreactor in Madison, WI, USA - TNR Reactor_6/25/2014_ DNA (SPAdes)... | ecosystem: Engineered > Bioreactor > EBPR >...
TACCGGATCATGGTCGATGACGGTCGCCTCGCGTGCCAGGCTGAGCATAGCGATGTCGCCGGCTGTGTCGCCATAGGCCTGATCGATCAACTGCGATCCAAGTAACCCTTGCAGAGCGGCGGCCTTCAACTCGGCGTTATTGATCGGGCCAGCCAGTGCTCCCGTCGAGCGCCCATCTTGCCAGACCAGGGGCGTGCCTAACGCCTCGAACCCGGCTCGCCGGGCAAACGCGGCGACGATCGGCTGATAGGCGCCCGAGCAGACAATCACCCTGGCCCCCGCCTCCCGGAACGACTCGAGCTCGCCCATCACGCGCAGGTACCGCCCAGGCCACAACGTCTGCTCGACCACGCGTTCAGCCAGGATATTCCACTCCGACTCAGGAATTCCACGCGTCAGACGGGCCAGATCGACCATGAAACGCAACCGGTCCGCCTGGGTGTCGCGCAAACGCAGCTTCCCAAGCCACTGGATCGCCACATAGGGCAGGAGAAACGCCCGGACCGACCAACCGCGGCCTTGCTCATTGAGATAGCGCGTCACGCCGCGCCAGGTTTGGCCCGTCGTCAGCGTACCCTCGAGATCCGTCACGACAATCATGGTCACCTGAATCAGAACTGTGAAGTGTTTATGTTAGCTTGACGGGCCATGGTCGACTGCTATGATCGATGAGTGCTCAGTCAGCGGCAGCTCATTCGCCGCTCGCCCCATCATGGTCCTCAGGGGCATTCGCGCTCAAAAACAGCAGCGGGAGACATGTCGGTGCCCGAAACGAACGAAGCGAGCCCCAACCTTACCACAGCGGCCCCTGAAACAGATTCCGCCAAGACCGACCTGCCGTCGGGGACAGATGCCGTCTCAACACCTGCCTCCAGCTCACCGACGCGATCACGCGACATGTGGTTGCGCTTTGGCGCGATCGGCCTGGCTGTCGCCTTCCTGGGCGTCGCCCTCGCCACCACGCTCTGGCCACGGGCAGCCGAATCGAGCCAGACCCCAACCGTCGCACCCACAGCTGTGGAAGCGGCCAGGATCGAAGGTCTGGCTCCGTTCACCTTCGAACCCGAGCCGCTGCCGGCCGGGGCCACGCTCCCTTTGTTTGGCCTGACCCCCGAGAGCAGCGAGCTCTCCAGGTTCTCGCGCAAAGCCAACGCCGACACCACCATACCCGAGCGCGCCAAGCTCGACATCGAGACCTACACAGTCCAGGTCGGCGACACGGTCTTTGGCATCGCCGCCCAGTTCGACCTCGAGCCCGAGACCATCCTCTGGGGGAATCCCGAACTCATCGACAGCCTGAACCTGCTTCGTCCCGGCAAGGTGCTCAAAATCCTGCCGATCAACGGTGCGTTGCGCGTCGTCGAGCAGGGAGACACGATCGAGAAGGTCGCCGAGGTCTACCACGGCACAGTCGACGAGATCCTGGCCTTCGCCGGAAACGACATCGACCCGGAAAACCCGGAACTCACAGTCGGTCAATCGGTCATCATCCCGGGCGGCTGGCGCGAATCGGTCCAGTGGCAGCTCCCGGTGGCCAGCCGAAACACCACGGTCGGAGCCGGCAGCGGCGGCGAGCCGGGTTCCTGCTCGGGCATCCTGTCGGGCCCCTCGGGCGGCTACAACTTCATCTGGCCGGCGAACAACCACTATCTATCGGGCTGGGACTACAACCCGAATACCCATCCGGGCCTCGACATCGCCGCCGGACTCGGCGCGCCGATCTACGCCTCGGAGACCGGCGTCGTGGTCTTCTCGGGTTGGAGCACGCGCGGCTACGGGAACCTTGTGATCATCGACCACGGCAATGGCTGGCAAACGATCTACGCCCACCTCAGTCAGATCAACTACGGCTGCGGTCAGGCGATCGCACAGGGTCAGGTGCTCGGACTCTCGGGCTCAACCGGGAACTCCACGGGCCCGCACCTACACTACGAGATGCGCAGTACTGAGTTCGGGCGCGTGAACCCCTGGGACTTTCTCCCGTAATCGGGTTTTGTGCGGACCTCGCCCGCCAGGTCGAGCGAAATCCGCATGATCCACGGCCAGAATCTCCGGCTAGAATCGCGGTATGTCTGAAACGTCACCCGAGACACCCCGCGGCTCACGCGAGTTTCGCATCTGGGCAGTTGCCGGGCTCCTTGCCGCAGTCTTGCTGATCAGCGCCGTCGCCCTTGTGCTCTGGAACCCTGACGACCCGGGCGCTCAGCCCACGCCCAGCGTCGTAGCCGTGATCACCAACTCTGTCGAGAGCGATGGGCCGGCTGCGTTTACGTTTGATCCTGAGCCGTTGCCCGTCGGCGCCTCGTTGCCCAAATTCGAGGCGACGATCGATGTGCAGACGCTGCTCGAGCTTCCGCGCCAGGCCAACCCGGATACCACGATCCCGACCCGTCCGCGTTTCGAGATCGAGCGCTACACGATCCAGCCCGGCGATACGGTATTTGGGATCGCGGCCCAATTCAATCTCGAGCCCGACACGATCATCTGGGGCAACCCAGAGTTGGCCGACAAGCTCAATCAACTCGTGCCGGGCACCACGATCAACATCCTGCCGATCAACGGCGCGCTGCGTGTCGTCCAGACCGGGGATACGCTCGAGAAGATCGCCAGGGTCTTCCATGGCAAAGAAGAAGAGATCATCGCTTTCGTCGGCAACGACATCGACCCCGAAAACCCGGAGGTCACGGTCGGCCAGACGCTCATCATCCCCGGTGGTTGGCGCGACAACGTGGTCTGGACCCTCCCCGAAGTGCCGATCGCGACGGGCGCCCAGCGCACCACGGGCTCAGTCAGCCGCAACGAGCCGGGCTCATGCGCTGGCCCGTTCTCGGGCCCGACCGGCGGGGCCAATTTCGTCTGGCCCGCCAATAACCACTACCTCTCGGGCTTCAACTACTCGGGCAGCCACCCGGGCATCGATATCGCGGCCGGGCTTGGCGCGCCGATCTATGCCGCCGACACGGGCGTCGTGGTGTTCTCCGGAGGCAGCCTGTACGGCTACGGCAACCTCGTGATCGTGGACCACGGCAACGGCTGGCAGACGGCCTACGCCCATCTCAGTCAGATCAACTATGGCTGCGGGCAGGCGATCTCGCAAGGCGCGATGCTCGGGCTCTCCGGGTCGACCGGCAACTCGAGCGGCCCGCACCTGCACTTCGAGATGCGCCATATCGAGTACGGGCGCGTCAACCCGTGGAACTATCTGCCCTGACCGGGCATGATCGACCACCATGTCCCAGCCCCCCCAACCGCAGCAGCCGCCGCTCTTACGAATCTGGCGCGACATCGTCGCCGCCGGCTGGCGCGAGCCGCTGCTCCGGTTTGGCACGCATGGGCTCATCCTCACGTTGCTGGCCATGGCGGTCTGGCTGAGCCGGCTGCCGGTCGAGGGCCTCACGCCCTTCGACGCCGTCGAGCAACTCGACAGCGGCGGACAGGCGTTCATCCCGGCCGCGACATCGACCCCGATCAGCGCGGGCGTCGTGGTCACCGCCGCCGCGCCGCCGCAATTCGGCGACGTGATCGTCGATGACTCGACGCTTGAGCGACAGGTCAACCCACAAACCCTCTTCCCCGAGCGCTCACGAAGCGCGATCGAGACGGTGACTGTGGCATCTGGAGACACGCTCTCGGGCATCGCCGCGCGCTTTAATGTCGACGTCTCCACAGTGCTCTGGGCCAACGCCCCAGTGCTCGGCGACGACATCCACGCCGTTCGGGCCGGGCAGACATTGCGGATTCTGCCGGTTGATGGCGTGCTCCACACCGTCGTCGCCGGCGAGGATCTCGACGACATCGCCCGCGCCTATGGGGTCACGCCGCAGTTGATCGTCGATTACCGCGACAACGGGCTGGCTGACACAAACGCCCGACTCGCAGCCGGTCAGGAGCTCCTCATCCCGGGTGGGCGGCGCGCACTGACGCTATGGATGCTCCCCTCATTGCCGCGCGGGGCTGTGGCGAACCCTGAGACCAGCATTGGTCAGTGTCCGGGCGGTTACACGGGAGCCGTGGGCACCGCAGACTTCATCTGGCCGGTGGAGACGAAGACGCTCGGCGGGCATCCCTTTTCGGCCGTGCACATCGGGTTGGATGTCCGTGCCGCCGAGGGCGATCCCGTGCTGGCGGCCGATGCAGGCGTGGTCATGTATGCCGGGGCGAATGAGTTCGGCTATGGGAACCTGATCGTTCTCGAACACGGAAATGGTTTTGAGACGGTCTACGGGGAATTGAGCGTCGTCTCAGTCGCCTGCGGCCAGAGCGTGATGCAGGGGAACATCATCGGCGCCGCCGGACACAGCGGCAACTCCGAATTCCCCAATCTGCATTTTGAGATCCGTCAGGATGGCCAGCCGATCGATCCACGACCGCTGCTGCCCTGAGCCAACGTCGCTCAATCTCGCCCAAGCAGCGGCAATGCAACACCGAAGGTGCTGCCCTGCCCAGGTTCGCTTGTGACATACAGCCGGCCGCCATGGCGCTCGATCACGGCGCGCACGATCGCCAGGCCCAAACCCGTACCGGGTATCCGGCGTTGCTGGTCGTTCTCGACTCTGTAGAAGGGCTCGAACAACCTGGGCTGATCGGCCAGAGGGATGCCGGGGCCGTTGTCGATCACCTCACACACGGCCTCACCGCCGTGCTCGGCAACGCTGACTTGAATCTGCCCGCCCATCGGCGTGTACTTGATCGCGTTCTCGATCAAATTGTCGGCCGCGCTGCTCAGCCAGCCTTCATCGCCGAGGATCTCGCCCTCTCCGGGCGCGCGCTCGACCAGCAGCGTGATCGATTTCGCATCCGCCGACAGCACATGACGTCGGGCGGATTGTTGAAACACATCCGCCAACGAGAGCCGTCGCATCTCACTCAACGCAGTCGGAGACTCGACGCGTTCGACGGCCAACAAGCGCTCGATCAATCGCCCGATGCGCTCAAGGCCGGTCTCGAGCAGTCGCAGGTATTCCTGCTGCAACGCAGTCGCGGGCGGCGAGACCTCGCCCAACATCACCAGGGCGCTGCTCGCCAGATGCAGCGGGTTCTTGAGATCGTGGATGACGGAATCGATCGCCTGCGCCTTCCAGCGCTCCGAGCGAGCGATGACGATCATCCAGCCCCAGCACTCGCCATCGGCCTGAGTCAGTGGGGCAGCCGTGACCGAGGGTTGCCCATCGAGATTGGGCGGCGGGGTCACAGCTGCTGCCGTGCCCGCGGCGCGCTGATGCGCCTCGAACCATTCACCGAGGCCCCGATGGAGATCGAGCAGTGGGGCGCCGACGAGGCGCGCAACCGTCACACTGAAGTAACGCTCTGTCGGGGGATTGAGATGCAGGATCCGCCCGTCGCGATCCAGGACGATGGCGGCATCCGAGAGGGGCGCCAGCAGCGACTTTAATACCTCGGGCGAGGGCGTCCTGGCCAAAACGTCTCCGATGTGCGCTTCAGGGCCCCGAGATCGGGCCGCGGTTGACGAAGCGCTGATACCACTGTGTCAGCAGACCCTGATCGACGCGCTCCAACGGCATCTCGTGGCCCCACGCCAACGCCAGGATCGGCGCCGCGAGGTCGCCTTCATACCGCGTTATCACCGCCTTGCGCGCACCATACAGAGGGTCGGGCGAGATCGAACTCTTGTAGAACTCTTGAAGCTGCGCCTCGAGCTCGGCACAATCTGTATCACACGCATAGAGATAGACCACCCAGCCGCGCGAGAGGTTGTTGAGGTAATACCCGGGCGCAACGGGCTCAGCCGCCAGACCGGATTTAGCGCCGACGCCGTAGTGTGTTCCCGACGATGGCGGCTCGTGCTGAAACGTCAGAACCGTGCCCTCAGGAACGACGGCGCGACCCTCATCGGGGACGGCGACTTCGCCCGGCAAGGTGCCGACACGCGTGAACATCGAATACAAAAAGATCGCAAGCAGCACCGCGGCGATGCCCAGCGTACCCAGCAGAATGACGTTCCAGGTACGCGAAGACCGCTGCAGCTCAGTCCGTCGTTGCTCACGACGGGTGTTGCGCGTAATCCGTTCCTTGCTTGACAAGGCCAGCTCCTCCACCCTGTTCTGCGTCAAACCGAAAGACCAGCGCGGTCACCTCACCGGCGCTACGCAGCAATTGACAGTGGCAATCGTTCGACTCTGACTTAAAATTGTAACATGTCGGACCTGAACACCACGCCGCTCCATCTTGTATCGATCAACCGCAGCGCCGGTCACGACCTCTCGGTCGGCGGACGTATCATCCATACCGGCATCGCCAAGACGCCGGTGCAAGAGGCCGAAGTCGGCCAGCTCGGGCTGGCGGGCGATCTCGTCGCCAATGTCAAGCACCATGGCGGCCCTGACCAGGCTGTTTACCTCTACAGCGCCGCGGACTATACCTGGTGGGCCAGACAACTCGACCGTGAGCTAACGCCCGGGTCCTTTGGCGAGAACCTGACGCTGAGCGATTTCGGGCCCGGCCCGGTGCACATCGGCGATCGCTATCAGGTCGGCGATGTGCTGCTTGAAGTCACGGCGCCGCGCATCCCTTGCTCGACGCTGGCCGCGCATATGGACGACCCCGAATTCGTCGCGCGCTTCCGGGCCGCCGAGCGGCCCGGTTTCTACGCCCGGGTGCTAAAGCCCGGCATGGCATGCGTGGGTGATGTCGTGCACGTCAGCCGCGCCGACGGGTTTAGCCTGATCGAGGCCTATCGCTTGTGGTATACGCCCGAACCCGACGCCGATCTTTTGCGCCAGGCGCTTGCCACGCCGGTGGCGACCCGTATGCGCGCGCGCTGGGAGAAGTGGCTGGCTCAGGGTTGATCTTGAGATCAGCACACGGCAACGCAAAGACCCGGCCAAAATGAGCCGGGTCTTTTTTTGTGCGCCTGAAGGGATTCGAACCCCTGGCCTTTTGCTCCGCAAGCAAACGCTCTAATCCAACTGAGCTACAGGCGCATATCCAATTGTTGATCTTGGATTGCTGATTTCTGATTGGCACATTCCACAATCAGAAATCAAGAATCAGCAATCCAAATGGCGGGGAGGGAGGGATTTGAACCCTCGGTACAGTTTTAAAGCTGTACAAGCACTTAGCAGGCGCTCCCGATCAGCCGTACTCCGGCACCTCCCCGGGAGTGCTTGGCGACCGTTCGCAGGCGGAGGGAGAGGGATTCGAACCCCCGGTGAGCTTACGCCCACAGTTGTTTTCAAGACAACCGCCTTCGACCGCTCGGCCATCCCTCCGGATCGAGGAGGTGACTGCCTCCAAGCCTGTGAATGATACCAGAACATCCATAACTGAGTCAAATACATCGTGATGGTGCGCACGGGGCCGCGCGCCAACGCGCGCCAACCGTTCCCATCCAACCTGCACGCCGAATTAACGAAGGCTGGCATATCTTTGAACGCGAGCTCCACCGTTTTGCGGAGATGGTTTGTAAGTAGTTAGAACGAGTGTTGGTGGTGACCCGGTTGAGGGAACGATCGCAGGGGGTTAACGGCAGGGAGAGCTGCCGATGGCCTGCCGGGTCTGGAGAGAGAGATGAAGATGGGTAAACACATTCGTCAGTGGTTCCTGGTCGCTGTCACCGGGTTGAGCCTTGTGACGCCCTGGGCACAGACCCGCGCAGTCGGAGAGAATGCGCAGCCCGTGCTGCTCGCGCTCGCCGAGCACCAACCGGAGGCCGTGATCCGGGTCATCGTGCAGAAGAGCGCGAGTGACACGACCGAGCCTGAGGCTCTTGTCGCGCGCCTGGGTGGAGTCGTCACGCGCAATCTGGGGATCATCAACGGCTTTGCGGCCGAGATCCCGGCTGTCGCGGTGCGCGAACTGGCTCAAGCCAGCACGATCCGCTGGATGTCGTTGGATGCGATGGTCGATCGCTCCGATGAGCCGCTCGGGTACTGGCAGGAAGACTTCAGCTTTGCGTCGGTCTCGGCCCAGGGACCGGCGGCCTGGCTCAACGGCCAAAACTGGCCCCTGGGTGCGTGGAGCGAGATCGGCGAGGCCAACGGCCCGGTGGCCGGTGATGTCGCGATCAGCACCTTCTTCTCGGGCGCCAACGAGGGCCTGCGGCTACAGGGCGCCGGGCGCGGTCTGCAGGGCACGGCCGATCTCTCCACCACGGCAGCTGCCCAGTTGACTCTGACCTTCCGGCGCAAGGATCTGACAGAGGCCGACTGGGTGAGCGTGCAGGCCTCGGCCGACGGCGGCGCCTCATGGAGCGAGCTCGGTCGTCTGGCCGGGCCGGCCACCGACGACGTCCTACAGACCGCCACGTTCGACCTCGGCGCGTATCGTGTGCCGACCTTTGCGCTCCGCCTGGTCACCTCCGATGGCTTCCAGCCGGCCGCGCGGGTTTACATCGATTACGCGCGCATCGACTACGCCTCGACGTTGCAGCAACCGGCCGACTCGACCTTTGAGGGCGCGCAGACCAATCTGTTGTATCTGCCCACGACCCTGAAGAAGACCGACATGACAGCGACCGATGCCGCGGCCGCCGCCGAACTCGAGTCGGCGCAATTCGGCTTCAACTGGCTGTACGCCTACGACACCTTCGACGCAGTCTCGTTCGGCAATAACATCGGCAGCGTCAACTGGGAGACGAACTGGATTGAGGACGACATCGCCGGCAGCGGCCCGGGCAAGGGCAACGTCACGGTGTACGCCGGCGAGCTCTGGCTCGACGACTACCCCGAGACTCAGTCTCAGCCCAGCGTGCGGCGCGAAATCAACCTGACGGGCGCGATCGAGGCCTATCTCGGGTTCAGCTTCCGCACGACCTCGGGTGTCGACGCAGACGATCGCGTGGTGCTCGAGATCTCGACCAACAAGGGCCAGACCTACACCACGCTCGACACCGCCCAGGGCATCGTCGGCGCGACCTCGGGCTGGATGTGGTACGACATCTCGGCGTACGCGTCGGCCGACACGGTGATCCGGGCGCGTGTATCGGCGGGGTATGGTTCGCCTTACGAGAGCTTTGTGATCGACAACGTGTATGTCGACTACACCAAGGTTTGCCCGGTCTGTGTCGACACCAGCCGTCTGGCCGGCGCGTCGATCCAGTCGATCGGCGCCGACCGGGTGTGGAACGAGGCGCCGTATCGACAGGGCGAGGGCGTGGGCGTGGCCGTGGTCGACAGCGGCATCGCCTGGCACACCGACCTGTACAGCGAGTACTGGGACGCGCGGATCGTCGGCGGCGTCAACTATGCCGATGACTGGTACGTCGACGACCTGAACGGGCACGGCACGCACGTGGCCGGCATCATCGGCGGCGACGGCTACATGTCCGACGGTGCGCACATGGGCGTGGCCCCGCGCGTCAACCTGGTGGACGTCAAGGTGCTCAACGACGACGGCCTGGGCTATCTATCGGACGTCGTGGCCGGTTTGCAGTGGATCAACGACAACCGCGCCGTCTACAACATCCGCGTGGTCAACGTCTCGCTCAACAGCACAGTCGAAGAGACGTACCACCAGAGCCCGCTCAACGCGGCGCTCGAGATCCTGTGGTTCAACGGCCTGGTCGTGGTCGTCTCGGCCGGCAACAACGGCAGCGCCACCTCGGCCACCCGGGGCGTGCTCTTCCCGCCGGCGAACGATCCGTTCCTGATCGCGGTCGGCGCCGCTGACGACAAGAACACGGTTTCGCTCGCCGACGACAAACTTGCGCACTTCTCGGCCTACGGCACGGTCGAGGGCCAGACCAAGCCCGACCTTGTGGCGCCCGGCTACGATCGCGTCAGCCTGCTCTCGTCCGAAGACAGCAGCCTGGCCATCGGGCATCCGCTCAACAAGGTCGCGGGCTGGGGCGGCTACACCTACTTCAAGATGTCGGGCACGTCGATGGCCGCGCCCGTGGTGGCCGGCGCAGCCGCCCTGCTGCTGCAGGACGAGCCCAATCTGACGCCGGATCAGGTCAAGTATCGGCTGATCGCCACCGCGAACACGAATTGGGGCGGCTATGACCCGGCCGTGGGCGGGGCGCCTTACCTCGACGTATATGCGGCGGTCAAGGGCACGACGAACCAGAGCGCCAACAACGGGCTGCAGGCCAGCCAGCTGCTCTGGAGCGGATCGCAACCGATCACCTGGAACAGCGTCAACTGGAACTCGGTCAACTGGAATTCGGTCAACTGGAATTCAGTCAACTGGAACTCGGTCAATTGGAACTCGGTCAACTGGAATAGTTCATATCAAGAGCCGTAGACGTCGCCTGTGGTCTCGCAGTCACAGAACGTTCGGGTCAACGGCGGATGAAGAGAGAGATCTTATGAAATACATCAGTACAACGTTACGGGGCGGGATGGTGCTCACATTGAGCCTGGGGACGCTGATCTTCGAAGCGGGGGCCCCTTTAGCGGCGCAGGCGAGCGTCCAGATCAGTCATCGATCAGGCGCGGTTGCGGCGCAGACCATCAGCCCTGGTCTGTGGGAAGCCTACTGGGCGGAGCCCATCGGTTCGCGGGGGCAGGCCCCAATGGGCGCCATCAACTGGAACGGCGATTGGCTTGACGCGCAGTAGAGGGGCCATCGATTGACCGCTGTCGCAAGGCGAAGTTCGGATCACACTCCGGCCTTCGCCTTGCGGTTATTTAGGTAACCGACACGGGCGACTAACCCTTGCCAACCAAGGCGACCCAACGTAAACGTCGGCTCAACCGAAGGGCGCGTATCGTTAGGAAGGCAGGTCAACCGTTTTACGGAGGCCGGGGCTCCAGGTATGGACGATGGCGCAGTGCGCCAGCAAGTCGATAACGATCTCGGCTTGGGCCGCTGACTGCCCACGCCGCGCCCCTCATCGTCAGGGGGCGGCGCTCAACAGGTGAGGCGATTGTGAAGAGAATCAACCAGATGCGAATTGGTCGTCTATTGCTGGCCCTGACCCTTGTGCTGAGCCTGTTTGGGCAACTCGGCACAGAAACGGGGCTGCAGCCCGTTGCGCTTCAGCCTTATCTTGCCTATCTCGCGGCCCAGGAGCCCGAGACTATTGTCAGCGTCATCGTCCAGAAGGAAACTGCAGCAACCGTCGTCGAGACGCGCGTCACCGACCTGGGAGGGACGATCACGGCCGATCTGAGCATCATCCAGGGTTTTGCAGCGCTGTTGCCCGCGGGCAAGGTACCCGAACTCGCGCGCACACCCGGGGTCAAGGCGGTTTCATTCGATGCTCCGATGGTCGAGACCGACTGCGCCGACTGCACCACCACAGGCCAGTTGTCCAACACCTACATCCGTGCGATCCGAGCCGATCAGGTTTGGGGCCAGTTGCAAGGCCAGGGAATCGGCGTCGCCGTCGTCGATAGTGGGGTTAACTGGCAGACCGATCTCTACACGGTCCAGGGTCAGAATCGCGTGGTGGCAAATGTCGCCTTTCATAACGGCTACAACGCAACCACATTCGACGCATACAGTCATGGCAGCCATGTCGCCGGGATCATCGGCGGCAACGGCCGCAGCTCCAACGGTGCAATCATCGGCGTCGCACCGCAATCCAGGATCATCAACGTCAAGGTCAGCGATGACCTCAATCAGGGGTCCGGCACGGCGTTGAGCGTCGTGCAGGGTCTTCAGTGGGTCCTGCAGAACAAGGCGACCTACAACATCCGGGTCGTCAATCTGTCGCTCAACAGCGCCGTACCCGAGGCGTACAACACGAGCCCGATCAACGCTGCCGTCGAGGTCTTGTGGTTCAACGGGATCGTCGTGGTCGCCTCGGCCGGCAACCGCGGCAGCGGCGCCATCTATCCTCCAGCCAACGACCCCTTCATCATTACCGTAGGCGCGACCGATGACAGAGGCACGGCCGCAATCAGTGACGATGTCGTGGCCGGTTACTCGGCCTATGGCATCGCGACCGGGGTGCTAACCAAACCCGAACTCGTCGCCCCTGGGCGGAATATCGTCAGCCTGATGGGCAACTCGGGTCAAGGACTTCCGGCCGCGCATCCCGGCAACGTCGTCTCGGTTGGCGGTGCTCGCTACTTCCGCATGTCCGGGACTTCGATGGCCGCTCCGATGGTTGCAGGTGCCGTGGCATTGCTTCTGCAAGATGAACCCCGCCTGACTCCTGATCAGGTCAAGTACCGATTGATGGCCACTGCCAACAAATCCTGGGGTGGGTACAGCGCCTCGACAGCGGGCGCCGGCTACCTCGATGTCGCTGCCGCCATCAACGGCAACTCGACCCAAAGCGCCAACACGGGGGTTGCGGCCAGCAGACTGCTCTGGACCGGGGCCAAACCGGTCACCTGGACCAGCGTGAACTGGAACTCGGTCAACTGGAACTCGGTCAATTGGAACTCGGTCAACTGGAATTCAGTCAACTGGAACTCGGTCAACTGGAACAGCACATATTGGGGACCATAGTCCGAGCGTTCGCGCAGAACATCGGCAGACCTGATAGAGCCGCATGATGCAGATACTGATCTCACCACAGGCCACGCACACCCGGAGGATGGCATGAGCAAGCTCTCGATGCCTGCACGTCTTTACATCCTCGGCACCATCGTAGCTGGTGCGTTCCTTCTGGCCTGGGGGTTGAGCCAGATCCGAGTCGACAATTTCTGGCTGCTGCTCGTGGTCGGCGTCATCGGCGCCCTGGCCCAGATCTTCAAAGTCGAGGGCCCGACCGAGCGCTCGAGCTACAACATCAGCTGGGTCGTATACGGCTTTGCCTTCATCCAACTCGGCGCGCCCGGGCTGATCTTCGTCATCGTGATCGGCCACATCGTCGAGTGGGTCAAACACCGCTATCCCTGGTTCATCCAAAGCTTCAATATCGCGCAGTTCGCAATCTCGGCCTTCGCCGCTGCGACGGCTCAGGCCTGGGTGAACTCGGTCGTGAGCGCGTCGGTGGCCGAGATGCTGGCCGTGCTGCTCGCGATCAGCGCCTTTACAGTCACCAATCACCTCCTGATCGGGCTCGTCGTCAAGCTCGCGCGCCGCCAGAGCTTTCGCGAATCGGGTGTGCTCGATCGTCTGCCATTGGCCATCGACTTCACGCTCTTCGGCATCGGCGTGACAAGCGCCATCCTGTGGGACTTCAATCCATTCGCCGTGACGCTTGCTGTGGTGCCGCTCTACCTGATCTACACCACCTTGCGTCTGCCGGCGCTCCAGCGCCAAACCCAGATCGATTCAAAAACCGGGCTCTTCAATTCGGGCTATTTCACACAGGCCTTGGCGAGCGAATTGGCCCGCGCCGATCGTTTCGACCGCCCACTCACCGTGGTGATGGCCGACCTCGATCTGCTGCGCAACATCAACAACTCTTACGGCCACCTTGCAGGCGATGCCTGTCTGACCGCCGTCGCCGACATCCTCAAGACGCTGGTGCGCGACTATGACGTCGTGGCTCGTTTCGGCGGCGAGGAATTCGCGATCCTGCTGCCAGAGACCACGCCCGATCAGGCGCACCCACGGATCGAGGCGATTCGCGCGGCAATCGAGTCGGCGCGGATCTCGGTCTCGACCAGCCCCGTGCCGCTACGCGTGACTATGAGCTTCGGCATCGCGGGGCGCGAAAACGCGCATCAGAGCGCCGAGGCGCTGATCCACACAGCGGATCTGTCGGTCTACCAGGCCAAACTGGCCGGGCGTAACCGCATCTGCCGCCTTGCCGGCGACGGCGGTGAGCGGGTCATGCCTGCCTCGCTGACGCCGCCGCTCATGCCGGCGGAGATGCATCTCGATGCGATCCAGCCGAGTGCGCCCGAAGCGCCAAAGGCCGAGGCGCCGACCCAGCCGAAACTCAAGCCCCGGCCGATGTGGATGCTGAGCGCCTACATCGGCGCCGTGGCGATTCTGGCCGGGGTCTCCAGTTTCTATCTACTGACCGGGGCGCAACCCGGAGATTGGCTGGGGCTGGCGCTGTTCATCCTGCTTGTGGCGCTGGCCGAAGGGCTTTCGATCGAGATTTATGCCCGAGATTCGTCTGTCTCGACGGCGACCGCTCCGATCATCGCAGGGTTGATGTTGTTTGGGCCGATCGGCGCCACGCTGCTCGGGGTGACCGTGGCGCTGACCGCCTGGGCCAAGAGCAAGTCGCATTTCAGCCGCCTGATCTTCAACGCGGCCAACCACATCCTTGCCGCGCAGCTGGCCTCGGCAGTGTACGCCGGCGTGTCACAGGTCAATGGATTCGATCCGGCGCTGACCCAGGTCATCGGGGCCATCCTGGCCAGCCTGACGAGTTTCCTGATCACGTCGATGCTGGTCTCCGGGGCGATCGATCTCAACACCGGACAACCCGTGATCGAAGCCTGGACACAGCGCTTCCGCTGGCTGTGGCCGTACTACGTCGCCCTTGGAGCGCTCGCCTATGTGCTGCTGACCGGCTTCTACGCCGCCGGGTGGGTCGGCGTGCTTGTCTCGCTCGCGCCGTTGATCATGCTGCGCTTCAGCCAGACCCAGTACATCGACCACACCCGGACGATGGTGACGCAACTGCGGGCGAGCAACGCCGAATCGCAGCAGCGGGCCGAACAGGTCACGGCGCTCAACGAAGAGATGCTCTTTGCGCTGTCGCAGGCCATCGACCTGCGCGACCCGGACGTAGCCGGACACTCGATGCATGTGGCCCGGTATGCGATGCAGATCGCCGAGGAGCTCGGGTTGCCCGAAGCGCGGGTCGAGTTGGTCAGACGCGCCGGGTTGTTGCACGACATCGGCAAGCTCGGGATCCCTGAATCGATCTTGTTCAAACCGGCGCGACTGACCGCGAGCGAGTATGAACTCGTCAAGAACCACGCCGGTCTTGGCGCCGATATCGTCGGCAATGTCCACTCGCTCCAGGCCCTTGGCCCGGCGATCCGGCACCATCATGAGCGCTTTGAAGGCGGCGGCTATCCCGATGGGTTGCGGGGCGCCGACATCCCGCTCGAGGCGCGCATCCTGGCGGTGGCCGATACGGTCGAGGCGATGGCCTCTGACAGGCCCTATCGCCAGGGCGCCGACGCCGCGGCCATCGTGGCTGAAGTGCGGGCCCACGCGGGCAAACAATTCGACCCGGGGGTCGTCGAGGCGTTCGTCCGCGCCGTCCACCGCGAAGGGTCGGGGATGATCATCAACTCCAACCGCACCCACCACGTGGCCGCCACGACCCGCGCGCAGGAACAGCAGTGGCACACGGTTCCGGTCGAGGCCCACAGCGCCCAGACGGCGTCGGTCGGCCAGGATTGAGCCTGCCCAAACTATAATGGCCGCCTCGGAGGGTTCCGTATGGCGTCCAGACTCAAATGGGGCATTCCAGCGCTGCTTGCGCTCGCGTTGACGGCCGGCTACTTCTGGCCGGCGCCGCGCCTGTCGTTCGAGGTCATCTATCAAGACGTTGACCCAGCACAGGTCGCGTCTCTTCAGACTTACCGCCAGGCACAGCCTGAACGTATGCTGCGGGTGGAGGGCTTAGCCTGGAGCTATCGCGTCGTCGGCGCGGGCCCGACGACGGTCGTGCTGCTTCATGGCATGACCGGAGCCGATGACATCTGGTGGCAGCAGATCGAGGCGCTGGCGACAAGGGCGCGCGTGGTGTCTGTGACGTATCCGGCTGCGCAGAGCCTGGGCGAACTCGAGGCCGGGTTGCTCGCCGTGCTCGAGCAGGAGGGCGTCGAGCAGTACAGCGTGGTTGGCACATCGTTGGGCGGCTACTTCGCCCAGTATCTGCTCGCGCGCCATCCCGAGTCGGTCACGCGCGCCGTCCTGGCCAATACCTTCCCGCCCAACGAATTGATCGCCGAGAAGAACCGGACCATCGGCACAGCGCTGCCGTTCCTGCCGGAGTGGCTTGTGCTCTCGACGCTGCGCGACAGCTTCGCCAACGGCATCTATCCGACCTCAGGCAACGATGCGTTGACCCTGGCGTTTCTCAACGAGATCGCATACGGCCGGGTGTCGAAGACGCAGGTGCTCGGGCGCTATCGCTGCGTGGTCGAACCCTTTGCGGCGCCATCGCCCGACGTCCCGTTGCTGATCATCGAATCTGCAAACGACCCGCTTGTCGAGGCCGCGCTGCGGGAGCAACTCAAAAGCACCTATCCCGACGCCGTCGTGCACACCTTCGCCGACGCCGGGCACTTCCCATATCTCAATCACGCGGACGAGTACACGTCTTTGCTCGTGGACTTTCTGCTTGAGCCGTGATGGCGGCGGGCGACGTGTCGTCAGCCGGTTCACCAACCGAGCGCCAGGCCATCGGCGCGCGGATCGCTGCCCGCGCACAAGACGCCATCGGGGCGACGCTCGATGATCTGGCCGCGCCCGAACAGGCCCCGCGCATCGCCGACGACATCCGGCACAAGCGGGTGACCCAGCCGCGCCAGACCATGGACAAGCGCATCGGGCAGACCGACCTCGAGGCTGACCGCGCCATTCGCGATCGCCGGCTCGATGCAAAACCGCAGGCGATCGAGCGCCGATTGGGGATCGAGCCCGTCATCGAACAGCGCCGCCGCCACCTGCACGTGCCCCTGCGGCTGCATGAAACCGCCCATCACGCCGAAAGGCCCCCACAACGAGCCATCGGCGCGCGTGATCAGACCCGGGATGATCGTGTGATAGGGCCGCTTGCCGGGCGCGAGCGCGTTCGGATGATCGGGATCGAGGCTGAAGTTATGGCCGCGGTTCTGCAGCGGAAAACCCCAACCCTCCGGCACAAGGCCTGTGCCAAATCCCATGTAATTGCTGTTGATGAACGAGCATGCGTTACCTGCGCCGTCGACGGCACACAGATAAACCGTGCCCGAACTCGACGTCGGGGAGCCTCGCCGCGGATCCACAGTGGCTTTGCGGCGATCGATTTGAGCGCGGCGCCCCGCCGCATAACCTGGCGAGAGGAGCTCGGCCAGCGGCGCCGGAGCAAACTTCGGATCGGCCACGTAGTGACGTGCATCGGCAAAGGCCAGGCGCAACGCTTCGATCAGCAGGTGCCAGCGCTCGGGGCCGAGCGGATCGAGCGCCGCCAGGTCGAGCCCTTCGAGGATGTTGAGGGCAAGCAGCGCGGTAAGCCCCTGACCATTTGGCGGGCACTCCCAGATCCGATGTCCGCGATACGTCACGCTGAGCGGCGTCTCCCAGGTGCTGTGATGGGCAGCCAGGTCAGTCGTCGTGAGCACGCCGCCGGCCGCCTGCACGACATCGGCCAGCGCCGTGGCGAGTTGGCCGGTGTAATAGGCCGGGGCGCCGCCCTCGGCGATCGCGTGCAACGCCCGAGCATATCCGGGATTGCGGAAGATCTCGCCGGCGCGCGGCGCGCGGCCCTCGATCAACAGCGCTGCCCCGCCACGGGCGTGGCGCAGCTGGCGCTCGGCGCCGCGCTCCCAGGCCGCGGCCGTCAGCGGGGCGACGGGGAATCCGCTCTCGGCATATCGAATCGCCGGCGCGAGCACATCGCGCAACGGCAAGCTGCCGAAGCGCGCCAGGAGATCACACCAACCGGCGACGGCGCCGGGCACGGTCACGGTCAGGGCATGAAACGGCTGCGTCATCGGCTGATCGGGCGACTCCAGCAACCCGGCGCGCTTGACGGCATCCAGGTCGAGGCCCGCCGGAGCGCGCCCCGAGCCGTTCAAGGCCGAGACGGCGCCTGTGTGGGCATCGTAGTACAGCGCAAAGCAGTCGCCGCCGATTCCTGTCGAGCCCGGCTCGGTGACGGCCAGCGTGGCCGCCGTCGCGATCGCGGCATCCGCGGCTGTGCCACCCCGCATCAATACGTGCAGCCCAGCCTGAGTCGCAAGCGGCTGGCTAGAGGCCACCATCCCATGCCGGGCATAGACCGCGGAACGGCGACCTGAAAAGACCAACGCGTGACCAGGGTGATTCCGTAACATCGTTACGCTTCGCTTTCTGAGCGTGGGCGGTTATGTTCGATCCGCGACGAAGCAACGCTGCCACCCTCCCGTGCGCGGAAACCGATCAACTTTGACGTGTCCGGGGGTGTCGATTACAATTCTACCCGGCTCTCCAGCCAACACACTCAAACACGAGGGAAGAGCATGCAGTCCAAACGCCTGATTCTGTGGATCGTTTCCGCCCTGTTCGGTGCGGCGATGACTGTCGCGATCGTGTACGTGGGTTTTGCGACGACACCGGAGCGATTCGCTTACAGCAATGTGCTGCTTTTGTTCCTGTCGTTTGGCGCGATCGCGTTTATCTGGCTCGATTACTTCCTGAAGACCGATTACCTCAAACGCTGAAGCTCCTGCGCGCAGTCAGCCCAGGGAATGCCCCTGGGCTTTTTTTGTGCCTTGGGTAGGCCCTTTAAGGCCGCCACAACCTGCTGACCCAGCCGGTCAGTGCCGGGAACAGTTGCGGATGAAACCGCGACCTATACCATTCGCATCTCCCGAACCGGTTACAATCCAGCCGATCATGCGTCTCCGTCCGACTCAACTTGCGGCGGCCCTGGCGGCAGGGCTTCTGACCTGGATCGTCTCTACGGGCATCGCCTTTCCACCACCGAAAAGCACGGGAGGCGGCATCGAGGCCGAATCGGCCACGGCTACCGATGCGAGCGCGACGAGCACACCCATCGTCATGCCGAGCGCCACACCGCCGCCGACCATCACCGGCCTCCATCAGGCGCCGCCGCTAACCCAAGCCGCGATCGAGCCGGTCGAGGCCGCCACGGCGACGCCCCTGCCGCTGTTCAGGCCGACACCCGACGCTGGCGTCGCCCAGCGCGGGCTCGTCTTGCCGATCCTCACCTATCACTACGTCGAGCCCTGGCCCAACGAGGCAAGCCCGCTGCGTCAGGGCTTGACCGTCAGGCCAGAGGATTTCGCGGCCCAGATGCAGTTTCTCGTTGATGAGGGCTACACAACGATCAGCCTGTACGCCTTGATCGACTCACTCGCCACAGGGACGCCGTTGCCCGAGCGACCCGTGGTGCTGACTTTCGACGACGGTTACGCCGGCCTCTTCGAATACGCGGCACCGGTTCTGCAGCGCGGCGATCAAACCGCCACGGTTTTCGTCATCACCGAGTTCGTCGATCAGGAACGGCCCGAGTATTTGTCGTGGTCCGACCTGCGCTTCCTCAACAGACTGGGTTGGAGTGTCGAACCGCACACCAAGACACATATCGGCCTCGATGGGCTGCGCTACGAGCGCCAGTTATACGAGATGCTTGGCTCGATCGAAACGATCGAAGCCAATCTCGGGGTCAGGCCACGTTTCTTCAACTATCCCTCCGGCAGTTATGACGAAACCACGCTGGCCCTGGCCCCGGAACTTGGGCTGTGGGGTGGTGTGACAACGGCGGGCGGGTGGTACCACCGCTACGCGGATCGTTACACCCTGACCCGCATCCGCGTGACCGGCCACACGGATCTCGCACACTTCGCCGAGATACTCGACTACGGGCGGTGACCATGCCCCTCTCTTCGCGCCTCCCCGGGTTTTATCAAAAGAGCGCCGTCGAGCGCGCGGCGCTCATCGCGGCCGAGGCCGGGTTGTCCCTTGAAGCGCGTGCGGCGCTGGTTGACGGCCTGACGCTCGACCAGGCCGACCACATGATCGAGAACGTCATCGGCACCTTCGCGCTGCCCCTGGCGGTCGCGGCCAATTTCACGGTCAACGGACGCGACGTGCTTGTGCCGATGGCGATCGAAGAACCGTCGGTCGTCGCCAGCGCGTCGTTTATAGCCCGGCTGATACGCGCGAACGGCGGATTCACGGCCGGCAGCACCGAACCCGAGATGATCGGCCAGATCCAGCTGCTCGATGTCCGTGACCCGGCAGTCGCCGAAACACGGATTCTGGCTGAGAAACAAGCCCTGCTCTCGCTTGCCAACCAGGTCAACCCGTCGATCGTCGCTCGAGGTGGCGGCGCGCGCGACATTGAAGTCCGACAGATCGCGAACTCCCCGATCGGGTCGTTTCTAATCGTACACGTG
>Ga0209573_1002981_pt1 | contig 19884 bp, 23 predicted proteins | sample TNRBio252014_DNA_FD_185870 | JGI IMG/M metagenome (GOLD analysis project Ga0209573, IMG submission 185870) | Wastewater treatment Type I Accumulibacter community from EBPR Bioreactor in Madison, WI, USA - TNR Reactor_6/25/2014_ DNA (SPAdes)... | ecosystem: Engineered > Bioreactor > EBPR >...
CCGTGAAGCCTACCTGCGCGAGCATTTCGTGCAGGCCCAGCGAGCCATCGGCGCAGGCGTGCCGCTGCGCGGCTATTTCGTCTGGTCGCTGATGGACAACTTCGAGTGGAGCCACGGCAACAGCAAGCGCTTCGGCTTGATCCACGTCGACTATGCGACCTTGACGCGCACGGTCAAACAGAGTGGCCGCTGGTACAGCCAGGTGGCGCGGCAAAACGGCCTCGTTGTTTGAGCGAAGAGGGCCTTTGCGGCAAGGCCAAGACAGGCCACGAATTTGTCATGCCGGGCAGGCGCCACGGCCCATGAAAACGTAGCTGGCTCGGTCGGAGACCGGCCAGAGCGCTATTTTCAGGACAATTACACGAATTTGACGAATTGCGGCCCAGGGTTTGCGTGAATCGGTCCAATTTGCGGCAAATGCGCAAACCTTGCGAGCAGAAAATTGGCCCGCGCGTGGCGCTTGACAATAGAACGCTTGTTCTGGTATAATAACACCGGAACAAGCGTTCTGTTTTTTTACCCTCTCGGGTGGCTGAAACCTCGATTAGCTGTAGCACAAAAGGAGTATCAGATGCGGCGCGCCGCCCCGTAGACCACGACTGGCACCACACCAGGAGTCACCTATGCGCCGGCGGCAATTGGAAATGCAATCTGATCGAATCGAGGCTGTATTGGCGTCGCACAAAGTCGCAGGCCGCGTCTGGGGCGCCACTATCACCCCGCGTTTCATCCGCTTCCAGGTGACCACGGCCATGGGCACCAAGGTCAACAAGGTCTCCGATCTGTCCGAGGAGATCGCGCTTTCGTTGGGCGTGCGTTCGGCGCGGGTCTACCGCCAACAGGGAGCGATCCAGGTCGAGGTGCCGCGCGAGCAGCCGGAGCTGGTGCGCTTGCTGCCGCTCTGCCAGCGCATCGGCGAGGCCCCACCAGCGACGGCTGTGCTGGGACTGGACGACGAGGGCACACCGCTGCTGCTGCGCCTGCCCAGCCCCGATACGGTGCATGTGCTGGTGGCCGGCACCACCGGATCGGGCAAGACGGCGCTGGCGCGCTCGCTGCTCTTTTCGCTGGCCTTCTACAACCCCCCGGAGACGCTGCGCCTGGTGCTGGTCGACCCCAAAGGCCGCGGTTTCGGCCCCCTCAGCAACTTGCCGCACGTCATCGGGCGGATCGCCGCCAGCGCGGAGCGGGGCGTGAAGGCCCTGGCCTGGCTGGTCCAGGAGATGGAGCGGCGCGATGCCGCTGGGGAAAGCAGCCCGGTGATCGTGGCAGGCGTCGACGAGCTGGCCGATCTGCTGCTCACCGGCGGCAAAGCCGTGGAGACGGCGCTGGTGCGGCTGGCGCAGCGCGGCCGGGAAGCCGGCATCCACCTGGTGGCCTGCACCCAGAAGCCGTCGGCCGAGCTGGTCAGCGGCCTGCTAAAGGCCAATTTCCCCGTCAGGCTGGTGGGCGCAGTGGCCAGCCCGGAGGACGCCAAAGTCGCCGCCGGCATCGCCGGCATCGGCGCCGAGAAGCTGTTGGGGCGCGGCGACTTTCTGTTGGTGGCCAAGGGCGACGTCGTGCGCTTTCAGGCCGCCTATGCCAGCGACGATGAAATGACCCAGGCAGCATTGCGCATCCGCCTGGGCAACGCCCATGCCATCAGCGGCGTAATCGAGGCTCCCTCGCCGCATTGAACAACGGACTGGCACGGAGAATCGACCATGAAACATCTACTAGGCCTTGGCCTGCTGGCCGGCATCGTAACGCTGGCGATCATCATCGGCGAACGCATGAGCACCGACGCCATGGCGGTCATGGTCGGCGTCGTGTTCGGCGTGGCTGCCAGCATCCCCACCAGCCTGCTTATCGCGCTGGCCGCACGCGGGAGCCGCCGCCCGGAACCGCCCTACCGCCGCGACGATTACCAGCCCAGCCCGCCGGCGCCGCAGATCTACGTCGTCAGCCCAGGCGCTGCGGCCCCGGGGTTGCCTGGTCCCGCACAGCCGGCGCTGCCCCAGCCGCCCGGCGGCTACACAATGGCCATGCCAACCCGGCGCTACAAGGTCGTCGGCGAGGCCGAGTACTGGCTGGACGAGGCCGACACCAACCGCTGGGAGTAATCGCCCGACTTGCAAATAGCCGCTCGGGCCGGTCTCCGACCGAGCCCGCTGTTTTCATCCATGGTTGTGCGCCAAGCGCTAGTCAGAGACCGGCCCGAGCAAAGGCGGGCTCGGTCGGAGACCGGCCCAAGCAAGGGTGGGCTCGGTCTGAGACCGGCCCGAGCTATCATTAAGATGGAGGTACATCATGAACATCGTCAAGAGTGAACGCATCGATTTGCTGGCGCGCAGCCACGGCTATTTTCCCAGCGCCTTTCGCTGGCGCGGCCGCCGCTTCGATGTGACCGCCGTGGAAAAATGCTGGACTGTGCAGCGGCCGGCCGTGCGCCGCATGTTCCGGGTGCGCTGCGCCGCGGGCAGCTTCGTGTTGGAGCAGTCTGTGACCAGCGACGCGTGGCGGGTGACCCGCTGGCCGCTGGCGCTGCTCTTGCCCTGGCCCCAGCCGGCTGCGCCTGCACGCTTCCCCCTGCCGCGCAGCCAGCGCCGCCCCAGCCAACAGAGCCGGGCCAGCCGGCCGTTGCAGCTCGCAGCGCCCGCCCAGGCCCAGCCGGCCCAAGCGCAGATCGACCGGAGGCCATCATGGACGGCGGCATCGCAACGATCGTGAGCCAGGGCTGGCTGTGGTTCGATGACGACCCCAAGACCAGCCTGGAGGACAAGGTGGGCGTCGCGTCGGCGCGTTTTCGCCAGAAGTTCGGTCAGTCGCCGCGCGTGTGCTATGTCAGCCAGAAGACGTTGGGCGGCCACCTGCCGGCCGCCGGCTCAGTTCAGGTGCGCGTGGCCAGCAATGTGCTGCCCGGGCATTTCTTGTTCGTGGTGGAGGAGCGGGCTGGACCGTGAGCGCCGCCCAAGGCGTGGCTCGGTCGGAGACCGGCCACAGCAGGCGGGATTTGGAGACCGGCCACAGCAGGCGGGATCAGGAGAGCGGCCGCAACAGGTGGAACAGCGGCGGGCCAAAGATGGCAGCCGCCACCCCTAGCGATCCCAGGACGGCGAAGATCATCGCGCCGGCTGCGCAGTCCTTAGCGGTACGCGCCAGCTCATGATAGTCGGGCGAGACCAGGTCGACCACGGCCTCGACCGCGCTGTTGACGGCCTCCAGGGCCAGAATCGTGGCGACGGTCAGGGCCAGGACAGCCCAGGCCAGCGCCTCGATGCGCAGCCACAGGCCGGCAGCCACGACCACGACGGCCGCGGCCAGCTCGATATGGGTATTGCGTTGGGTGCGGATGGTGTAGGCTGCGCCGCGCATGGCGGCGCTGAACGAGTGCCAACGGTTACGGCTTTTCATGGCAGCGGGGGCAGGCTGGCGAGGATCTGCGACTGGCGCGCCCACATGTCGGCCTCTTCGGCTTCGCTGGCGTGGTCGTAGCCCAGCAGGTGCAGCACGCCGTGGACGGCCAGCAGGCTGAGCTCAGCGGCAACGCTGTGGCCAGCGGCGGCAGCCTGGCGTTCGGCCGTGGGGAACGCGATGATGACGTCGCCCAGATAGTTGAGCGCCTCCGGCGCGCTGACGAAGACGGTCTGGTCCTCGGCATCCTCTTGGGCGGCAAAAGAGAGCACGTCGGTGGGCGAGTCGATGCCGCGGTAGTCCAGGTTAAGCTGGTGCAGCAATTCGTCGTTGGCGATGACCAACGTCACTTCGCCGTCCGGCGCGCCGGCGTGGCGCAAGGTGGCCTCGATGACCTGGACGAGGCGCTCGGCCGGCACATGCTGGCGGTAGGCTGGGTCGATTTGTAGATCGATGTTAGCCGGCTGCGGCTGGTTGGGGCTGTGGGGATTCATCGATTCGGGGCTCTGATATCTGAGGTGGGGCTGGCTGTTGGGCTTCCAGCGCAGCCGTTTGAGGCGCCTTGGCGTCGGGATAGACGACGCGCGGGTGATGGGCGCCTTGGAGCGACTGGACGAAGATACGGCGGGTGGTCTCCAGGTCCATCAAAGTGAGGGGGCTTTGTGACAGCTCGCCTTCGATCAGCTTCTGGTTGATGATCTTGCGCACCAGGTCGTCGATCTCGGTTTTGCTCTCCGGCCGCATGGCGCGCACGGCGCTCTCGCAGCTATCGGCCAGCATGACCAACGCCGTCTCACGGCTCTGCGGCTTGGGTCCGGGATAGCGAAATGCTTTTTCGTCGACTGGGTCTGGGGCTGCTGCCTGCTGAGCCTGGTGATAGAAGACGCGCACGATGCCGGTGCCCTGGTGTTCGGCGATGAAGTCACGCACGCGCTGGGGCAGCTTGTGACGCCGGGCCATCTCTTCGCCATCCTTGACGTGGTTGATGATGATCTTGGCGCTGGACCAGGGATCGAGCTGGGTGTGGGGGTCGATGCCCTGCAGGCGGTTTTCTACGAAGAAATAGGGGCGGTTGATCTTGCCGATGTCGTGGTAGTAAGCGCCGACGCGGGTCAGGAAAGCGTCGGCGCCGATTGCCTCGGCCGCCTGCTCGGCCATGTTGCTGACCAGCAGCGAGTGGTGATAGGTGCCCGGCGCTTTCATCACCAGGTCGCGCAGCAGGGGATGGTTGGGACGCGCCAGCTCCATCAGCCGCAGCGGTGTGGCGATGTCAAAGATTGCGCCCAACAAGTAGAAGCCGATCAGGGTGATGCTGGCGGCAATGGCGCCGTTGGCCAGGCCAGCCGTCAGCAGTTGGATCGCTCCCGTCAGGTCGATGCTGCCTAGCGGCAGGTTGAAGGCCAACAGCAGGGCCAGGCTGACCCCGCTGACGGCCGCGCCGGCCGTGATGAAGGCGCTGGTGCGCTCACCCTTGCGCAAGACCAACGTTCCCACCAGCCCTGCCAGCATCAGATAGACGACCAAATCTACATTGCCGTTGCTCAGGTAGGCGGCCATGACGCCGAAATAAATCGCCGTCAGGAAGGCCATCGGCAAGCCCACCAGCGTGCCAACCAGCATGGTTACGGCGGCCAGGGGAAACATGAAGGGCAGGACGGTGCGCTCCGGGATCATGAACTTGGCCAGCAGCAGGAAGCCCAACAGCAGCGCGACCAGCAGGCCCATCCGCCTGGGCGTCACCGGCTCGCTGGACTCCTTGCCAAACGCATACAACCCGAAGATCAACGCCATGACACAGGCGACCAGCAGCGCCGCGACCAGCCGCCACCACTCCCAGCCGGGCTGGTTAAGGCCCAGCGCTTGCAGCGCTTCGATATGCCGCGCGGTGATCAAATCACCGGTGCGCACGATGATCTCGCCCTGCTCATAGCGTTCGATCTGTGGTGGAACAGCCGCGCGCGCCTCTGCGCGCAGCGCGAGGGTGCGCTCTTCGTTGAAAGCCATGTTGGGCTTGGTCAGCGCCCGCACCAGGGCAATGGCTGCGCGTGCCTCGTCTTCGTTGACCAAATCGACAAAGGAGGGCACCCGCCGCCGGATGGTGGCCAGTTGGCTGTCGCGGATTTCGCTCAACAGGACGAAGCTGAGCACCGTCGGCACCTCATCGGCCACTCGCTCCCACGCCTCATCGTCCAGCGCCAGAACCGTCTGCCACTCCTCCTGTTCGAGCTGAATGTCGGGCAGGCCGGCCAGGGTCTGGAGTTTCTGATCAAGGGTGCTGCTGTCGTCAACCCGCACCGAGCCGATGAAAGCGGCCACCTCGCGCGCGCGCGCCAACTGTTCGCTGCGCACCCGCCGTACCGGCTCGAAGACATCCGTTACGCGCCGTTCCGCCTGCAAGCGCTCTTCTTCGGTCAGCGCTTCGCTGATATATTCGGTCAACTGAGGCGCGCGGATGTCTGTCGGGCTGACGTCTCCTGCCCGCAAGGCAAACTGGCCCATGGTCGGCCAGCGCACCGCCAGCGCCAGTGTGGTGCCCACGATGAACAGCGCGCCAAAGACCACCAGCAACAAGCGGGCTCGCAGGGAGGGGCGCAGCCTGGCTGGTGGGTCGGAGATCGGTGCGCGTGCGTCTGATGGCATCGTTCTCTTGCTTGCCGGCCGGTTAGCCGAGCAATTCACGCACGAGTTGATTGACCTGCTTGCCGTCAGCCAGACCTTGCAGGCGAGCCATGGCCGTGCGCATCACCAGGCCCATATCCTTGGCGCTGCTGGCGCCGGTCTCTGCGATCACCTGCTGCACGATGGCCGAAACCTCGTCTGCGCTAAGCTGCTTGGGCAGATAGGCTTGCAGGATGGCCAGCTCGGCTTCTTCTTGCGCCACCAGGTCCATCCGGCCGGCCTTGCTGAACTCGGCGATGGAATCGCGCCGCTGATTGGCCTGCCTGGCGATCACCTTCAGCACTTCCTCGTCGCTGAGGCTGGCGCTCATGCCTTCCGTGGCGCGTTTTTCGATCAGGGCATTGGTGGCGGCCGTCTTGACCGAGCGCACGGTGCGCTTGCGGTCCTCGTCGCGTGCCAGCAGCGCTGTCTTCAGATCGTTGTCCAATTGTTCCAGTAGGCTCATGGGCTGTTTCCTTGATGGCGCCTTGGAAAAACTTCGGAAGTTCAGTAGTTCACGATTTTCACGCCAAGACGCCAAGAAGGGCAAGAGAATTTGCCTTCCTTTGCGGTCTTGGCGCCTTTGCGTGAGCCAAAATAGTGAAGCACTGAAATCGTGGCAGAAATCAAGCGCCCGACGCCGGGCCGGAGGGATTATAGCATGGTTCACCCCCCCAGACAAGCGCCTGCCAGGCTGGGCAAGATCAGGGCTTCTCATCCGCCGAAGCGTCCCCAGTTTCTCATTCAACACCACTAGCGCCCCGGCGCCTTATGCTACTCAGCATGACACTCCAAAGGGCGTTTAAGAAACCCTGGGGCAAGAAGCTCAAACTTGCGTGTGCCGTTTGAATGTGGTATAGTTGCGCTGGTTCAGGCATCGGCGCCTCCATCCCACCGCATCGCAGGGCATGGAGGTTTTTTGTTGTGCTTCGCTCGCCCCTGAGGGTTGTTGCTCACCATGCGCATCGCCATCGACGCCCGTATTGCCCATTATACCGGCGCAGGGATCGGCCAGTACGCCGTTCACCTGGCGCAGGCTTTGGCGCGGCGCGATACGACCCACCACTATCTGCTGCTGCAAAGCCGCAAAGACCGCCGCTTGCTGGTTGATGAGCCGCACGTGCAGCGGGAGAGCCTCTGGACGCCCAGCCACCATCGCTGGGAGCAGGGCCTGCTGGCGGCGGAACTCAAGGCACGCTCGGCGCTGCGTGGGCTGCGCATCGACCTGCTGCACAGCACTGACTTCATTCCGCCGCTGCGGGTGCATAGCTTCAAGTCGGTGATCACTGTCCACGACCTGGCCTTCCTGCGCTGGCCGCATTTCCTGACCGAGGACAGCGCCCGCTACTACGGCCAGGTGGACGCGGCTGTCGAGCGCGCCGACCACATCATCGCCGTCTCCGAGAGCACCAAGAACGACCTGGTCAAGCTGCTGGGTGCGCCACGCGACAAGATTACCGTGGTTTACGAGGCAGCCGATCCCATCTATCGCCCCATGCCCCGGGAAGAAGCGCTGGCGTCGATGCGCAGCAAGTATCCCTTGCCTGAGGAGTTCATCCTCTTCGTCAGCACCATCGAGCCGCGCAAGAACATCGCCACCCTCTTGCATGCCTATCGCCGGCTGCTGGACTCTTATAAGGTCAGCGCCAGCCTGGTGCTGGCCGGCGCCACCGGTTGGCTGTCGCAACAGATCTTCGACACGGTGGAAGAGCTGGGGTTGCAACAGCACGTCACCTTCCTGGGCCGCGTGCAGAACGGCGATCTGGTCTATCTCTACAACCTGGCCCGCTGTCTGGCGCACCCGGCCTACTACGAGGGCTTTGGCCTGACGCCGCTGGAGGCTCTGGCCTGCGGCACGCCGGCGGTGGTGTCCAACGTCTCCAGCCTGCCGGAGGTGGTGGGCGACGCCGCGTTGCTGATCGACCCCAACAACGAAGAGGAACTGGCTATCGCTCTGCATCGTTTGCTTTGCGACGATGGGCTGCGCGCCTCCCTGCGCGCCAAGGGCCTGGCGCGCGCCCGCACGTTCACCTGGGAGCGCGCGGCCGAAGAGACGCTAGCCGTCTACCAGCGCACTTGTCACCAGACGGGCGGCGCGCCATGACCCGCCGCTTGCTCTTCCTCACGCCGCAAGTGCCCTATCCACCGCACCAGGGCACGACCATCCGCAACTACAACCTGCTGGTCAACCTTGCCGGGGACTACGAAATCCATCTGCTCTGTTTCCAGGGCCGCGGCGACAACCCGCCGGACAATTCGCCGTTGCCGCATACCTGCGCCGTGGTTGAGTCTGTGCTGGCCCCGGAGCCGCGTTCGCTGCTCAGCCGCGCCGCCAAGACCGTCGTCTCGCCGGCGCCCGACATGGGGCTGCGGCTGGCGTCCAAGACCTTTCAGGCCCAACTGGGCATGCTGCTGGAACGCTTTCGTTACGATGTGGTGCAGATCGAGGGGATCGAGATGGCGCCCTATGGCCTGTGGCTGGTGCAGCATCCGCTGTGGCGCTATGCCCAACAGAAAGAAGACCTGCCCACCATCCCCATCGGCCGGCCGCGCCTGGTGTTCGACGACCACAACGCGGAATACGTGCTGCAACAGCGCGCCTGGGAGACCGACCGCTTGAAGCCGACCCGCTGGCATGCGGCGGCCTATTCGCTGGTGCAATGGAACAAGCTGCGCCGCTACGAGCGCCAGATCTGCCAGCAGGCCGACCGGGTGATCGCCGTCTCCGACGCCGACCGCGACGCCTTGCTGCGCCTCGACCCACAACTCGATATCACCGTCATTCCCAACGGCGTCGACCTGGACTACTACGCGGCCTACAACCGGCAGACCGATCCCCAGGCGCCGGACTATGGCCCCAACGCGTTGGTCTTCACCGGCAAGATGGACTTCCGGCCCAACGTGGACGCTGTGACCTGGTTTGCCCACGACGTGCTGCCGCTGATCCAGCGTGAGGTCAACGACGCGACCTTTGTGATCGTGGGCAAAGAGCCGCACCCGCGGGTGCAGGAGCTGGCAAAGCTGCCTGGCGTGGCCGTCACCGGCTTCGTGCCCGACATTCGCGCCCACATTGCCGCGGCCGCGGTCTACGTGGTGCCCTTGCGCATGGGCGGCGGCACGCGACTCAAGGTGTTGGAGGCCATGGCCATGCGCAGCGCGCTGGTCTCAACCCGGCTGGGCTGCGAGGGCTTTCCCCTCTCCGACGCGCAGGTGCTCTTTGCCGACGACGCTGCGGCCTTTGCGCGATCGGTGATCACGCTGCTGAACGATCCCACCCGGCGGGCGCAGGTGGGCGAGGCTAGCCGGCAGTTTGTGGAAGCCCACTACGGCTGGCCAGCGATTGTGCCTAAGCTCAAGGCGGTCTACCGGGATCTGGGCGTCAACGGCGAGGGAGATCAGAAATGACTTTTCTTCGGAAGAAAAGCCATTTCTAGGGCGCCTCATGCACGACATCACCCCCCCAGCGCAACGCCAAGCGCTGGCCGAGAAGCACCGCCGCACCCTCTCCAGCAGCAGCCAACGCAGCGGGCGGCAGGCGACCCGGCTGCGTCTGCTGCGCCTGTGGGGCCGTCGTTATCCGCACGCCACGCCCGACACAGCGCCGCGCCGCGTCCTGGTCATTCGGCCCGACCACCTGGGGGACTTGCTCTTCGTCACGCCAACCCTGCATCTACTGCGGGCCAGCTTGCCCGATGCGCACATCGCCGCGCTGACAGGCCCCTGGGGTGAGGCCGTGCTGGCCGGCAACCCCGACATCGACGAGATCCTCACCTGTCCCTTCCCTGGTTTCACCCGTCAACCCAAGGTTAACCCACTCGCGCCGTACCGCCTGTTGCAAACCGAGGCGCGGCGGCTGGCCGCGCTCGACTTCGATCTGTCGCTGGCGCTGCGCTTCGACCACTGGTGGGGCGCCTGGCTGGCGGCCGCGGCCGGCATCCCGCAGCGCCTGGGCTACGCCATCGACGAGGTGCAGCCTTTCCTGACGCGGGCGATCCCCTACGTGCCGGGCCGGCACGAGGTGGTGCAGAATCTGGCGCTGGCGTTGGCGGCAGCGGACGGTGAACAGTTATCGGTGATCGGTGACCGGTTAGCGCTCACCGCTCACCGCTCACCGATCACCGATCACCGATTACCGCCCACCAACCCTGGCGAAATCGACAGCGATTGGCGGCTGCGTTTTGCGATCACACCGGCGGACATTGCTGCGGCCGACGCGCTGCTGCCTGTGCAGCCCAGCCGGCCGCTGGTGGCCATTCACCCTGGCAGCGGCGCCGCCGTCAAGCGCTGGCGCAGCACGGCTTGGGCTGAGCTGGCTCGCCGCTTGGTCGAGGAACACGACGCGCAGGTGGTCTTCACCGGCTCGGCCGGCGAGGCCGAGCTGATCGAGCCGGTGCTGGCGCTGCTGGCGGCGGGGCCGCCCCTGCTCAGCCAGGCGCTCTCCCTGGCCGGCCAGACCAGTTTGGGCGTGCTGGCGGCCGTCTACCGCCGCTGCGCGCTGGTGATCGGCCCGGACAGTGGGCCGCTGCACCTGGCCGTGGCCGTGGGCGCGCCGACCGTGCACCTCTACGGCCCGGTCGACCGGCGCACCTTCGGCCCCTGGGGCAGCCCGCAGCACCACGCCGTGGTCACGTCCGACTGGGGCTGCATCCCCTGCAACCGGCTGGACTGGCCCGACGCGGCGCTGGGCGAGCACGGCTGCGTGCGCGATATCGGCGTCGAGCAGGTGCTGGCCGCGGCACGCGAACGGCTCTTGGCCGAGTAGAAGGCGCCATGCCGAGTTCATGAATTAGCTTAGCCGTGCTATAATGTCGCCATGTTCGAGATTACTCTCACACCATCAGCATTCGATGACCTGTACTGGTTTCGAATGACGGATCGACGGATCATCTTGGATGGCATCGAAGAGCAGCTCTCGCACCAGCCACACATTGTGACGCGAAATCGAAAGAGGCTGCGTCCCACTAGGGTCGCCGAATGGGAACTGCGCATCGACAAGTTTCGCGTCTTTTACGACTTGAGCATTGTCGAGCAATGGGTCGAAGTGAAGATGGTTGGCCATAAGCTGGGCAACAGGCTGGTTGTCCGTGGTCAGGAGTATGAGCTATGAAGACAGTTATGTTAACTTCCGAGTCAACAGCTCTAAGAAATCTATTGGAACAGGCATCACGCGAGAACTTGATCTTACAAGCTGCCGACGGTCGGGAGTTTGTTCTTGCGGAGATCGATAGTTTCGATCGTGAAATTGAACTCACGCGGCACAACGATACGCTGATGCAACTGCTCGATCAACGAGGCAAGGAGCGCGGCGCGGTTTCCCTTGCGGAGGCACGCGAACGACTCCTGGCCAACTGACCGCAGCACATGAAGGACAACGTCGAACCGATGAAAGCTACCCCGATGAATGTCGTTTTGGAGGAGGACCGCCACTGGTGGTTCGCCAGCCGCACGCGCGCGATTCTGGCCTACCTGGATCGCTACGTGGGGCCAGGCCAGCAAGACCGGCGCGTCCTGGACGTGGGCTGCGGCGCGGGCAACATGATGCACCATCTCAGCCACTACGGACACGTGACGGGCATCGATCTGTACAGCAAGCCGCTGGAGGTGGCCCGCCAGCGCGGCCTGGACGTGCAGGAGGGCAGCGCCGACGACCTGCCCTTCGACGACCAGACATTCGACGTGGTGACGCTGCTGGATGTGGTGGAGCATGTGCCCAACGAGCACGGCGTCTTCAGCGAGTGCCGGCGGGTGTTGAAGCCGGGCGGCAAGCTGGTGGTGACGGTGCCGGCCCTGATGTGGCTGTGGAGCCACAACGACGTGATCAACGCGCACCAGCGCCGCTACACGCGCGCTGAGCTCAACCAGAAGCTGACGCGCCACGGCCTGCGCGTGCTGGCTGCGTCTTACAACAACTTCTTCCTCTTTCCCATGGCGGCCGGGCTGATCCTGGCCCGCCGCGGCCGGGCCGAGCCGGAGCTGGCCTCGCCCCACTTCGACGACGACGCCTACCAGGTGGAGATGGAGCCGGCGCCGCCCGGCATGAACGGCGTGCTGACCGGCGTGGGCAAGGTGGAGGCTGGTTTGGTCAAGCGGGTGGCGTTGCCCATCGGCACGTCGATCATCTGCCTCGCGGAGCGGTAGAACCGCGGAGAAGCAGAACCGCGGATTGGCAGAAGACGCGGATCAGAGCTCCGATCCGCGCCTTCTGCCAATCCGCGTTTCTCTATGCAGGCAACGCCAACGCTAAGGTCATATCACTCACGGGATAGCTGTGGGGGCCAGGGTGGACAATTCGCAGACTCGCCTTGAAAACTCGGAACGCCACCCTGAATTTTCAAGGCGATCCGGCGGTCTTTGCGCCGTCCCTGATCTGTTCGTACAAGCGGGTGGTCGCGAGGGCAGGCTCGACGCCCAGCTCGCTGGCCAGCAGGCGGCGGCAGAGGCTGTACTGCGCCAGGGCCTCGCTGCGCCGACCGGCGCTGGCCAGCAGGCGCATGGCCTGCAGGTGCGCTTCCTCCAGCCAGGGGTCGAGCTCCAACTGACGCCAGACGCAGCCCAGCGCCTCCTCGACATCCCCTGCTTCCTCGTGGATGGTGGTCAGTCGGATCAGCGTCTCCAGCAGCAGGCGGTGCAGCCGCTCACGCTGGACTACCGCCCATTCCTCGAATCCAACCCCATCGGCCAGCGCCAGGTCCTCCAGGAAGGGGCCGCGGTAGAGGGAGACTGCCTGCTGGACAGCAGCCAGATTGGGTGATTGGGTGATTGGGTGATTGGTCGGCGCTGCGGCCGCCCAATTTACCAATCTACCACTTCCCCAATTGACCAGTCTACCAAACTCGGCCACATCCACCCAGTGGTTGCACTGTGGATTGAATTGAATCGTGTGTGGCGTGACGATGAAGCAGGGGGCGGGAGTGGTGTGGTCGTGCAGGATGCTGCGCAGGTTACAGAGGGCCTGGCTAAGGCTGTGCAGGGCGTGGGCGTCGGGGACATCAGGCCAGAGCAGGCCAGCCAGCGCGTGGCGGGGGTGAGGGATGGCTGCCTCGACGGCCAGGTAGGCCAGCAGGGCGCGCGCCTTGTCCGACTGGAACCAGGTGATTGGTTTCCCGTCTAACGCCGCCTCGAAAGGTCCCATCAGCGCCAGCGTCAAGTGCGCCACGCCCGTCTCTCCACACCGCACACCAAGGCGAACCCCGACCAATCTACCCATCTACCCATCACCAATTTATCACATTATACGCCCAGAAAGTGAACAAAGCAACAGGCTCTTGATACTTTCTTGATAGCTCTGCGCGACAATGGGGATGATCGCTGGGAGGTCAACCCATGAACGCAGAGCGACCTGCCTATCTGTCCTATCTATTGCGCCTGTGGCGCGCGCCTGGCGGAGCTGGCCAGCCGTGGCGAGCCTCGCTGCAGGACACACTGAGCGGAGAGCGCCAGGGCTTCGTTGATCTGGAGGCCCTGACGGCGTACCTGCGAGATCAGATAGACCTGCAATCGACGCCAGAGGAGGAGTCTGGCCCACGTCCGATCACCCCTTAAGGAGGACTTCGTCATGCAACCCCGAAAGCATCTGTTGGCAACGTGCAGCGTCCTGCTGATGGCAGCGCTGCTGGCCGCCTGTGCGGCCCCCGCCGCGGCGCCTGCGCCGCCCGCCGATACACCCGCGCCACCCGTGGCAGAATCCGATCCCGTCGCAGTCGCGCAAGCCTGGGTGGATGCGATCAACAACGGCGATGAGGACGCAGCATTGGCGCTCATGACCGATGACATCGACTTCAGCGTTTGGGAATACAACGCCCATGGCAAAGAGAATCTGCGTCGGCAGATTCTGGACTGGTGGGTGGGCCTCGACACGAAGTACCAAATCGTGACATGCGAGTCGCAAGAGAACCAGGTTTCCTGCGAAATGAACGTTGTCGACGGTTGTATTGCAGCGTTTGGCGCCACTGAGGGCCTGCCGACGAAGATGACACTTGTCGTACAGGAGGACGGCAAGATATCCAAAGTCGCTGGCAACCTGAACGGCGCCCGGTGGAATGACTACTTCAGGACATGGAGCCCTCTGGCTCAGTCCTGGATGCAGGCTAACCGTGCAGCAGAGTTGCGTCAGATTGATCCTGAGCCTGATAGAAAGCAAGCCGGCGCGCTCCAGATCAAACTGTGCCGAGATTACGAGAATGCCGTGAAGACGCAGGGGCCGGCAACTGATGCCGCGGCGCAGAGTCTGGTAGACGCCATCAACTATGGCGATTCAAACGCGGCGCTGGCGTTCTTCATGGAAGCTGACGATGTCTCGTTCAGAGTGTTGAATGACGAGGCTCAAGGCGCGGAAGAGACGCGGGCGATGTTGGATTGGTTCGCCAGCAAGGAAACCCAATTTCAGATCTCCGACTGTGAGTGGCAAGGCATCGGCACGCAGTGCGCCGTGACACTGGTTGATGGCTGCATCGCAGCCTCCGGTGTTCCCGACGGCCTCCACGGCAAGATGACGTTCAATTCCCAGGAAGACGGCACGCTGCGCCAGGTCGTTGTCCTGCCAGCGGCCGCCGACCGCAAACCCTACCAGACCTGGCTGGAGGCCGAGACCGCCTGGGCCAGCGCCAACCGCGCCGATGAGCTCGCCCAGGCTGAGGGCTACAGCCAGGAGGCCGGCGCGATGGCGGTCAAGCTGTGCCGGGAGTATGCGGAGACGTTGAAGTAGCCGCCGGTTCGCTCCGGTCCATCATCATCCGCCGTGGGCGCGTGGTCTCGCCCCCGTGTGCTCACGGCGGTGTTTTTGGGTCGCCGGTAGTCCTCAGCAAGCCAAGTAGGGCATAATCGGTCAACTCACTCGTCGAGGAGGGAGGCGCCCCAGACGCCGTTGCGCACGTGAGTGTGCCGACTCATCCAGAACTACATTGGTTTTGTCATTATGCCAAAACTGATATACGATCTGTCCATGAATGCCCCTGGCAAACCCCTGGTTTGGCTGCATGAGAGGCAAAGAAATGGATCAAGCAAAACAGCAACAACTGGAAGCCAAGGGCTGGAAAGTCAGTTCAGTCGAGGAATTCCTTGAGTTGACGCCCGAAGAAGCCAGCTACACCGAGTTGAAGTTGGCGCTGAGCGAGTCCCTGCGCACCTACCGCAAGCAACGACAGCTCACCCAAATGGACCTGGCGAAGTTGCTCAAGTCCAGCCAATCGCGCGTGGCTAAGATGGAGGCCGGTGATCCCTCCGTGTCGCTCGATCTGCTGGTACGCTCACTGCTGGCCATGGGCGCCAGTCGAGAAGCACTGGCGCAGATGATCACCTCGTCAGCAGCCGCTCAAGGTTGACCAGAACGGTGAATCGAATTCACCGGCTGACAACACAAAGCCGCTTCAGCGGCTGGACAAGGGTTCCCAGCGCCTGCCCTGCAGAGGCGGGTAGGTAAGGGCGCTTTGTATTGTCAGCCAGGGATTTCATGCAGGTTAAGAATTCATCCCGGTAATCCTGCCGCAGCGCCGCCTGCGTTTGAAACCGCAGGCTGATATCCGCAAAGCATGCTGAAGCAAGCTGGTGTACGCGACTGAGCTTGCTTTAGCATGCTTCGGGTGTGTCAGACGCCGAATTCATTCGGCGGTGACGCCGCGGCGTTGAGCTTGCTTTAGCATGCTTCGGGTGTGTCAGACGCCGAATTCATTCGGCGGTGACGCCGCGGCGTTGAGCTTGCTTTAGCATGCTTCGGGTGTGTCAGACGCCGAATTCATTCGGCGGCGACGCCGCGGCGCGATTACCGGAACATTTTCTTAACCTTCATCCAATCCCTGGGGTTCTTTTGCCAACCCACCCATCTTCGGCTACAATCGGGGAACGTTTCGACCGACACACCGCCCAGCCCCTTGGGGTTTTCCGCCGCCCTGGCGCCGGGCACTTGGGTTTTGTCTACAGATAGCCTGTTTAGCCGGGTGAAGCACTGCACACAGTCGCCAAGTGCCCGGCGCCTAAAATACCCATGACCAGCGAAGAGATCCGCGCCCGCATCGCCCAACTTGAAGCCGAGGCTGATCAGCGCGCCCAGGCCGAGGCCGGCCGGCGCAGCAGCCCAGCCGACGACGCCGACCCCTGGCAGCGCCTGTTCGACACCCCCTGGCTCGACCCGGCTGTGCTGGAGGGCGACGACTTCTCGCTCAACGGCTGGCTGGCCGAAGGCGTGCGCGGGCTGAAAACCTATCTGCGCGGGGCTGGCTTCAACGACGAGTTCTGGCTGCACCTGCGCGGGGCCGAGCGCGAGCTGCTGCTGGCCGCCCGCGCCCTGATCGACGCCCGCCTGGAGCTGGTCGAGGCGCGCGGCCGCAAGACCGAGCAGGCCAGCCGGCTGCAAGAGATCGAGATCGACTTCTGACGAGATAGTTCTCCGGAGCTACACAGAGAGCACAGAGGAGACACAGAGGACACAGAGACCAGAGAAAGCAAAGGGGACAGAGACACGTGCGCGCTGGGCCAGCACAGCTCATGGGCCAGCACAGTTCATGGGCCAGCAAACTTCATGGGCACGCACCAAGCAATTTTCCGAAGCACGCATTCTCCGCCCCTCTGTGCCCTCTGTGTCTCCTCTGTGTCCTCTGTGTCCCCTCCCTTCGACACGTTGCACACGGCATACACCATCCTTTTCGAGCAATTACCTCATGGTCAAAATCAAAGTAGGCATCCTGGGCGCGACCGGCGCCGTGGGCCAGCGCTTCGTGCAGTTGCTGGCCGACCATCCCTGGTTCGAGATCGGCGCGCTGGGCGCGTCCGACCGCTCGGCCGGCATCCCCTACAAGCAGCGGCGCTGGGTGCTCCAGCCTGACATGCCGGCCCAGATGCGAGACATGGAACTGGTGCTGGGGGAGCCGCAGAACTTCGCCGGCTGCCAGGTCATCTTCTCGGCCACGCCCAACGACGTGGCTGAGCGCGTGGAATCGCAGTTCGCCGCGGCCGGCTACTACGTCTTCACCAACGCCGGCCCGCACCGCATGGACGCGGACGTGCCCTTGATGATCACCGACGTCAACCCGGAGCATGCCGAGTTGCTGCGTGTGCAGCAGGCGCAGCGCGGCTGGTCCGGCTTCATCGTGGCCAACGCCAACTGCACCGCCACCCACCTGACCTCGGCCCTCAAGCCGCTGCACGACGCCTTCGGCCTGGAGAAGGTCTTCGTGGTCTCGATGCAGGCCGTGTCGGGCGCGGGCTATCCCGGCGTCTCGACCCTGGATATCACGGACAACGTCATCCCCTACATCGGCAACGAGGAGCCCAAGCTGGAGGAAGAGCCGCTCAAGATGTTGGGCCGCTTCAGCGGCGACAGCATCGATTTTGCCGACTTCGCCATCAGCGCGCACTGCAACCGCGTGCATACGCTGGACGGCCACCTGGAGTGCGTCTCGGTCGCGCTGCGCACCAAGGCCACGCCGGAACAAGCGGCTGAGGCGCTGCGCAGCTACCGCAGCCTGCCGCAGGAGTTGGGCCTGCCCAGCACGCCCGATCCCTGCATCGTCGTGCGCGACGAGCCGGACCGGCCCCAGGTGCGCCTGGACCGCATGGCTGGCAATGGCATGGCCACGGTGGTCGGCCGCATCCGCCGCGATCCCATCCTGGACCTGAAGTTCGTCCTGCTGGGCCACAACACCGTGCGCGGCGCGGCCGGCGGGTCGGTGCTGAACGCGGAGCTGCTGTTGCAGCAAGGCTACATCACGTAACTCGATCTCATCGTTGAGGAGTGATCGTTGTACGAGCGTATCTTGCGCCAGATGCGAGAGAAGATCCGGTCCCGTCAATACGTGATGACCTTGTATGCTGAAGAGGAGATGAATGACGATCTTCTTGGCATCTTTGACGTGGAACGGGCAATTCTGACAGGCGCTATTGTCGAACGTCAGGAGAATCACGTCTCTGGTGAGGGGAAGTATCTTGTCGCTGGTGAGTCAATCGATGGTCACGACGTAACTGTCGTAGTCAAGTTAAGTCCTACTGGCAAGTTGGTCATCATTACGGTCTATCGAGAACAGTGAACTATGAACAACGTTAATATCGAGAGTCAGATCTGCGACATCTGCGGCAAGCCCGGCGCGAAGGTCAAGCTAGTTTCGCGCAGCTATGGTCGCGGGATGAGCCTGTTAGTGATCGAGAATGTTCCCGTGGTGAGCTGCCCCCACTGCGGTGAGAGTTATCTTACGGCAGAAACGCTGCACGAGATCGAGCGCATTAAGCTCCAACGTGATTTCTTCGCCGTGCAGCGGCCGGTACCTGTAGCCGAATTCGCTTGAGGTTGCTGTAGGCATGATGCATACTTTTGGCACTACTTCCCTCCACGACCTCTTCGACGACTTGGTCATTCTGCGTAACTTGGCGCCCTTCGATCAACGCCTGGCGGGCCTGGCTGAGGCATGGCAGCATATGGGACTGTCGAGCGCACGCATCCCGCGCAAGCACGAGCCAGAATACGCCAAGGCGTCGGTGTGGTTCGTGCGCCAGGCGCGGGCGCTGGACCTGCCCGGCGCGGACGTGCGCGAGCTGCTGTTCATCGGCGACACAGCCATGGCCGACGGCAACGCCTTTCGCAACCTGGCCCGGGCCGGCGGCTGGCCCGGCTGGTGCTTCATCGGCGCGGAGAAGCTCAGCGCGCCGGCCAGCTTGACGGTCGAGAGCGACAACGTCAGCCTGGCCAACCGCTGGGCGCTGCTGGCCGACTGGCTGGCCGCGGTCCGGGCGGCCGGCGCGCGGCTGGACGAGCACACGGCCGTGGTGGTGGACATGGACAAGACCGCCATCGCGGCGCGCGGCCGCAACGCCAATGTCATCGACAACGCGCGCGTCGAGGGGCTGCACCGCACCGCGGCCGGCCTGCTGGGTAAACATAAAGCGTTTACCTTTGACCTGGCCCGCGTCCAGGCCGCGCACAACGAGCTGAAGGAGCCGGCCTACCATCCCTTCACGGCCGACAACCAGGACTACCTGGCCTACATCTGCCTGGCCGTCAGCGCGGGCCTGATCGACCTGCCGACGTTGGTGGCGCAGGTCAAGGCGGGCGAGATGCGCAGCTTCGAGCAGTTCATCGCCTGGGCCGACACGCGCCTCAGCGCCGCGCCGGCCGGCCTGCAAGCCATCCACCGCGATGTCTACCCGCTGGTGCAGGCCGGCGACCCCACCCCCTTCAAGGCTTTTCGCCGCAACGAGTATCTGTGCACCGTCGAGCGCTTTGGCCGGCTGCCGGAGGACACGCTGTTGGACACACTGCTGGCCGAGCAGGTCTGCATCACGCAGGAGGTGCGGGAGACGGCGCTGTGGCTGAAGGGCCGCGGCTGCTTGCTGCTCACCATGTCCGACAAACCGGACGAGGCCACCCTGCCCACGCCTGAACTGGCCGCGCAGGGTTTGCTGCCGCTGCATCGCACGCCGACCACCGCGGTGGGCGAGAGCATCGCTGACCGGCTGGCCACCGCGTAGCACGATTTTCCAAATCGTGCTGCGTCGCAACCAGCTCGTCGTAGCACGATTTTCCAAATCGTGCTGCGTCGCAACCCGCTCGTCGTAGCACGATTTTCCAAATCGTGCTGCGTCGCAACCCGCTCGTCGTAGCACGATTTTCCAAATCGTGCTGCGTCGCAACCCGCTCGTCGTAGCACGATTTTCCAAATCGTGCTGCGTCGCAACCCGCTCGTCGTAGCACGATTTTCCAAATCGTGCTGCGTCGCAACCCGCTCGTCGTAGCACGATTTTCCAGATCGTGCTGCGTCGCAACCAACTCGTCGTAGCACGATTTTCCAGATCGTGCTGCGTCGCAACCAACTCGTCGTAGCACGATTTTCCAGATCGTGCTGCGTCGCA
>Ga0209573_1002982_pt1 | contig 19882 bp, 21 predicted proteins | sample TNRBio252014_DNA_FD_185870 | JGI IMG/M metagenome (GOLD analysis project Ga0209573, IMG submission 185870) | Wastewater treatment Type I Accumulibacter community from EBPR Bioreactor in Madison, WI, USA - TNR Reactor_6/25/2014_ DNA (SPAdes)... | ecosystem: Engineered > Bioreactor > EBPR >...
GTGAGCGTTAGGGAGTTGGTGGGGTTTGTGCCATGGCGGGGGTTGGATGGTGCGTGCGAGCACGCACCCTACGGGGTGAGCGTTAGGGAGTTGGTGGGGTTTGTGCCATGGCGGGGGGTGGATGGTGCGTGCGAGCACGCACCCTACGGGGTGAGCGTTAGGGAGTTGGCGGGGGGTGGTCCACGCCGGGGGAGGTGGTGGGTTTGACACCCGGCCACCCGAGGGCGTTGCGGCGGGGCGAGGCAGGGGTGGGTTGAAAACCCACCCTACGAGGCCTTGCGGTCACGGGTTGGCCACCCGGCCACCGGATGCCTCCCATCAAAGCTCGAACGCGCCTTGGCCGCCCCGCTCCTCGCGCGCGGATTTGCGAAAGCTGTCGTCGCGCCGGGCGGGCAGTTGCACCGCCCTCTCGCGCAGGCGCATCGCGTCCTCGACGGTGACGATCTGCAACCGGGGCACCGGGGCAAAGCCGGGTTCCTCGTGCTGGCCCATGTTGGCGGCCTCGGCGATCATCGGTTTGGTCGGCTCGGTCAGCGTCAGGAACACGCCGACGCCCGCCTTTTCACGGTCCATCACGCCCTTCAGATCGCGGATCATCGAGACGCCGACGTTCCGGAGGCGCGGGCCGGGGGTGTGAGGAAGCCCGTACCCAGCCCGCTCACACCGATCAAGGCGTAGCGTTGGTGTCAGATATGAACTGCCGCCAAATAGGTCATGTGCCCGCCCAATTCTCTCGACGTCATTTCCATCCTGTTCAACGGGCGGTACCCACCACTCGTAGGCCAAGGATCGAGAACGCCGACCTCTTGGACGGAAACGCCATATGCCGACCGTTGATAGACGACACTTACGATGACCATCGCGTGATGCGTGTTGCAGTAGAGCAAAGGTCGGTTGTTCGCCACCTCCTCTACGATGAACGCATTCGATATCTGGTTCACGCGCTGAAAGTGATCATACCCTGCGACGATGGTCGGCCGGAACTGGCCGCGCCCTGAATCATCTTGCCACGGGATTCCGAGCACGGCGCTGATTGTTCCGGATGCGCCCCAGGGCCCGGCGCTAGAAGGGACGCAAGGCATCCCGCCAAAAACGCGCGAGACTATTCTCTCCTGAGCAACGGCGTACCCGTGATGGGCAAAGATCATTGACGCCGAGGCTGCCCAGCACCATTGCGGGCAATTCTGAATGACCAAGTGCGGTTGCTCAATGTAACTGCGCCAAGTATTGGCGCCGAGTTGCTCGGTAGCGGCCTGCACAACACGCGGGGAACCCACGGCCAATGCGGCCAGCCCACCAGTCATTGCTTGACGTCGGTTCATTGCAACAGACTCCGCCGATGGTTGAGGATCACCCGAATCAGCGACGCGCAGCAAGAGTTTTGTTCGACATCGCCGAACCAACGTCGACTCTCCCGCCGTCGCAGCGCACCCGGTGTTCCTCGCGTAGGGTGCGTGCTTGCACGCACCGCCTCCTCACAGCCCCAGCGCGCTCAGCAGCCCCGCCTCGTCGCCCAGCGTCAGGCGGACGGGCACGGTCAGCACCTTGCGGCGTTGATCGAGCGGCAGGCGGACGGCGTCCTTTTCGGTGGTGACGAGTTGGGCGCGCAGGGACTTGGCCTCGGCCTGCAGGCGGGAGAACAGCGCGGGGCTGAGAGGTTGGTGGTCATCGAGCGCCTGCGTGCGCAGGACCTCGGCGCCAAGGCCGCGCAGGGTGTCGAAGAATTTCTGCGGGCGGCCGATCCCGGCAAAGGCCAGCGCGCGCAGGCCGGGCCAGTGCATCCCGGTGTTCAGCGGGTCGAGCGTGCCGGTGAAGAGGGGGGTTGCGGTCAGCGCGGCGCGCCAGTCGGCGGCAAAGCGGGCGCGGGCCTCGGGCGGGCCGATCACCAGCAGGGCGCTGGCGCGGGTCAGGCCGGTGGCGATGGGTTCGCGCAGCGGCCCGGCGGGGATGCAGCGCCCGTTGCCCCAGCCCGCCCCGGCATCGACCACCACCAGCGCGGCGGATTTCACCACCGAGGGGTTCTGCAGGCCGTCGTCGAGCAGCACCACCTGCGCGCCACTGTCCTGCGCGGCGCGGACCCCGGCGGCACGGTCGCGGGCCACCCAGACCGGGCCAAAGGCGGCCATCAGCAGGGGTTCGTCACCGACCTCGGCGGCGCTGTGCTGGCGTTCATCCACCCTGAGCGGGCCGGTCAGCCGCCCGCCATAGCCGCGCGAGACGACATGCGCCGCGACGCCGCGCGCCTGCAGCGCCTGCAGCAGGGCGATCACCGTGGGGGTCTTGCCCGCGCCGCCGGCGTTCAGGTTGCCGACGCAGATCACCGGCACCCCGGCGCGGTGGCCGGGCTGGCGCAGGCGGCGGGCGGTGGCGGCGCCGTAGGCCCAGCCCAGCGGCGCCAGCAGGCGGGACTGCCAGCCGGGGGCCTGCGGCGGGTTGCTCCAGAACGCGGGCGGTCTCATCGCGCGGCCCCCGTCACGGCCAGCCAGTCGCAGATCGCGTTGGCGACGGTCAAGGTGGCCTCGGCCCCGTCCGAGGCAAGGCCCCAGGCGCGCAGGGCGAGATCGGCGCCGACCTCGGGCACCAGCAGATGCGACACGGCCTCGCCCAGTTCCTCGGCCGAGCCGATCAGCCGCCCGGCGCCCCGGCTGCGCAGCGCATCGAGATGCGCCTGCGCGGCGCCTTCGGCCTGCGGGCCAAAGATCAGCGCCGAGCCCAGTGCGGCGGCGGTCATCACCGGGGGGGTCCCGGCGCCCTCGGTCAGCGAGCCGCCGAGATAGCTGATCGGCGCCAGCCGCAGGAACAGCCCGGCGTCATCGTCGGTATCGGCGACATAGACCTGCGTGGTCTCGGTGATCTCGTCCTCATGGCTGCGCTGGGCGACGGTGAGGGCGGCGGCCTCGGCCTCGGCCAGCAGCGCGTCACCGGCGGCCAGTTCGCGCGGTTGCACGATCAACAGCAGCCGGTGCGCCCGGCGCAGCGCCTGCGCCTGCGCGCGCAGCACGGCGGGCCATTCGACCTGCGGCAGGTTGTGGGCGAACCAGACCGGCCGCGCGCCGACAGCGGTGCGCAGCGCGTCCAGCTCTTGCTGGTTGCAGCCGCGCACCGGGGGAAACCCGGCCAGCGGCCCGGTTTCCAGCACGCGCCCGGCCTCGCGCGTCGATTTGCGGATGGCGGCGGCGGTTGCCGGGCTGTGGGCGTGGATCTGGTCAAAGCGCCGCAGGATCGCGCTGGTATAGCCGGGCAGGATGCGCCAGCCGCCACGAGGCGCCGGGTCGCGGGCATTCACCAGCATCAGCCCCAGCCCGCGCGCCTTGGCCCGTTCGATCAGCACCACCGGCAGGACCGAGCCGACCAGCACCATCAGGCGGATGCCCTGCGCGTCGATCAGCGCATCCAGCACGTCGATCTGATCGCCGGGATCGGCGGCACCGGCAAGCCCGGTCAGGTGGACCCGAGGCGGATGCCGGGCGGTGGCCAGTTGCGCGGCCAGCACCTGCACCACGGCGGCCTCGTCGGGGGTGGTGGCGTGCAGCCAGACGCAGGGCGCGGCGCTCATCGTGGGCCCCGGCCCAGATCATGCAGCGGCGGCGCGGTGCGCGGCGCGGTCAGCCGGGCGATCAGCGCGGCATGCAGGGCGGGACCGGCAGCCAGCACGCCGGGATTGCGCGCCTCAGGGCGGTTGAAGACCAGCGCCGCGCCGTGCCGGTCGCTGACCGCGGCGCCCGCCTCGGCGGCGATCAGCGCCGAGGCGGCGATGTCCCAGTCCCAGGCGTCGCGCAGGGTCAGCATGGTGTCAAAGCGCCCCTCGCCGATCAGCGCCAGCCGCCACGCCAGCGAGGGGCGAAAGTGGCGATCCAGCGCGGGCATGCCGCCGGGCCAATGCACCGGGTCCATCGCCACACGCGCCACCAGCGCCGAGGCGCCGTCGGCGCTCTGCCGCTGGCTGGCGCGGATCGGCGCGCCGTTCAGCGTGGCGCCCGCGCCCGCCTGCGCGGCATAGGTCAGGCCCAGCGCCGGCAGATGCACCACCCCGGCCACCGGCTGCCCGCGATGCACCAGCGCGAGTGCATGGGCAAAGCCGGGCTGGCCGTCGATGAAGGCGCGGGTGCCGTCGATCGGATCGACGATGAACAGGGTTTGATGGTCGAGGCGGGAGAGGTCGCCCAGCGGGTCGCTTTCCTCGCTCATCCAGCCATAGCCGGGCCGCGCGGCGCAGAGGGTGTCGCGCAGGTGGTCGTTGACCGCCAGATCGGCCTCGCTGACCGGGCCTTGACCGTCGCCCTTGTCCCAGACCTTTGGCTGCGCCTTGTGAAAGCGCAGGGCAATCCGGCCCGCCGCATGGGCGGCGTCGATCAGCAGCGCCAGATCGGCCTCAGGCTCCGGCAATCGTCAGCCCCTCGACCAGCAGCGACGGCACCTGCATCGACAGATGCGCCCGCGCGTCATTCGCCGCCGTCAGCCGCAGCAGCATGTCGCGCAGGTTGCCGGCGATGGTGCATTCGTTGACGGGATAGGTGATCTGGCCGTTTTCCACCCAGAAGCCCGAGGCGCCGCGCGAATAGTCGCCGGTGGTGGGGTTGATCGTCGAGCCGATCAGCGAGGTGACGACAAGGCCGGTGCCCATGTCGCGGATCAGGTCGTCGCGGCTGGCGGTGCCCTGCGTCAGCGCCAGATTGGACAGGCTGGGCGAGGGCGGCGCGGTGGGGCCTCGGCTGGCGTTGGCGGTGCTGGGCATGCCCAGCTTGCGCCCGGTCGCCAGATCGAGCACCCAGCCCAGCAGCACGCCGTCCTGCACCCAGAGGCGGCGCTGGGTGGCCAGCCCTTCCGCGTCAAAGGGGCGCGAGCCGGAGATGCGCGGGCGCAGCGGGTCTTCGGTCAGGTCGAACCCCCTTGGCAGCACCGGCTTGCCCAGCGACTCGCGCAGCCACGAGCCGCCGCGGGCGATGGAACTGCCGTTGATGGCGCTGGTCAGATGGCCGACCAGCGAGGCGGCGACCCGTTCGTCAAAGAGCACCGGAAAGCCGCCCGAGGGGGGCTTGCGGCTGCCGAACCGCGCGACGGCCCGCTCGCCCGCCCGGGTGCCGATCTCGGCGGCGTCGGGCAGGTCGGCCTGATGGATGCGACCTTCCGAGGCCCAGTCGCGCTCCATCCCGGTGCCTTCGCCGGTGATCGCCACGCAGGAGGTGTGGCGCGAGGTGCGGGCATAGGACCCGGCGAACCCGTTGGTCGCCGCCATCGCCACCGAGCGGCGCGAATAGCTGGCGCTGGACTGGTCGATGCGGCTGACGCCCTGAACCGCCAGCGCGGCGGCCTCGGCCCGCTCAGCGTCGTCTTGCAATTGGGCGGGGTCGGGCTCGTCGCTGAAATCGGCCAGATCGAGGCCCGCCGCATCGCGCCGCGCCGACAGTTGCGACGGATCGGCCAGCCCGGCAAAGGGGTCTTCGGGCGCCTCGCGCGCCATCGCCACGGCGCGCTCGGCCATCTGGAGCAGCGTCGCCGGGCTGGCGTCTGAAGAACTGACGCAGGCCTGCCGCCGCCCGACCAGCACGCGCAGGCCGATGTCCAGCCCCTCGGCGCGTTCGGCGTGTTCCAGCCGCCCGGCCCGCACGTCGATCGACAGCGAGGTGCCCTCGATCACCAGCGCGTCGGCGCTGTCGGCCCCGGCCTTGCGCGCGGCGTCGAGGAGGGCTTGGGCGAGGTCATGGGTCATCGGGCGGCCTGTGCGGTAAGGGATGCGACAGGCTTAGCGCCAAGGCCGGGCAAAGGAAACCCGCTAGGCGCCCCTCAGGTCAGGATCACCGCCGGATCGGCGCCCGCATAGAGCCGCGCCACCAGATCCGCCCGCCGTGCCAGCAGCTTGCGAAAGTTCAGGTTGCCCTTGGCGGTCAGCTCGCCCTCGGCCATCGAGGGTGGTTCGGCCAGCACCAGCGCCCGGCGGATCGCATGGGCGGAGCCCTCGGTCGGCCCCGGTTTCAGCCGTTCGGCAATCTGCGCGGCCTGAGGGACGACCAGCGCGCCGCCCTCGTCGCGCGCGCCAGCCAGCAGCGCCGGCCCCGGCACGATCAGCACGCCGACCTCAGCGCGGTCGGCGCCGGTCAGGATGACATCCGCCGCCAGCCCCTTGAGCCTGCCCAGCACCTCCAGCCGCAGGCCCGCCGCGCGGACCCAGGTGCCCGAGGCCAGCTTGAACTCTTCCGCGATGCGGCCGTCGAATCTCATCCCCTTGTTCACATCGGCCGGATCCACCATCCGCATCGCGTCGCCGGTGATAAAGAACCCTTCGTCATCAAAGGCTTCGGCGGTCTTTTCGGCATCGTTCAGATACCCCGGCGTGATGGTTGCCCCCTTGACGCGCACGTCAAAGCGGTTCGCATCATCGACCGGCACCAGCTTGATCGTCACCTCGGGCAGCGGCACGCCGATGATGCCCGACTGGTGGGTGAATTCGTGCTGGATCAGCGCGGCGGGGGCGGTTTCGGTCAGGCCCCAGGAGCTGTTGAACAGCGGCATGTCGCCGCGCACCTCGCGCGCCATCGCCTCCAGATCGGCCCAGATGTCCTGCGGCAACGAGGCCCCGGCATAGAACAGCATGTCGAGGTTCTGGAAATACTGCCGCCTGAGGCCCGCATCCGCCCGCATCGCATCGCGCAGCATGGCAAAGCCGATCGGCACGTTGAAGGCGATGGTGGGCGAGACCATCGCCAGATTGTCGAGCGTATGCTGCGCCAGCGCCGGGACCGGCTTGCCATTGTCGACATAGAGCGTGCCGCCATTGGCCAGCACCAGATTGAAATTGTGCGAGCCGCCGAACACATGGTTCCAGGGCAGCCAGTCGAGCAGGACAGGCGGGTGCTCGGTGACAAACGGCAGGCAGACCTGCAACTGCGCCTGATTGGTGCACATCATGCGCTGGGTGGTCAGCACCCCCTTTGGGTGCGAGGTGGAGCCCGAGGTCAGCAGGTATTTCGCCACCGTATCCGGGCCGACAGCGGCATTCAGCGCGCTCACATCGCCCTGCCCGCGCAGCAGGGTGGCGAATTCGCCGCCGGTGGAGGTGATCGTCTCGACCCCGTCGAACACCCCCAGCGCCAAGGCGGCACCATAGCGCGCGGCGTCATCGGCAAAGACCATCCGCGGCGCGATCATCTGCACGATGCGTTCGAGCACCGGATGCGCGCCGGGGATCAGCGCGTATTGCTCGGCCACCGGCACCGTCGGCACGCCGATATACTGCGCCGCCAGCGTCAGCAGCGCGTGATCGACGCCATTGCCGCTGATGATGAGGATCGGTGTCTGCGCCCCCATCCCGCGATCGGCCAGCGCGGCGGCGATGGCGCGCACGCTCTGCAGCGCCTCGGCATAGGTCACCTCGCGCCAACCGGCGCCCGAGCGTTCGGCCAGAAACACCCGCTGCGGCGCGGCACCGGCCCAGTGCTGCAACCAGTCGGTCGTGCGCCGCGCCACCGGCCCCAGCGGCCAGCCCGAGGTCAGCAGGATCGAACCATCCGCCCGGTCCTCGCGCTGCGCCCTATGGGCGCGATACCTGTCGTGCATCCTGCGAACCCCTCCCGTTTCGTTCGATCCGGCGCAGGGCGCCTTGCAAGGCGTCGCGCTCGGCGTCACTCAACCCCATCGCCATGCGCGCATCATGCGCGCTGACCGCCGCCAGTGCCTTGTCGCACAGCCGCCGCCCCTTCAGCGTCACCGTCAGTTCAAAGGCCCGCCGGTCATCACGCGCCCGCACGCGGGTCAGCAGATCGGCGCCCTCCAGTTCGTCAAGGATCAGCACCAGATTGGGCCGCTCGATCATCAGCACCTCGGCCAGATGCGACTGGCGGATCGCCGGATTGTCGCGCACCATGGCCAGCACGGAAAACGTCAGCATCCGCAGGCCCAGAGGGCCGAGAGCGGCGTTCACATCGGCCTGGATCGCGGCAAAGGCGCGCTTCATGTCATAGCCGAGAAAGGCGCGCAGGATGCCGTCCGAGGCGCCGCTCACCGCGGGGGCAACCGGACCGCACCGTCCAGCCGGATCGTCGTGCCGTTGAGATAGGCGTTCTCGACGATCTGCGCCACCATCAGCCCGTATTCCGCCGCCGCACCCAGCCGGGCGGGAAAGGGGATATTGGCGATGATCTTGGCGGTGGTCTCGGGCGGCAGGCTCTCCATCATCGGCGTCTCGAAGAGGCCCGGCGCGATCGCCATCACCCGGATACCGCTCTGCGCCAGTTCGCGCGCGGCGGGCAGACACAGGCTGGCAATCCCGCCCTTGGACGCCGAATAGGCCGCCTGCCCCACCTGCCCGTCCTGCCACGCCGCCGAGGCGGTGTTGATGACCACGCCCCGCTCGCCACCCGCCAGCGGCTCTTGCGCCTGCATGCCGCGCACCGCATGTGACATGACGATATAGCTGCCGATCAGGTTGACCCGGATCACCCGCTCGAAAAGGTCGATGCTCAGCTTGCCCTCGCGCCCGACGATGCGCGCCGCCACGCCGATCCCGGCACAGTTGACGGCCACCCGCGGCATCCCGCCCAGGCCCTGCGCGATGCGGGCGAATCCGGCCTCGACGGCCTCGGCATTGCCGACATCCGCCTGCACCGCCAGACCGCCGATCTCGGCGGCGACGACCTCGGCCCGCGCGCCGTCGAAGTCCATCACCGCCACCCGCGCGCCCCGGGATGCCAGCAGCCGCGCCGTCGCCGCCCCCAGCCCGCTGCCGCCACCGGTCACCAGCGCAATCTGCCCGTCGATCTGCATGAACCCCTCCCAAGGTTATGTCTGGTATTGATTACAGTCCATAACGATCAGTCTGTCAAGAATCCGCGCCCCCATCTTTGCGCCTCAACTATCCTCAGGGGGGTGAATTTGCGCAGCAAAGAGGGGGGCAGACTGCCCCCCTTCTGGCCCGCGCGCAGCCAAGCGCCGCGTCAGGGGATCAAGAACAGCGTGATTGCCGGAAAGGCCACCAGAATCGCCACCCGCACCAGATCGGACAGCACGAAAAACGTCACCGCCTTGTAGGTCTGCACCATCGGCGTCGCCCGGTCCATCGCGTTGATGATGAACAGGTTCATCCCGACCGGTGGGGTAATCAACCCGGTCTCGACGACGATCAGCACCAGAATGCCGAACCAGATCGCCACATGCTCGGAGGGCATGCCGAAATCCAGCGCCATCATCATCGGAAAAAAGATCGGAATGGTCAGCAGGATCATCGACAGGCTGTCCATCACGCAGCCCAGCACCAGATAGATCAGCAAGATCACCACCAGCACCATCACCGGCGCCAGCCCCAGCCCGACCACCCAGGCCGACAGCGACTGCGGCACCTGGGTCAGCGCCAGAAAGCTGTTGTAGAACCCGGCCCCGAACACGATGAAGAAGATCATCGCGGTCGAACGTGCGGTCGAGGTGAAGCTGTCGAGCAGCGAGCGGAAATTCAGCCCGCGGTTGGCCAGCGCGATCAGCCCGGTGCCGACCGCGCCCACGGCGGCGCCTTCGGTCGGGGTGAAGATGCCGCCATAGATGCCGCCGACCATCACCAGAAACACCACGATCACCGGCCAGACGGCCACCAGCAGCCGCAGGCGCTCGGCCATCGGCACCCGCTCGGCGGTGCCGGCGCGGCTGGGGTAAAGCCGGACATAGAGGCCGATGACGATCATGTAGCCGACCGCCGCCAGCAGACCCGGCGCAAAGGCGGCGAGGAACAGCTTGGCGATGTTCTGCTCGGCCAGAATCGCATAGATCACCAGCACCACGGAGGGCGGGATCAGGATGCCCAGCGTGCCGCCCGCGGCCAGCAGGGCGGTGGAAATGCCGCCGTCATAGCCAAAGCGCTTCAGTTCCGGCAGCGCGACACGGCCCATGGTGGCAGCGGTCGCCAGCGACGAGCCGCAGATCGCCCCGAACCCGGCGCAGGAGGCAATGGCGGCAATCCCCACGCCGCCCTGCCGGTGGCCGACAAAGGCGGCGGCGGCGCGAAACAGCGCCTTGGACATGCCGCCGATGGTGGCGAAATAGCCCATCAGCAGGAACATCGGCACCACGGCCAGCGATTCACTGGCAAAGGTGGAATAGGCGGCGCTTTTCAGCCGGGCCATCGCCATGTTGGGCGCGCCGGTGACGACCCAGTAGCCCAGATAGCCGACAACGAACATCGCCAGCCCGATCGGCACGCGCAGGAAGATCAGCAGCAGCATCGCCGGAAAGGACAGGATGCCGATTTCAAGGTTGCTCAATGCTCTGCTCCCAGCACGGAAATCAGCGGCTGCCCCGCCAGCATCTCGGCGATGCGCACCAGCGCCATCCAGACGCCGATGAGCGCCGTCAGGGCCGCCGGGACAAAGACCACGACATAGTTCCACCACATCGGATATTGCAGCAGGAAGGTGGTGGACCCGCGCCGCATCATGGTGCCGACACCGTCGTAGAGCTGCACCGCGATCAGCACCAGCGCCGCGGCGAAGAGCACCTCGATCAGCATCTGCAGCACCCGCCGCGCACGGTCGCGCAGCCCGGTGGTAAAGACATCGACCGTCGCATGCCCGGCGGTGATCTGGCACCAGCCCAGAAAGCAGAAGACGCAGAAGGCGAGGCCCACGGTCAGGAATTCATAATCGCCATAGATCGGGCCGATCCCGGCGTCGATCAGCCAGCGGGCGAGGCCGGGGATGTTGGCGGTGGCCCAGGCCGAATGCAGGATGGTCGAGACCATGCGGCCAAAGATCGACACGCAGAGCATCAGCACCAGCGCCAGCAGCACCGCGCCGCCGATGATGGCCATCGCCCAGGCGACGGCGTGAAAGGCCCTGTGAGTTGTCTTGATCACTGCCCTGCTCCCGGCCTTGAAGGGACATTCGGGGCACGGTCTGTTGACCGCGCCCCGAGGTTTCCGGCGTCTGCGCTCAGTTGGCCGCGTCGTAGGCGGCCATCAGCGCACGGGCCTCGTCGATCAGCGCCTGACCGTCGATGCCGCGGCCCTGCATGTCGGCAACCCAACGGGCATAGAGCGGCTCGACGATGGCGCCCCACTGGGCGGCCTCGTCCGCGGTCACGGTGATGATGTTGTTGCCGCGATCCACCGCGATCTGACGGGCCGGGCCGTCGGCATCGGCCTGCGTGCCACCGGCGAAGACCGAGAAGTCGAGGCCCGAGTTCTGGTCGATCACCGCCTGCAGGTCAGCCGGCAGGCTGTCATAGACGCCCTGGTTCATCGCGAACGAGAAGGTCAGGGTGTAAAGGCCAGCGGCCGAGCCGAATTCGGTGTGGTTGGTCACCAGTTCCGAAACGCGCAGCGACGAAGTCACTTCCCACGGGATCGTCGTGCCGTCGATCACGCCGCGCGACAGCGACTCGGCCACTTGCGACACCGGCATGCCGATGGCCTCGGCTCCGACGAGCGCCAGCAGGTCGTTCACGCCGCGCGAGCCGCCGCGGATCTTCATGCCCTGCAGGTCGGAGGGCACGCGGACTTCGCGGTTGGTGTGGAACATGCCCGGGCCGTGGACCCACATGCCCAGCATGTGCACGCCTTCGAAATCGGCCTGCATGTGCTCTTCATACATCTGCCACAGCGCGGCCGAGGCGGCGCGGGCATCGGTCACGAAGAACGGCAGTTCCAGCACTTCGGTGCGGGGGAAGCGGCCGGGGGTATAGCCGTTCACCGTCCAGATGATGTCGGCGACGCCGTCCATCACCTGATCCATCAGTTCGGGCGGGGTGCCGCCCAGCGCCATGGCGTGATGACGCTCGATGCGGATGCGCCCGCCCGAGTCGCGCTCGACATTGTCGGCCCAGACATCCAGCACCAGCCGCGGCACGTTGGCCTGCGCCGGCAGGAACTGGTGCATGCGCAGGGTGAATTCCTGCGCAAACGAGGCACCGGCGGTCAGCGCCATGGCTGCGGCCGCGCCCATCAGGGTGACGAGGGTTCTGCGAGTGGTCATTCTGTGCTCCTCCCAAAGACACGTTGTGGCATTATGTTGCAGTTGATGGCACGGATCGCACTATATTGCCAACAATTTTCTTGTGGCGGGAACAGGGCTGACCGCGCTTCGTTGCGCTTGCACGGTTCCACGCGGCGCCGATTCCCGCAAGTGCTATTTACTGACCGCTCGGTCACTTTTTGCCGCTAGTCCGCGTCCGGCTGGCGCGAGGGGTGGGCGGCGTCAAAGGCGGCGATGCCCTCGCAAGCGGCGTGGATCGCGCGCAGGCGGGGCATGGCGGTCAGATCGACCTTGAAACGCTGGGCGCTGAACATCTGCGGCACCAGATAGACCTCGGCCATGCCGGGCGCCTCGCCAAAGGCGAATCGGCTGGCGGGGCGGCGGGCCAGCAGGGCCTCGCAGGCGGCCAGCCCGTCGCCGATCCAGCGCTGGCACCAGGCGTCCTTGCCGTCCTGCGCCTGCCCGAATTCGGCGCCCAGATACTGCAGCACGCGCAGGTTCTGCAGCGGGTGGATCTCGCAGGCGATGACGGCGCAGAACGCCCGGACGGCGGCGCGGCTGGCGGCATCGGCGGGCAGCAACGGCGGCGTGGGATAAACCTCGTCCAGCCATTCCAGAATCGCCGGGGATTGGGTCAGCACCATGCCGTCCACCTCCAGCGTCGGCACCAGCGCCTGCGGGTTCAGCGCGCGGTAAGCGGCGGTTTTCTGCTGGCCGCCATCCCGCACCAGATGCACCGGGACAAAGTCCGGCGTCAGCCCCTTCAGGCCAAAGGCAATGCGGCAGCGATAGCTGGAGGACGAGCGGAAATAGCCGTGAAACCGCATCATTCCGCCGCCCCGATGGTCAGCGAGACCGGCGCGAGCCCCTCGATGCCGCCGGTGATGACATCGCCCACCACCACCGCACCGACCCCGGCCGGGGTGCCGGTCATGATGAGGTCGCCGGGCGCGAGGTGATAGAACTGCGACAGATGCGCGATCACCTCGGCGGGCGACCAGACCATCTCGGACAGCGAGGCGTCCTGCCGGATCACGCCGTTCACCGCCAGATGGATGCGCCGCCCGGCCAGCGCGGGCACCTGTGCGGCGGGCGTCAAGGCGCCCAGAACGGCGGAATTCTCGAAATCCTTGCCCAGATCCCAGGGGCGGCGGTTGTCCTTCCCATCCTGCTGGCGGTCGCGCCGCGTCATGTCCAGCCCGCAGCCATAGCCAAGGATCGCCGCCTGCGCCTGCGCCTGATCGCCGCGAAACACCGAGCTGCCCAGCGCCACGACCAGCTCCATCTCATGGTGATAATTCGCCGTGCCGGGCGGATAGGCGATCACCGCGCCCGAGGGGCAGACCGCATGCGCCGCCGATTTGAGGAAATACCACGGCGCCTCGCGGTCGACGCTGCCGCCCATCTCCGCCGCATGGGCCTCATAGTTGCGACCGACGCAAAAGATGCGGTTGACCGGGTAATCGGCGCTCTGGCCCAGCAGGCGCAGGCTGCGGACCGGGGCGGGGGCAAAGAGGAATTCGGGCATCGGTGGCTTCCTTTGGGCAAGGCCGCAGTCTGTGCACACGGGGGGGCTGCTTGCCAATCCCCCCTGTTGCGCTATGGTCCGGCCATGTCCGAGATTTACTCCATGCCCGGCCACCTGATCCGGCGGCTGAACCAGATTTCCACCTCGATCTTTCAAGATCGCATGGCGGGGCTGGGGCTGGATCTGACCTCGGTGCAATTCGCCGCTTTGTCGACGCTGGAGGCCAATCCCGGCATCGACCAGGCGACGCTGGCCGGGCTGATCGCCTATGACCGCGTCACCATCGGTGGCGTGGTCGACCGGCTGGAGGCCAAGGGGCTGGTCGCGCGCATCGTCAACGCCCGCGACCGCCGCGCCCGGCAACTGGCGCTGACCGAGGCGGGCGCCGCGCTGCTGGAGAGGGTGCGGCCCGAGGTGCTGGCGATCCAGCCCGAGATCCTGCCCGGCCTCAGCGACGCCGAACGCCAGCTGTTCCTGACCCTCGCCGCCCGCGCCGCCGAGGCCGGAAACCCCCGCAGCCGCGCCCCGCTGAAGCCGCGCGAGCACGATTGATCCCGCCGATCGCAGGAACTTGTTGACACGAGGGCGCTTCCCCGGCATCCCTGACTGAAACATGACTCACGCTTCATGTTTGCACAGGGAGGATTCCATGAGACTGCTCTTGACCGCCACCTTGGCGGCGCTGGCCGCTGCGCCCGCCTTCGCCGACGACATCCGCATCGCCCATATCTATGACCGCACCGGCGCGCTCGAAGCCTATGCCGCGCAGAGCCAGGTGGGGCTGATGATGGGCCTCGAATACGCCACCGGCGGCACGATGGAGATCAACGGCAATGCGCTGGTGGTCAGTGAATACGACAGCCAGTTGCGCCCCGATCTGGGCCGCGCCCTGCTGGCGCAGGCTTACGGCGATGACGGCGCGCAGATCGCCGTCGGGCCGACCTCGTCGGGCGTCGCGCTGGCGATGCTGCCCGTGGCCGAGGAATACGAGCGCATCCTGCTGGTCGAACCCGCCGTCGCCGATTCGATCACCGGCAGCGAGTGGAACCGCTATATCTTCCGCACCGGGCGCAATTCGTCGCAAGACGCCATCTCGAACGCCATCGCGCTGGGCAACGAGGGCACCGTGATCGCCACGCTGGCGCAGGATTACGCCTTTGGCCGCGACGGCATCGCCGCCTTCCGCGAGGCGCTGGCGGGCACGCCCGCGCAACTGGTGCATGAGGAATATGTCCCCACCGACACCACCGACTTCACCGCCGCCGCCGAGCGCATCTTTGGCGCGCTGCAGCAGCACGAAGGCGACCGGCGGCTGTTCGTGATCTGGGCAGGCGGCGGCAACCCGATGGGCCGCATTCAGGCGATGGACCCTGCGCGCTTTGGCATCCAGCTGGCGACCGGCGGCAACATTCTGCCCGCGCTGGTCGGTTACCGCGACTTCCCCGGCATGGAGGGCGCGACCTATTACTACTATGAAATCCCGCAGAACCCGGTGAACGACTGGCTGGTCGAACAGCACATGGCGCGCTTTGGCACCCCGCCCGACTTCTTCACCGCAGGTGGCATGGCGGCGGGCATCGCCGTCGTCGAGGCCCTGCGCGCCACCAATGGCTCGACCGACACCGAAGAGCTGATCGCCGCGATGGAGGGGATGCACTTTGAAACCCCCAAGGGCGAGATGTGGTTCCGCGCCGAGGACCATCAGGCGATGCAGTCGATGTATCACTTCCGCATCGCGCTGCAGGATGGCGTCGAATGGGCCGTGCCCGAACTGGTGCGCGAGATCACGCCTGACATGATGGACATTCCGGTGCGCAATACGCGCTGATCCGGCCGGGGGCGGTTCGCGCCGCCCCCCTCATCTTTGTGCCTTAACTATCCCCGCCGGAGGCCCCCCGCCTGCCGCGTGCACCCCGTTGACCGCCCGGAGCGCCGATGCACCCCTCGCTTGTCACTCAGGACCTGACCGTGCGCTTTGGCGGCCATGTCGCCGTGAATGCCGTCAGTTGCGCCTTTTCGCCCGGCCAGTTGACCGCCATCGTCGGGCCGAATGGCGCGGGCAAGACCACCTATTTCAACCTGATCTCGGGCCAGATCCGCGCCACCTCGGGCCGCGTCGAGCTGCTGGGGCAGGATGTCACCCGGCTGTCGGTCTCGGGCCGCACCCATGCCGGGCTGGGGCGGGCGTTCCAGTTGACCAATCTTTTCCCCCGGCTGACCGTGCTGGAGAATGTGCGTCTGGTCGTGCAGGCGCGGGCGCGGCGCGGGTTCAACCTGTGGTCGATGGCCCAAAGCCACCGCGACCTGACCGAGGCGGCCGAGGCGGTGCTCGACCGTGTGCGGCTGACCGCGCTGGCGCATCAGACGGTCAGCGCCCTGTCACATGGCGATCAGCGCAAGCTGGAGGTCGCCGCGATGATCGCGCTGCAGCCGCGGGTCTATATGTTCGACGAGCCCACCGCCGGCATGTCGGTCGAGGAGGCGCCGGTGATTCTGGACCTGATCGCCGGGATCAAGGCCGATCCGCAGGCGACGGTGCTGCTGGTCGAGCACAAGATGGACGTGATCCGCAGCCTCGCCGACCGGATCATCGTGTTGCACAACGGCGCGCTGGTGGCCGATGGCGAACCGGGCGCGGTGATGGCCTCGGCCGTGGTGCAAGAGGCCTATCTGGGCAAGGATCTGGCCGATGTCTGACCCCATCCTGTCGCTGCGCGACGTCAAGACCGACATCGGCCAGTATCACATCCTGCATGGCGTCAGCTTTGACGTGCCCAAAGGCGCGGTGACCATGCTCTTGGGCCGCAACGGCGCGGGCAAGACGACGACGCTGCGCACCATCATGGGGCTGTGGCGCACGCGGGCCGGACAGATCACCCTGAACGGCGACCGGATCGACGCGCTGCCCCCGGCCCGCATCGCCCGGCAGGGCATCGGTTTTGTGCCTGAGGACATGGGCATCTTTTCGGACCTGACGGTGGCCGAGAACCTGCGGCTGGCGGCGCTGTCCGGCGCGCCGGATCCGGCGCGGCTGGAGGGGATCTTTGCCGCCTTTCCGGCGCTGAGGACCTTTTACCACAGCGCGGCGGGCACCCTGTCGGGCGGGCAAAAGCAGATGCTGTCGATCGCCCGCGCGATGGTCGAGGAGCGCGCGCTGTATCTGATCGACGAGCCATCCAAGGGCCTCGCCCCGGCCATTGTCGCCACGCTGGCGCGGGCGCTGAGGGATCTGAAGGCGCGCGGCGCCTCGATCCTGATGGTGGAGCAGAATGTCTCGCTGGCCCGCGCGCTGGGCGATCATGTCGCGGTGATGGACGACGGCCGCATCGTCTGGACCGGCACGATGGCCGCGCTGGCCGCCGATCCCGCGCTGCAAGACCGCCTGATGGGCCTGAGGATGGACCACGCATGAGCACCGCCCCCACCCACGCCCCGACGATGACAAGCCTGCCGCTGGCCGAGCGGCTGAAGCCCTGGCTGCCGGTCGCGCTGGTGCCGGTGCTGATGCTGCTGGGGTTTCTGGCGATTCCGTCGAGTTCCTCGTGGCTGACGCTGACGCTGGCCGGGCTGGCGATGGGGATGATGATCTTTGTCATCGCCTCGGGCATGACGCTGGTCTTTGGCCTGATGGATGTCATCAACTTTGGCCACGGCGCCTTTATCAGTTTCGGCGCCTTTGTCGGCACCTCGGTTCTGCTGGCGCTGGGGTCATGGACCGGGGCGCCCTCGCTGATGCTGAACCTGCTGGCGATTGCCGCGGCCGTGCTGGCGGCGATGGCGGTGACCGGGGCGCTGGGGCTGGGGTTCGAGCGGGTGATCGTGCGGCCGGTTTACGGCAGCCACCTGAAGCAGATTCTGGTGACGATGGGCGGGCTGATCGTTGCCGAGCAGATGATCTTTGTCCTTTGGGGCGGGCATGAGATCGTCATCGCCCGGCCCGAGACGCTGAAAGGCGCCATCACCTTTGCCGGCGCGGCGCTGGAGAAATACCGGCTGCTGGCGGTCGGCGTGGGGCTGGTGGTGTTCCTGTCGATGCGCGCGGTGCTGCGGCGCACCAAACTGGGGCTGATCGTGCGCGCCGGGGTGGAGAACCCCGAGATGGTGCAGGCGCTGGGGTATGACATCACCCGGGTTTTTGTCGGCGTGTTCATCGCCGGGTCGGCGCTGGCGGGCCTCGGCGGGGTGATGTGGGCGCTGTATCAGGAGGTGATCACCGTCCACATGGGCAACGAGATCATGATCCTGGTGTTCATCGTGGTCATCATCGGCGGGCTGGGATCGGTCGAGGGGTGTTTCATCGGCGCGCTGACCGTCGGGCTGGTGCAGAACTATACGGCGTTTCTGGAGCCCAAGCTGGCGCTGGTGTCGAACATCGCGCTGATGGTGGCGATCCTGATGTGGCGGCCGATGGGCATGGTCCCGGTCGTGAAGGCGAAATGACATGCTGACGCTGATCTCGGGCGACCGCCCGCAAAGCCGAATTCTGGGCGCGCTGTTGCTGCTGGTGCTGCTGGCGCTGGCCTTTGCGCCTTTCCTGTTCCCCGGCTCGCGCAGTCTGGAGACTGCCGCGCGCATCTGCATCTTCATCGTGCTGGTGGCGTCGTATGACCTGCTGCTGGGATACGGCGGCATCGTCAGTTTCGCGCATACGATGTTCTTTGGGATGGGGGCTTATGGCGTCGGCATCGCTCTGGACCGGCTGGGCACCGGCTGGGGCGCGATGGGGCTGGGGGCGCTGGCGGGCATGGCGCTGGCCGGGGCGGTGGCGCTGGTGATCGCGCTGTTGTCGCTCAGGGTGCGGGCGATCTTCTTTGCGATGATCACGCTGGCCATCGCCTCGGCCGTGGCGGTGTTGGTCAGCCAGTTGTCCGGCCTGACCGGCGGCGAGGATGGCATGAACCTGCGCATTCCGCGCGAACTGACGCCGGCGTTTCGCTTCGAGGTTCTGGGTCTGACGGTGACCGGCAAGATCCTGAACTATTACCTGGTGTTCCTGGGCTGTCTGGTGCTGTTCCTGACGATGCTGCGGCTGGTCAATTCGCCCTTTGGCCGCGTGCTGCTGGCGATCCGCGAGAATGCCTTTCGCGCCGAGGCGATCGGCTATCGCGTGGTCGCTTATCGCGCTGCCGCCACCACGCTGAGCGCGGTGATCGCGGCGGCGGCGGGTGCGCTGTTCGCGGTCTGGCTGCGCTATGTCGGGCCGTCGACGGTGCTGGGGATGGAGATCATGATGGATATCCTGCTGATCGTGGTGATCGGCGGGATGGGCACGATGTATGGCGCGGTGGTCGGCACGGCGATCTTCGTGCTGGCGCAGAACTATCTGAAAACGCTGATGGGCGGGCTGGCCGAGGCGACAGCGGGCCTGCCGCTGGTGCCCGACCTGCTGAACCCCGACCGCTGGCTGTTGTGGCTGGGGGTGCTGTTCATCCTGTCGGTCTATTTCTTTCCCACCGGGATCGTCGGGCGGCTCAGAGGCGCGCGGTGAGCGCGCCGGTGATCCTGCTGCACGGCTGGACGATGACGGGCGATGTCTTTGCGCCGCTGGTGCAGCGTCTGGCGGGCCGGTGCCTGATGCCCGACCTGCCGGGGCATGGCGCGCCGGGCGAGACGCTGGCCGAGGGCGTGGCGCTGCTGGGCAAGCTGATCGCCACCGAGGGGCTGGAGGGGGTCACGCTGGTCGGCTGGTCGATGGGGGCGCTGATCGGCTGGCGCTATCTGGCGCAGGGTGGCACGGGGGTGGCGCGCATGGTGTCGCTGGACATGTCGCCCTGCCCGCTGCCCGGCCCTGACTGGTCACTGGCGATGCGCGGCCAGAGCGCCGACAAGGCGCGGCGCACCGCCGGGCGGCTGCAGGCCGACTGGCCGGGCGCGGCGCGGGCCATCGCGCAGGGCATGTTCGCCCGGCCCGAGGGCTGCGCGGCGATGAGCGCCGCCGAGGCCGAGGCGCGCATCCTGCGGCGCGATCCGGCGGTGATGGCGCGGCTGTGGTCCGAGGTGACGGGCGCCGATCTGCGCGCCGAACTGGCGACGATCCGGGTGCCGCTGCTGGCGCTGCATGGGGCGCAAAGCCGGGTCTATCCGCCCGAGGTGGCCGACTGGATCGCCCGCGCCGTGCCCGAGGGGCAAGCGCAGGTGCTGCCCGGCTGCGGACATGCGCCGCATCTGGAGGATCCGGGCGCGGTGGCGGCGGCCATCGAGGCGTTCCGCGCGGAGCCGGCCCCGGGGCGCTGCCCCCAGCCGCGCCACGGGCGCGGCGTTCTCGGCTGAAACGCTCCACTGGAGCGTTTCCGAGACGCCTCGAACCCCGGGATATTTAGGGAGCAAAGATGGGGTCAGAGCAGGGCGCGCAGGGCGGGTTTGCGCACCTTGCCGGTGGCGGTGCGGGGGAAGTCGGCGACGA
>Ga0209573_1002983_pt1 | contig 19873 bp, 2 predicted proteins | sample TNRBio252014_DNA_FD_185870 | JGI IMG/M metagenome (GOLD analysis project Ga0209573, IMG submission 185870) | Wastewater treatment Type I Accumulibacter community from EBPR Bioreactor in Madison, WI, USA - TNR Reactor_6/25/2014_ DNA (SPAdes)... | ecosystem: Engineered > Bioreactor > EBPR >...
CGCACCCACCGCCAGCACCTCGCCGGCGTGGACCGAGTAGGTCTCGTCATTGACCACCGGCGCCTCGTTCTCGACCACGATCGTGAGCTCGCCGGTGCGCGTGGTGATGCCGTCGCTGACCGTGTAGGTCAGCACCTCGCTGCCGACGAAGCCGGCGTTCGGGGTGTAGGTGAAGGAGCCGTCGGTCACCACAGTCAGCGAACCGTTGGCGGGTGCCTCGAAGTTCATCACCCGCAGCGTGTCGCCGTCGGCGTCGGTGTCGTTGGCGAGCAGGCCCGCTGCCGCATTCACTGCCAGCACGTCGCCGGCGTGGACCGTGTAGGTCTCGTCCTGCACCTGTGGCGGCGTGTTGGCGGTGGCGGTGACGTCAATCGTGACCGTCGCGGTGTCGGACCCGCCGAGACCGTCACTCACCGTATAGGTGAAGCTGGTGGTGCCGACGAAGCCGGCGGTGGGCGTGAAGATGAAGCCGCCATCGGCAAACGACCCGAGCGTGCCCGCGAGCCCGGTGAGGTCGACCGAGAGCACGCTCAACGCATCGCCGTCGGCGTCGGTATCGCCATCGAGCACGCCCGGTGCGGTGATGGTGAGCACCTGGCCCGTCTGCACCGCATACGACTCGTCGTCGGCCACCGGCGCCGCGTTGGTGACGTCGATCGTCACCGTCGCAAGGCCACTGTTGGCGCCGTCGGTGACGACGTAGTCGAAGCTGTCGAGGCCGACGAAGCCCGCGTTCGGCGTGTAGCTGAAGCTGCCGTCCGCGGTCAGCGCCACCGTGCCGTTGGCCGGCTGGAAGAACTGGAACGCGGTGAGCGGATCGCCGTTGGGGTCGGTGTCGTTGGCGAGCAGGCCCGGCGCCGGGATCGTCAGCACCGTGCCGGCATGGACGCTGTAGCTGTCGGGCGCCGGCGTGGGCGAGCCCTCGACCACCTCGATGCTCACCGTGCCGGAATCGGTCGCGGTGCCGTCGGTGATGAGGTACTCGAAGCTGTCGGTGCCGGTGAAGCCCGCGTTCGGCGTGTAGCTGAAGCTGCCGTCCGCGGTCAGCGCCACCGTGCCGTTGGCCGGCTGGAAGAACTGGAACGCACTGACCGCGTCGCCGTCGGCGTCGCTGTCGTTCGCCAGCAGGCCCGGCGCGGCGATCGTCAGCGTGTAGCCCTCCTGCACCGAGTAGCTGTCGTCGCCCGCGAGCGGCGGGGTGTTGCCGCCACCTCCCGGGATGGCGAGCACGTCGAGCACGCCGCCGAGGTAGATGCCGTCCTCGTCGACCAGCGTGACCACAACCGAATAGGCGCCCGGATCGGCATAGACGTGGGTGGCGCTGCCGCCGAGGGCGGCGAGCTCGGCCGCGGTCAGCATCGTCGGGGCCGAGCCATCGCCCCAGTCGATCGCGTAGTTGGCGACGGTGTCGTCTCCGGGATCGCTCACCGCGCCGAGGTCCAGCGTGTAAAGCACATCCTCGACCACGATGGGCGCGCCCACGAGCGCGACCGTCGGCGCGACGTTATTCACCGTCACCGTCTTCGTCGTCGTCGAGCTGCCGCCGTCCTCGTCGGACACCGTGACCGTGATCGTGCGGTCGGTGGCGTTGAGCGGACCATCGTCGTCGTCGGCGAAGACGTGCGCGACACTGCCGCCGAGCGCGGCAAGCTGCACCGCGGTGAGCACCTGCGCCGCGCTGCCGTCACCCCAGTCGATGCTGTAGGAGAGCGTGTCGGCCGCGCCCGCCGGGTCGCTGCCGACCAGGTCGAGCACGTAGGAAGCCCCCTCCGTGGTTGCCGCCGCACCGGTCGGCACGACGATCGGCGCGGCGTTCTGCACCGTCACCGCCTGGGTGCCGAGCAGGTGGGTGCCGTCCTCGTCGGTGGCGCTCACCGAGATCAGGCGCGCGCTACCCCCCATGGCGCCGTCGGCATACGCATGCGAGAAGCTGCCCGCGGCTGCCGCCCACTCGGCGGCGGTGAGGGACTGGACCGAACCATCGCCCCAGTCGATCGCGTAACCGCTCCGGGTGTCGGGGCCCGGGTCGCTCACCGCGCCCACCGCCAGGGTGTAGGTCGCGGCCTCGGCGACCGTCGCCGCGCCGCTCAGCGCCGCGGTGGGCGCCACGTTGTTGACCGTTACCGACTTGGTGGTGATCGAGCTGCCGCCGTCCTCGTCGGCGACGGTGACCGTGATCGTGCGGCCGGTGGCGTTGACCACGCCGTCCTCGTCGTCGGCGAAGACGTGCGCGACGCTGCCGCCGAGCGCGGCCAGCTGCACCGCGGTGAGCACCTGCGCCGCGCTGCCGTCGCCCCAGTCAATGCTGTAGGAGAGCGTGTCGGCGGTGCCCGCCGGGTCGCTGCCGGCGAGGCTCAGGGCGTAGGCTGCGCCTTCCGCGGTCTGATCCGCACCGGTCAGCACGACCGCGGGCGCGACGTTGTTGACCGTCACGGTATGCGTGCCGGCATTGGCGTGCTGGCCGTCCTCGTCGGTCACCAGCACCGTGATCGTGCGGTTGGTGGTGCCGTCGGCATACACGTGGGTGTAGTCGCCGAGGCTGTTCACCACCTCGACCACGCCGTCGCCCCAGCTGATCGTGTAGCTGGTGGGCGTGTCCTGGCCGGGGTCGGCGACCGCGCCCAGGTTGAGCGTGAAGGTGGAACCTTCATCCACCGTCAGGTTGCCGGTGAGCGCGATCGTCGGCGCGACGTTGTTCACCGTCAGCGCCTTGGTCTGCGTCCAGGTGCCGTCCTCGTCGGTGGCGTTCACCGTGATCGTGCGCGCCGTGCCGCCGGCGGCGCCGTCAGCATAGATGTGGGTCACGCTGCCGCCGGCCGTGGCGAGCTCGGCCGCGGTCACCGTCTGCGCCGGACCGCCATCACCCCAGTCGATTGAATAGCTCGCGATGGTGTCGTCACCCGGGTCGCTGTGGCTGATGGCCAGGGTGTACAGCGCCCCCTCGGCCACGCTGCCGCCACCGGAGAGGTTCAGCGTCGGCGCCACGTTGTTCACCGTGACCTGGAAGCTGTCGCTGCCCGACTGTGCACCGTCGTCATCCACCGTGACCGTGACCGTGTAGCTCGCATTGTCGTCGGCGTAGGTGTGGCCAACGCCGAGCGCGGCCGGGTTGAAGCTGCGGCCGCTGCTGCTGGTGCCGTCGCCCCAGTCGATGGTGTACAGGCGGCCCGCGGGGTCGGTGTCGGTCGGGTCGACGAAGCTGATCGCGGGCACGAAGAACTGGCCTTCGTTCACCGTCAGGTCGTTGCCGGCGTTCACCGTCAGCACCTCGGCCGCTGCGCTGACCTGGACGAGCTGTGTGTCGACGCTGGCGTGCGTGCCGTCCTCGTCCACCAGGCTCACCGAGATCGTGCGGTTGCCGGTGCTCGTGTAGGTGTGGACGAGCTCACGGTTCGCCGGCAGGTCGCCGGTGGCGATCACCTGCACCGGCGAGCCATCGCCCCAGTCGATGCGGTATTCGGTGACGGTGTCGGCGCCCGGGTCGTAGACGCTGCCCAGCGTCAGCGTGTAGGGCAGGTTCTGTTCGACCGTGGCGCCGCCGGAGAGCGTGAGATCGGGCGCCACGTTCGACACCACCACCTCGAAGCTGTCGGTCTCGACGCTGTTGCCCTGCCCGGCCTGGTCGTTGGCGGTCACGGTCACGGTGTAGCTGCCGTTGTCCGGGAAGTAGTGCCAGATGTTGAACACCGCGTCGCTGGTCGAATACTGCGTGGGCGCCGAGCCGTCGCCCCAGTCCACCGTGATCAGGTGGGTGTCGGGGTCGGGGTCGCCGAGCGTGATCGCGTGGTCGAACAAGGTGCCCTCGGCCGCGGTGTCGTCGGCGCCGGCCTGCAGCGCCGGCGCGTCATTGACGTTGGCGAGGTTGATGATCGAGAACACCGGGTTGGGCGCGTAGGCGACGCCGTCGCTGCCGGTCCACGCGAACTGGTCGAGGCCGAAGTAATCGACGTCGCCCTGATAGCTGAGCTTGCCGGCCTGCAGCTCGGCGAGGCTCACCTCCTGCCCCGGGAACACCGCCACGCCGTCCACCTTCAGGGTGCCCTCGGCCGGCAGCGTGGTGATGCGGATCGCCGCCAGGTTCTGGCCCTCGGCATCGTTGAAGCTGTCGATGAAGAGCTGGGCGTCGAGCACGATCACCGCCTCTTCCTGGCCGTTGACCGTGAAGGGCGAGATCTGCGGCGCGGTGTTGCTGTAGCGCTGCAGGTGGATCTCGTAGGTGTTGTTGCCGCCGTCGGGCTGGCCGTCACCGTTCTGGTCGCTCGAATACACGTAGGACGACCACGCCACGACGAAGCCGCCGTCGGCCATCGCGGTGATCGCCGGCTGCTGCTGCACGGACGGCACGTAGCTGTTGACCAGGGTCTCGCCATCCACCTGGCGTCCCGCCGCGTCGTACTGCTGCAGGAAGACGTCGTAGGTGTTCGATGCGGCACCGTACTGGTCGGTCCAGCTCACCACCCAGCCGCCGTTGGCCAGGCCGGTGACCGCCGGCTCGAGCTGTGAGTTGCTGGTCGTGGTGTTGACGCGGAACTCTGTACCCACCGTGTTGCCGTCGGCGGCGTAGCGCTGCGCATACACCCCGGCGCTGCTCAGGTCCTGGCTGTCGGAACGCCACACCACGATCCAGCCCCCATCCTCCAGGGCGGCCACATCGGGCTCGTACTGGTTGCCGTCGGTGTAGGTGTTGGCGCGGAAGGCGGTGCCCAGCGCATTGCCGCTTGCATCGAAGCGCTGGCCGAACACACCGGTGCCGTCGCCGTCGGTGCTGCTCGAGTCGGTCCACACCACCACGAAGCCGCCATCGTCCAGCCAGGCTATCGCGGGCTCCGACTGAGTGACGAAGGTCGAGCCGAGCGGCGGGTTGGCGCGTGTCTCGGCGCCGAGCTTGGCACCGCTCGCGTCCAGGCGCTGGAAGAAGATGTCGGAATACTCGGTGTTCGAGGCGCTGTAGTAGTCGTGATACCAGGCGACCACGAAGCCGCCGTCCGCGCTCGCGGTAAGGTCAGGCTGGTACTGGTTGCTGGTGGTCAGCGTGTTGACCAGTGTCTCCCCGCCGACTGCCGCGCCGCTGCCATTGAAGACCTGCGCATACACGCCGGCGCCGCTGCCGTCCTGGTTGTCGGAGCGCCACACCACCGCGAAGCCGCCCGCCGACAGGCCGACGACCTGCGACTCGTACTGCGCGCCGGTCGTGGTGGTATTGACGCGGAATTCACCACCGACGGCATTGTCGTCGGCGTCGTAACGCTGGCCATAGACCCCGTAGCTGCTGCCGTCCGCCCCGCCCTCGTCGGTCCACACCACCACGTAACCACCATCGGCGAGATGGGCGATCGACGGATTCGTCTGCTGCCCGGCCACGGTCGTGTTGACCTCGGGCTCGAGGACGAGGGACGGCACCGCACCGTCGACCTCGGGGGTGACGTTGAGCGTGACGAAGCGTGCATCGCTCGCCCCGCCGTCACCGTCGGTGACGCGGATCGAGATCGTGCGGCTGGCGAAGGGGTTGCTCGAGGTGTTCTGGTAGGTGAGGTTCTCGATCACCGACTCCACCGCCGGCACCGTGGCGGCGGCGTTGAATTCGACCACCAGCTTGCCGTGGTTGCTGCCGTCGGCCACCAGGGTGCCGATCAGGGTGCCGCCGTAATAGACGTTCAGGCCCGACACGCGCACCTGGGTCGGGCCGTCGCCCTCGGAGCGGATCCCGAGCTGGTCCTGGTTCTCCAGCCCCTCCATGCCGAGCTGGTCCTGGCCGCCGTAGCCGCTGATGTAGTCCACCTCCAGGCGGCCGCCATCGAAGTTGGCCGAGTCTGCATCGGCCAGGCCCACACCGGGGTCGATCAGTTGCGGCGCGAGGTTGACCGCGTTCTCCGCGAAAGTGACCGACGCGGCCACGTCGACCAGCTCCGGGTTGGCCTGGCGGCTGAAGTCCGCCGGATTGCCGAACACGCGCTGGAAGATGCCGTAGCTGTTGGCATCGGCGTCGTCGCGGTAGTCGGTCCAGCTCACCACGAAGTTGCCGTTCGACAGCGCCAGCACCGCCGGGTCGCTCGCCCAATTGACGTCCTGGACATCCACCCGCGTCTGCCCGTCGACCGGCAGGCCGGCGGCGTCGAACTGCTGCAGCCAGATCTGGCTGCCCTCGGACCACGCGATCACGTAGCCGCCATTGTGCAGCCCGGCCACTGCCGGCTGCTGCTCGCTGGCCTCCGTGGTGGTGTTGACGCGGAACTCGTCACCCACCGGCGAGCCGTCGGCCGCATAACGCTGCGCGAACACGCCGGTCGTGCTGCCGCCGTCCTGGTAGTAGGACGTCCACGCCACCACGAAGCCGCCGTCGTCCAGCGCGGCGATGCTTGGCTCGTACTGGTAGTTCGGGGTGTAGGTGTTGATCTGGAATTCGGCGCCGAGCGCGCTACCGTCGGCAGCAAAGCGCTGGCCATGCACGCTGGCGTAGCCGCCATCGCCGTCCTGGCCGTCCGAGCGCCAGGTCACCACGAAGGTGCCATCGGCAAGCGCGGTGATCGCAGGCTCGTACTGGGCGCTGTCCTCGAAGCCGACGCTGGCGTTGGCGCGGGTCTCGGCCCCCTGGGGCTGGCCGTTGTCGTCGAAGCGCTGGAAGAAGACGTCGTTGTAGCGCCCGTCCTGCTGACCGGTGGAATACCACGCCACCACGAAGCCGCCGCCCGCAAGGCTCGCCACCGTCGGCTGGTACTGGTTGCTGCCGGTGCTGGCGTTGACCAGCAAGGCGTCACCCACCTGCAGGCCGTCGGCGTCGTAGCGCTGACCGAACACGCCGTACGAGGAGCCGTCGGCTCCGCCCCGGTCAGTCCACACCACCACGAAGCCGCCATTGCCCAGGCTTGCCACCGCCGGCTCGACCTGGTCATAGGGCGTGTAGTCATTCACCTGGAACTGGTTGCCCACCGCCACGCCCTGCGCGTCATGGCGCTGGCCGTAGATGCCGTAGCCCCAGCCGTCCTGGCCCTGCGAGGTCCATACGGTGACGTAGCCGCCGTCAGTCAGGCGCGCCATCGCCGAGTGGCTCTGTTCGCCCGCGGTCCAGGTGTTGACGACCTCCTCCTCGAACAGCGGCTGCGCGCCGTCGTATTCGGGGGTGATGTCAAGGGTCACGATGCGCGGTGCGCTCGCTCCGCCCGCGCCATCGCTGACCTGGATCGACACCGCCCGGCTCCCGACCGGGTTGGAGAACGTGTTGCGGTAGGTGAGGTTCTCGATCACCGCCTCCACCGCCTGCGCGCTGGCGTTGGCGTTGAAGGTGACGACGAGGTCACTGCCGGCCGTGCCGTTCGCGGTGATGCTGCCGATCGCGATGCCGCCGTAGCTCACCGTGCTGCCGGACACGCCGACCTGACCGGCCCCGTTGCCCTGGTGGCGGATACCGAACTGGTCCTGCGCCGCGGCCTGCTGCACGAGCTGGGCCTGCTCGATGTTGCCGTAGCCGGTCAGCACGCTCACCACCAACTGGCCGCCCGCGAAGCCCACCGAGTCGGCGTCGGACAGGCGCACCGCGGAATCGATGAGCTGCGGCGACGCATTGACCACGTTCTCGGCGAAGGTGACGCTGGCGGCAAGGTCCACCAGCTCGGGCGCCGCGGAGCGCACGATCGAACCCGGCGCACCCATGATCTGCGCGAACACGCCATAGGTGTTCGCCGTGTTTGCCTCCTGGTTGTAACCCGCCCACGCCACCACGAAGTTGCTGGCGGTCAGCCCGGCGATGTCGGGCAGGTACTGAGTGCTCGCGATCGTGCTGTTGACCACGGTCGCGCCGTCGACCTTGTTGCCGGCCGCATCGTACTGCTGCACGAAGACGTCGTAGGTGCTGCCCCCTGCACCGTTATAGCTGTCCCAGGCGACCACGAAGCCGCCGTCCTCGAGCGCGGCGACGCGGGCAGTGTTCTGGTAAGGCGCGCTATCGACGCTACTGACCTGGAACTGCCCGCCCACCTTCGCACCGCCGGCGTCGAAGCGCTGGCCGTGGATCTGGCTATCGGCCGACCACCACACCACCACGAAACCGCCGCCCGAGAGCGCCGCGACATCGTGGCCGTACTGGTTGCCGGCGACCGTGGTCGGCACCACGAGCTCGGCCACCGCCTCGCTGCCGTCGGCGTTGAAGACCCTGGCGAACACGCCGTAGCCGTCGCCGTCGTTGCTGCCGGTGTCGCTGTACACCGCGACGAAGCGGCCATCGGCCAGCGCCGCGAGGCGCGGCTCGAACTGGGTGCCGGCACTGGCGGTGTTGAGCGTGAACTCGCCACCGAGCGCCGTGCCATCGGCCGCATAGCGCTGCGCGAGTACATCGTAGACGTAGCCCGAGCTCGCGTCGGTGTAGTCGCTGCGATATGCGACCACGAAGCTGCCGTCGGCAAGACCCACCACCGCGGGCTCGTACTGGTTGCTCGCCGTCGAGGTGTTGACCTGGAACTCAGCGCCGGCCCGCGCGCCGTCGGCGCCGTAGCGCTGGGCATAGACGCCCGTCCCGGAACCGTCCTGACTGTCGGAGCGCCACGCCACCACGAAGCCACCATCGGCCGTGCCTGCCACCACCGGCTCGTGCTGGCTGCCCCAGCCCTCGGTGTTGACCTGGAACTCGGCGCCGAGCGCCGCCCCCCTAGCGTCGTAGCGCTGGCCATAGACGCCGTAGCCGCCGCCATCCTGCGCACTGTCCGAGCGCCACACCACCACATAACCGCCGGCGTTCGCGCCCTCCAGCGCAGCCACCGCCGGCGTCGTCTGCTCGCCGGCCTCGTAGGTATTGACCTGCTGCTCGCCGAACAAGGTGCTCGCGCCGTCCACCTCGGGCGTGACGTCGATCTGCACCGTGCGCGGCGCGCTCGCGCCGCCGGCGCCGTCATTGACGTGGATACTCACCAGCCGGCTCGCCGCCGGATCGGTTGAGTTGTTCGCGTAGGTGAGGTTCTCGATCAGGGCCTCGACCGCCTGCGCGGTCGCATTCGCGTTCAGGCTCACCACCAGCTCGGCACCATTGGCGCCGTTCGACACCAGGGTGCCGATCGCAAGCCCGCCGTAAGTCACGGTGTTGCCCGACACGCCGATCTGGCCCGCTCCGGTACCCTGGTTACGCAGGCCGAGCTGGTCCTGGGCGAGCTCGTACACCGCCTGGTTCTGGCCGGCCGGGATGATCGCCGCGACCAGCTCGCCGCCGGCGAAGCTCGCCGAATCGATGTCCGACAGGCGCACCGCGCCATCGATCAGTTGCGGCCCGGCATTGACCGTGTTCTCCATGAAGCCGACGCTGGCCACCACGTCGGCCAGCTCGGGCGCCGCCGACCGGGTCACCGAACCCGGCGTGCCAAACATGCGGGTAAACACGCCGTAGGTGCTGGCCGTCTCCGCCTCCTGGTTGTAGCTCGCCCAGGCGACCACGAAGTTGCTGCCGGTGAGGGCGGCGATGTCGGGCAGGTACTGGGTGCTCGCGTTGCTGGCGTTGGCCACGATCGGGCCATCGACCTTGTTTCCGGCGGCGTCGAACTGCTGGATGAACACGTCGTAGGTATTGGCGCCCACGCCGTTGTAGCTGTCCCAGGCGACCACGAAGCCGCCGTCGGCGAGCGCGGTGACACGGGCGTAGTCCTGATACGGCACGCTGTCGGCGCTGCTGACCTGGAACTCGCTACCCGCCCTGACGCCCGTGGCATCGAAGCGCTGGCCGTGGATCTGGTCGTCGGCCGACCACCACACCACCACGTAGCCGCCGTCGGCCAGCACCGCCACGTCGTGGCCGTACTGATTGCCGGCGACCGTGGTCGGGACGACCTGCTCGGCCACCGCCACCGAGCCGTCGGCGTTGAAGACCTTGGCGAACACACCGTAGCCGCTGCCGTCGTTGCTGCTCGCGTCGCCGTAGAGGGCGACGAACTTGCCACCGGCCAGCGCGGCCAGGCGCGGGTTGAACTGGGTCCCGGAGACCGTGGTGTTGACGGTGAACTCGTCGACCAGCAGCGTGCCGTCGGCCGCGTAGCGCTTGGCCAGCACGTCGTAGACGTAGCTCGACGTCGCGTTCGTGTAGTCGCTGCGGTAGGCCACCACGAAGCTGCCGTCCGACAGGCCCACCACCGCCGGCTCGTACTGGCTGGAGAGGGTGCTGGTATTGACGCGGAACTCGCCACCCACGGCCATGCCGTCGGCGCCGTAGATCTGCGCGTGCACGCTCTCGCCCGAGCCGTCCTGGCCGCTCGAGCGCCACACCACCACGAAGCCGCCGTTGGCGAGCGAGGCGAGCTCGGGTTCGTACTGGTAGCTCTGGGCGTAGGTGTTGACCTGGAACTCGGCCCCCACCGCCGCGCCATGCGCGTCGTAGCGCTGACCATAGAGGCCGTACAAACTGCCGTCCTGCGAACCATCCGAGCGCCACACCACGACATGGCCACCCGCGTTCACACCCTGCAGGCCGGTCACCACGGGCGTCGTCTGCTGGTCGGGCTCGTAGGTGTTGACCTGCTGGTCGCCGAACAGGGGGCTGGCGCCGTCGAGTCCTGGCGTGACCTCGATCACCATCTGGCTCGCACTGCTCGCCACGTTGGCGCCGTCGCGCACGACGAGCTGCACGGTGCGCGCGGCGAGCGGGCCGTCGGAGCTCGTGCGGTAGCTGAGGTTCTCGATCACGCGCTCGATCGCCTCGGCGCTCGCGCTCGCGTTGAAGTTGATCACCAGCTGGTCGCCATTGGCGCCGGTGTCGGCCGCATTGATCGTGCCGATCACCGTGCCGCCGTAGCTCACGTCCGCACCGGAGACGCCGACCTGGCCTGCGCCGGTACCTTCGTTGCGGATCGAGAGCTGGTCATCCGCCCGGCCGCTGCTCGACACGTAGGACACGGTGAGGCTGCCGGCGTTGAAACCGGTGGCGCCGCTGTAGATGAGCTGCACGCCCGGGTCGAGCACCACGCCCGCCTGCGCAGCGGACTCGCTCAGCGTGACCGCCGGCTCGACGTCCTGCAGCTCGACCGTGGCCGGCGCGACGCTGGCCTGGATGCGCACCAGCATCTGCTGCGCCGCGCTCGCGCCACCGTCGCCGTCGAACAGGCGGAAGCCGAGGTAGCGATCGGTCTGGCTGCTGCCGGGGACCGTGTTCACATAGGTGAGGCTCTGCACCAGGGCCCGCACCGCCTCGGCGGTGGCGTCGGCATCGAAGCTCACCACCAGGTTCGCGCCGGCCGAGCCGCCGCTGAAGGTGCCGATCACGGTGCCGCCGTAGCTGACCTCGTTGCCGGATATGGCGATCGGGCCTGCAGTGGCGATCGCCAGGGTCTCGTTCGCGTGCGTGGCGGGCCCGCCGTCGAGGAACTGGACGATCAGGCTGCCACCGTCGAAGTTGGCCGAATCGACATCGCGGACGAACACGTCGGGATCCAGGGTCCGCACCGCGCCCGCGTAGAACGGGGATGCGTTGTCGTAGGACAGCGTGAGCGTGCCGCGTAGGTCGTCGAGCACCGGATCGGCCGACGCACGCACCAGCTCGGTGGCATCGCCGAAGAGCTGCTGGCGGATCTCGTGGGTGTTGTTGCCGCCGTTGGCGCTGCTCGCGTAGCTGCTGTAGATCACCGCAAAGTTGCCGCTGCCGAGGTCGGCCACCACGGGCTGGTAAGCGGTACCGTTGTCGGGCGACTCGAGCTTGCGCTGGCCGTCGATCGCGTTGCCCGTGGCGTCGTACTCGCGGATATAGACGTCGTTCGTGGTGCCAGCTCCGGACTCGTCGTAATTGTCGTTGTAGAAGCTCACCACGAAGCCGCCGGTCGACAGCGCGGTCACCTCGGGCTGGTACTGGCTGCCGGCGGTGGTCTCGTTGACCTGGAACTCGGCGCCGACCTTGTTGCCCGCGGCGTCGAAGCGCTGGCCATACACGCCCCAGGTATTGGCGCTGTCCTGGTCGTAGGACGGCCACACCACGACGAAGCCGCCATCGGCGAGGGTCGCGACGTTCGGCGCGAGGTCGCCATTGTTGGCGCCGGACTGCTGGCTGGCCGTGGTCGTGTTGACCAGGAAGGTGTCGCCGAAGCTCGTGGTGCCGGCGTCGTACAGCCGCCCGAACACCCCGTAGCTGCTGCCGTCGTTGCTCCCGCCGTCGGACCACACGATCACCAGGTCGCCATTGGCCGCCGCGGCGATGTCGGACAGGTACTGGGCGCCCGTTTGCGCGGTGCCGACACCGACGCCAGTGCTCACCAGGGTCTCGCCACCCACCTTCACGCCGGCGTTGTCGAAGCGCTGCAGGTAGATGTCGTTGCCGTTGGACCACGCCGCGGCGAAGCCGCCGGGGTAGGCCGCGACGTTGGTGTGATACTGCGTCCCGGCGGTGGTCGTGTTGAGCAGGAGCTGCGCGCCCTGCGCGGCGCCCGCGGCGTCGAAGCGCTGCGCGTAGCTTCCCCAGCCGCTGCCGTCGTTGCCGGCACCGTCCTGCCAGCTCACCACGAAGCCGCCATCCGACAGCGCCGCGACCTGCGGCCAGCTCTGCTCCCCATTGACCAGGGTGTTGACACGGAACTCGGCCCCGAGCGCCTCGCCGTTGTTGGCGAAGCGCTGGGCGTAGATGCCCCAGCTGTTGCCATCCTGGCCCGACGACAGCCACGCGACCACGTAGCTGCCGTCGGCCAGCGTCGTCGTCGCTGGCGTGTCCTGCGTACTCGGCGTGTAGGTGTTGACCCGCTCCTCCGCCCACACCCGCGGTGCGCCATCCAGGCTGGGGCTGACGGTGATCGTCAGCGTGCTCGCGTCGCTGCTGGCGCCGTCGCCGTCGCTGATCCGCAGGCCGAGCGTGCGGCTGGCGTTGGGGCTCACGTCGGCGTTGGCGTAGCCGAGGCGCTCGATCAGCGCCTCGACCGCCTGGACCGTCGCCGCGGCGCCGGTGAAGTCGATGCGCAGGTTGGCGCCGTCGACGCCGCCGCTGAGGGTGCCGATCGCGGTGCCGCCGTAGCTCACCACGTTGCCGGATACACCGATCTGGCCGGCGCCGTTGCCCTCGTGCACCACGCCGAGCTGGTCCTCGGCGCTGCCGCCGCGGACGTGGTACAGGTCCAGGCGCCCGCCGGCGAAGTCGGCCGAATCCGCGTCGCTCAGCCCTACCGCGGCGTCGATGAGCTGCAGGCCCGCGTTGACGTCGTTCTCGCTGAAGTTGAACGTGCCGGTGAAGTCGCCCAGTTGCGGGCTCGCCGAGCGCGCCAGGTCGACGGCGTCGCCGAAGAGCTGCTGGCGGATCTCGTGGGTGTTGTTGCCGCCGTTGGCGCTGGTGGCGTAGCTGCTGTAGATCACCGCGAAGTTGCCGCTGCCGAGGTCGGCCACCACGGGGTGGTAGGCAGTACCGTTGTCGGGCGACTCGAGCTTGCGCTGGCCATCGATCGCGTAGCCCGCGGCGTCGTACTCGCGGATGTAGACGTCGGCGGTCGTGCCGGAGCCCGAGACGTCGTAGTTGTCGTTGTAGAAGGTGACCACGAAGCCGCCGCCGGCCAGGGCGGTGACCTCGGACATGTACTGGCCGCCGGCGGTGCTCTCGTTGACCTGGAACTCACCGCCGATCTTGTTGCCCGCGGCGTCGAAGCGCTGGCCGTACACGCCCCAGGTGCTGCTGCTGTCCTGGTCGTAGGACGGCCACACCACCACGAAGCCGCCCCCATCGAGCATCGCTACGTCCGGCGCGTAGTTGTAGTCGCTCGCATAAGCCTGATAGCTCGCGGTCGTCGTGTTCACCAGGAAGGTGCTGCCGAAGGTGCCGGTGGCCGCATCGTAGCTGCGCCCGAACACCCCGTAGCTGTCGCCGTCGTTGCTGCCGCCGTCGGCCCACACGATCACCAGCTTGCCGTCGCTCGCGGACGCGATGCCCGGCTGGTACTGGCTGCCGGCCTGCGCCGAGGCGCTGCCCGCCGCCGTGCTCGCCAGCATCTCGCCGCCCACCTTGGCCCCGGCGTTGTCGAAGCGCTGCAGGACGATGTCGGTACCGGTCGACCACACCGCGGTGAAGCCGCCGTTGTAGGCCGCGACGTTGGTGTGGTACTGGGTGCCCGACACCGTGGTGTTGAGCAGGAGCTGCCCGCCCTGCGCCACGCCCTCGGCATCGAAACGCTGGCCGAACGAGCCATAGCCGCTGCTGTCGTTGCTGGCGCTGTCCTGCCAGGTGATCACGAAGCCGCCGTTCGACAGCGCGGCAACCTGCGCCCAGCTCTGGTCGCCACCAACGAGCGTGTTGACGCGGAATTCGGGCCCGATCGCCTCGCCATTGCTGGCAAAGCGCTGCGCGAAGAGGCCGTAGCCGCCGCCGTCCTGGTCGCCGCTCGCCTGCCACGCGACCACGTAGCTGCCGTCGGCCAGCGTGGCGGTCGCCGGCCATTCGTGCGCGCCGGGCGTGTAGGTGTTGACCTGCTCCTCCGCCCACACCCGCGGCGCGCCGTCGAGGCTGGGGGTGACATCGATGGTGAGCGTGCCGGTGTTGCTGGTGGCGCCGTCGCCGTCGCTCACGCGCAGGCCAAGGGTGCGGCTGGCGCCGGGGTTCTGGTCGACGTTGCTGTAGCCCAGGCGCTGGATCAGCGCCTCGACCGCCTCAACCGTGGCCGCGGCGCTGGTGAAGTCGATGCGCAGGTTGGCGCCATTGGCGCCGCCGCTGATCGTGCCGATCGCGACCCCGCCATAGCTCACCGTGTTGCCGGCGACGCCGATCTGGCCGGCGCTGTTGCCCTGATGCACCACGCCCAGCTGGTCCTCGGCGCTGGCGCCCTGGATGTAGTAGAGGTCGAGCCGCCCGCCGGCGAAGTCGGCCGAATCCGGGTCGCTCAGGCCCACCGCGGCGTCGATCACCTGCAGGCCGGCGTTGACCGCGTTCTCGTCGAAGGTGACCGTACCGGTGAAGTCACCCAGTTGCGGGCTGGCCGAGCGCGCCAGGTCGGCGGCGTCGCCGAAGAGCTGCTGACGGATCTCGTGGGTGTTGTTGCCACCGTTGGCGCTGGTGGCGTAACCACTGTAGACCACGACGAAGTTGCCATCGCCCAGACCGGCCACCGCCGGCTGGTGGGCCGTGCTGTTGTCGGGCGAGACGAGCTTGCGCTGGCCATCGATCGCGTTGCCGGTGGCGTCGTACTCGCGGATGTAGACGTCGGCGGTCGTGCCGGAGCCCGAGACGTCGTAGTTGTCGTTGTAGAAGGTGACCACGAAGCCGCCGCCCGCCAGGGCGGTGACCTCGGACATGTACTGGCTGCCGGCGGTGGTTTCGTTGACCTGGAACTCCGCGCCGACCTTGTTGCCGGTGGCGTCGAAGCGCTGCCCCATCACGCCCCAGCCGCTGCCGTCGGTGTTGTTCGACGGCCACACCACCACGAAGCCGCCGTCGGCCAGCACCGCGACGTTGGCGACGTATTCGCCGTAGCCGTTGTAGGTCTGCTCGCCGGCAGTCGTCGTGTTGACCAGGAAGGTGCTGCCGAAACCGGAGCCCGGGGTGTAGATGCGCGCGAACACACCGTCGCCGCTGCCGTCGTTGGCGCCGGAATCGGTCCATACCACGACGAAGCGCCCGTCTGCCCACGCCGCCACGTCAGGTACGAACTGGGCGCCGGACTGCGCGGAGGCGCTGCCCGGGATGGTGCTCACCAGGGTCTCACCGCCCTGCCTGACACCGTCGTTGTCGAAGCGCTGCAGGACGATGTCCGTGCCGTTCGACCACACCGCGGCGAACCCTCCGGAGTAGCCCGCCACGTTGGCGTGGTACTGCGTGCCCGCGGTCGTCGTCCCGACCGAGAACTGGCCGCCCTGTGCGCTGCCATCGGCGGCAAAGCGCTGCGCAAAGTTGCCCCAGCCGCTGCCGTCATTGCCGGCGCTGTCCTGCCAGCTGATCACGAAGCCGCCGTTCGACAACGCCGCGATCTGCGGCCAGCCCTGATCGCCATCGACCAGGGTGTTGACGCGCAACTCCGGCCCCATCGCCTCGCCGTTGACGGCGAAACGCTGCACGTAGATTCCGCCCTGGCCGCCGTCCTGCGCGCTGGAAGTCCACACCACCACATAGCTGCCATCGGCCAGCGTCGCTACCGAAGGCCATTCCTGCGCGCCCGGCGTGTAGGTGTTGAGCTGCTCCTCCGCCCACACCCGCGGCGCGCCGTCTTCCTCGCGCACGACCTGAATGTGGACCTCGGCCGCGACGCTCGCGCCGCCATCTCCGTCATGCACGCGCACCGCGATGCTGCGCTCTGCCTGCGGGCTGCTCGACGTGTTGGCGTAGGTGAGGTTCTGCAGCAGCTGCTCGACCGCATCCACGGTCGCGTTGGCGTTGAGGGTGACGACCAGCGCGGTGCCATTGGCGCCGCCCGCGATGGTGCCGATCACGAGCGCGCCGGTGCCGTCGTTGAAGCTCACGGCGTTGCCCGCAACACCGATCTGGCCGGCGCCGCCGCCCTCGTTGTTCACGCCGAGCTGATCCTCGGCGCCGCCAAGGCGTGTGTAAAAAATTTCGACACGTCCGCCGCCGAAGTTGGCGGAGTCGATGTCCTGCAGGCTCACCACCGCGTCGATGCGCTGCGGCGCGGCATTGACCGCGTTCTCGCCAAACACGAGCGTGCCGCCAAAGTCGTTGAGCTCGGGGTTGGCCTGGCGCGGCAGCTCGGCCGCATCGCCGAACAGCGCCTGGTAGATACCCGAGTAGCCGCCGTCGTTCTCCTGGTCGTCCGAGCGCCACACGACCACATAGTTGCCGGCGCCCAGGCTGGCGATCGCGGGCTCGTACTGCAAGGTCTGCGTCGGCGTGGGCGTGTTGACCCTGGCCTGGCCGCCGAGCGCGGCGCCGGCCGCGTCGTATTCGCGCACATAGACGTCCTGGGACGACCCGGTACCGGACACATCGTAGTTGTCGTTGCGCCAAGTGACGGCGAAGCCGCCGCCGGCGAGCGCCGTGACGTCGGGCTGGTACTGGCCGCCGACGGTGGATTCATTCACGCGGAACTCGCCGCCGAGCGCCGAGCCGTCGGCGGCATAGCGCTGGGCATAGACCCCGGCGCTGCTGCCGTCCTGGTTGTCGGAGCGCCACGCCACGACGAAGCCGCCGCCCTCGAGCATCGCCACCGCGGGCTCGTACTGCGCGTCGGAGGTCGTGGTATTGACGCGGAACTCGCCGCCGGCCGCCGAGCCGTCGGCGTTGTAGCGCTGCGCATAGACGCCGTAGCTGCTGCCGTCCTGGCCGTTGTCGCGCCACACCACCACGAAGCGGCCGTCGGCGAGCGCGGCGACCTCGGGGTCGTACTGCTCGCCCGAGGTCGTGGCGTTCACCCTGAACTCGGCACCGACCGCGGTGCCGTCGTTGGCGTAGCGTTGTGCATAGATACCCCAGCCGCTGCCATCCTGGGTGTACGACGCCCACACCGCGACGAAGCCGCCGCCGTAGGCCGCCACCGTGGGCAGCTCCTGCTGGCTGTTCGTGTAGGTGTTGATGCGCTGCTCGCCACCGAGCGCCACGCCGAGCGCCGAGTAGCGCTGCATGTACGCCCCGTAGCTGCTGCCGTCGAGGCCGCTCTGGTCGGTCCACACGACGACGTAGCCGCCATCGGACAGGCCGCTGACCTGCGCCTCGACCTGGTTGCCGCTGGTGCTGCCATTGACGCGGAACTCGGGGCCGACCGGGATGCCCGAGCCGTCGTAGCGCTGCGCAAAGATCCCGTCGGCGCCGCCGTCCTGGTTGCGCGAGGTCCACACCACCACGTATCCGCCGCCTGCGAGGGGGGACACCGAAGGCTGGTACTGGTAATCGGGGCTGTAGCTGTTGACCTTCTCTTCGGCGTAGAGGCTCATTTTGATGCTCCCTGGACAAGCGTCGGGTGGCGGTGCGCCACCGGTAAACGCTTATGAAAGCATCAAATGTGCCTATATGAATTCCTTGCGAATACAGCCGCTTGCAAACCCAATCCGGGGCGTATGTAAAAATTTCCGACAGTGCGCCGGCGGCGCGGGGCACGCCGCTCAGTATTGCAGGAGCGTGGTGCAGGTCTCCTCGCGTCCGGTGAGGCGGCCGAAGCGTTGCAGGCGCTCGCGCACGAACGCGTCGGGCACGCGACGGTCGGCGCAGTACTCGCGCAGTTGCAGGGCCTGCGCGGAAAACTGCATGCGGCGCACGGTGTCGGCGATGGCCGGGAAGCGGTAGCCGTCGGTGCGCCGCCATTCGGGAACGGGCGGCTGCGGCACTGGCTTTGCAGCGCCGGATTGCGCGGGCGCAGCCCCCTTCTGCTGCGCGGCGGCGGGCATGGCCGCGGCAAGCACGAGGCCGCACATGAGCGCGGCAAGGCATCGGGCAGGGAAGGCGCAAGGAAACATCGGGCCGCCCGCACGAACAAGGTGTCCATGCCTGCGGCCCGATGCGGGTGTCGCTTGAGTCCTTCCCGCCGGCGTGGTGGCCGGCGAGCGGTGCAGCATCATGCCTCCATCGACTTCACGTGCTGGATGACCTCGCCGATGGCTTCCTGCGCGCTGCCGTAGAGCATGCGGCAGTTGTCCTTGTAGAACAGCGCGTTCTCGATGCCCGAGTAGCCGGCGCCCTTGCCGCGCTTGACCACGATGACGTTCTGCGCCATGTCGGCGTTGAGGATCGGCATGCCGTAGATCGGGCTCGACTTGTCGGTGCGCGCGACCGGGTTCACCACGTCGTTGGCGCCGATCACCAGCGCCACGTCGGCCTGGGCGAAGTCGTTGTTGATCTCCTCGAGGTCGAAGATCTTGTCGTAGGGCACCCCGGCCTCGGCGAGCAGCACGTTCATGTGGCCGGGCATGCGGCCCGCGACCGGATGGATCGCGAACACCACCTCGACGCCGCCCTCTTCGAGCAGCTGCGCCATCTCCCACACCTTGTGCTGGGCGCCGGCCACCGCCATGCCGTAACCCGGCACGATGATGACCTTCTGGCCATAGCGCATCAGCGCCGCCGCATCCATCGCCGAGAGCTCGCGCATCGTGCCCTCGACCGCCTCGCCGCCTTCGGCCGCCGCACCGGTGATGGGGGCGAAGATGATGTTCCGGATCGGGCGGTTCATCGCCTTGGCCATGAGCTGGGTGAGCAGCATGCCCGAGGCGCCGACCACGATGCCGGCCACGATCAGCGCGGGGTTGCCGATCACGAAGCCCTTGAAGCCCACCGCGAGGCCGGTGAAGGCGTTGAGCAGCGAGATCACCACCGGCATGTCGGCACCGCCGATCGGCATCACCAGCACCACGCCGAGCGCGAGCGCGAGGGCGAAGAACAGGAAGATCTCGCCGCCGCCCGGATTCGGCGCATAGGCCACGGTGAGGCCGATGCCGACGGTGATCATGGTCAGGAAGAAGTTGACGTTGTTCTGCCCCGGCAGCCGGATCGCCTTGTTCATCAGGCCCTGCAGCTTGGCGAAGGCCACGCACGAACCCGAGAACGCCACCGCGCCGATCACCGCGCCGAGCGCGAGCAGCGTGGAGGTGATCGCATCGTGCGGCACCCCGCGCACCAGCTCGATCGCCGCGATGCCGGCCGCGGCGCCGCCGCCCATGCCGTTGTAGATCGCCACCATCTGCGGCATGTCGGTCATCTTGACCACCTTGCCGCTGTACCAGGCGACGCCGCCGCCGAGCACGATCGCCACCACCATCAGGCCGATGTTATGCAGGTCGGGGATGAAGAAGGTGGCGACGGTGGCGCCGATCATCGCGTAGCCGGCCCACACCACACCCTTGCGCGCGGTGACCGGCGAGGCCATCGCCTTGAGGCCGAAGATGAACACGATGGCGGCGATGAAGTACGCCATGTTGACGAACCAGTTCGAGGTCATTGCTCACCCCCCTGCTTGCGGCCGCCGGCCTTGAACATGCCCAGCATGCGCTCGGTGACGATGTAGCCGCCGGC
>Ga0209573_1002984_pt1 | contig 19871 bp, 19 predicted proteins | sample TNRBio252014_DNA_FD_185870 | JGI IMG/M metagenome (GOLD analysis project Ga0209573, IMG submission 185870) | Wastewater treatment Type I Accumulibacter community from EBPR Bioreactor in Madison, WI, USA - TNR Reactor_6/25/2014_ DNA (SPAdes)... | ecosystem: Engineered > Bioreactor > EBPR >...
CCGCGCCGGTGAGGCACGCGAGCCCTGGATATTCGACCGCGATGCCGCCGTTCTCGCCCTGCTCTACGGCTGCGGCCTGCGCATCTCCGAGGCCCTGTCGCTGACCCGCCGCGAGGCGCCGGTGGCCGGCGTCGACCAGATCACCGTCACCGGCAAGGGCCGCAAGATGCGGCAGGTTCCGGTGATCCCGAAGGTGCAGCAGGCCGTTGCGGCCTATCTCGCCAGCTGTCCCTGGCATCTGCCGGCGGACGGGCCGCTGTTTGTCGGCGCCAAGGGCGGTCCCCTGTCCCCGCGCATCATCCAGCTCGCCATGGAGCGTCTGCGCAGCGCGCTGGCTCTGCCCGAGACGGCCACCCCGCATGCCCTGCGCCACTCTTTCGCAACCCATCTGCTGGGGCGCGGCGGCGACCTGAGGACGATCCAGGAACTGCTCGGTCATGCCTCCTTGTCGACGACCCAGATCTACACCGAGGTCGAGACCGCCCGCCTGATCGCCTCCGTCCGGGAGGCCCACCCCAGGGCCCGCCTTCAAGCCTGAAAAAAGCGCTTGCGTTGCTGTCGTATCTCTCTGCTATTCCAAACGAATCGCAGCATGGGGGAGCCAGAATGTCGGAAATCCAGGAAGTGCATGAAGTCGCCGAGGAGCATGGCGCAAAGAACAAGATGATCGCCCTGCTGATCGCGGCGCTGGCCCTGCTGCTGGCCTTTGCCGAGGCGGGCAACGGCAACAACGAGAACGCCAGCATCGATCTGAACATCGAGGCCTCCAACCTCTGGTCGTTCTATCAGGCCAAGACCATCCGCATGACCACCATGCAGACCGCCTCCGAGCAGGCCGCGCTTGAGCTTCTCAGAACGAGCGACCCGGCCCAGCAGGAGGCGATGAAGAAGCAGATCGAAAAATGGCGTGCCACCGCCCAGCGCTATGATTCGGAGCCCTCGACCGGTGAGGGCCGCAAGGAACTCTCGGCCCGCGCCATCCAGAAGCAGGAGGAGCGCAAGATCACGGTGCAGCGCAAGGAATTGTATGAGGTGGCGGCGAAAGCCTTCCAGATCGGCATCGTTCTCGCCTCGGCGATGATCATCACCGGGCTGATGCCGCTGGTCTGGGCCTCGATCCTGCTCGGCATCTCCGGCATCGTGCTGATGGGCTTTGCCCTGTTCGCACCGATGGCGATCCACCTGCCGTTCTGAGGCGACCGGCGCCGCGCCCGACAGTCGGGCGCAGCGCTCACAGGCAGGCGCCGGGCATGCCATCCCGGCGCGAGGCGGCCTCACATGTGGATGGCGCGCTTTTCCACCGCCATCGCGGCTTCCTTCACCGCTTCCGACATCGTCGGATGCGCATGGCAGGTGCGGGCCAGATCTTCGGACGAGCCGCCGAACTCCATCAGCACCGCCGCCTCGTGGATCATCTCGCCGGCCCCGGCGCCGACGATATGCACGCCCAGCACCCGGTCGGTCGCCTTGTCGGCCAGCACCTTGACGAACCCGTCGGTGGTGCGGTTGGCGCGCGCCCGGCCGTTGGCCGAGAAGTTGAACTTGCCGACAGAGTAGGCCACGCCCGCCGCCTTCAGGTCCTCCTCGGTCTTGCCCACCGAGGCGATCTCCGGGAAGGTGTAGACCACCCCGGGGATGACATCATAGTTCACATGGCCCGCCTTGCCGGCCAGCATCTCGGCCAGCGCCACGCCCTCGTCCTCGGCCTTGTGGGCCAGCATCGGGCCGGCGATCACGTCGCCGATGGCATAGATGCCGGGAACGCTCGTTGCATAGTGAGAATCGGTTTCAACCCGGCCGCGCGCGTCCAGCTTGACGCCCACAGCCTCCAGCCCGAGGCCGGCGGTGTAGGGCTTGCGGCCGATGGCGACCAGCACCACATCGGCGCCGATGGTGGTGGCTTCCCCGCCCGCCGCCGGCTCGACCTTCAGCTTGACCCCGCCCTTGATCGTCTCGATACCGGTCACCTTCGATCCGAGGCGGAAGCTCATGCCCTGCTTTTTCAGGCTGCGCTCGAAGGTCTTGCAGGTTTCAAGGTCCATGCCCGGCAGGATGCGGTCGAGATACTCGATCACCTCGACCTCCGCGCCCAGACGCCGCCAGACCGAGCCGAGTTCCAGCCCGATCACGCCGGCGCCAATGACGATCATCTTGCCCGGAACCTTCGGCAGTTCCAGCGCGCCGGTCGAGGAAACCACCTGCTTCTCGTCGATCTCGACCCCCGGCAGGCCCGCCACTTCCGAGCCGGTGGCGATGCAGATCGCCTTGCCTTCCAGCACCTTGGTGGCGCCGTCCTCTGCCGTCACCTGCACCTTGCCCGGGGCGAGAATGCTGCCGAGCCCGTGATGCACCTCCACCTTGTTCTTCTTGAGCAGGAAGGCGACGCCGTTGACGTTGGCGTCGATCGTCTCCTGCTTGTGCTTCATCATCGCGCCAAGGTTCAGCTTGGGCTTGGGAACCTCGATGCCGAAGGCGGCAAAGCCATGCCCCGCCTCGTCGAACAGTTCGGAAGCATGCAGCAGCGCCTTGGAGGGGATGCAGCCGACGTTGAGGCAGGTGCCGCCATGGGTGGCGCGCTTTTCGACAACTGCGGTTTTCAGGCCGAGCTGGGCCGCGCGGATGGCGCAGACATAGCCGCCGGGACCGGTGCCGATGACGATGAGATCGTAGGACATGGAACTGTTCCTCTGGTGATGGACGGGCACGGCCTATCGGCCGCCGCTGATGACGAGATTGGCGCCCACGGCGTAGGAAGCCTTGTCTGAGACGAACCAGCGCACCGCCTCGGCGATTTCCTCGGGCTGGCCGCCGCGCTGGATCGGAATCGAGCTTTCGAGCGCCTTCACCCGGCCGGGGATGCCGCCCGAGGCATGGATGTCGGTGTCGATCAGGCCGGGGCTGACTGCGTTGACGCGAATGCCTTCCGCCGCCACCTCGCGGCCGAGGCCGAGCGTGAAGGCATCGATGGCGCTCTTGGCCGCAGCATAGTCGACATACTGGCCGGCAGCACCGAGGCGCGGCGCGATCGACGACAGGTTGACGATGGCCCCGCCGCTGCCGCCGTTGCGGGTCGACATGCGCTTCACCGCCTCGCGGGCGCAGAGGAACGAGCCGATGACGTTGATCGAGAACATCCGCGTCAGCCGGTCCAGCGTCATCTCCTCGACGCGTTGCGACACGTCGACCACGCCGGCGTTGTTGACCAGCGCTCCCAGCGGGCCGAGCCCGTCGGCGGCGGCAAAAATAGACAGAACATCGGCCTCGTTGGCGACATCGCCCCTGACCGCCACCGCGCGCCGGCCCAGTGCGATGATCTCGCCGACCACCGTATCGGCGGCGGCCTTCGCGCTGGTGTAATTGACGACGATATCGAAGCCGTCCTGCGCCAGCGCCAACGCACAGGCCCGGCCGATGCCGCGCGATCCTCCGGTGACAATCGCAACCCTGGTCATGCGTCGGCCCTCCGCCGGTTCATGCAGCTGCCGCAGGGCCGGTAGCCCGCCGCCACTGCCGTGGGTTCATCTGCAAAGAACACGCGGTTCTTCTGATAGGTGCCGCGTTCAAGGCCACGCCGCGCCGAGGGGCAATCGAACGTGCCGTAGACTTTCGAGCGGCGGTTGCCGCCGAAGCGGCCGGGCGACGTGCCCTGATAGGGCACCCCGTCCGGGCCGAGAAGCGTGTAGAGCCGGCTGCCCAGATCAGAGATCCATCACGAGGCGGGCCGGGTCCTCAAGGCTTTCCTTGACGCGGACGAGGAAGGTCACCGCCTCCTTGCCGTCGACGATGCGGTGATCGTAGGACAGCGCCAGATACATCATCGGGCGGATCTCGATCTTGCCGCCGACCACCATCGGCCGCTCCTGGATCTTGTGCATGCCCAGAATGCCGGACTGCGGCGCGTTCAGGATCGGCGTCGACATCAGCGAGCCGTAGATGCCGCCGTTGGTGATGGTGAAGGTGCCGCCCGACATCTCCTCGATCTTCAGCTGGCCGTCGCGGGCCCGCTTGCCGAAGTCGGCGATGGTCTTTTCGATCCCGGCCAGGCCCAGCCTGTCCGCATCGCGCAGCACCGGCACGACAAGGCCCTTCTCGGTGCCCACGGCGATGCCGACATGGTAGTAGTTCTTGTAGATGATGTCGGTGCCGTCGATCTCGGCGTTGACGCCCGGCAGTTCCTTCAGCGCCTGCACCACCGCCTTGGTGAAGAAGCTCATGAAGCCGAGCTTCACGCCATGCTTCTTCTCGAACAGGTCCTTGTACTGGTTCCTGAGCGCCATCACCGCGCCCATGTCCACCTCGTTGAAGGTGGTCAGCATCGCGGCGGTGTTCTGCGATTCCTTCAGCCGGCGCGCGATGGTCTGGCGCAGCTTGGTCATCTTGACGCGCTCCTCGCGGGCGGCGTCATCGGCCGGGGAGGCGGCGCGCGGGGCGGCCGGCTTGGCCGGGGCGGGGGCGGCCGCAGGCGCCGGGTTGGCGATGGCGGCGAGCACATCGCCCTTCAGCACCTGGCCGCGCTTGCCCGACCCTTCGGAGACGGACACGCCGGTCTCGGCCATCAGCTTGGCGGCCGAGGGGGCCGGGGGCATGCCGCCCGTCGGGGCAGCAGCCGGAGCGGCAGCAGCGGGAGCCGGAGCCGCAGCAGGGGCAGCGGCAACCGCGCCGGCACCGCCGGCGGCGATCATGCCCAGCAGCGCGCCGACGCCGACCGTTTCGCCATCCTTGGCGACGATCTCGGCCAGAACGCCGGCGGCGGGGGCCGGCACTTCCAGCGTCACCTTGTCGGTTTCGAGTTCGCAGAGCGGCTCGTCGGCCTTGACGGCGTCGCCCGGCTTCTTGAACCACTTGCCGATGGTCGCCTCGGACACGCTTTCACCCAGGGTCGGAACGCGAATTTCGGTTGCCATATCTCACCTGTCGGCCGGCTTTCCCGCCGGCGATTGAAGAAAAATCCTGCACCCCGGCCCGGCCGGAGCGCGTTGAAGCAAGGGTCAGTTGGCGAAGGCCTCGTCGAGGAAGGCACGCAACTGGGCAAGATGCTTGGGCATCGCGCCGACGGCCGGCGAGGCCGCGGCAGGACGACCGACGTAGCGCGGACGCTTGGTGGCACAGCCCGCCTGGCTCAGCACCCATTCGAGGTACGGCTCGACGAACGACCAGGCGCCCATGTTCTTCGGCTCTTCCTGGCACCAGACCACATCCGCCTTCTTGAAGCGCTGCATCAGCTTGGTCAGCGCCTTGAGCGGAAACGGATAGAGCTGTTCGACGCGCAGCAGGTAGACGTCGTCGAGCCCGCGCTTCTCGCGCTCGTCCAGAAGGTCGTAGTAGACCTTGCCGGTCGAGATGATGACGCGCCGGATCTTGGCGTCCTTGGCCAGGGCATAGGAGGCAGTGCCGCCATCCGCATCGTCGCGCAGGAAGCGATGGAAGGTCGAGCCGTCGGCCAGTTCCGCCAGGCTCGACTTGCAGCGCGGATGACGCAGCAGCGACTTCGGCGTCATCAGCACCAGCGGCTTGCGGATATCCCGCTTCATCTGCCGGCGCAGGATGTGGAAGTAGTTGGCCGGCGTGGTGCAGTTGGCCACCTGCATGTTGTCTTCGGCGCAGAGCTGGAGATAGCGCTCCAGCCGCGCCGAGGAATGCTCCGGCCCCTGCCCCTCGTAGCCATGCGGCAACAGGCAGACCAGACCCGACAGGCGCAGCCACTTGCGCTCGCCCGAGGAGATGAACTGGTCGAAGACGACCTGCGCCCCGTTGGCGAAATCGCCGAACTGGCCTTCCCACAGGGTCAGCGTGTTCGGCTCGACCAGCGAGTAGCCGTATTCGAAGCCGAGCACCGCCTCTTCCGAGAGCATCGAGTTGATGACCTCGTAGCGCTTCTGGCCCTCGCGGAGGTTGTTGAGCGGGGTGTAGCGGGTCTCGCTCGTCTGGTCGATCAGCACCGAATGGCGCTGCGAGAAGGTGCCGCGCTCGCAATCCTGGCCCGACAGGCGCACCGCGTGGCCCTCGTCCACCAGCGTGCCATAGGCCAGCGCCTCGGCCATCGCCCAGTCCAGCCCCTCGCCGGTCTCGACCATCTTCATGCGCCCGTCCATGAAGCGCTGGATGGTCTTGTGGGCATTGAAGCCCGCCGGCACGGTGGCGATCCTGGTGCCGATCTCCTTGAGCCGGTCGAGCGGCACGCCGGTCTGGCCGTGGCGCGGATCGTCATGGATTTCGGAAACCGCCTTCAGCCCTTCCCAATACCCTTCCAGCCAGTCGGCCTTGTTGGGCTTGTAGGAGTTGCCGGCCTCGTATTCGGCTTCGAGACGGGCCACCCAGTCGGCCTTCATCTTGTCGATTTCGCCCTGGGTGACGACCTTCTCGGCGATCAGCTTTTCGGAATAGATCTCCAGCGTCGTCCGGTGGCTGCGGATCTTCTGGTACATCAGCGGCTGGGTGAAGGCCGGCTCGTCGCCCTCGTTGTGGCCGAAGCGGCGGTAGCACCACATGTCTAGCACAACCGGCTTCTGGAACTTCTGCCGGAACTCGGTCGCCACCTTGGCGGCGAACACCACCGCCTCGGGATCGTCGCCGTTGACGTGGAAGATCGGCGCCTCGACGATCTTGGCCATGTCGGAGGGATAGGGCGAGGAGCGCGAATAGCGCGGATAGGTGGTGAAGCCGATCTGGTTGTTGATGATCACCGAGATCCAGCCGCCGGTCCGGTGGCCCTTCAGCCCCGACATGCCGAAACATTCGGCCACCACGCCCTGGCCGGCGAAGGCCGCATCCCCGTGGATCAGCAGCGGCAGCACCGGCGTGCGGTCTTCCGGCGTGCAGTTGTGCTGGTCCTGCTTGGCGCGCACGCGGCCCAGCACGACGGGATTGACGATTTCAAGGTGCGACGGGTTCGGCGTCAGCGACAGGTGCACCTTGTTGTGGTCGAATTCGCGGTCCGACGAAGCGCCGAGGTGATACTTCACGTCGCCCGAACCTTCCACCTCGTCCGGGGCGAAGGAGCCGCCCTTGAACTCGTGGAACAGCGCCCGGTGCGGCTTGGACATCACCTGCGTCAGCACGTTGAGGCGGCCGCGATGGGCCATGCCCAGCACGATTTCCTTGACCCCCAGATTGCCGCCGCGCTTGATGATCTGCTCCAGCGCCGGGATCAGCGCCTCGCCGCCGTCAAGGCCGAAGCGCTTGGTGCCGGTATACTTGCGGTCGATGAACTTCTCGAACCCTTCCGCTTCCACCAGCTTGTTCAGGATGGCGCGCTTGCCCTCGCGGGTGAAGGTGATGTCCTTGTCCGGCCCTTCGATGCGCGCCTGAAGCCACGACTTCTGCGCCGGGTCCGAGATGTGCATGAACTCGTAGCCGATGGTGGCGCAATAGGTGCGGCGCAGGATGTCGAGCATCTGCCGGATGGTGGCGAATTCCAGCCCCAGCACATGGTCGATGAAGATAGGGCGATCCCAGTCCTCGTCTGTGAAGCCGTAGGAGGAGGGATGCAGTTCCTCGTGGTCCTTGCGCGGCTCGATGCCGAGCGGGTCGAGGTCGGCGTGCAGATGGCCGCGCATCCGGTAGGCGCGGATCATCATCAGCGCATGCACCGAATCGCGCGCCGCCGCCTGAAGCTGCTCGGCCGAGGGCGCGGCCTTGGCCGGGGCCGCAGCGGCCTTGCCCTTGATCTTGTCGCCCAGCGCCTTTTCGACCGCGGACCAGTCGCTGTCCAGCGCCGAGATCAGGTCGTTGCGCGCCACCACGGGCCAGTTCGCCCGCTTCCACGATGGGCCGGGCGTCACCTCGCCGGTCAGCGCTTCCAGATAGGCGGCATTGGCGCCCGAGAGGGCGGACAGGTCGGCAGTGCCGTCGAAATCGCGATCCATTCGATCAACCTTTGGCGGTTCAACCCAAGATGAGGGGACTTGTGGCGGCGGCGGGGCAGGCGATACCTGCCGCCGCGCCGGTCGTGTCCGGAACTCGAAGCATTTTCATGGCCGTGGGCGCGGCAGGTCTCCGCCGCCCCAGCGTGAAGGCAGGGCCGGCCCTGACGCGGGCCGGCCGGCAGGCGTCAGTTGCCCTTGAGCACGTCGACCAGCGTCTTGCCCAGGCGCGCCGGCGAGGGAGAGACGCGGATGCCCGCCGCCTCCATCGCCGCGATCTTGTCTTCCGCGCCGCCCTTGCCGCCCGAGATGATGGCGCCGGCATGGCCCATGCGGCGGCCGGGAGGAGCGGTACGCCCGGCGATGAAGCCGACCATCGGCTTCTTGCGGCCGCGCTTGGCCTCGTCCTTGATGAACTGGGCCGCGTCCTCCTCGGCCGAACCGCCGATCTCGCCGATCATCACGATCGACTTGGTCGCCTCGTCCTTGAGGAACAGCTCCAGCATCTCGATGAACTCGGTGCCCTTCACCGGGTCGCCGCCGATGCCGACCGCGGTGGTCTGGCCGAGGCCTTCCTGCGTGGTCTGGAACACCGCTTCATAGGTCAGCGTGCCCGAGCGCGAGACGATGCCGACGTTGCCGGGCTTGAAGATGTTGCCCGGCATGATGCCGATCTTGCATTCGCCGGCGGTCATCACGCCGGGGCAGTTCGGCCCGATCAGGCGCGACTTCGAGCCGGCGAGCGAGCGCTTCACCTTGATCATGTCCGTCACCGGGATACCCTCGGTGATGCAGACGATGAGCGGGATCTCGGCGTCGATCGCCTCGCAGATCGCGTCCGCCGCGCCCGGCGGGGGCACGTAGATCACGGAGGCATCCGCGCCGGTCTTGGCGCGGGCCTCGGCCACGGTGTCGAACACCGGCAGGCCGAGATGCAGCGAGCCGCCCTTGCCCGGCGAAGTGCCGCCGACCATCTTGGTGCCGTAGGCGATCGCCTGTTCGGAGTGGAAGGTGCCGTTCTTGCCGGTGAAGCCCTGGCAGATGACCTTGGTGTTCTTGTCGATCAGAATGGACATGTCTGCCTACCTCAGCCCTTCACGGCCTTGACGATCTTCTGCGCCGCATCGTCGAGGTCGTCCGCCGGAATGACGTTGAGACCCGACTCCTTGATGATCTTCTTGCCCAGTTCGACGTTCGTGCCCTCAAGGCGCACGACCAGCGGAACCTTCAGCCCGACTTCCTTCACCGCGGCGATGACGCCCTCGGCGATGATGTCGCACTTCATGATGCCGCCGAAGATGTTGACCAGGATGCCCTTCACCTTCGGGTCGGCGGTGATGATCTTGAACGCCGCCGTCACCTTCTCCTTGGAGGCGCCGCCGCCGACATCGAGGAAGTTCGCCGGCTCCTCGCCGTAGAGCTTGATGATGTCCATCGTCGCCATGGCAAGGCCGGCGCCGTTGACCATGCAGCCGATCGTGCCGTCCAGCGCGATGTAGCTCAGGTCGTACTTGGAGGCCTCGATTTCCTTGGCGTCCTCCTCGGTCTCGTCGCGCAGGGCGACGACATCCGCATGGCGGTAGAGCGCGTTGGAATCAAAGCTGATCTTGGCGTCGAGCACCTTGAGGTTGCCCTCGGTGGTGACGATCAGCGGGTTGATCTCCAGCATGCTCATGTCCTTGCCGACGAAGGCGGCATAGAGCTTGGCGCCCAGCGCCTCGGCCTGCTTGGCCAGATCGCCGGTCAGCTTCAGCGCCTTGGCGATGGCGCGGCCGTGGTGGCCCATGTAGCCGGTGGCCGGATCGATCGAGAAGGTGATGATCTTCTCGGGGCTGTCGTGCGCCACGTCCTCGATGTTCATGCCGCCTTCGGTGGAGACAACGAAGGCGACGCGCGAGGTGACGCGGTCGACCAGCATCGAGAGATAGAATTCCTTGGCGATGTCCGAGCCGTCCTCGATGTAGAGGCGGTTGACCTGCTTGCCGGCCGGGCCGGTCTGCACGGTCACCAGCGTGTTGCCCAGCATTTCCTTGGCAAAGGCCTTCACCTCGTCCACCGACTTGGCGAGGCGCACGCCGCCCTTGGCCTCGGCCGGCAGTTCCTTGAACTTGCCCTTGCCGCGCCCGCCGGCGTGGATCTGGCTCTTCACCACATACAGCGGTCCGGGCAGCTTCTTGGCAGCGGCCACGGCTTCATCGACCGAGAAGGCCGCAAAGCCGGCCGAAACCGGGCAGCCGTAGTCCTTCAGAACCGCTTTGCCCTGATATTCATGAATGTTCATGTTGCTCCCCTTTGAGGACCACCTTGCAAGACCCGCCGGACAGGAGCCGGCGGGTGGGTCGGGATGGATGGGGCCGGGAGGACCCGGCCATACGGTCGATCAGGCCAGCGCCGGATTGATCTGCTTGCAGGCGGCGACCAGACCCTTCACCGAGGCGACGGACTTGGCGAACATCGCCTTCTCGTCTTCCTTCATGCGGATCTTGACGATACGCTCGACGCCCTTTTCGCCGATCACGATCGGCACGCCGATGAACAGGCCGTTGCAGTCGGCGCCGTACTCGTTCTTCAGCGCCGCGGCGCAGGGCAGAACGCGCTTCTGGTCCTTCAGGTAGCTCTCAGCCATGGCGATCGCCGAGGCGGCCGGGGCGTAGAAGGCCGAGCCGGTCTTGAGCAGCGCGACGATCTCGCCGCCGCCCTTGCGGGTGCGCTCGACGATGGCGTCGATGCGCTCCTGCGTCGTCCACTTCATCTTGACCAGATCGGGCAGCGGGATGCCGGCAACGGTCGAATACCGGGTCAGCGGCACCATGTCGTCGCCATGCCCGCCCAGCACGAAGGCCGAGACGTCCTTGACCGAGACCTTGAACTCGTCGGCGAGGAAGTGGCGGAAGCGGGCCGAATCGAGCACGCCGGCCATGCCGACGATCTTGTTCGGCTTGACGCCCGAGAACTTCTGGAGCGCCCAGACCATCGCATCGAGCGGGTTGGTGATGCAGATGATGAAGGCCTTCGGGCAGTATTCCTTGATGCCCTTGCCGACCGATTCCATCACCTTGAGGTTGATGCCGATCAGGTCGTCGCGGCTCATGCCCGGCTTGCGCGGCACGCCGGCGGTGACGATCACCACATCGGCGCCGGCGATGTCGGCGTAGGAGTTGGCGCCCTTGAGGCCGGCATCGAAGCCGTCGACCGGGGCCGACTCGGCGAGATCCAGCGCCTTGCCCTGCGGCGTGCCTTCCGCGATGTCGAACAGGACGACGTCGCCGAGTTCCTTGAGAGCTGCGAGGTGAGCAAGCGTGCCGCCAATCTGGCCGGCACCGATGAGAGCGATCTTACGACGCGCCATAGCAAAGGTCCTGTTCTCGGGTTGACGTCCTGAAAGATTAGCCCGTTGCGGCCTTTTCGCCCACCGAGCCTTTCGGATAACCGGTGCGCGGCTGTCCACCCGTTCCCGCGCGAGGCCCTGATAGCGAAAGAGCCTGCACGGTTCAACAGATGCCGGACACGGCCGGGCAGGCAATTGGTCGAATCCGCCAACGAGGCGTTAATCGCCGTTTTCACGTACAATGAAATCAGCGACTTAAGCACAAGAGAGAGAAATTTTTCTCGAAAATGCCGTCTTTGATATATGTTACAAATGACAATTTTTGTATTTTGTCATGACCGCAGACCGCCAAGCCCGCGCAGCAGCAGGCGCACCACCCGATCGCGGCGGCTGTCAAAACTGCCATCGCCGCGCGTCCGGCCCTGCCGCACGGCCTGCGCCACGGCCTGGGGGTCGATGAAGCGGTGGACGACATCGAGCACCAGCCGTTCCAGCCGCTTGATCTCGCCGCCGCCGAACACCCGCGTCGATTGCCCCTCCTCCAGCACCTGCCGCATCAGGTCGCGCAGCCGCGTCCGATGGCGCGTCGCCTGTGCCGTCCGCTGCGCGGCAGCCTCGGCGAACATGGCGAAGATCGCCGGATCGCCGGCGGCCTTCTCTTCATAGGCGCGGGCCAGCAGGGTGAGGAATCGTTCGAGCTTGTCGTCGGCCGGGTCCGGCGCCTGCACGATATCGGCCAGCTTGAGTTCGATGCCGCGCAGCCAGTCGCCGACGATCCGCTCGCCCAGCGCCGCCTTGGAGGGGAAGTAGCGGTAGACGTTGGCATGGGTCATGCCCGCCTCCTCGGCGATGCGCACAACCGTGGTGCGGGCCGCCCCGTCGCGGCGGAAGTGCCGAAGCGCGATGGCCAGCAGCCGCGCCTCCGTGCTTTCCGCCGGGCCGGGCGCGCTCACGTTTCCACCAGGCCTTCGGTGCTGCCGCTGATCGCATCGGCATTGTGGCCGTGGGGCTTGGCCAGATACTCCTCCGAGCGCATCTCGATCAGCCGCGACACCGTGCGGTCGAACTCGAACACCTCCGCCCCGCTGGTGCCGCGATAGAGCGCCTCGGCCGGCACCTCGGCCGACATCACCAGCTTGACGTTGTTGTCGTAAAGCACATCGATCAGCGTGATGAAGCGCTTGGCGGCGTTGCGCTGATCCTGCCCCATGGCCGGCACGCCCGTCAGCAGCACGGTGTGGAAATTCTGGGCGATGGCAAGGTAATCGGCCGCCGCCAGCGGCCGGTCGCACAGATCCTCGAAACGGGCGCGCACAACGCCCTGCGCCGTTTCCGGCAGCTCCAGTCTGCGCCCCTTCACCTCAAGCACGCTTTCGTGCGGATCGCTGTGGCCGGTCAGCCGCGCGAACATCGCCGCGATCTCTGCCTCCGCCGCCGCATCGGCCGGCGTCAGATACACCGCCGCCCCGGCCAGTTTTTCCAGCCGGAAGTCGGTGCGCGCATCCAGCTTCACCACCTCCAGCCGTTCGCCCAGCATCTTGATGAACGGCAGGAACAGCGAGCGGTTGAGCCCGTCCTTGTAAAGCTCATGCGGTTCGCGATTCGAGGTCGCGAGAATCGTCACGCCCGAGGCGAACAGGTTCTCGAACAACCGCCCCAGCAGCATCGCATCGGCGATGTCGGTCACCGCCAGTTCGTCGAAGCATAGCACCGTTGCATCCGCTGCAAGGGCCTGCGCCACCGGCTGGATCGGGTCGGCGCCCTTCACCTCGCCGCGTTTTGACGCCTGGCGCCAGGCGAAGATGCGCTCGTGCACATCGCTCATGAAAGCATGGAAATGGGCCCGCCGCTTCGCCCGCACGTCGAGCGAGTCGAAGAACAGGTCCATCAGCATGGTCTTGCCGCGCCCCACCGATCCCCAGATATAGAGCCCGCGCAGCGCTTCAGGCTTGCTCTTGCGCCCGAAAAGCCAGCCCAGGGCACTGCCCTTGCTGGCAACTTCCTTCTGGACGAGCGCATGGGCGAGGCTGTCGAGCTTCTCGGCCACCAGTTCCTGCGCCGGGTCTCGGTCGATATGGCCATGCGCCACCAGCGCGGCATACCGGGCGCTAACGCTGTTCGTCATTCGTCCTCCGACGGTCTTGCCCTTGCGACCGTTGTCAACCGGAATCTTAAACGTTCCGTGTCCTACAATTCAAACGCGGCCCGAGCCAGCGCCACGTTCGTTATGCGATCTTGACATAAAGAGGCATAACGACCATATGAAAATGCATAACATCTCGGGACTGAGGAAACGAGACTAAGGAAGGCTCTTCTGTTGAACCACCTTCAGCTAAGGAGGCTGAAATGGGTCGAGCAGCAATAGAGCAGGGATTGGTCAGGCGGTTGTCCGTCTTTGACCACGACGCTTTTGCGCAGCATCTGTTGCGCCTGGATGATGAGAGCCGGCATCTGCGGTTCAGCATGATCGCCTCGGACGAATTCATCATGGAGTATGCCAAGGGCTGCTCGCGCTGGGATGTGGTGATCTACGGCTATTTTGTCGACGGCATCCTGCGCGGCGCCTCCGAACTGCGTCCGCTCACCGGCAACGCCGATTACGAGGCCGAGGTTGCCTTTTCCATCGAACGGCCGTGGCGTGGCCAGGGCATCGGCTCGAAACTGTTCGAGAAGGTGATTCGCGCCGCCCGCAACCGCAACTACACCCGCCTTTACATGAGCTGCCTTGCCTCCAACCGGGCAATGCAGGCGCTGGCCCGCAAATATGCCGCCGACATCGCCTTCGACCATGGCGACACCATCGGCGTCATCCAGCCCGAGCATCGCACCTCCGATTCGATGGTGGAGCAGGCTGCCGAGGATGCCGGCACCTATGCCTTTGCCACCGTCGACCTGCCCGACCGCACCCTGTCCGATCCGCTCGGCTGGTTCAACTCGCGCTGATCGCCTCAGGGCCTACGAAAAACCCGCGACCGGCTGCGCGCCGCGCGGGTTTTCGCTTGTCCGGGCCAAGATGGCCCGCCGTTATTTCGACAGGACGACCGGCGCGCCCGATTTTGACAGCGTGCCGTCCATCCGCCCGCCGCGCGCCTTCAGCCGCGCCGCGACCGTGCCGCCCGGCTCGTAGAGATAGACATCCTCGCCGCGCAGTTCCCAGGCCGTCACCTTCTGCAAATCCTTGCTCTGGCAGCCGCTGGTCGAGGCGCCGTAGAGATCGAGCTTGGAGACCGAGGACAGCGTGATCCGGCAGGCGCCGCCGGAAGCTTCCCTGGCCTGCCAGTTGCCGGTGACGGAACTCCGCGTCGGCGGACCGGAGTCGGCGGGGGCCGGCGGCGGGGCGCTCGCCTGCTGCGGCGGCGCCGGCGTGGCGGGGGTGGTGATGCCGCCGGGGCCGGCGGGCGTGGTGCCGGGCGCGGGCTGGGCCAGCGTCGGATCGGCGGGCATGCCGGGCGGCGGCAGGGATTGCGACTGCACCGGCGGGGGCAGCGGCGCCGCCTCGACGCGCGGCGCGGGCGCCGCATCGATCTGCGGGGCGGCGGGCGGCGCCGGCGTCGCCAGGCGGTCCGAACTGCCGAACGGCCCGGTCATCGGCGGCAGGCGCATCGACGATTCGCAGGCTGCGAGTGCGGGAGCGATCAGCGCGAGCGTAAGAAATCTGGTGCGCACGGGAGCAACTTTCTTCTGGCCCAGGTCCGTCCGAGCCTTATCCTCTGGCACGGCCTTGGCAAGAGCCCGCCCGCGCCAAACCCCATCAACCCGAGCCTTCCGGCAGCATTGGGGCCGAATTGCGCCCGGCTCTGCCACAGGAATGAACCCTCAAGACGACAACGCCCGGGTCCGTCCCGGGCGTCGCGGAAAAAAGGCGCGGCGCCGGGCCTCAGCCCTGACGGATCACCATCATCTTCTTGATCTCGGCGATCGCCTTGGCCGGGTTCAGACCCTTCGGGCAGGTCTTCGAGCAGTTCATGATCGTGTGGCAGCGATAGAGCCGGAAGGGATCCTCGAGATTGTCGAGGCGTTCGCCGGTCGCCTCGTCGCGGCTGTCGATCAGCCAGCGATAGGCCTGAAGCAGGATCGCCGGGCCGAGATAACGGTCGCCGTTCCACCAGTAGCTCGGGCACGAGGTCGAGCAGCAGGCGCACAGGATGCACTCGTAGAGCCCGTCGAGCTTCTCGCGGTCCTCCTTCGATTGCAGCCATTCCTTCTCGGGCGCCGGAGTCTCGGTCTTCAGGTAGGGCTCGATCGAGGCATGCTGGGCATAGAAGCGGGTCAGGTCCGGCACCAGATCCTTGACCACCGGCATGTGCGGCAGCGGGTAGATCTTGATGACATCGCCCACGTCATCCATCGCCTTGGTGCAGGCCAGCGTGTTGGTGCCGCCGATGTTCATCGCGCACGAACCGCAGACGCCTTCCCGGCAGGAGCGGCGGAAGGTCAGCGTCGGGTCGATCTTGTTCTTGATCCACAAGATCGCGTCGAGCACCATCGGCCCGCAATCGGAGCGGTCGACATAATAGGTGTCCATGCGCGGATTCTCGCCCGTGTCCGGGTCCCAGCGGTAGATCTGGAACTCGGTCAGCTTGCCGGCGCCGGCGGGCTTCGGCCACACCTTGCCGCTCTTGATCTGCGAGTTTTTCGGAAGAGCGAGTTCAACCATGTCTCAAGTTCCTAGAACGCTGACGACCGTGCCGTGATTGGTCAGAACGCAGACGAGCACGATCTCCTGCGGTGCGGTGGATTGCGGGGTCCGCTCGAAGAAGAACTGGTGCTGGGTCGGGCTGGCCTGAACAACCGACTTGAGCGTGAAGCCGGCATCGTAGACCTCGTTGAAGGTCGACCACCTCAGCCGCTGCCAGTTGTCCATGTCGCGCCTCGCCTCAGAACTTGCGGACCTTCGGAGCGATCTTGTCGAGATCGATCCCGTCGGTCAGCGGATCGGTATGCACCGGGCGATAGCTCAGCGTCACCGCGCCATCCTCCGAAACGGTGGAGAGCGTGTGCTTGCGCCAGGTGCCATCGTCGCGCGCCGTGAAGTCCTCGCGCGCATGGGCACCGCGGCTTTCGGTGCGGGCCTCGGCCGAGTAGACCGTGACGATGGCATTCGCCATCAGGTTCTCGAACTCCAGCGTCTCGGCCAGATCCGAGTTCCAGATCAGCGAGCGGTCGGTCACCTTGATGTCCGACTTCTCGGCCCAGACCTGGCTCATCCGCTTGCAGCCCGATTTCAGCGTCTCGCCGGTGCGGAACACGGCGACGTCTTCCTGCATCGTCTTCTGCATCTTCAGCCGCAGGTCGGAGGTCGGCGTGCCGCCATTGGCATGGCGCAGCCTGTCGAAGCGGGCCATGATCTTGTCGTCCTGCGCGGCGTTGATCGCCGGCGCCGCAGCCTTGCGGTCCAGCACCTCGCCGGCCCGGATCGAGGCGGCGCGGCCGAACACGACGAGGTCGATCAGCGAGTTCGAGCCGAGGCGGTTGGCCCCGTGCACCGAGGCACAGCCCGCCTCGCCCACGGCCATCAGGCCAGGAACGACCGCATCCGGGTCGCCGTTCTTCGGGTTGACCACCTGGCCCCAGTAGTTGGTGGGGATGCCGCCCATGTTGTAGTGCACCGTCGGCAGCACCGGGATCGGCTCGCGCGTCAGGTCGACGCCGGCGAAGATCTTGGCGCTTTCCGAAATGCCGGGCAGGCGCTCGTGCAGGATCTTCGGGTCGAGATGGTCGAGGTGCAGGAAGATGTGGTCGCCTTCCTTGCCGACGCCGCGCCCCTCGCGGATCTCCATGGTCATGCAGCGCGAGACGAAATCGCGCGGCGCCAGATCCTTGTAGGTCGGGGCATAGCGCTCCATGAAGCGCTCGCCGGCCGAGTTGGTCAGGTAGCCGCCTTCGCCGCGCGCGCCCTCGGTGATCAGGCAGCCCGAGCCGTAGATGCCGGTCGGATGGAACTGCACGAACTCCATGTCCTGAAGCGGCAGCCCGGCGCGGGCCACCATGCCGCCGCCGTCGCCGGTGCAGGTGTGGGCCGAGGTGGCGGAGAAATAGGCACGGCCATAGCCGCCGGTGGCCAGCACCACCAGCTTGGCGCGGAAGCGGTGCATCGTGCCGTCGTCGAGCTTCCAGGCAATCACGCCTTCGCAGGCGCCGTCGTCCGACATGATCAGGTCGAGCGCGAAATACTCGATGAAGAACTCGGCATTGTTGCGCACCGACTGGCCATAGAGCGTGTGCAGGATGGCATGGCCGGTGCGGTCGGCCGCCGCGCAGGTGCGCTGCACCGGCGGGCCCTCGCCGTATTCGGTGGTGTGGCCGCCGAACGGGCGCTGATAGATGCGGCCGGCCTCGGTGCGCGAGAACGGCACGCCGTAATGCTCAAGCTCGTAGACCGCCTTGGGCGCCTCGCGCGCCAGATACTCCATGGCGTCGTTGTCGCCCAGCCAGTCCGAACCCTTGACGGTGTCGAACATGTGCCACTGCCAGCAGTCCGGCCCCATGTTGGAGAGCGAGGCGGCGATGCCGCCCTGCGCCGCCACCGTGTGCGAGCGGGTGGGGAACACCTTCGAGATGCAGGCCGTCCTCAGCCCCTGCTCGGCCATGCCGAGGGTGGCGCGCAGGCCGGCGCCGCCGGCCCCGACCACGACGACATCGTAGACATGGTCAACCAGCGCATAGGCGCGGCCGTTGACGGCAGGTTTCGCGTTCGTGGCCATGGCTTACATTCCAAAGCTGATCTTGAGGAGCGCGAAGACGGAGGCCAGCCCCATCAGCGCGGCGAAGAAGGTGTTGAGCATCAGCAGGAACAGCTTGATCCCCTCCTGCGGGAAGTAGTCCTCGATGATCACCTGCATGCCCAGGCGCATGTGATAGACCCCGGCCAGCAGGAAGCACAGCAGCAGGATGCCGGTGAACGGATTGCGCAGCGTCGCCAGCGCGCTCTCGTAGCTGGCGCCGGCCAGGCTGATCATGGTGCAGAGGAAGATCAGCGTCAGCGGCACGAGCGCGACGCCCGAGACGCGCTGGTGCCAGAAATGCTTGGTGCCGGATTTCGCCGCGCCGAGCCCCTTGATGCGGGCGCGGTCGGTGGCGAGCGAGGAGGAGGAAAGCTTCATGACCGGCTCCTTACTTCGTACCGACGATGATCCAGACCAGCAGCGTCAGCGTCACCGATCCGATCAGCGTCGCCTTGGAGATGGTCTCGCGCCCGACCGGGTCGAGGCCTGCGCCGGTGTCCCAGATGAAATGACGGATGCCGCCGAGCATGTGGTGGAGCAGCGCCCAGGTGTAGCCGAACAGCACCAGCTTGCCGAACAGCGAGCCGTAGATCGCCGAGGCGAGTGCATGGCCGGCCTTGCCGGAGGCCGTGGCGATCAGGAACAGCGCCAGAAGGAGCGTGCCGACATAGAGCGCCGCGCCGGTGATGCGATGGATGATCGACATCGCCATCGTCAGGGTCAGCTTGTAAATCTGCAAATGCGGCGAAAGCGGCCTTTCGACCGGAGACTTGGCGTCTGCCATGGGCGACCCCCCGAGAATGATGCTGGCGTTTTTCAGCACCTAGCCAATCTCGACGAAAGGCGCAATGCGCAGGATCATGAACATTCGGCTTATGCGCCGAATTGTTGCTGCATTATGAAAGACCTGTGCCGGCCAGCGCGGCGAGCCGCCCGGCGATCGCCGCCCCCTCGCCCTCCAGCGTGACGATCTTCAGCCGCTGGCTCATGCCGCTGGTCACCCGCACGCGCGATTTGGCAAGGCCGACCGCCTTGGCCAGCAGCTTTTCCAGCGCCGCGTTTGCCGCCCCGTCCTCGGGCACGGCCCGCACCCGCGCCGCCAGCACCGCCTTGCCGTCGGCCAGCAGGCGGACACCCTCGATCGTCTCGTCGCGCGCGTTGGGCGTCAGCCGCACCGTCAGCCGCACGGCGCCGTCCTGCACCGTCCAGGCGACGGCGCTCATACCCGGTAGGCCATCCCGGCGAACATCTCGAACACCAGCATGCGGATGAAATAGAGCGCGATGATCAGCACCATCGGCGAGATGTCGATCCCGCCAAGATCGGGCAGCCGCTTGCGGATCGGCCCGAGCACCGGCTCGGTCACCTTCCAGAGGAACTCGCCGACCTGCTGCACGAACGGCTGGCGGGCGTTGACGATGCCGAACTGGATCAGCCAGCTCAGAACGATCTGGGCGATGACGATCCAGACGTAGATCGAGATCACCGTGTCGAACAGCCAGAGCAGCGAGCGCATCGCGAATATCCCGTGTGGTGAAGCGTCAGCGTTCAATAGCGCCGTTCTCGCCAAGGGCAAGCGGCCTGTGCGCCAGATGGGCACGGCGTACCGGCTTTTCAATCACCGCCCGGCACGGCGGGTCGGCGCGGCTGCATAAAAATACCTGCCGGCGCGGATTGACTTGCAGCGGCAAACCCGGATAAACGCCCGGTCTGCCTGGGGCTGTAGCTCAGATGGGAGAGCGCTGCAATCGCACTGCAGAGGTCAGGGGTTCGAATCCCCTCAGCTCCACCAGGTTTTCCCGCGCACCCGTGATTGATGGCCGGATCGCCCCTAGCGGCGTGGACGCATCAGCATCGGCGCGTAGACGATCAGGAACTGCGCATAGGCCGCCGTCCACATAAGCCCCGCCAGCCCGATCCCGATCATCGCCACCTGCGGCAGCAGGGCGCTGGCCA
>Ga0209573_1002985_pt1 | contig 19871 bp, 17 predicted proteins | sample TNRBio252014_DNA_FD_185870 | JGI IMG/M metagenome (GOLD analysis project Ga0209573, IMG submission 185870) | Wastewater treatment Type I Accumulibacter community from EBPR Bioreactor in Madison, WI, USA - TNR Reactor_6/25/2014_ DNA (SPAdes)... | ecosystem: Engineered > Bioreactor > EBPR >...
ATTCGTGCCCCATTCGCGGCTGGCCGGGCGATCCCACACTGGATGACATCCCAAGATGGATCGCCCTGGCAGAACTCCGATTGCACACCGCCCCATGCTGTGCTATAATCGCCCCTGCTTTCGTCCCCACACGTTGGCGCCCCTTGCAGTCCACGTTCTTGCCCTAAGGAGGCCTCGATGAATCGCATCCACCGGTTGTTGTCCACTCTCACCGTACTCGCCTTGCTGGTAACGCTTGTGCTGCAAGCGGCGCCGCCCGCCTTGGCTTCAGCGCCGGCTGCTGAGCCAGCCGCCCCGCGCTGCACTCCGATCACGCCAGAGCAACTGGCTGCCGGCGCAGCCGTTGGCTCAGGGCAGAACCTGTGGCAGCCGGTCGCAGGCACGCCTGCGCCCGCGCGCGCCGGCGCCCAGCCGGAGATCAGACCCGTTCGCTCCTACGCCTACACGCTCAACCGTGACGGCATGGCCGCGCTGCTCGCGGCCGCGCCCATGGAGTTCAGCGACGCAGCGCGTGCCAACCCGCTCATGGTGTCGCTGCCGAACCCTTGCGGCGACTTCGAGCGCTTTGCGGTGCAAGAGTCGCCCATTATGGAGCCGGGGTTGGCCGCCAGGCACCCCGACATCAAAACCTACAAGGGGCGCGGCATTGACGATCCGGCAGCCACCATCCGCTTCGATCTGACGCCGCTCGGCTTCCACGCCTCGGTGCGCTCCCCCTACGGCGCGTGGTACATCGACCCCTACTACCATCTGGACGATAGCCTCTACGTTGCCTACTTCGGCGTTGACCTGGCGGTAGACCCACACGGCGGCTTCGTCGAGCGCGACGCGGACAGCATCGAACTCTCCTTCGACGGCATTCCCACTGGCGACGCGATCACCCTGCCCCCCACCGGCGATGTGCTCAGGACGTATCGGCTGGCCTTGATCACCGACCCAGGCTACGCCGCCTACCACGGCGGCCCTGCCAACGTGACGCCGGCCAAGGTCACGCTGATGAACCGCGTCACCGGAATCTACGAGGACGACCTGTCGATCCGCATGGTGCTGGTCGCGAACAACGACCTGCTCAATTTCGACACGTGGGACATGGCGATTGGCCCCAACGGGCCCTGCGGCGCCGCGGGATGCTTTACCCAGAGCCAGGTCACTGGCTGCTCCAGCACGACGCGCGCCCGCTACGTGATCGGGCAGATCATCGGCGCGTCGAACTACGACATCGGCCATCTCGCGCTGGGCCAGCCGGGCGGCGGCGTCGCCAACCTGGGCGTCGTCGGCCGGTCGAACAAGGCCGGCGGCTGCACCGGCATTCCCACGCCGACCGGCGACTTCTACGCGGTGGACTACGTGGCGCACGAGATGGGCCACCAGTTCAGCGGCAATCACACCTTCAACGGCAACCAGCTCAACTGCTCCGGCGGCAACCGCAGCGCGGCCAACTCGGTCGAGCCCGGCAGCGGCTCCTCGGTCATGGCCTACGCAGGCATCTGCCTGACGGACGACCTGCAAGCCCACAGCGACCCCTACTTCTCGCAGCGCAGCCTCCAGGAAATATCGACCTACACCGCCTCAAGCCAGGCCGCGATCAACGAGGTCCAGACGGCTTCGCTGCGCCACTTCGGCGGCGGCAACGAGGTTCAGGTCGTGACCTTCGGCCCCGGCTACAGCGCGGCCTCGACGATCCAGCCCCTCAGCGTCAACATCAACGCCGCGCCCAGCGCCGCCTCGCGCGGCGGCGCTGAAGAAAACGGCAATACCGTCACGATCGCAACCAGCGCCGCGCACACGCTGCAGGTCGGCGACACAGTCACCATCGCCGGCGTCGGCGTCGGCGACTACAACGGCGTCTGGACGGTCACTGCAGTGCCCTCCTCGCGGTCGTTCCAGTACACCCACCCGACCGCGGGATTGGCTACCTCGGGCGGCGGCACCGTCACGCTCGGCGCTCCCGGCGCCACATCCGTCGGTACAACCGCCACCATCAGAACCGTCGCCGCGCACAACCGCTCGGTGGGCGACGTGGTCGTGATCTCCGGTGTGGGTGTTGCGGGCTACAACGGCACGGTCGTGATCAGCGCCGTGCCGTCGCCGCGCAGTTTCGAGTACACCATCGCGGCGGCCCTGGCCGACTCGGGCGGCGGCAGCGCCACCTACTCCTCGCCCTTCCAGGTGCGCATCGGCGGCAACGACTCGGCTATCATTGGCGGCAGCGGCCTTGCCTATACCGCTGCGAATCTCACCGCCGAGATCAACGCGATTGCGGGCTTTGCTGGTACCGTCACCGTGAGCAACGTGGCCGCGACGGGCTTCACCGTGACGTACGGCGGCGCGTCGGCTGGGGTTGACGTGCCTAACCTCGCGATCGTCAACCTGAGCTGCGGCGGCTGCTTCGCCTCGGTCGAGGAAACGAACCACGGCGGCGCGTTCGACTCGTTCACCGTCAACTACAACGGCGTCGACTCTGCGCTGATCACCAACGGTGTGGACTATACTTCCGCTGGCATCAAGGCTGCGATCGAGGCGATCGCTGGCTGGCCTGCGGGGGCCACGGTGACAGTCGCTAACTTCGGCGGCGGCGGCGCGCCGAGCAACAATGGCTTCCAGGTGACGTTTGGCGGTACGCTTGGCGTCGTCAACGTGCCGACCTTGCTGTCGTTGACCAATATGAGCGCCGGGCTGAGCGGCTTCTTCGGTGAGACTGACAAGGGCGGCGCGGTGGACAACCAGGGCGGGATCATCACGCCCACAGGCAACGCCATCCCAGCCGTGACCGCGCCGATCTCTTACACGATTCCGCTGCGCACGCCGTTTGCCTTGACCGGCAGCGCGGTCGATGGCGACGGCGACGTCATGGTCTATAGCTGGGAGCAGAACGACCGCGGCGCGGCTGCCGGCACATCGCTGCTGAACAACAGCAAGGCCAATGGGCCGCTGTTTGCCATGTTCCCCACGTCCGCCCAGTTCCCCAACCCGCTGCTCTACGACCCCGGCGACGCGAACGCCCTCACCACCAATCCGACCCGTGTATTCCCGGACCTGCAGCAGATCCTGGATAACAACACCAACGCCGACACCGGCGCCTGCCCGACGGGGCCGATCGCGCCGCCGGTGCCGACTCTGGCCAGCGAGTGTTTCGCCGAATCCCTCCCCACGGTCGACTATGTCGGCTTCGCGGGCGTCAATCCGGAACCCTCGCTCAACTTCCGCTTTACGGCGCGCGACCGCAACGGCGGCGTCAATAGCGGCAACACGAAGCTGCTGCTGGCCACGGCCGCAGGGCCCTTCCAGGTCACTGCGCCCAACACGTCCGCCCCCGAGACAACGTGGGTCGGCCTCACCACGGAGACCGTCACCTGGAATGTGGCCAACACCGACATTGCACCGGTCAACTGCGCCGCAGTTACCATCGATCTCTCCAGCGACGGCGGCCATACGTATCCAATGGCGCTGGCCAGCAGCACGCCCAACGATGGAACCGAGGACATTCTGGTGCCCGACATCAACACAACCACGGCTCGTGTGCGCGTGGCGTGCGCCGACAACATCTTCTTCGATGTCTCTAACGCTAACTTCACCATCGTAACGGCCCCGCTGGCGGTGACACTGACCGGCCTTGCGGCCGAGGGCCAGGCCACCACACTGGCCGCCTCTGCTGTGGCCGGCAGCGCGTTGCCCCTGGCCGGCGCTGCGCTGGCCCTGCTGCTGCCGCTGGCCGGCGGCCTGGCCGTAGCGCGCCGCCGCCGCGCCTGACTGATCAGACCCTTCGGGTTTTCTGCAACCCGAAGGGTCTGGCGCTGATCCAAACAGCCACGTGCAAAGCTCGAAGCCACCCTGTCGTTAGGACGGGCGCTCCGAGCTTTAGGCATGGTTCATTGACTGGCGCGTGAAGCTTTACAATCTCCGCGGAGTCGAGCACGCCCACATGCGGGGTTTGCGCACACAAGCCGCACCTGGGGGTGCTCACTCCGCGATGAATTGTAAAGCTCGGGCATGGTTCATTGACTGGCGCGTGAAGCTTTACAATCTCCGCGGAGTCGAGCACGCCCACGTGCGGGGTTTGCGCACACAAGCCGCACCTGGGGGTGCTCACTCCGCTGAAACAGATTGAACCATGCCGAGCTCTACATGGCAGCCAGTATTTCGACTTCGCCGAGAAGCCGAACTTCTTCGTTCCTGACCGGAAGCCCGCCCACGGCCTGTTCTGTCTTGAACAGATATACTACGATGAGTCGTTACAGCCCCGCGCGATCTATTTGCGGGGCCGATTCTTGTGTGCTAGAATCGCGCTTGGACCAAAGATAAAACTGGAAAAAAGTTTGTGAAAACTGCTCGCACGCTTGCCTTTGCCGCTTTGATTGTCGCCACACTGATCGTGGTCTTTGCAGCGGGTTACGCCACGCGCTGGCTGGTGAGCCACGGCGTCGAATCAGGTCGCGCGGCCGCCCCATCCGGCGCGGCCGCTGCCAGTGGGGCCGCGCCAGAATTCGGCCTCTTCTGGGAGGCCTGGGACATCCTGCAGCGCGATTTCTACGGCGATCAGCCGGCCGGCCAAAGCCGCACCTATGGAGCCATCAAGGGGCTGACCCAGGCCTACGACGATCCCTACACGGTCTTCGTCGAGCCAGAGCCGCGCCAGCGCGAGCGCGAAAACCTCAGCGGCGCGTTCGGCGGCATCGGCGCCTGGATCACCCAGGACGAGGTCGGCAACAAGGTGCTGGACCCCATGCCCGACCGGCCAGCCGAGCAGGCTGGCATCCTCAAGGGCGACGTGCTGCTGGCTGTCGACGGCGCGGCGCTGGACCCGGTCCTCAACGTCGATCAGGTGGTGGACCTGATCCGCGGGCCGGTCGGCGAGCCGGTCGTGCTCACCGTGCGTCGCGCCGAGGTGGCTGAGCCGTTCGACGTCGCGGTGGTGCGCGAGCGCATCGAGACGCCCTCGGTGGAATGGCGCGCGCTGGAGCAGGACCCGCAGGTAGGGTACATCGCCATCCGTTCCTTCACTGAACGCACGGCCGCTGAGCTGGATCGGGCCATCGCCGAGCTGCGCCAGCAGGAAATCAGCTATCTGGTCGTCGATCTGCGCCACAACGGCGGCGGACTGCTCCAATCCAGTATCGACGTGGCCAGCCGTTTCCTGAGCGACGGCGTCGTGCTCTACGAACGGCGCAACAGCGGCGATGAGCAGGTTTACCGCGTGCGCCCAGCCGAGCGGGCGCCCGTCTGGCCGATGGTGATTCTGGTTGACGGCGCCACGGCCAGCGCGTCGGAAATCGTGGCCGGCGCGCTGCAGGACCGCGGCCGGGCCGTGCTGCTGGGCGAAAAGACCTTCGGCAAGGGCTCGGTGCAGTTAGTCTACGACCTGAGCGACGGCTCATCGGTGCATGTGACCGTGGCGCGCTGGTTAACGCCCAACGGCCACGAGATCAACGGCGTGGGGTTGACGCCGGAACAGATCGTGCTCCACGAGGAGAGCCGCGATGCTCCCCTGGAAGAGGCGATCAAAACCCTGACGGAACGTGGAACTTCTAAGAACTGAGGCAATAGTGACATGAAGACTTCGAGAACTTCTCCTGTTCTCTGGCTGGTTATAGCGGTCGTGGTCCTTCTGCTGGGCGCCATGACCTTTGTGGCCGGCTTTGGCGCCGGCTTTGGCACGGGCCGCGCTACGGCGCCGCAGGTCGCATCGCTCAACGCCGCGCCGCTGCCGCGCGAGGCCAACGGCGATGACCCAACGGCCACGCCGCGCTCGGTGGCGTCGCCCAGCGGCGCGGCCGCTACCCCTGCGGCTGAGACGCCCGATGACTTCGATCTGATCTGGGAGGCGTGGCGGTCGCTGGATGAGAGCTTCTACGGCGACCTGCCGGCCACGCCTGAGACCGTCGGCGGCCTGGTGGAGGGCCTGCTCTTGTCGGTCGAGCAGCAGACGGGCGAAACCCTTGACCGCGAGCAGGTGGCTAATGCGATGCTGACGGCTGCGCTGCAGGTTGCGCGCGAGCAGACGCAAGCTGGCGAGGCGCTGGACGTGCGCCAACTGACCTACGGCGCGATCAACGGCCTGACCTTCCGGTTGGGCGACGATTACACCTATCTGCGCACCCCGGAACAGGCAGCCTTCTTCAACGAATCGCTGGAGGGCAGCTTCGAGGGCATCGGCGCGCGCGTCAGCGAGGCTGAGGGCGGCGGCGTGCGCATTGTGGAGCCGTTCGAGGGCCAGCCGGCCTGGGGCGCAGGCATTCGCCGCGGCGACGTGATCCTGGCTGTGGACGGCCAGGACATCACCCGCTTGACGCTGCAAGATGCGATCTCGCTGATCCGCGGCCCCAAGGGCAGCGAGGTGCTGTTGTTGGTCAAGTCGGAGGGCCAGGAGCCGCGCGAGGTGCAGGTGGTGCGCGACCGAATCACCGTGCCCGCGGTGGAGTACCGTATGCTGGACGACGGCATCGCTTATCTGCGGCTAGGGGAGTTCAGCGCTCCAGCCGCCAGACAGGTGCAAGAAGCCCTGGACAGCCTGTTGTCGCAAGATGCCAAGGGCTTGGTGCTGGACCTGCGCGGCAATCCCGGCGGCTTCCTGCGCACCGCGGTCGACATCACCAGCCAGTTCGTCGGTGAAGGGCCGATCGTCGTCGAGCGTTTCAAGGATGGCAGTGAAGAGGTCTTCGAGGCCAGCCGCGGCGGCAAGGCGCTGGATATCCCGCTGGTGGTGCTGGTCAACGAAGGCAGCGCCAGCGCTTCGGAGATCCTGGCCGGCGCAGTGCAGGACACCGGCCGCGCCATTCTGGTCGGTGAAACCACCTTTGGCAAGGGTTCGGTGCAGATTCCCAGCGAGCTGAGCGACGGTTCGGTGTTGAGCATCACCACGGCGCGCTGGTTCACGCCCAACGATCGCCTGATTCACGGCGAGGGCCTGGCCCCTGACATCACCGTGGAGCGCACGGACGCGGACATCGAAGCCGACTTGGACCCGCAGCTCGATGCGGCTGTCCAGTATCTGCTGGGATTACTTCAATAACCAGTTTGCCAATCGTTCACTTCGCCGTTATGTCATGCTGAGGTCAATTGAAGCATCTCAACGGCCCTACTACGTTGATCGCGCGATAGGTCAAGCCATGCAGAAACCAACCGACGGCGTCAAGGTGCTGGCGGCTAACCGCAAAGCCCGCCACGAATACATCATCGAGGACAGCATCGAAGCTGGCATTGCCCTGACCGGCACCGAGATCAAGTCGATCCGCACGGGCCGCGCCAACCTGCAGGACAGCTTCGCCCTGATCCGTGATGGCGAGGTCTGGTTGGTCGGCGCGCACATCTCGCCCTACGCCCACGGCAACCGGGAAAACCACGAGCCGCGCCGCGACCGCAAGCTGCTGCTGCACCGCCGTGAGATCGAAAAGCTGCTGGGCCGGGTGCAAGAGAAGGGTTGGACGCTGGTGCCGCTGGACATTCACCTGCGCAACGGCCGCGCCAAGGTGCAGCTCGGCGTGGCGCGCGGCAAGAAGCAATACGACAAGCGTGCAACCATCGCCAAGCGCGACTACGATCGCGAGATGCAGCGCGCGGTGAAGGAGATGGTGCGGTGAGTTGGTAGATTGGTAGATTGGTAAATTGGTAGAGTGGTGCGTCGCGACCACTCTACCAATTTACCAATCTACCAATCTGTGCTATAATGCAGCCAATCAGGGGATGATCGGCTTCGACGGGGCAGGCTGACCGAGGATTGCAGGCCGAGGTGCGCTCACCTCGTAAATCCGGCGCAAAAAACACAAATGCCAACAACGGCAAGGCTTTCACCTTCGCGCCCCGCAGCAACCAGGCGGCTTTCGCCCTCGCTGCGTAACCGAAGCTAGCCACCCCCTCAGTCTGCGGACTGAGGCGGCCCTCCCAGTGCTTCTCGCAGGCTGTGAGTCAGCCGTCATAACTGCTCGAGATGCGGTCTGGCAGACGCCGATAGTCCAGACTCAAGGCTTAGGGCTCACGCCCACGGCAACCCATCGGCTAGCTCTCCCATAGCGGGCCGTCGCTGGTCGGCTGGAGAGTGAAACACCAAACAGCGACTAAGCTTGTAGTATATCCTCGCTCGAGTGTCTCGGACGCGGGTTCGATTCCCGCCATCTCCACCTGATGGGGCTGACCAACTGCGGTCAGCCCTTTTCTTTTGGATCACGGATGACACGGATTGCACGGATTGCACACTTGGTTTGTTGCATCTGCGTCTGATCCGTGTCATCTGTGTCATCTGTGAACAGCTTTTTCTGGAGGACCTTTGGCTGACATCGACCTGCTCCATCATGAACTTCCTATCGTCGAACAATTGGTGCGCGAGGCGGGCGAGTTGGTGCGCAGTTACTACGACAACGGCGCGGCTGTCGCTTGGAAAGGGGCGGATGACCCGGTGACGGCCGCCGACCATGCCGCCAACCAGCACCTGGTGGCCGGACTGGGCCGTGCCTTCCCCAGCGATGGCATCCTGTCGGAGGAGTCGCACGACAACCGGGCGCGCCTGGCTCGCCGTCGGGTGTGGATTGTGGACCCTCTCGATGGCACCAAGGAGTTCATCGGCCGCATCGGCGAGTTCTCCATCATGGTGGGGCTGGCCATCGAGGGCGAGGCCGTGCTGGGCGTCGTCTATCAGCCGGTGGCAGATCTGCTCTATCGCGGCGCGCCGGGCCTGCTGGCCGAGCTGGCGCAGGGCGGCAGCGTTCAGCCACTGGCCGTATCAAGCGTGGCCGATCCGGCGCAGATGCGTCTGGTGGCCAGCCGCTCGCACCGCGACCCCCTGGTGGACGCCGTTTGCCGTCAGCTTGGCATTATCCACGACCGGCCCAGCGGCAGCGTCGGTCTTAAGGTCGGCCTGCTGGCCAGCGGCCAGTGCGACCTGTACATCCACCCGTCGCCCGGCTTGAAGGAGTGGGACACCTGCGCGCCTGACGCCATCCTGCGCGCGGCCGGCGGGGCCATTAGCGACGCCTGGGGCCGCCCCCTGCGCTACAACAAAAGCGACGTGCGCCAGCGCTGGGGGCTGGCTGCCAGCAACGGCGCCAGCCATGCTCAGATCGTGGCTGCCGCGGCCACGGCCGCTCAGGCTGCAGGTTACACGGCCGAGCACGGGTTTTGGTAGTTCCACACGCTAAGTTCACAAACCTCGCCGCCCGCGCTATAATGAGGCGCCAGGCACTCAATCCGACCCAGAAGTTCGACTTCTCCGAGAAGTCGAACTTCTTCAAGAACCAGAAAAGGACAAGCGATTCATGGAACCAGTACGCATCGGAGTGATCGGCGGCAGCGGCGTCTACGAGCTGAGCGCCTTGCAGGACGTGGAGGAAATCTGGCTGGACACCCCCTTTGGCCGGCCCTCCGACGCCTACATTGTGGGCACGCTGGAGGGGCAGCGGGTCGCCTTTTTGAGCCGCCACGGCCGCGGCCACCGCATCGGGCCGACGCGCCTCAACAGTCGGGCCAACGTCTGGGGCTTCAAGAAGCTGGGCGTTGAATACCTGATCTCGGTCAGCGCGTGCGGCAGCTTGCAGGAGCATCTGGCCCCCGGCGACATCGTCGTGCCGGACCAACTGTATGATAACACGCGGCTGCGCAGCCTGTCCTTCTTCGACGACGTCAATGCAGGCACCGACGGCATTGTCGTCCACGTGTCGGTGGCCAATCCCTTCTGCGAGTTTCTCTCCGAGGTTTGTTACCGGGCTGTGCAGGCTTCCAGAGCCACTGCGCACCTGGGCGGCGCGTTTGTCACCATCGAAGGACCGCGCTTCAGCACCAAAGCCGAGAGCCGGGCCTTTCGCCAATTGGGCTTCTCGATCATCGGCATGACCGCCTCGCCAGAGGCCTTCCTGGCGCGCGAGGCCGAGATGAGCTACGCCGTCATGGCGCACATCACCGACTATGACGTTTGGCACGAGAGCGAAGAGCCGGTGACGGTGGACGCCGTGATTCGGGTGCTGCTGCACAACGCCGCGGTCGCCAAGCAGTCGGTCGTCAACGCGGTGCGCATGTTAGGCCAGGCCGGCCCAAGCCCCTATCGCAATGCTCTACAGGACGCCATCATTACCCAGCGCGAGCTATGGCCAGAGCAGGCTGTGCAACAGCTTGACCTGCTGATTGGCAAGTACGTCTGATTTCGGCGCCAAAAAGACTTTTCTTCCGAGAAAAGTCTTTTTTTATGGGCAACCCAGGGCAACAAAAAAGACTTTTCTTCCGAAGAAAAGTCTTTTTTCGTTCGCACACAGCGCCGTCAGCCTGGCCAGCGCCCGGTCTACGGCGATACCACTTCCAACTCTTCGTCCTCTACGGGACGAAAGACATCGATGATCGCCAGGACGAACAGCGCCGTCATAACGATAGCCGAGGCCACGCACCAGGGACAGATCGCGTTGATGACGAACAGCTCCAGGTAGGTCAGATAGGCCGAGTACATCACGCCCACCAACGTGGCCAGAAAGGTTAGCTGGCGCGCCAGCTGGCCAAAGCCTCGCCAATTGGAACGTTTCACCAGGTACAGCGCCAGCAGCCCCAGGTAGCTCAGCAAGCCCCAGATGGCCACCGGCACGCCCAGCAGCTCGGCATAGGGGCTGGTCTGGACAGCTTCGCAGTCACCCACGCCGGCGCAGTAGGGCTTGATATCGAACAGTTTGACGTAGGTCAGGTAGCTCGCGATGCCGATGCCGGCAATGATCAAGACCAGTTGGGCGATGCTAAGCCAGTTGCGCTTGGCATTCATAGTTAACCCTGGACCTGCTGCAAGGCCGCGTCGATCGCGCTGCGCAGCTCAGTCAGCGAGGGGTTCGCCACCCGCTGGCCGTTGACATAGATCGTCGGCGTCGAATTGACCCGCAACTGGCGCGACTCGGCAACGTCTTGCTGCACCGTCTGGGCGTGGGTTTGGCGGCTAAGGCACTGATCGAACTCGCTGCTGTTCAGTCCCAGCTCGCTGGCCATCGTCTTCAGCCGGATCTGGGTGAAGGTGTTGGCGCCCTGTTTGCCCTGTTCCTGGAAGAGATAATCATGCATCTCCCAGAATTTGCCCTGGTCGGCGGCGCATTCAGCCGCGTTGGCTGCGTTGCTGGCGCTGGGTTCGTGCTGCGGCAGGGGCAGATGCTTGTACTCGAAGCGCACCAAGCCGGTTTTGATGTACTCCTCCTCGATGATCTTGGCCGTGCCCGTGGCAAAACTTTTGCAGGCCGGGCATTCGAAGTCGGAGAACTCAGTGATCACCACCTTGGCATCAGGCGATCCCTTGATGTTGCGCGCCACCAGCTCAGGGGGCAGTGAGCTGGTCACGGGAGGGGTTGAAACCTGGGCCTGACTGCGGTTGTTGACGATGATCAAAGCGCCGATCGCCACCACCACTACCGCCGCCGCAATCAACAGCCACATCTGGTTTTTCTGCTGCTTGCGCTGCTTGACCGACTTGCGCTGCTTAGCGGTTGACGCAGTGACCTGGCTGGTCTGCGGCTGCGCAGTCGATTGGGGGATATTCGGGGATTTAGCCTTCTTCTTGTTTGCCATATACTCCTCGATTTTTCTGTGCTGACATGGACGCCAAGCGGCGAACAGCGATTATAGCACAATCCTACAACAGGTGAAAATCTCGAAAAGTAAGGCATCTCTCATGTTTTCCTTGCCAACCAGCCTTTGACAAAGCGGTGCTTTGATGTAAGATACCGTTTTGTTGCCGAAGAGGCCAGGTCGCCTCTGTTAAGCATTTATCTCAGTCGATTCGATCCATGAGCCTACTCCGCGCCAAGCCGCTGCCGCCAGTTGCTCCCTTGATTGCCGTGGCGCTGCTCGGCGTTGCCCTGCTGGTCGCACTGGTTCCACCTGCCGCCAGCACGACCCTGCTCGCGGCAGGTGGACTGGCGCTGGCCGTGTTGATCCGGCCCTGGCTAGGCTTGCCGTTGCTGGCCGTGACGGCGCCGTTGGCGGCCCTGCGCCCGCTTCCCCTGGGCGGCCTGCCGCTGGACGGGGCTGACCTGATGCTGGCGCTGATGTTGGCGGCCTGGCTGGCGCAGGGCGTGGCGCAGCGGCGCATCGTCCTGCCGCACCCGCTGTTGCTCTGGCCGATGCTGGCCCTGCTGGCCGCGCTCAGTCTGTCGCTGCTCGGCGCCCAGTCCTACCGCGAGGGCTTGCCAGAGTTGCTCAAGTGGACCCAGGTGCTGGCGCTCTACCTGGCTGTCGCGGCCCTGCTGCCGCGCCGGCGCGCCGGCTGGCTGGTGGCGGCCTTGTTAGTTGCCGGCGCGGCTCAGGCTCTGCTGGGCCTTTACCAATTCCTGACCCAAACGGGACCCGACGCGTTCATCTTGTTGGGCCGTTTCATGCGGGCGTATGGCGCGTTTGGCCAGCCTAATCCCTACGCCGGCTATCTGGGCCTCGTGGCGCCGCTGTCGATCAGTCTGGCGCTGTGGGCTTGGAGCGGCCGCAACCGCGCTGGCGTCAGCCTGCGCCTGGTTCTGCCCGCCTTGGCGCTCTTGATCAGCGCTGGCCTGCTGGTCAGTTGGAGCCGCGGCGGCTGGCTGGCTTTCGTCGCTGCCGTGGCGGTGGTGGTGGTGGCGCACACCCGCCGGGCTGCGCCGCTGGTGCTGGCGCACACCCGCCGGGCTGCGCCGCTTTTGCTGGCGCTGGCCGCGTTGGTTGTGCTGGTTCTGGGCGGCGTCGACCTGCTGCCGCCATCCGTTGCCGGCCGGTTAGCCGATCTGCGCGAGTATGTCGGCCTGGTCGACATCGCCCGCAGCGAGGTCACAGACGCCAACTTCTCGGTGATCGAGCGCATCGCCCACTGGCAGGCGGCTCTGGGCATGTGGCGCGATCACCTGTGGTTGGGCGTGGGAACAGGCAACTACGCGGTTGCGTATGCGGCCTACAACCTGCCCCGCTGGTACGAACCGCTGGGCCACGCGCACAATGTGTATCTGAACTTTGCCGCCGAGGCCGGCCTGCTGGGCCTGCTGGCCTATCTCTGGCTTTGGCTGGCAAGTTTGTGGCAGGCCGTGCGCACGGCGGCGCTGGACGATCGTTTCGCAGCCGCGGTCGGGGCCGGCGTGTTGGGCGCATTGGTGCATGCCAGCGTCCATAACCTGTTCGACAATCTATGGGTGCAGCATATCTACCTGACTCTGGCCCTGCTGCTGGGTCTTCTCTTCGTCCTGACGGCGAATCAAAGAACAGAGGGGACCACACCGTAACGCTGTGGAGAAAAACAAAGGAATGTCGCAACTGATCAACGCGCAGCCAAACGTCTCGTTGTGGGGACGGCTGCTTCACAGATTGTCCGAAATGACGGGCCTCCCCTCGCAGGAGCTGATCCGCTTCTTGAAGTTTGCTACTGTCGGCGCGATCGGCATGATTGTCGATCTGACCGTGCTCAACGTGCTTCACAAAGCCTTTGGTCTACCCTTGTTGGTGGCCAACACCTTTTCCTTTACCATCGCCGTGCTCAGCAACTTCACGTGGAATCGCCTGTGGACGTTTCCCGAAAGCCGCCAGCGCCCTCTTCATACACAACTGGTCAAGTTTGCACTCGTCAACCTCATCGGCCTCGCCATCAACAACCTGGTGCTATGGACAGCCCATCTGGTCACCCAACGCATTGTCCCTGATCCGTTCGACTACAATCTGGCGAAGATCATTGCCATTGGTGTTGTTCTTTTCTGGAACTATGGCGCCAATCGGCTCTGGACGTACAAGGGGATCAGCTAGACGGTCATCCATGCGCCGGGCGCGACCGCCAAGCTGGCGGGCTCGGTCGCAGACCGGCCCGAGCGGCGAGCGATTTTCTAAACATCTATCTCAAACTGGTAGAATCGATACGCGTGCGCATTGTCATCGACTACACACCAGCCGTCCACCAAGGGGCGGGGATCGGCCGGCATACACGTGGCCTGGTCAATGCCCTGGCGCCGCACGCGGCAGGACACGATGTCACCCTGTTGGTTTTCGGACGGCCGCGCGACGCCAGGATGCTCGCCGCGCCGCCGTCCATGAAGCTGCGAGTCATCCCGCTGGCCAATCGCTGGCTGACCGTGGGCTGGCATCGTCTCGGTCTGCCGTTGCCGGTAGAGTGGCTAAGCGGCAGCGCCGACCTATACCACGCGTCGGATTTTGTGCTGCCGCCAGTGCGCAGCGCCTACAGCCTGCTGACTGTGCATGACCTAAGCTTCATGACTGTGCCCTCCTGCGCGGACGCCAGCTTGCAGGCCTTCCTCAGCCGCGTCGTGCCCCGCTCGGTGGCGCGCGCCGGCCACGTGCTGGCCGACAGCGAAAGCACCCGGCGCGACCTGGTGCGGCTGTTGGATGTCAATCCAGGCAAGGTCACAGTCGTCTATCCGGGCGTGGAGGCGCGGTTCCATCCCGATCAGGACGCAGCCAGGCTGGCACAGGTGCGCCAGCGCTACGCCCTCGGCGGCGATCGGTTCGTTCTGGGCGTCGGCACACTGGAGCCGCGTAAGAACTGGCCAGGGCTGATTCGCGCCTGGACCCGCCTGCGCCATACCACTGGTCTGCCTCATCGGCTGGTAATTGCCGGCGGCAAGGGCTGGCTGGCCGATGGCATTTTCGCAGCCGCCCAGGCCAGCCCCTATCGCGCCGACATCGTCTTCACCGGCTTCGTGGACGACGCCGACCTACCCGCGCTCTATGCCGCCGCCGACGTCTTTGCTTTTCCCTCGCGCTATGAGGGCTTCGGCATCCCGGTGGTGGAGGCCCTTGCCTGCGGCGCGCCGGTGGTCTGCGCCGACAACTCGTCGCTGCCTGAGGCGGCCGGCGACGCAGCCTTGTTGGTCGCCTGCGACGACGACGAGGCCCTGGCCGCGGCTTTACAGAGCCTGATCGAAGACCAGCCGCTGCGGGCCAGACTGAGGACGGCCGGCCTGGCGCAGGCTGCGTGCTTTACCTGGCCGTCGGCTGCTGCGACCCTCTGGCAGACCTACCAAGAGACCTACCATGCGTGACGCCTTGCAGCGCTGGCTGCGCAGCCCCTCCTTCGCCACATGCCTCATTCTGCTGGGCTGGCTGCTGATCGTCCTGGGCTACTGGGGCCCCTGGGCGCCGGCCAGCGCTGCGGGGCTGCGCGTGCTTGGCCTGGATCTGGCGGAATATGTCAAGTTCATCGCCGAGGTGCGCAGCGGACAGATGGTGTTGACGCGCGAGGTTTTCTATCTGCCGCTGCTAGGGCTCAGCCTGAGCCTCAGCCTGCTGGCCCACCGGCCGGAGTTGCGCCTGCCTGGCCTGGCGCGCTGGCTGCTCAACCTGCTGGCTGTGCCCGCGGCGTTGGCTATGCTGCCCCCGGCCTGGACGCCTGGCCTGCTCACCACGCCCGAATTCGTCAAGCAAACGGCGGCCATCGCTGCATGCGTGGCCGTGGCCGCCCTCTCCTACCCCTTGCTGCGCCGCATACCGGCCAGGCTTGCTGCCGGCCTCGTTCTGCTGTTGGCGCTGCTGGCCGTGTTTCCACCATTGCTGGCCTTCGCCCGCCTTTCACCAGCGCTAGACGCGATCTACGGCCACGAACTGTCCCCCGGCGGCGGCACGTGGCAGATGCCGCTAGGCTTTATCCTGCTGTCCGTAGGCGCATTCCTCGCAGCTCGGCGGCGCGTCCGCTCGTAGCCCACGCAGCCCCCTCGCCAGCCGAACCCTCCGATTCGCATAGCGTTTTTTCTGTTGTGGTGAGTTGAGGTTTTGCGGATGTAGTAATATTGGCTACGCGAAATATCTGCGATTCACCGCAGAGCGCGCACCCCTCAAGTGCGGATCGGGCGTACCCATGCCGCACCTGGGGGTGCTCACTCCGCGGTGATCTCAAGCTGTGGGGAGTCGAGCACAGCCAAGTGCGGGTTCTGCGCACCCAGGCCGCGCCTGGGGGTGCTCACTCCGCGGTGATCTCAAGCTGTGGGGAGTCGAGCACGCCCACGTGCGGGTTCTGCGCACACAAGCCGCACCTGGGGGTGCTCACTCCGCGGTGAGTTGTATAGCTCGACTGATCCGGGAGTCAGTCGCTGCTCGCGTCTGTCCCTCCCCACCAGGCGCGCCAGCGCCGGGCGCTGTCCTGCCGATAGGACCGATCGCCGGCGAACACCTCCAAGGTCACTGTGCCGTCATAGCCGAAGGACTTGAGGTCGGCCGCAACACGCCGCCAACTGACGCCCTTTTTGGCCGGCGCACCCAGCGGCAGGTGCTGATCAGTCGCGCCGTCGTTGTCCGACAGGTGGACGTGCGCCAAGCGGTCGGCCAACGAGAAGAGGTATTCGCGCGTCTGATTCTTGGGCACGTCGATGTTGGCGTGTCCGACATCCAGCAGCAAGTAGAGGTCAGGGCAGCGGGCGAAGATCTCGCGGAAGTGCTTGAGCTGGTGGGCGTTGCGGTTGCTGTTCTCCATGGCGACCAGCATGCCCCGCTGCGCAGCTTCGCCGCACAGCAGCCGGTAAAGCTGCGTGTATAGGTCGTAGCCGGTCGCTTCCGGCCAGAAGGCGGGAAAGCCCATGTAGTGTGTGGTCAGCAGTCGCGCGCCAAGACTCGCCGCCACATCCAGCGAACGGCGCAGCTCATCCAGCGCGGCCCGACGCACCAGGGCCGAGGGGTTGTGAACCGGCAGGTAAGGCGCCGCGTGGCAAACCACGCCGATGCCTAACCCGTCCAGCAGCCGGCGCACCGCCGGCGCGTCGATCTGGCCCGGCTCAGCCCGCGGCGCCTCCAGGGTGATATCCGCATAGTCGAAGCCCTCGGCGGCGATCTGGCGGATTTCGTCCAGCAGATCGCGCTGGGGATTGGTCATGGCGCCGATCTTCATCGCGCTCACTCCGCCCCGCCGCTGCGCGGGTAGTGGCGTACGGGACGCAAGACAAACTGGCCGCTGGCCGTGTCGTACAGCCCTAAGGTCGGCGCGCCGAAGCGCCCCATCACCTCGCCCGGATTGGCCAACACCGTGGCGCCAACCTGCTCGACCCGCGCCAGGTGGTTGTGGCCGTAGCACACCAGGTCGAATTGGCCCGACTCGGCCAGCCGCTGTGCGATCTCCGGGTAGTGGTTGACTGCCACCCGCCGGCCATCCAGGGTCAACTCGGCATACTGGCCGTGGAGAGTGACATTGCCCGCAGCCAGGGCGTTGCGCAGCAGCAGGCGCGGGTCGCCGTCGTTGTTGCCCAGCACGCAATGAACCGGGCCAGCAAAGCCCTGGCCAATCTGGGTCAGCGTAAAGGGGGCGCAGAAGTCGCCGCAAAAGATCAACATCTCAGCTCCGGCTGCCCGCGCCTGCTCCAGCGCGTCGGCCAGGTTCCAGATGTTGTCGTGAACGTCGGAAAGGACTGCGATCTGCATGGCTGCCTCGCTTTCACCTCTGTGCTGATCGTGCTATAATCACCCCATGAGCATTTATCCACCTTCCACGCCACCCTCGCCCCGGCCGCGCGACCGCACCAGGCTTTGGGCTGCGCTGGCTTTCATGCTGCTGAGCGTAGCCTGCCTGGCCGTCGTAGCGCTGGCTTTCTCCGGCGGTCAACTGCCTGACCTGGGCGGCGCTGAGCTGTCGTGGACCCCGCCGCCCGATCAAGCGCCGGCCGTGGTGGACGCTGCGCCGCCTCCGGCCGCGGGCCAACGCTTCGCGCCGGGGGACACGGTGCTGAACGTCAACCCAGGGCCGGTCAACCTGCGCCAGAGCCCCGGCTTCCAGAACAAGCCAGCCAGCGATGTGATCACGGCGATACCGGCCGGCCAGGCGGGTGTGATAGCCGGCGGACCGGTGGAGGCCGACGGACTGGTCTGGTGGCAGGTGCGTTTCGGCGAGCGCACTGGCTGGATGGCCGAGCGCAGCAGCAGCGGGGTGACGCTGCTGGATCGGACGCCGTAGGGATAGTCCGGATACCACAGCGGATGAAGCAACAGCGGATGGGTGGAGGAATGAGTGTTTCGACCGGCAGATGATATGAAGCTCCCGCCGAACCAGTGATCCGGTGGGAGCCTCTCTTTCTGCGTGTTAACTGCCGGCGCAATTCGTTTGCCACTGGCTGGCCACGGCCACCAGGTCGTCGACCGAGATGGTGTTGTCGAAGTTCAGGTCGCGGCGGGGGTTGTAGCCGCCGTCGCCCAGGCTCAGGTTCCACTGCGACGTAAGCAAGCTGATGTCCACCACATTGATCACGTCATCGTAGTTGATATCGGCCGGGCAGAGGGCCGCTTGCACCGCGGCCAGCGCGTCGATGCGGCCGTAGCCGTAGGTGTTGTCCCACGTGTTCCAGGGGGCGGTGTTAGCGCCGCTGCCGCATGCCGTGCCCACGACGCTCTTGACAGCGGTTTCACGCAGGTACTGCTCGGTCGCTGGCACCTGGCCGATCAGATCCGGCACAGCCGACCAAAGCAACGCTGCTACGCCCACCGCGTGCGGGCCGGCCATGCTGGTGCCCGACATACTGCCATAGGCGGTTGTGCTGCTGCGGACGGCCGAGCGCACGCTAACCCCAGGCGCTGAGATATCAGGGCCCTGGAGGTTGGTGAAGAAACGCGGCCCGCGGCTACTAAATGAGGCGATGACGTTGCTGCTGTTGTAGGCGCCGACGGCGAACGATTCAGGGAAGATGGCCAGCGGCGTGGTGATGCTGCCGCAGCTTGAGCCATCGTTGCCGGCCGAGGCAACCACCAACACGCCGGCCGCGCGCAGGCTCTGTTGCACCGTCTGGATCACGCCCCAGGTTGCCGAGGTACAGCCTTCAGACTCGGGGCAGCCCCACGAGTTGTTGATCACGTGCGGCGCCAGGGCCGGATTGGGGTTCTGGCCTGCCAGGTCGGTGGGCGCCAGGAAGAACTGAAAGCACTCGGCATAGGTAGCGGCCGTGCCGTTGCCGCTGTTCATGTTGCGACAGCCGATGAATTTGGCGCCGGGCGCTACACCGATCTGGTTGGCGCCGCCGTCGTCGCCCACAACGGTGCCGACAGTATGGGTGCCATGCCCGTGGTCATCACAAGGCACGGGCGAGTTGAAACCGCACAGGGGGTTGGCCGCGCCGCCGTGAATGGCGTCCCACCAGTTATAGTTGTGGTCAGCGCTGCTGCCGTTCCAGCCGCGATACTTGCTGCGCAGCGCGTTGTGGTTCCAGAGAATGCCGGTATCCTGGCCGGCAATAACGATGCCCGCGCCCGTGACGCCGGTCGCCCAGACCTGCGGCGCGTTGACGTTGTTGACGCCCCACTCGATCGCGTCGGGGGCTGCGTCCGGACTGGCGGCATCCAGCGCGGGCAGCGGCTGCTGCACCGTGGGGTTGGCCACCAGCCGCGCCACGTCGGATCGTCCGGCCAGCTCAAGCGCCAGGTCCAGATCGCCCTGCTCGACGACCACCGCGTTGACCACATAGAGGGAGCGATGCGGCACGCCGCCATCCTTCAACGCGGCCAACAAGCTGGCCTGACTACGCTCGGCAAGGGCGCGCAGAGTCTCGAAGACGAAACGGCCCTTCTCCTGCTTGCTGCGCAGTTGATAGGCCGGGCTGAGGTCGGCCTGGTCGGCCATCAACACGATGAACGAGGCGCGGCCATCGCTGGCCAAGGCAGCCAACACGGCGTTATCGATCTTGTCGGAAGCGGCAGTCGGGCTGCTCTCTTGGGCCAGGCCAGCGCCAGGCAGCAGGGCCAACGCCAGCAACAGCGCGGCCAGCGTCAGGCACAGACGTTGCCGACGAACGATCATGGAGTGAATAGGAGTCATAGTCAACAGGTCCTCCAGCAAGCAACAGAGTGAATGTGGCGTCAACACAACGGCCCGCATGATACTTCATGCGGGCCGTTGTGGCAAGTAGCCAGCAGCCAGTGACCAGTTGCCAGTAACCAGTAACCAGTGGCCAGAAGATGACTCTCCTGCACACTCCGAGTTACGTATCACGTATCAC
>Ga0209573_1002987_pt1 | contig 19861 bp, 6 predicted proteins | sample TNRBio252014_DNA_FD_185870 | JGI IMG/M metagenome (GOLD analysis project Ga0209573, IMG submission 185870) | Wastewater treatment Type I Accumulibacter community from EBPR Bioreactor in Madison, WI, USA - TNR Reactor_6/25/2014_ DNA (SPAdes)... | ecosystem: Engineered > Bioreactor > EBPR >...
GCGCAATCGGGTACGCTGTCGCGCAGGGCGATGATGTAGGTGGTGGAGGCGGTGGGGCAATCGTTTAATGTAAAAGTATTGCGGATGGTATCTGTTCTGAAACCATCCTGCACGGGGTATTTTTTTAGCCAGAATACTGTGTCGTAAGTGGTGATGTCTGCTGTGGCTTGTAATTGCACACAAGCACCGGGTTGAATAGTGGTGTCTACAATATTTTGAATATGAACTGCATTGCCGTTGTGCGGATAGATGTGAGATATAGCATCTAATGCAAGCCTGTTGTAATAGGAAGATGTATCTGATTCTGCTTTAATTAAAAAATAATCATAGTTTTTGAATTCAGGAGTTATGTAAATTGTTGAATACATCCAGCCGACTGCCAACTCACCACTTTTGTAAAGCAACTCTTCCAAAACACATGATTGTGTTGAGGAATAAATTCCCATAATTCCGGGAGGCCCAGGAAAAGGACTGTTATCAAATGAACTGGCGGCAATTTGAAATTTATAAGTTCTCCCTTTCTGAAGAATACAATTTAATTGCTGTTGACAATAAATAATTTCTCCTAGTATTATGTGGGTAGTATCATCAAAAGAGGTAAAAGGTGCACCTTCACTCGGGTGAGAAGGTGCGGCAACAGCCCAACCTCCGTCTGAGCAATTCTCCCACCCATCAATTTGGCAACCCGGAGGTTCTAAAAAGCAGCCAGGCGAGTTAAACGTTCCATTTTGAATAATAATCTGTGCAGTAGCCTTAGAGGCTACCACACAGATTACAATTATTATTAACAGCCGAAACATTGTTGTTATTTGATAATCAACTTCCCATTATCCGTTTCTCCATTGGACAACTTAATGAAATAAACATAATAGCCCGATGAAAGTACATCCGTCTTTACAATATTCTTTCCTTTATCAAAAGAAAAATGTTGCAATAACTGACCTATGCTGTTTACCAATTTAAATTCTCCGCTTTCAGGACTCTCAATGTTGATTTGGGCACCCTTTTCAAGAAGAGTTGGATATACTTTTATGAGTATCTGCTTTTCATTTTCCTGCTCTTTTTTGAAATTACCGGTTTCAGCCAAACACTTTTCGGCAAAAGAATTATCCGGCTTTCCGGTTACAGTAGCATACATGCTTCTTGCCCGGAAAACTGCAGGACCATCGGTGATGTAGCATTGTTTTGCCATATTAAGCAAAGTTAAGCTATCTACTGACGATAGTTGGTAGTTGCCCTTTACAAAATATTGCAGGTGAAGCCTGTTGAGCAATTGCAGATTCTCTTCGTGCTTGGTTTGCGGCACAAGCGAGTTGTTTTCGGCTGACAGGACTTTGGCAATTATGGTATCGGTGGTGTTTACCACTTTTTCGCTCAACTTAGCAAACTGCGCAAAGGCAGCAGTTTCGTTTGCCTGATAGAAGCTATCCAGCACCGTGCTTTGGGCTAACAGTTCGTTGTGCTTATCTAAAAAATTATAGAGCTGCGCTGCGCTCCAGTTTTTATTGTCCCCTTCGTACTCTGTGTATGTAACACTGTCTTGTGCTACTTTTTCGTACCAGCCGATGTTTTCTGCAAAATCCGGCTCATCACCACTTCTGCGATTGCTCAACTCACCACAATAATTGATAGCCACACTTGATACTAGACATTGAAGAGAGAACGGAGTTCCTATTCCAGTTTGGTCATGATATAAATTGGAATTAATACCAGTGCAGTTACTTACCGGATTATAAATAGATGGTAAGGTGATATTATTGTTACTGCGGAGGTACCAGTTCTGGCTGCTTGCATTTGTGTTATATGCCCCAAAGCGGAAGGTGTTGCCGGTGTACCATTTGTTATCAAAGGTCAATTGACTGCCAAAGAAATTTGGATAGCCCTGATCGCCAATAGTGCCGTTGTTTAATACAGCAACCCCTGTGCGGCAGTTGCTAAAGGAGTTGTTGCGCAGCCATGCCCCGCTGGTGTTGGTGCCATTGGCTGCAAAGCCATAATGCAAGCCAATTACACTATCGCAGACCAGATGAGTGAAGCCCGGTTGTGAGTTGATGAGAATGCCAATAGCTTTGTCTGCAACTGTGCTGCCACCGGGATAGGTGGGCAATGAACTGTATGCTTCTCTGCGAATAAAATTCCTATCAATTTGCGTGTTATTATCGAACTCGGAGTATATGCCACGCCAAGAGGAACCGGATGTGGGAGATGTGTAAAAGGAAGTTCTGACACCAATAGAATTATCCAAAATTTGAGAGCCTGTGGTGCCGGTAGAGTAAATACCAAAATTAGTATGCCTGATGGAGTTGTTTTGAATAAGCGGAAAATTAGATGTTCCAAGATTTGAATATGTAACATTTAAAATTCCATAAATGGGCGTGTTAGGTTGTGTATAGTTCTGATCTGACATAATAAGGTCGTTATCTCTAATGGTCAACACAGAGCCATTACAATTTAAAGTGAGAATTCCATAAGGAATTACACTCGGACCATAAGTTTGTATCCTATTACCGCTTATTTCTACTGTTTTACTAATTGCATTTAATACTGTAAATACACTTCCTGTAGGAGAACCCTGATTGTAGTTTTTGAGAATTTTTACATTACTGATGCCATTATGAACTATAGAGTTTACTCTTGGCGATTCAAAAACATTCACATCGGGACCCGCATTATCGCCCACTATCAATTCAAAATTGGTGAATGGTAAACCACTTAAAGATGCAGGTGCTGTACTTGAAATACTCTTGCCCCAATAATCAAAACTTCCCGTAGGGTCGGCAGATGGATACCTGAAAATATTATTAATAATTTTTACCCTGCTATTTGTAACTCTTATATGGCAATTGAAACGTTTAAAATCATTGGTGTATATACCCTTGTCATTAAAAACGGGAGGTAAATAGCCCAGTGTAACCGGTCCAGAAGTTCCCTGTACATTACTGAAATCTATAGCAATGTTTCCATTAGTAAGACCTGTGTTGTTTATGGCAGATGGTTTAATACCTGTACCATTGGTAATAAAGCGACAAGAATGCACTATAAAGTTAGGGGTAAACTGAGTGAGCCTGATAGCAACAAAATTATCATAGAACCAACTATTGGTACAGTTTACCGAGCCAGCATTTGAGCAAAGTATAGCACATTCTGCATCATAAATATTTGCATTGTTTTGCATAACAATACCGCCTGTACTGTTATTTACCTCAACGCCTTTCCAAAGGAAATTACCGCAAGAGCTGAGTTTGGTATTATTGAGTACAAACTGATATTGGCTGGTAACAATTCCACCGTTTTGACCAAATGTTATGTTAGGGCAATTGATGAAAGTGAGGTTTCTATCTAAGGTTAGAAGCCCGTTAAAAATAAACTGTGTGTTTATGTTTTGTATAGTCCCCGATAGATAGTCTTGAAGAAGAATAACATTATTATCTAAAAGATTAAAGAGCAATCCATCGGCAGTTACAGCATTGTAAGATAACGCTGCGGGTGAGTTACAGCAACCTATTGATGAAATTTGCTTGGATGCAACTCCTGTACAATTGCGCCCATCGGTAACTGTAACATTGTAGGTATAAGATGAAGGGGGGGACGGAAGTGTGATTAAAGGAGTTGCCACAAAAGAAGAATAGCCGTTTGGGCCACTCCAGGCATAACCCACAGGTGTTTGCACAGCATTGTTACTGGTAGATAAAGCAAGCTGACTACCTGCACAGCCTTCGTTTAATGAATTGATAGAAACTGCTATTGGTTGTCTGATAGTGAATGTTTGATTTGCAGTGCGATTGCCGCATCGCCCATTGTTTACTGTGGCAGTAACAGTGTAGGCAGTTCCGTAAGCTCCTGTATAAGTATGTGTTGGGTTTAAGAAGGTTCCGGTGGTGTTTGCAACACCTGTTATTGCTGTATTAAAATTACCTCCGTTGTAAGTGGCAATAACACCATCTCCGAAGTTCCAAGTTACAGAGGGTGTAGTAAGGTTGGTTGTGCATGGCGAGGCAAATTGCGGGAAAGTAAAATTGAAGCTATAAATCTTGTCGCAGTTTGCAGGTGTTGCGGTAAAGGTGGGTGTGGTACTCATTACATTTATATACCACTCGTAAGCTCCTATTGCTTCGGCACATGGTACGCTATTGGGTATTGCTGTAATGTTTCTAACTCTGAAACGCCCTGCCTGATTAAAAGTGTACACGGCAAATTGGGGATTTACCTGACTGCCCAAAGGTACGGTAAGGTTGGTTACCACTTGGTTTGTATTCATATTGAATATTTGAAGTGTATAATTTGAAGCATAGCTATATGTAACAACTACAGGAGGTCCGTTCTGTTGGCATCGTTCAAAAATAGTTAGATTAACCGATTCGCCTTGGCATACATAGTATTCATCATCATTTGCACCCTTGCAACCAACCGGATTTTGAGCATTAGGAAGGTTAATATCATAAAGACATACGCAATTTCCTGTTTGCGCTTTTACAAATGTAGATGCCGATATAAGCGCAAGAAGAAAAAGCGTTTTACCCCCCCCCCATTATTAACAATTTAATAACATTGATATTCATAAAAAATGGTTTTGCAAATCAACCTAAACCAAATGTTGGTTTTTGCAGATTGTTGGTAAAAAAAATTGCGACTGCGTTTCAAATATAGTTACAAACTGCATTAAAACAAGCCCGGCAGAAAAAACAAGGTGTTTTAAGAAAAGAGCGTGTTGCGCAAAACTCAAAACGAAAACTTCACGCCAATCACGCCATTAAACCCGAAGCTGGGATAGCGGTAGAAGCGTTGGGCTGCAAAAAAATGCCATTGAAGTAGTTGCATAAAAATTTACCAATTTGCGGCTTCTTTGCTGTGTGTGAGCAACCTTAGATATTTATGAACTTTCTCCAAAAAACTGCTGCGGAAATATTAGATACACATGGCGATAACCTGAGTGGAGTTACGGTTGTTTTACCTACCCACCGCGCTTGTTATTTTTTTCGCAAGGCAATGGAAGCAACGGGCAAAACCATTTGGCTGCCCGAAATGATAACTTTTACAGATTGGGTGAAGCAACAATCGGCTTTGCAGGCAGTAGAGCCAATTGAGCAGGTGATGATGCTGCACAAAATTTTTTTGGAAAGTGGCGGTGGCGATGACATCAATACTTTTTTGGCACAGGGCAGGGCATTGTGCAGCGATTTTGAAGAAATGGATTTACATCTTGTAAAGCAAGATTGGTTTTTTCGCGAATTGCGCAGCCTTGCATCGCTAAAAGTGTATGAGCCGGCAACAGAGTTAAACGCTTCGCAAATTGATTATCTGAAATTTTGGGAGCGTTTTCAAGTAATGTACACACAGTTGCGCACACAATTGCTGGCACAGCAAAAGGGCAACATCGGCATGATGTTTCGCAAGGTGGCAGATGATATTCAGTTATTAGCCGAACACATTTCTAACTTCTATTTTGTTGGTTTTAATGGATTGACCAACTCGGAGGAGTTTATTATTAAGCATCTTCATCAGCTTGGCAAAGCAAAAGCAATTTGGGATGCCGATGAGTATTACGTAAAAAACAACTATCAGGAAGCGGGCTTGTTTTTCAGAAAGTACTTTAAGGAGTGGAAAGGCGATGCGCCACAATATGTGTTGAATAACATTACAACGCAGGAAAAGCAAATATCGGTAATAAGTGTAGCAAGAAACATGGGGCAGGTAAAGGCTGCCATGGAAATTGTTGCCAACCGATTGGATATTACAGATGAAAATGCTTCGCGCACGGCAATTATTCTGCCCGATGAAAAATTGTTGATGCCGCTGCAAATGTCGCTTCCGGCAAAAATTAAGCACTACAACATCACGATGGGGCTGCCTATTGCACGTTCGCTTGCTGGAGAGTTTTTTCTTTTACTGTTTAGGCTGCATGAGCTTTCCCAAAGGGTATCAAAAAGAAGCAAGCAGCCTAAAATACACTATAAAGAATTGCTTGCACTTTTGCGACATTCTTATGCAAATGTGTTTTTGAGTAAAGCCAAGTGCTACCAATTAGAAGCTGCAGTGCGCTCGCGCAATATTGTTTTTGTTTCAAAAAAGCTGTTGAATGAGTTTACAGAAGGGGAGAGCCATAATCTTTTTCTGGCCATACTTTTTCAACCCGAAAAAAGCAGCGAATATTTAAAGCTGATTGAGGATGCTGCCAATACACTTATTGAAAGCTTCTATCCTAAAAAAGAACGCGCGATTGATGTAGAGTTTTTAAACAGAATTCTATCTGTATGTAAATCGTTGCAAAATCAATTGAAAGAAAATGAAATTGACAGCGCCTCACTACGCAGTTTGTTTATTGACGAGTTGCGCAATGCACGTGTACCGTTCGAGGGTGAACCCGCACTTGGTTTGCAGATAATGGGCTTGATGGAGTCGCGCTGTTTAGATTTTGACAATGTAATTATTCTTTCGACCAACGAGGGAACATTGCCTGCCGGCAAAAGCAGCAAAAGCTACATTCCGCACCCATTGCGCAACGAGGCTTTGTTTTCGTATCGCGAAAAGGATTCCATTACCGCTTACTTGTTTTACAGGCTTTTTCATCAAGCCAAAAGCATATACTTATTATATGATACCGAAGGCGATAGAATGGGCGGTGGAGAGCCGAGTCGCTATATTTTACAATTGCAACACGAGCTTGCAGTAAATAATGAAGCAATAAAATTTAAGGAGGAGGTTTTTTCTATTGCTCCGGCAAAGCAAAAAGCAACGGAGCCAATAGTTGTAGAAAAAAATGAAACCATCAAAGCAAGGCTTGCCAAAAATGCCGAACAAGGCTTTTCGCCATCGGCTTTAAATGTATATGTGAATTGCTCGTTGCAGTACTACTTCCGCTATGTAGCAGGGTTAAAAGAGCCTGACGAGGTGGAAGAAAGTATGGAAACTAACACTTTGGGCACTGCGGTACATCATGTATTTGAAAAATTATATGCCGAGAAAACAGGAGCCAATCTTACCGCAGATTGGTTGCATATAATAAAGAACGATACTTCGCGGATTGAGCAATTGCTGATAGAAGGTTTTGAAGAGCGATTTGATGCTGAAAGTTTGATGCAAGGACGCAATCATTTGCAATACAGACTTGCTTTGAAAATGATAGATATGTTTTTGGAAGCAGAAATTGAGCGCGCAAACACCGGACAAGTAGTGAAAATTCTTGGTTTAGAAGAAAAGTTGGAAGCCACCATTGATGTGTTGGGCAAGCAAGTGAAAGTAAAAGGCACAGCCGATAGAATAGAGTTGCAAAATGGTATTTTATCAATTGCCGATTACAAAACCGGCAAAGTAGGAGCAGTGAGTTTGCGCCAAGAAAATTTGGAAACTATTACCGCCAATCCTGCATTTGCCAAGTCGTTTCAACTACTTACTTATGCCTGGGCATATTTGCAGTCGCACCCAGAAGTTACGTTGCCGATTCACTCGGGTATTTATTGGTTGCAACAACCGCAAAACGGATTCGATTCTTTGTGCATTGAAGGCAATACACAACTCCATCAACAGCATATTGATACCTTTGAAATGCAATTACAATCATTGCTTGCTGAACTATTTGACGAGAAGCAACCATTCATTCAAACACCCGATACAGAACGCTGCGCTTACTGTGCTTACAAAGGTATTTGCAAAAGGTAAGCTGCTGTTTTCTACAGTATCAAATTAGACTGTAACATCATAAACTGGTGAGTTATTTGGTATAAACTTGAGCGTGAAGTCTCGATTTTATTCATGCGTTTTCATACGCTTTCGGGGCATAAAAATTCAATACATTATTGTTGGCTACTTGTAAAAGCATCATCACAAAAAGGAGATTTTCTTACACTTTTTCAAAACACTTTTCCCCTTATTAAACATTTTTATTGTGGTCATGAAAGCCTTTTCACACAATGGTTCTAGCGGTATTGATGTAAGATGTAAGCAATAAAATAACGAGCGTTTTTGTAACAAAACAGGTGCTACCTCGTAAAGTGGGGTAAGCAAAAAAGTGGTTTCACCGATTTGCGATTTGTAAACGTACCGTACCTGTTAAGTATGAAAATTAAAAACCTCTTCCGAACAATGCTGATAGCATTGGTGATGACATTCGCCAATAAAATTAGCGCCACCACCAACGCAGATTTTAAAGCGCTGACCACGCAAGGATGCTCGCCATTCATTGTGTTATTGTTTGACTCGTCCACCAGCAACCACACTATTGTGGCAAGAAAATGGGTGATAACAGATGCCGTTGGCGATACTGTGTTTCAGGACAATACCAACAAAACAACCATAGGTACCAACTTGGTTGATTCTGGCAGTTATACCATTTCGCTTTATGCTTGCAATCGCTTGGGCGAATGCGACTACGTTGAGAAATCGAACTATGTTCGGGTAAAGGCTCGTCCGGTTATTAAATTCAACTTTTCAACCATGGGTGGTTGCCCGCCATTGAATGTGAACTTTGCTTGCAATTCACTTTCGGGCTGCGGCACTATGGACACGGTAACCATTGACTACAAAAACGGTATCGTAGAAACTTTTCCTGCTTGTGGCACTTACTCTACCACATACAACAACCCGGGAAACTACCGCCCAACTATTTACGTTAAAAACTCATGCGGCTGTTTTGCCGATTCAACTTGGACCGCGCCAATAGTTGTGGCACCAAAACCGGTTGCAAGTTTTACTGCATTAAACAATGCACAAAGCTGTTCGGCACCACATGCTGTAAACTTCAATGCACATGCACAAAATTCAAACGTAAAATATAAATGGTACGTAAACAGTATTGAACAACAGTTTACAACCAACCAAAATTACTCGTACACATTTGGAGTAGGTACACACAATGTAATGCTTGTAGTAGTTGATACCGTAACAGGCTGTTCAGATACCTTAAACCGCCAAAATTATGTTTCTGTAGGTCAGCCTTCAGATGCAAAGTTCAGCGCCAACACTAAACAAGGTTGTGCGCCATTGGGAGTTAGGCTTACCAACCAAACCAACGGCACACCTACTAATTTAAAATGGATAGTTACTGATGACCAAAACAATGTGGTAGTAACAAGAAGCGGCTCTCCTTCATTGTTCAACGTGCTTAACCACACGTTCACTGCGCAAGGCGTTTACAATGTATGTTTGATTGCCACTTTTGCAGGTGGTTGTGCAGATACATCTTGCACTACGGCCTACATCACAGTTGGCTCACCACCAAACTCAAACTTTACGGTTGATAAAACTCGCCATTGCATTGTTCCGGCAACTTCGGTTGCAACACCAGATGTAAACTGTCCAACTTGTACTTACGAATGGGCTACTACAGGTTTGCCAGCGCAAACCGGTTCTTCATTAAATGCAACTTACACTACTTACGGCAATAAAAGCGTTTCTGTAACAGTAACCGATGCTATGGGTTGTTCTGCCGTAACAACCAAAAACAATCATGTAAGAATTACAGAACTTGCTGCAAAACTTCATAAAAGCGGAAAAGGAGGATGCCCTCCATATATCGTAACCTTTGCTGATAGCACTGTTTCGCCCGACTCAATTATTAGTGTCAATTGGACTTTTACCGGAGGTTCTATTCCTTCGGCAACAGGCAAAAATCCTCCGGCTGTTACCTATGCTACGCAAGGTGTTTACCCGGTGGTAATGGAAGTTACAACAGCTTCGGGTTGTGCTGCTACAATAAGAGATACTATTCGTGTTTCAAACAAACCAGCTGGAAACTTTATTGTTAATCCAACCACAGTTTGTTACGAAGCGCTTCCAAATTTATTCGATTGGAACGGAAGTGCATTTGATACTTTGATTTGGCACTTTGGCGATGGTACTGTACAAAGCACACTTGTAGATACTGTTAGTTACATCTACAAAGACTTGGGCGATTTTACTCCATGTTTAATTGCTTCAAAAGATGGCTGCCGTTCAGATTCAATTTGCATGAACCCGATAAAAGTAAATGGACCAGCCGCAAACTTTACCGACTCAGCTCACTGTTCAAATAGAAAACAATACTACTACACCAATAAAACTGTTGAAGCTACTTCATACATCTGGACATTCTGCGATGGAAGCACTTCTCCATTCTTAAACACATCAAGGCTTTATACAGGTTGCGACACTTGCGATGTTAAGCTTACTGCATTTAACTCTATAACAGGTTGTGTGCACGAAAAAACACAAAGAACAACAGTTATTTGCCCGAATGTAGATTTCACTGTAAGCGATACGGTTGGTTGCCCTAGGTTCCGCCCAATATTTACTAATACATCAAGCAGCAAAACTGCAACCCGTTGGGATTTTAATATTAACAATGGCTATACATATTCCAATGGCGCACACACCATAACTACACCCAACAACACATACAATGCAGCGGGATACTTTGGTGTATCAATGATAAACACAGATGCCAAAGGTTGCCGCGATACTATTACCAAACCTAATCTTATAAAAATCACTTCGGCAAGAGCAAGATTCACAGCTAGCGATACTGTGTTTTGTATTCCTAATCAAGTGAATTTTACAAATACTTCTACTGGTGGTTTATCAACTATCGTTCAGTCGGTGTGGACCTATGGCGATGGCACACCGGCAGATAGTGTGGTAGATGGAAGCCACAACTACAGCACTGTTGGCCAATACCGTGTTCGCTTAACAGCATATAATGAAAATGGTTGCAGCGATACAATTTCAAAACTTATTACTGCCAACCAAATAGTTGCTGCCTTTGCTTTTGACGATAGCACCTGTACCGGTTCAATAAACAACTTTGTAAACCAGTCTCAAGGCTTGAATCAATTGCAAAACTGGTACTTCCCGGGTGGTACTCCGGCTTCTGCCACTACGCGCAATGCTGCGGTTACTTACAACACCGAGGGTAGTTATCCTGTAATGTTGGTGATTCGTGATGTAACTGGCACTTGCCGCGATACTTTGCGCGATACCATACATGTTTACAACCCTATTGCAAATTATAGTTCAAGTCAAAAATATGCATCATGCCCTAATCCACCATTCTATGTTCAGTTCACCGACTCTTCTTTGAATGATGTGAGTTTTTGGGAGTGGGATTTTGGTGATGGCACACCGGTTTCAAACCAACAAAGCCCTAATCACTACTATAGTCATGCAGGTTTCTTTCCTGTAAAACTTACAGTAAGAACAAATAATGGCTGTACCTCAACAATTATAAAAGATACAATTCATGTAGATGGTCCATTTGCTACTATGACATTTGCTCCGCTACCGGGTATTTGCCCGTGCGATAGCGTTGAATTCAACATAAGCACAGTTGGTGCTGTGCAGGCGGTGTTGTTAGATGGTCAAAATTCACCATTCAACTTCCCTCCAATAAGCCCTATCGGCACTTTTGCAAATCCAACTGTATTGAACAAAAAAGTACAGTTCTGCACTTCCGGTACTGCAAATGCGCAGGTGTTGATTAGCGATGGCGTAGGATGTAATGTGTTGTTGCAACCAGTACCGGTACTTATTGACACGCCTTCTACAAACTTTACTTTCACAAACAATGTGTGCGATTCAGGAAGCGTATGCTTTACCGATAACACTATGTTCTTTACACCAGGAACTTCGGGTGCTTCATGGGCTTGGAACTTTGGCGATGGCTCTACCGATACAACTCAAAATCCTTGCCATGTATTTACTCAGCCAGGCGATTATAATGTTACTTTAACTGTGTTCAACAACTTGGGTTGCAGCATGAGTAAAACACAAGTGGTGCATATTCATGCTTCGCCACGTGTGCAAATTGCTGCAAACGATTCATCGGGTTGTGTGCCTCAAACTATCCAGTTTACTAATGTGAGTGTGATTGATTCAACTACCAGCATTGCTTCATTGGTGTGGGATTTTGGCAACAACGCTTCATCGTCTGTTGCAAGCCCTTCGCAAGCCTTCAATGCTGCGGGCAACTATACTGTTACCTTAACTGTAACTGATAGCTTTGGTTGCTCGGGTATTGGTACATTGCCTATTGCTATCAACGCATTGCCAACAGCCGTTGGAAGTGGCGACACTACAATTTGTGCCGGTTCTTATGCTCAATTAAATGGCACAGGTGGTGTTAGCTGTGTGTGGTCGCCTGCAACAGGCTTGAGCGACCCTAACAGTTGCCAGCCTTTTGCTTCGCCTGCTGCCGACCAACAATATACTTTAACTGCAATGGATGCAAACGGTTGTATTGGACACGACACTGTATTGGTGCGTGTGGCAACTGTAACCGCCAGCTTCAATGCAAATGCAGTTTGTTTTCCTGCTGCAACTCAATTTACTTTCAACGGTGCTAACACTAACGGCAACATTGCTTCATACAACTACGACTTGGGCGATGGAAACAGCGCAACTGTTGCAAGTCATTCTCATGCTTATGCAGCAGCCGGCACATACAGTGTTCGCTTGATTGTTACTGACAATAACGGATGCTCTGACGATACTATTCAAAATGTAGCTGTGCGTGTAAAACCACTTGCAATTGCAAAAGCAGATACAGTTTGTTTTGGCAATGCCACTACTCTTTCTGATGTATCGGATTTGTTTGGAGGAATCACTGCCAGCCGCAATTGGTTGATTGGTTCTGGCGCTGCAACAAGCACCGACTCTGCTACTGCATTCACTTATCCTGCTCCTGGCACTTACTCGGCAAAACTTACTGTAACTAACGATGCAGGATGCTCTGACGATACAACAGTTGCAGTATTTGTGCGCAGCAATCCAAAAGCTAATTTCACTTCAACAGAAGTGTGTGCCGGTGCAGCAACTGATTTTACTGCAGCAGCGGTAAATGGCTCGGGCACTATTGATAAAATGGCTTGGGATTTCGATGCAGCTAATGCAGGTGTTAATACTTCAAACAATGTAGGTGCTGCACAGTTCACCTATGCTGCTGCCGGAACTTACAATGCTAAATTGCATGTAAGCGACAACTTCGGTTGTATGCACGATACTGTAAAACCAGTTGTTGTATTCTCATTGCCTCAAGCACTTTACAGCGATTCAAATGCTTGTGCAGGCGGCACTATCGCTTTCTTTAGCAATGCTATTCAAGGTTCAAATGCTATAACATCGCATGCTTGGACATTCGGCACAGGAACTCCGGCAGTTTCAAATGCAGTAAATCCAACTATCACAGTAGGAAGCGTTGCAGGCAACTACCCTATTCAGTTGATTGTTGCAGATGCTAAAGGATGTGCCGATACATTAACTAGTAACTTCCGTGTAAATGCTAACCCAACAGCGGTATTCAGCATTGATGATTCAACATTGTGCTTGAATGAGTGTGTAACAGTTGCAGATGCATCGGTGGCAGGAGATGGTGCAATTGTTGGCTACGCTTGGGATATGGATAGCAACGGTAGTGTTGAATACAATGTTCAATCGCCTGCTTGCCACAAATACACTTCAGCAAATGCTAAAACAATTACTTTGGTAGTAACAGATGCCAACGGCTGCCGTGCTACAACTTCAAAAGGTTTGATGGTAAACAGTATTCCACAAGCTAACTTTACTGCACAAGCAGTTTGCCAAGGTTCGCCATTGGTTCTTTTAAATCAGTCGGCTCCGGGTACTGGTGCATTAACAACTTGCACTTGGTTATATCACGATGGCAACTTTAGTAACAATTGCAATACAAGCAAAATCTACAACATAGCAGGCAACTATCCGGTGTCGTTGGTTGTAGCTGATAACTTTGGTTGCAAAGATACTTTCTCACAAATAGTTCAAGTAGATGCGCCTACGCAAGTAAGCATCAACGCGGGTGATACCACTATCTGTCAAGGTGAGGTTGTTGTTTACAATGCCACAGGCACTTTCACAGAATTAGAATGGAGTCCTTCTACTTACATCAACAACCCAAGCAGCCCAAGCATTGCCATCCGCCCAAGCCAATCAATACGTTATGTGTTGGAAGCTAAAAACGGAGCTTGCGCACCGGCTCGCGATACTGTTAGAATTGATGTGATTCAACAAATTCCTTTAGAAGTAACAGCTACACCAGATAAACTGTTGCTGGGTGTAAATACCAACATCACAGCACAAGTAGGTGGCGAAATAGATAGCATTATTTGGTCTCCGGCAGCAGGGTTAGATTGCAACAATTGCTTAACCCCAACTGCGGCTCCACAAGCAACCACTACCTACTATGCTACCATCTACTACAGCATGAATGGTGTTACTTGCACACAAACAGATTCTGCTGCCATCACAGTATTTGAAAGCTGTGGCGAAAGCCCAATCTACGTGCCAAACACATTTACGCCTAATGGTGATGGTTTGAATGATGGATTCACTATTCGCGGATCGGGAATTTCTAAAGTGAAAAGCTTCCGCATCTTCGACCGCTGGGGTGCTATGGTATTCTCTACCGAAAATGCTCCGGTAAATTCTGCGGCAGCTACTTGGAGCGGAACAACCATGAACGGAAAAGAGTTGAACCCTGGTGTGTTTGTTTACGTATATGAAATCATTTGCATGAACAATGAATTGTTGACAGGAAAAGGCAACATCACTTTAATTAAATAATAAAACTCTCCACTTATGAATAACCTAAAAAATGCAGTCAAAAATTTAACCTCGAAACATTTTAAAAATCCTAAACTTGTATCAATGAAAAATCTCTCCACAAAAATTAAAACACTTGCCGCGATATTGCTATTGGCGGGCGGGGTAAAAGCACAAGATGTGCACTTCTCGCAATACACCATGGCACCGTTGTTGCTCAATCCGGCTTTGGCAGGTCTTAACCAGTGCGATTATCGTGTTAGCACAAACTTTCGCACACAGTGGACTAACATCAGCGGTTTGAATACTTACTCTACAGTAGCGGGAACAGCCGATATGACGGTAGGTAAAATTACCAAGTACAACAGTTTTGCAGGTGCAGGCATCAGTTTTTTCTACGACCAAGCAGGCGATTTAAAATTCAATACCAGCCGTGTAGATTTGAATGCCGCTTACCACTTTATGCTAAACCGCAAAGGAACCATGAGTATAAGTGCTGGCTTGCAAGGCAGCTTCAACTATCGTGGCATTGATGCTTCAAAAGCTACTTTCGATTCGCAGTGGGATAATAGCACCGGTTCTGTAAACACCAATTTGCCTGGCGAGAATTTCGGCAGAACAAAAATTATGTTTGGCGATGCAGGTTTTGGTTTGTTCTTCAGCGCGCTTACCAAAAAAGATCACAACTTTTATCTTGGTTTCTCTGTAACACATTTGAATCAACCTAAAATTTCATTTTACCCCAACACTACCGATGCATCGAATGTAAACGAGCGCTTGTATATGAAATTCAGCATACATGGCGGTACTCAGTTGTATATTACACGCAAGTTGGCCATCACTCCGCACTTTATGGCATTGGTACAAGGACCATCGCAACAGTATAACATTGGTGCAAACGTAAAGATGAAGCTCAGCAACATTCCAAGCGATCAAACAGCTATCTATTTTGGTGCGCAATACCGTGGCTTGTTTTATACAAAAGGCGGTCCTGTGGATGCAGTAATTGTTTCTACTCGTGCCGACTTCAAAGGCTTCACTTTTGGTTTCAGCTACGACATCAACGTATCGAAACTATTGCCGGCTACAGGCTCGGTTGGCGGCCCGGAAGTAGTGTTGATGTACCAAGGTTGTTTCCGCAAAAAACCACGCCCGGGTCATTGCCCAGCATTGTAAAATTTTTTATCACAAGAAGTTCACTGGCTCTTTTACACTTTGTGTAGAAAGTTGAAAATAGAACTTCAAATGATGATAGTAACGATACTGCTTTTCTCAGATTTATCAGGTACGGTCAATCAGCGAATCGCAATTTTTTAACCACTAAACCAACACCCTATCGAAAATTGAAAAACTAACAGGTACAACGTGCGCCCAAGATTAACAGCTTGGGCGCTTTTTTTATTATAGCTGGTGAATAGATCTTTTCATACGCAGCATTACTACTGCTGCAATAAAAGAGCTCTTAGAAAGTGGTATTAACTGTGCTTTAAAATTTTTAACCGCGCAAACTTTAGCATTATTTTCTTTTGGCCGTAGCCCTCGAAAAATATCGTGGAAATGCGATTTGTGCCAGCGCCCTCCATGGCAATTACCTTGCCTTCGCCAAATTTTTCGTGTATCACTTCCATACCGGTTTGCAAGCCGCTGGCATCATCAGGTATAAACGATTCGTTGCTTACAATAGTTGGTTTGGGTGCGCTGCTGCTTGGTTTTACGCTTAGCGTGCGGCTTACTACTTGCTTTGCTTGTTCGCGTTTTAAATCGCCATGAACCGAAAGTATGTTTTCGGGAATTTCTGTCAAAAACCTGCTTGGCTCGCAGTATTGTAAACTGCCAAATTTATAACGGGTAGAAGCGTAAGTAAGAAACAATTTACGCTCTGCACGTGTGATGGCAACATAGAACAATCTGCGCTCTTCTTCTAAATCTTCGAGGCTAAAAAGTGATTGCCCATTGGGAAAAAGACCTTCTTCCATTCCTGCAACATACACCACCGGAAATTCTAAACCTTTTGCGCTGTGAATCGTCATCAGCTTCACGGTATCAATGTTGTCTTTGTCTTTTTCATCGCCTGTAAGCAATGTGATGTTTTGCATGTAAGTGCCCAAGGATTTATCAATAGGTAGCGCATCCACATCTTCTTCTTGCACCACATCTTCTTCCACAAATTCTTTAATACCATTCAACAATTCCTGAATGTTTTCGTAGCGGCTCACGCCTTCCACAGTTTTATCGTTGTATAGCTCGGTAAGCAAGCCGGTAACTTTTCCGGCATGTTGCGCTACTTCAAACGCATTGCGGTCTTTGCTCATGGCTTCAAAACTTTTTACCATCAACACAAACTCTTCCAGCGCGTTTTTGGTGCGCGAAGGAAAATCGCTAAAAGCGATAGTTTCCAATACATCCCAAATTCGCTTGCCTTCGTTTGCGGCAATAATGGTGAGTTTATCAATAGTAGTTTGCCCAATGCCTCGTGCCGGATAATTGATGATGCGCTTTAATGCTTCTTCGTCATAATGATTGATGGCGAGTTTAAGATATGCCAGTAAGTCTTTTATTTCTCTGCGCTGATAGAAGCTCATACCGCCATACACTTTGTATGGAATATTCATCCTGCGCAAGCTTTCTTCAAACGACCGTGACTGTGCATTGGTGCGGTAAAGAATTGCAAAATGCCTATTGAATAATTGTTCGCGCTCTTTAAGTTCTTTTATTGACTCGGCAACAAATCTGCCTTCTTCGTTATCGCTGGGTGCGCGTACTACCTTTATTTTTTCGCCTTCGTTGTTGCTGGTCCAAATCTCTTTTTTAATCTGATTTTTATTTTTTGCAATCAACTTGTTTGCAGCAGTAACAATGTGTTGTGTGCTGCGGTAGTTTTGCTCTAACTTAAAAACACTAAGGTCGGGAAAGTCTTTTGAGAAGTTCAAAATATTATCAATTGTAGCACCGCGAAAACCATAAATGCTTTGTGCATCATCGCCCACCACAGTAATATTTTGAAACACATCGGCAATGCGCTTTACAATAGCATATTGCAAAGGGTTGGTGTCTTGAAACTCGTCAATTAAAACATACTTAAACTTGTGCTGATACTTGTATAACACATCGGGAAATGTGTTGAGAATTTCGTAGGTCTTCAATAGCAAATCATCAAAATCCATTGCACCACTTTTAAAACATCGCTCGCTATATGTTTTATAAATAGCTGCAGTTTCGGGTCTGCGCATTTCGCGATCTTCTTTTATCAACTCTGCATCTACCAAGTAATCATCGGGCGAAATAAGCGAGTTTTTTGCCGATGAAATTCTGTATTGAACCTGGTTGGGTTTGTAGATTTTATCGTCTAAATTTTTTTCGCGAATAATTGTTTTTATCAAGCTGCGCGAATCTTCGGTGTCGTAGATGGTAAAGTTTGAAGGAAAGCCGATGCGTTGCGCTTCTACGCGCAAAATTTTTGCAAACACCGAATGGAATGTGCCCATAAACAAACTACGTGCATTTGTTCCGGCAATAGTTTCTATTCTTTGGCGCATGGCCTCCGATGCTTTGTTGGTAAAAGTGAGTGCAAGAATGCTGTAAGGGCTAATGCCTTGCTGCAACAAATGCGCAATGCGATAAGTAAGTACACGGGTTTTGCCCGAACCGGGTCCTGCAACAATTAGGGTTGGTCCATCGGAGTTTACAACAGCTTCGCGTTGAACATCATTTAGTTCTTCCAAAAAATTCATGCGCTAAAAATAGTTGTGTTGAACATGTGCAGCCGGAAATGATTTCAACACTAAACAGATGTGTTTAATACTATGGATTAAGAGCGTGATTCTTTAAGGTGAAATATTTTTGCACAATAAATTTTTTGCCATCGCGTTGAATACTCATAAATCAAAAAGAGTTGCGTATGTATTGATTGCTACTTCACCAAAAATGTATAGTTATGGAAACGACAAACAAAAAAACTGTAAGCAGAAGTCTTTTCTTTGGAATGTTTGCTTTACTGACACTTACCTGTGGTATTTTGGTTTACGAATATCAAAGTGTAAAAACCCAAAGCAAACAGTTTTTCGACCAAAACAACACATTTCAAGGTCAGTTGCTTTCGCTCAGCGATTCGTTGGAAAGTAAGAAGAATGAATTGAATTTGTTTAAAGGCAAAAATGCCGACCTCGATAAATTGGTAGCCGATAAACAGACAGAGATTGATATTCAGAAGCAAAAAATAAGATCGTTGATATTATCGGGCAAGGCTACGAACAAAGAATTGAATGAAGCCCGTTTGTTGGTAACACAATACGAAAATGTGCTTGCCGATTTGAATGCGCAGATTACAAAACTTCATGAGCAAAACGACCAGTTGATGGCAGAAAATTCGACCTTATCGAATGAGTTGCTTACAGAAAAAGAATTGACCGCTTCGCTAAACAATACAAACAATACTTTGAGTAAAAAGGTAGAAATTGCTTCGTTGCTTCCTGTTGCAAATATTGAGTTGAATGCTGTAAAAAAACGCAACAACGGCAAAGATATGAAGGTGCGTAAAGCAAAGAATACCGAAGCTCTAAAAATTAGTTTCGATACGGGCGAGAATCAGGTGCTTGATGCCGGCAATGTTAGTGTTTATGTACGCATCATCAACCCCAAAGGCGAAACTATTGCAGTAAACGACATGGGATCTGGTTTGTTGAGCGAGTCGCAATCTGGAACACCTATTTTGTACACTCAGAAAGCAAATATTGATTGGCAGAATACAAACAAAAAAGTAACACTTTACTGGGGTGAAAATGTTAGTAGCCCGGGTGTGTACAAAGTAGAATTGCTGCAAAATGGATACTTGATAGGCAAGAGCGAAATTAAGTTGAGTTAATAGCAATCGGTTTATTCCATAGGCAAGAAAGCCGTTCCAGTTTTTTGGGGCGGCTTTTTTTGTTTTTCATACTGTTGTTGTTGTGGCAAACTGTTTTCATTCATTTATTCTCTTATTTTTCGGCATCAACAATGGAGGAAATTCTACAACAGTTTACACTTGCTTACACCCGCGAACAAAAAATCGAATCGTTTGCATTGTTTGTTCGCGCGCTGCGCCCCGGCACATTCAGCAATTCAAAGTACTCGGCATTGCAATTGCAGGAGGCAATTGATATTTTGAAGCAAGATGATGCATTGCGATTAATTTTTGCAAAGTCGCTTTATGAAATCATAGAGTCGTCAAGACTGGTAGAGTTTTTTACCGAAGGTGGAGTGCCGGTAGGAAATGATTTCTTTACAGAGTTTTTTGCTCGAGTAAGGCACAAAATTTTACCCGAGTTGGTGCCCGATAGTTTTTTGTCGAAAGCGTTGCAAT
>Ga0209573_1002988_pt1 | contig 19858 bp, 7 predicted proteins | sample TNRBio252014_DNA_FD_185870 | JGI IMG/M metagenome (GOLD analysis project Ga0209573, IMG submission 185870) | Wastewater treatment Type I Accumulibacter community from EBPR Bioreactor in Madison, WI, USA - TNR Reactor_6/25/2014_ DNA (SPAdes)... | ecosystem: Engineered > Bioreactor > EBPR >...
TTGGCGGTGCCACCGGACGATCCCACCTATACCCTGCGGCGGGTGTGGCTGAGCCGGGAAGAAGAGCAGGGGTATTACTACGGCTTCGCCAACGAGGGGCTGTGGCCGCTCTGCCACCTGGCCCACGAGCGGCCGATCTTCCGGGCCAGCGACTGGGAACATTACGTCCGCGCCAACCGGCGGTTCGCCGATGCGGCGCTGGAAGAAGCCGGCTCCGACCCGGCCGTGGTGCTGGTCCAAGACTATCAGATGGCGCTGGCGCCGCGCTTTCTCAAGGAGAGCCGCCCCGATCTGGCGGTGGGCATCTTCTGGCACATCCCTTGGCCCAATCCGGAGGCGTTCCGTATTTGCCCCTGGGCGCCGGATTTGCTGCGCGGCCTCTTGGGCGCCGACCTGATCGGCTTCCATCTCCAGCAGCATTGCAACAATTTCCTCGACACGGTGGACCGGATGATCGAGGCGCGGCTGGACTGGGACCATTTCGCGGTGGAACTGCAAGGCCATACTTCGCGGGTGCGGCCGTTTCCGATCAGCGTCGAAAGCTGGGCGGAGCGCCATGTCCTGGCTGGCGCGGAACTGGAACAGCAGATCGCCAGTTTCCGGGAACGGTACGAGCTGGGCGACCTGCGCCTCGCGGTCGGCGTGGATCGTATTGACTACACCAAGGGCCTGACCGAGCGGTTCCGCGCCGTGGCCCGGTTTTTCGAACGCTGCCCGGAATACCGGGAACGATTTACCTTCGTGCAACTGGGCGCGCCCAGCCGCACCCACATCCCCCGCTACCGCAACTACATCAACGAACTGGAGGCGCTGGCCGACGACATCAACTGGCGCTTCCAGACCGAGTCCTGGAAACCGATTCGCTTTCTGGTCGGGCATCACGACGGCGTCACGGTGCACGCCTTCCTGCGCATGGCCGAGATCGGCGTCGTCAGTTCGCTGCACGACGGCATGAACCTGGTGGCCAAGGAATTCGTCGCCGCCAAACCGGACCTGGATGGGGTGCTAATTCTGTCCGAATTCGCCGGCGCGGCCCGCGAACTGAGCGACGCGCTGATCATCAATCCCTACGATACCGAGCAGTTCGCCGAGGCGATTCGCCGGGCGCTGGAAATGCCGCCGGACGAGCGGGAGGCGCGAATGAGGCGGATGCGGCGGCAGGTGGAGGAAAACAACATCTACCGCTGGGCCGCCAATTTCCTGGCCGACCTCACCGCCGTGCCGATCTCGAACCCACCCACCCAGGAGACCGCCTGATGCCGCCAGCCAACGCTACGATTCTCGAACGCCTGCTCACCGCCTACCAGCGCGGCGAGCGGCTGGTGCTGGTGTTCGACTACGACGGCACGCTGACCCCGCTGGTCGCGCATCCCCGCCTGGCGCACCTCGATCCTGGCCTGCGCGACGTACTGGCCCGGCTGGCGGCCACGCCGCGCGTTACGGTGGGCGTGGTCAGCGGCCGGGGACTGGATGATCTCATCGGCATGGTCGGTCTGGAGGGGCTGAGCTATGGCGGCTCCACCGGCCTGGAACTGGAACTGGCCGGGGAGCGCCGCATTCCCATCGAAGTGTTGGCAAGCCGGCCGCTGCTGAATCGGCTGACCGGTGCGACCGAACGCCGATTACCGGCCTATCCCGGCGCCTGGGTGGAAAAAAAGCCGTTCGGCTTTACCGTCCACTACCGGCAACTGGCGCCGGACCGGATCGAACCGCTGCGGGCTGAAATAGCGGCCTTGCTGGAACCGCATGCCGCCGACCTGCACGTGCTGGACGGACCAATGGCCATCGAGGTGGTGCCGGCCATCGAGCGGGACAAGGGCACAGCGTTGCGGGCCATCGTCGCCCACAGCGGCAATGAACCGGCGACCGTGTTGTACGCCGGCGACGCCGCCAATGACGCCCATGCGTTGGCCGCAGCGGCGGAAATGGGCGGCATCGCGCTCGGGGTTGGCCCGGAACCGCCAGCGGTTGCGAACTATCGCCTGCCCGATCCCGCCGCCCTGACCGAACTGCTGGTGGCGCTGGCCGAGGCTCTGGCCACTTCTCCTGACGTAAGGAGACCAGCATGACCATCAAGCAAAAGCACTGGACCGGTGTAGACGATCCGCGCTGGTACCAGGACGCCATCGTCTACCAACTGCACGTCAAGGCGTTCGGCGACAGCAGCCAGGATGGCATCGGCGATTTCCGGGGCCTGATCCAGCGGCTGGACTATCTCCAGGAACTGGGGGTGGATACCCTGTGGCTCATGCCCTTTTATCCTTCGCCGCTGCGGGATGATGGCTACGACATTTCCGACTACCAGAACGTCCATCCCGATTACGGCACGCTGGCCGACTGCCGGGCCTTCATCCGCGAGGCCCACGCCCGGGGGTTGAAGGTGATCACCGAGCTGGTGATCAACCATACCTCCGACCAGCATCCCTGGTTCCAGGCCGCGCGCCGCGCCCTGCCCGGTTCGCCGGAACGGAATTTCTACGTCTGGAACGAAGATGACCGTAAATTTCCGGAGACCCGCATCATTTTCACCGACACCGAGACCTCCAACTGGGCCTGGGACCCGGTAGCGCAGCAGTACTACTGGCACCGGTTCTTCTCCCACCAGCCGGATTTGAACCACAACAATCCGGCGGTGGTGAAAGCGGTGATCAAGGTCATGCGCTTCTGGCTGGATCTGGGCGTGGATGGACTGCGGCTGGACGCGATTCCCTACCTGTGCGTGCGCGAGGGCACCCACAACGAGAATCTGCCCGAAACCCATACCGTGATCCGGCAAATGCGGGCGGTGGTGGACCGCCATTACCACGGTCGCCTGTTTCTGGCCGAGGCCAATCAGTGGCCAGAAGACGTGCGCGACTATTTCGGCGACGGTGATGAATGCCACATGGCTTACCACTTCCCGCTGATGCCGCGCATGTTCATGGCCATCGCCCAGGAAGACCGTCATCCCATCGTTGATATCCTCGAACAGACGCCGGATATTCCCGAAAACTGCCAGTGGGCGATCTTTCTGCGCAACCACGACGAGCTGACGCTGGAAATGGTCACCAACCGGGAGCGGGACTACATGTACCGCACCTACGCCGCCGATCCCCGGATGCGCGTGAACGTCGGCATCCGCCGCCGGCTGGCGCCGCTGCTGGACAACGATTCCAGCAAGATCAAGCTGATGCAGAGCCTGTTGTTCTCGATGCCCGGCACCCCGATCATCTACTACGGCGACGAGATCGGCATGGGGGACAACATCTATCTGGGCGACCGCAACGGCGTGCGCACCCCGATGCAATGGAGTCCCGACCGCAACGCCGGTTTCTCCAAGACCGATCCACAGCGCCTGTACCTGCCGCCGATCATGGACCCGATCTATGGCTATCAGGCGGTCAACGTCGAGGCGCAGCAGCGTGAGCCGGCCTCGCTGTTGAACTGGATGAAGCGAATGATCGCGGTGCGCCGGTCCTGTCAGGCGTTCGGGCGCGGCCGGCTGGAGATGCTGAAACCCGGCAACCGCAAGATTCTGGCCTACGTCCGCACCTATGGCGACGAAATCGTGCTGTGCGTGGCCAACCTGTCGCGCTCCGCCCAGCCGGTGGAACTCGACCTCAAACCGTACAAGGGCCTGGTGCCGGTGGAAATGCTCGGGCAGACGGCGTTCCCGCCGATCAGCGAGTTGCCGTATTTGCTGACGTTATCCCGCCACGGGTTTTACTGGTTCCGGCTGACCCGGACCGCGCCGCCCGCCTGGCACGAGGACACGCTGCCCGGCCTGGAATTGCGGGTGCTGGTCCTGTTCCAGGGCTGGAAAAGCTTTTTTGTTGACCAAGTCGAACCGGGGCGGCGGGCGATGGCGGCGGCCCTGCACGAACGGCTGGTCCGGCAGGTCTTGCCGGAATTTCTGCCGACTCAGCGCTGGTTCGCCGGCAAGGGCGGGCGCATCGAAAAGGTCGAGTTCGAGCAGTACGACCTCTGGCCCGACCGGAGCGAGTGGTTGCTGGCGCGCATCCGGGTCTGGCTGGCCGGGCGATCCGAGCCCCAGGACTACGGGCTGCCGCTGGCGCTGGCGTGGGGGGACGACAGCGACGAAAAATTGCGGCCACTGTGGCCCTACGCCCTGGCCAAGGTGCGGGTCAAGGCCCGGATGGGGCTGCTGTACGGTGCATTCGCGGACGAGCGGTTCTGTCAATACCTGGTTGGCAGGATCGCGCGCAACGCCCGGCTACCGCTGGGCCAGGGTTGGCTGCACTTCTCCGCCACGCGGCTGTTCACCGAACTGGCCGGCGACGCTCCCGAATCGTTGCCGGCCAAGCGGTTGGCGCTGGACAGCAGCAATACCACCATTACCTTCGGCGACCGGCTGCTGATGAAAGCCTATCGCCGCTTGCAGCCGGGCATTAACCCCGAACTGGAAATGGGCCGGTTCCTGACCGAAATCGCTTTCCCCAATATCGCGCCGCTGGCCGGCGCGCTCGAATATGAAAGCGAGGGCGGCGAGCGCACGACGCTGGTCCTGCTGCAAGGCTTTGTCGCCAATCAGGGCGACGCCTGGAGCTACACGCTGGATTATCTTAACCGCTTCCTGGACGATTGCCGGCAAGGGACGGCAACGGTTCGCGCCGGCGGCGACAACGCGCACGCGCCCTATCTGCTGTTCGCTGCTACCCTGGGTCGGCGCACCGGCGAATTGCACCGGGCGCTGGCGCAAACGACCGGTGATCCGGCGTTCGATCCCGAACCGATCACGGCGGACGATGTGGCGCAATGGTTGGACCGCATCCGCACGGAGATGGAAATGACGTTCGCGCGGCTGGAACAGGCCCTCAGCCCGCTTCCGGAACCAACGCGGGCGCTGGCCGAACAGGTGCTGGAACTCCAAGGCGCGGCTTCCGCACAGGTGGCGCAAGTCGAAACGCTGACCCCGCACGCCATGAAGACCCGTTACCACGGCGATTACCACCTTGGTCAGGTGCTGGTGGCCAGGGACGACGTGATCATCATTGATTTCGAGGGTGAGCCGTCGCGGTCGCTGGCCGAGCGACGCGCCAAACATTCGCCGTTGCGGGATGTGGTCGGCATGTTGCGCTCGTTCGACTATGCCGCTCATGCCGCTCTGCGCCAGGCGACCGCCGATGGAACCGGCGACCGGGCGGTGTTTTTGCCGCACATCAATGATTGGCAGCGACAAACCCGGGCGGCATTTCTGGACGGTTACGGCGCGGCGGCCGGCGACAGTGCGGGCTATCCTGCCGATCCCGACCAGGCCGGGGCGCTGCTGGATCTGTTCACTCTGGAAAAGGCCTGCTATGAACTCCGCTACGAACTGGATAACCGCCCCGATTGGGTCGAAATCCCGCTCGGGGGATTGCGCGAGCTGTTATCGCTACCGACGTAAAGGAGGCGTAACCTGAAAACGGACAGCGGGTTCTATCGGCTGTTCCAGCGCCTGCCGGAACTGTATTCGAACTGGCGAGCCGGCCGGCGCCTGACGAGTTGGTGCAAGCGGTTGCCGCTGGCGCAAGCCGAGGCGCTGGCGGAGGCGTTGCTGGATTTCCAAAGTCCAGCCGATTTGACGGCTTGGCTGGCGGAGTACGAAAAAGGTAACGCCTAACCGCCTAGCGATAGCCGGGCAAAGCGATTTTGATCGCCTCGCCGTTGTCGTTCGATCGGACGGACTGGACGCCTTGTCTGGAATCCGCTAGCCACAGCTTGCAAGACGCTATCTCGCAACCGTTTTTCTAGCAACCAAGAGTTGATCAACGTGGGAAAGCCCATCGCCCAGCGATGAAGGACACCCTTCCAGAATTAAACTGAACGCAGGTTTATCGGCGCCCATGCCGTCGTTATAATCCGCATGTGACTCGGACCACCAACCCCTAAGCTCCAACCCAGAATCATGGTTTCCACCCGCCGGCCCAACCCGGCGCCCGCCCTTGGCGGCGCGGATGTTCGAGGTGACGCAACGAATGGTCCCAGCCGGAAACCCATGACGAGAACAACCGGCGTGGCCACGCCCCTTGACGCCACGCCCCAGGAAAAAATCACGCCCATGGCCAGCGCTCATGGGCATCCTCCACCACCGGGGAGTCGTTAATCGTCCAATGAGTACCCTCATCGAGCAATTTCGCCAAAGTTCGCCCCTGTTCGGCGGTAACGCGGCTTTCATCGAGGAACTGTACGAAAGTTTCCTGAACGACCCCGAGTCGGTCAGCGACAACTGGCGACAGTATTTTCGTACCCTTCAGGCCCAAACCCAGGGCGCCCGCGAGGTCGCGCACGGTCCCATCCGCGACTCCTTCGCTCAACTGGCGCTGCGCCCGCAAGCCGCTAGAGGCGTGCAAGTTCTCAGCCCCGAAGCCGCCGAAAAGCAGGCCTCGGTACTACGGATCATCAACGCCTACCGCAATCGGGGCCACAAAGCCGCCGATCTCGATCCGCTGCGCCTGCGTGAGCGGCCGCCGGTACCGGAACTGGACCCCGCCTACCACGGTCTGAGCGAGGCCGACATGAGCGCCTCGTTCAACACCGGTTCGCTGGTGGCGCCCTCGCAATGGACCCTGCGCGACATCATGAGCCTGATCCGCGACGTGTACGTCGGCGCCATCGGCTCCGAGTACATGCACATCAACGAAACGGCCGAGAAGCGCTGGATTCAGCAGCGGCTGGAAGGCCAGCGCGCCCGGCTGGAGCTGAGCGCGGCGCAGCGCAAGGGCTTGTTGCACTGGCTGGTGGCCGCCGAGGGGCTGGAGCGCTATTTGCACACCCGCTATGTCGGGCAAAAGCGGTTCTCGCTGGAGGGCGGCGAGAGCCTGATCCCGATGCTGGACGAGATCATCCAGCAGGCCGGCGCGCAGGGCGTGCAGGAAATCATCATCGGCATGGCCCATCGCGGTCGGCTGAACGTGCTGGTCAACATCATCGGCAAGTCGCCCAGCGAACTGTTCGAGGAATTCGAGGGCAAGCGCCGGATCGGCAGCGCCGGCGACGTGAAATATCACATGGGCTTCTCCTCGGACGTGCAAACCCCGGGTGGATCGATCCATCTGGCGCTGGCCTTTAACCCCTCGCATCTGGAAATCGTCAATCCGGTGGTGGAAGGTTCGGTGCGCGCCCGCATGGAGCGGCGGCGGCAACCCGGCGCGGAAACGCCGCCGTTCAATACGGTGATGCCGTTACTGATCCATGGCGACGCCGCCTTCGCCGGCCAGGGCGTGAACATGGAAACCTTCCAATTCTCGCAGGTGCGCGGCTACCGCACCGGTGGCACCGTGCATATCGTCATCAACAACCAGATCGGCTTCACCACCAGCAACCCGCTGGATACTCGCTCGGCGCTGTACTGCACCGACGTGGCCAAGATGCTGCAAGCGCCGATCTTCCACGTGAACGGCGATGATCCCGAGGCGGTGTTGTTCGTCACCCGGCTGGCGGTCGAGTACCGGATGACCTTCAACAAAGACGTGGTGATCGACATGATCTGCTACCGCCGGCTGGGCCATAACGAGGCCGACGAGCCGGCCGCCACCCAGCCGATGATGTACAAGAAGATCCGGGCGCGGAAGACCACCGCCACCCTGTACGCCGAGAAGCTGGTCGCCGAGGGCGTGATCGCCGAGGGCGATTTCCAGGAGATGCAGGCGAAGTATCGCGCCGACATGGATGCCGGACGACAGGTGTCGCGGCCGACGCTGCCGCACGTCAAGGGACCGCATTCGATTGACTGGACATCGTTCTTCGACGAAGACTGGAGCGCGCCGGTGCATACCGCCGTGCCGCTGGAGACGATCCGCGAGCTGTCCGACCGGCTGCTGAAAATACCGGCGGGCCTGGAGTTGCACTCCCGCGTCGCCAAGATCATGGACGACCGCCGCAAGATGGCCGCCGGCGCGCTGCCGCTGGACTGGGGCTTCGCCGAGAATCTGGCCTATGCCGCCCTGCTGAAGGAAGGCTATCAGGTACGCATCTCCGGCCAAGACTGCGGGCGCGGCACCTTCTTCCATCGTCACTCGGTGCTGCACAACCAGAAGGACGGGACCAGCTACGTCCCGCTGATGAATCTGTTCCCCGGCCAGCCGAGCTTCATCGTCATCGACTCCATCCTGTCCGAGGAAGCGGTGCTGGGCTTCGAATACGGCTACGCCACCGCCGAGCCGAACGGCCTGATCGTCTGGGAAGGCCAGTTCGGCGACTTCGCCAACGGCGCCCAGGTGGTGATCGACCAGTTCATCACCTCCGGCCAGACCAAGTGGGACCGGCTGTGCGGGCTGGTGATGCTGCTGCCGCATGGCTTCGAAGGCCAGGGGCCGGAACACTCCTCGGCCCGGCTGGAGCGCTACCTGCAACTGTGCGCCGAGAACAACATCCAGGTGGTGGTGCCCTCGACTCCAGCCCAGTGCTTCCACATGCTGCGCCGGCAGATGAAGCGCGCTTTCCGCAAGCCGCTGATCGTGATGAGTCCGAAGAGCCTGTTGCGGCACCGGCTGGCGGTGAACAACCTGGAGGATCTGACTGAAGGCCGCTTCCAGGAGATCATCCCGGAGATCGACCTGCACGATCCGGCGCAAATCACCCGGGTGGTGGCGTGCAGCGGCAAGGTGTTCTACGACCTGCTGGAGGCCCGGCGCGAACGCAAGCTGGACCATGTCGCCATCATCCGCGTCGAGCAGCTTTATCCGTTCCCGCAGGCGCTTTACAACCAGACGCTGAATCAGTATCCGAACTTGGCCGACGTCGCTTGGTGCCAGGAAGAACCCATGAACCAGGGCGCTTGGTTCGAGTGCCTGCATCACCTGGATCGGGGTCTGCCGCGAAATCTCAAGATCCGCTACGCCGGCCGCCCGCATTCGGCCTCGCCGGCCGTGGGGTATTACAGCGTCCACATCGAACAACAGCAAAAACTCGTCAACGAGGCCCTGGGCCAGTAACCACCATGGCCCAGGCTGAAATCACCCGGAACCCCAAGGGAAACCGATAAAATGACCGTAGAAGTGAAAGTCCCGTCCCTGCCCGAATCCGTCTCCGACGGCACCCTGGTCAACTGGAAAAAGAAGCCGGGCGATCCGGTAAAGCGGGGCGAAAACCTCGTGGACCTGGAAACCGACAAGGTAGTGCTGGACATTCCCGCCCCCGCCGATGGCGTCCTCGGCCAAATCCTGCGGCAGGAAGGCGACATCGTAACCACGGGTGAGGTGATCGCCACCCTGGAGGAAGGCGCGGTCGCCGGGACAGCGGCTCCGGCTCCCGCCCCAGCCGTCGCCGCACCGGCGCCGGCTCCCGCTGCCCCGACTCCGGTGGGGGCGGTGACCGAGGTTGATTTGGAAGGGTTGAGTCCGGCGGTGCGCCGGCTGGCTGCCGAACACGGTCTGGATGTCAGCAAAATTCCGGGCGGCGGTCGCGGAGGGCGGGTCACCAAGGCCGACGTGCTGGCGTATCTCGATGCGCTCAAGTCGGGCGCTCCGGTCGCGGCTCCGGTTGCCGCCGCCGCGCCCTCTCCGGTCGCGGCTCCGGTTGCCGCCGCCGCGCCCTCTCCGGTCGCAGCTCCGGCTCCCGTCGCCGCACCCGCCGCGCCGCTGGCGCCCGATGCCCGTGGTCGGGTGGAGCAGCGCGTGCCGATGACCCGGCTGCGCGCCCGCATCGCCGAACGGCTGCTGATGGCCAAGAACACCACCGCCATGTTGACCACCTTCAACGAAATCAACATGAAGCCGGTGATGGATCTGCGCGCCCGCTACAAGGATCAGTTCGAGAAAAAGCACGGCGTGCGGCTGGGCTTTATGGGCTTCTTCGTCAAGGCGGTGGTCGAGGCGCTCAAGCAGTTCCCGGCGGTCAACGGTTCGATTGACGGCAACGACATCGTTTACCACGGCTACTACGACATTGGCGTGGCGGTGTCCTCGCCGCGTGGTCTGGTGGTGCCGATCCTGCGCGACGTTGACCAGATGAGCGTGGCCGACATCGAGAAGGCCATCGGCGAGTTCGGCAAGAAGGCGAAGGAGGGGACGCTGACAGTCGAGGAAATGACCGGCGGCACCTTCACCATCACTAACGGCGGCGTGTTTGGCTCGCTGCTGTCCACCCCGATTCTCAACCCGCCGCAGAGCGGCATCCTGGGCATGCACGCCACCAAGGATCGGCCAGTGGCGGAAAACGGTCAGGTGGTGATCCGGCCCATGATGTACGTGGCCCACTCCTACGATCACCGCATCATTGACGGGCGCGAGGCCGTGACCTTCCTGGTCGCCATCAAGGAAGGCATCGAAGACCCGGCCCGGCTGCTTTTGAACGTCTGATAGCGGATTCACCCCTTACCCTGTAATGAAGGTGCAAGCAATGGCTAAAACTTACGATGTGGTCGTCATCGGCGGCGGCCCGGCCGGTTACGTGGCGGCGATCCGGTGCGCGCAACTGGGGTTGGAAACCGCCTGCGTGGAGAAGTGGATCAACTTCAAGGACGAGCCGGCCTTGGGCGGCACCTGCCTGAACGTGGGCTGCATTCCGTCCAAGACCCTGCTCGAATCGTCCGAACACTATCATCAGCTCAAGGAAGGCGTGGACAGCCACGGCATCCATGTCGAAGGCGTCACGCTCAACCTCGACAAGATGATGGCGCGCAAGGAAGACATCGTGATGCAGTTGACCAACGGCATCGGTGCGCTGTTCAAGGCCAACGGCGTCGAGTGGCTCAAGGGCCACGGCAAGCTGCTGGCTAACCGCCAAGTCGAAATCACCGCCCGCGACGGTTCGGTGGACGTGGTCGGCGCCGACCACGTCATCATCGCCACCGGCTCCAAGCCGATCGATATCGGCGCCGCGCCGGCGGACAACGCCGAGGGGCTGATCGTGGATTCGACCGGCGCGCTGGATTTCCGCGTGGTGCCCAAGACCCTGGGCGTGATCGGCGCCGGCGTGATCGGCCTGGAACTGGGCAGCGTGTGGAACCGACTGGGTTCCAAGGTCATCATGCTGGAAGCGGTCGAGGATTTCCTGGCCCTGGCCGACCAGCAGATCGCCCGCGACGCCCTGCGCCAGTTCAAGAAGCAGGGGTTGGACATCCGGCTGGGCACGCGGGTGACCGCGACCGAGAAGACCGCCGATGGCGTCAAGGTCCATTTCAAGGACAAGGACGGCGATCACGAGATCATGGTGGACAAGCTGCTGGTGTCGGTCGGTCGTCGGCCCAACACCGACAACGTCGCCGCACCCGAGGCCGATCTGCTGTTCGACGATCGCGGCTACATCCACGTGGATGACGCCTGCGAGACCAATCTGCCGGGCGTCTACGCCATCGGCGACGTGGTGCGCGGGCCGATGCTGGCGCACAAGGGGTCCGAGGAAGGCATCATGGTGGCCGAGAACATCGCCGGCCAGCATGGGCATCTGAACTACGACGCCATTCCCTGGGTGATCTACACCAATCCGGAGATTGCCTGGGTGGGCAAGACCGAACAGGCGCTCAAGGCCGAGGGTATCCCCTACAAGATCGGCACCTTCCCGTTCGCCGCTAACGGTCGGGCCAAGGCCATGGAGGCTGCGGCCGGCATGGTCAAGATGCTGGCCCACGCCGAGAACGATACGCTGCTGGGCTGCCATATCATCGGCCCGTTCGCGTCGGAACTGGTGCAGGAAGCGGTGCTGGCGATCGAATTCCACGCCAGCAGCGAGGATCTGGCCCGCACCATCCACGCCCATCCGACCCTGTACGAGGCCATGCACGAGGCGGCGTTGTCGGTCCATGGCCGCGCCCTGCACAAGATCAACACCTGATTCCACCAAGCCTTGAACCATGAAAAAAGGGCGCGATGAGCGCCCTTTTTCATGACCGTCGCGTCGAGCCGATCGCCGTTCCTGAAATGGCGGAACGAGAGCCGCGCCGTCGTTGCGCCAGATCAACGTCAAAAAACCAACCCACCCGACCCACTCCCCAACGAGCCTCCATCCCCATGTCGCTGGCCCGCACGCTCACCATCCTGCTCCTCACGGTACTTTCGCTCATGTCATCCCTTCCGACCCTCGCCGCCGCGCCCGAATCCCCCACCGCCACGGTCTCCGCCGTCCGCAAGACCATCCTGCTCGACGATTTCGAGAATCTTGGGGGTTGGAGCGCCGTCGCCTCGCCCACCGCCCGCCTGGAAATCGCCCAGGACGCCGGGCGCTCCGGGCGGGCGATGCGGCTGGATTTCGATTTTCGGGATGGGGCCGGTTGGGTGATCGCCCGTAAGGCGTTTCCCATGCGGCTGCCCGACAACTTCGCCTTTCACTTCCTGATCCGCGGCGATGCGTCGCCCGGCGACGCCGAATTCAAGCTGGCGGATTCGCGCCAAAACGTATGGTGGTTCAAAAAGCGCGACTACGCCGTCCCCAACGACTGGCAACCGATCTCGGTCAAGCGGCGGCAGATCAGCCTGGCCTGGGGACCCGGCGGGCTGCTGGACGAAGTGGCGGTGATCGAGTTCGCCTTCGCGCCGGGCAAGCCAGGCAAGGGCTCGATTTGGCTCGATCAGTTGAGCTTCGAGGAGCGCGAGCCAGCCCACGCTTATACCCTGAACCCGACTGTTCGCGCTTCCACGACCGCCGAGGGTCGCACTCCGGACGCCGTGCTCGACCCCAATCCCACCACCCGCTGGCACAGCGGCGCACTGGCCGAGGAACAATGGCTGCTGCTCGATTTTCTCACCCCGCGCGAATACGGCGGCCTGGTGATCGACTGGGATCCGGAGGATTACGCAGCCGATTACGAGGTCCAACTCTCCGATGACGGCGAAACCTGGCAAACCGCCTACCGGGTGCGCGATGGCGACGGCCGGCGCGATTACCTTTACCTGCCCGACGCCGAATCGCGCTACCTGCGGCTGAACCTGCAACGCAGCAGCCGGAGCCAGGGTTACGGCATTGGCCGTGTTTTGGTCCAGTCCTACGAATTCTCCAGCTCGCCCAACCAGTTTTTCGAGGCCGTCGCCCGCGATGCGCCCCGCGGTTTCTATCCCCATTACTTCCAGGGCGAACAGTGCTACTGGACCGTGGTCGGGGTCGGCGGCGATGGCAAGGAAGCGCTGCTGAACGAGGATGGCGCGCTGGAAGTGGACAAGGGCGGGTTCATCATTGAGCCGTTCCTGTTCGCCGATGGCCATCTGATCACCTGGGCTGACGTGGAGGCCCGTCAGGACTTGGCCCAGGGTTACCTGCCGATTCCGACCGTGCGCTGGGAGCACGAATCCTACTGGCTGTCGATCACGGCGTTCGCCGCCGGTCCGCCGGGCGAGTCGGCGCTGTACGCCCGCTACCAGTTGGAAAACCTGAGTCCCGATCCCCGCCATGTCACCCTGTATCTAGCGCTGCGTCCGTTCCAGGTCAATCCGCCCTGGCAATCGCTGAACATGATCGGCGGCGTTTCCCCGATCCGCGAGCTGGACTACGCTGACCGAACCATCCGGGTGAACCGGGGCGCCAAGACGATCGCGGTGCTGACCGCCCCCGACCGGTTCCGCGCCGCCACGTTCGATCAGGGATCGCTCACCGATTATCTGGCGGCGGGCAGGCTGCCCGAACGCAGTCGGGTTGAAGATGCCTTTGGTTACGCCTCCGGCGCACTGGAATACGGCTGGGATTTGAAGCCGGGCGAAAAGCGCGAGGTGGTGTTGCGCATCCCGTTTCACGCCGCTGGAGTGGATGGGCCAATCCCGGCGACCGCCGCCGAGGCCGCCGCTCAAGTTGATCGCCTGCTGGAACAGACCACCCGCGACTGGGCAGCGCGGCTGGACCGGGTGGGTTTGGAACTGCCGCCCGCCGCGCATCGGCTGGCGTGGAGCATCAAGAGCAATCTGGCTTATATCCTGATCAACCGCGACGGCCCCGCCATTCAGCCCGGTTCGCGCAACTACGCCCGCTCCTGGATTCGCGACGGCGCGCTGACCTCCGCCGCCCTGCTGGGCATGGGCTACACCGAGGAGGTGCGGGAGTTTCTGCAATGGTACGCCGGCTATCAGGCGGCGGACGGCGCGATTCCCTGCTGCGTGGATTCGCGCGGCGCCGATCCGGTGCCCGAGCACGACAGCCACGGCGAATTCATCTACGCGGTGATGGAGTACTACCGCTACACCCGCGATGTGGGCTTCCTGCGGCAGATGTGGCCGGCGGTGGTCCGGGCGGTCGGCTACATGGATTCCCTGCGCCAGCAGCGGCTGACCGAGAAGTACCGCACCGATCCCGATTGCGTGGCCTATTGCGGGCTGGTGCCGGAATCCATCAGCCACGAGGGTTATTCCAGCCACCCGCGCCATTCGTACTGGGACAATTTTTTCATCCTGCGTGGCTTCAAGGACGCGACGCAGATGGCGGTGATTTTGGATGAGGACGCTCAGGCGGAATGGTTCGCGGCGCTGCGCGACGCCTTCGGCAAGGATCTGTACGCCTCAATCCAGGAAACTCTCAAGCTACACAAGATTGATTTCATTCCTGGCGCGGTCGAACTGGGCGATTTCGATCCCACCTCGACCACCATCGCCGTGGACCCGGGCGGCGAACTGGGGCGTCTGCCGCAACCGGCGCTGAATCGCACTTTCGAACGCTACGACGACTTTTTCCGTCAGCGCCGCGCCGAGGCGCAGTGGAAAAACTATACCCCCTACGAATGGCGGGTGGTGGGGACCATGGTCCGGCTGGGCTGGCGCGACCGGGCGCTGGAACAGATGGCGTTTTTCATGGAGGGCCAGCGGCCAGCGGCCTGGAACCACTGGGCGGAGGTGGTCTGGCGCGATCCCAAGACGCCGCGCTTCATCGGCGACATGCCGCATACCTGGGTCGGTTCCGATTTCATCCGCGCCGCGCGCAGCCTGTTCGTGTACGAGCGTGAGGCCGATCAGGCGCTGGTGATCGGCGCCGGTCTGCCCGCCGCCTGGGTGGAAAGCCCGGAAGGCGTCACGGTGCGGCGAATGCCGACTTGGCACGGCACCCTGAATTACCGGATGGTGATGGCCGGCCCGGATACGCTGCGAGCGCGGCTGACCGGCGACGTGACCGTGCCGCCGGGGCGGATCATCCTGCACTCGCCGCTCGACCGGCCGCTGCGGGCGGTGACAGTCAACGGCCGGGCGGCGACCTTCACCGCCAATACCGTCACGGTCGATCAGTTCCCGGCAGTGGTGGAATTGCAATACGCCGCCGTCCCGCCATGAACGACCCATGACCGCGACCCGCGCTACACTGTTTGGGAAGATTCGCCGCCGCCGGGAAAATCCGCCATGTCCACCGATTTCCACAGACTGAGTAACGGCTGTTACGCGGCGTTCCTGAGCACCGCCGGGACGGGCTATTCGACCTGGAATGGACTGGCGCTGACCCGCTGGAACGGCGATCCGGTCGAGGACAGCGACGGATTTTTCCTCTATCTGCGTGATCGGGACAGCGGCGAGTGCTGGTCGCTGGGCCAACAGCCGGTGGCTACGCCAGAGGCGCGGCGGGCCAGCCGATTTAGCGACGGGATCGTTGAACTGCGCTGCGAATACGCCGGCATCGAAGCGGAGATGACGGTTATCGTTCCCGCTGACGCTGATGTGGAATTGCGGCGGGTGACCTTGCGCAATGTCAGCGACCATCCCCGACGGATCGAACTGACCAGCTACGCCGAGGCGGTATTGAACGCGCGGGCCGCCGACGCCGCCCATCCGGCTTTTTCCAAGCTGTTCGTGCAAACCGAGTTTGATCCGGCGTCCGGGGCGCTGTTGGCCCAGCGGCGACCGCGTGCCGTAGGGGAACCAGTCTGCTGGCTGATTCATGCACTGGTTGGCGACGGTGACGAGCCTGAGCGGACGCAGTACGAAACCGACCGGGTCCGGTTCATCGGTCGGGGTTATTCGCTGGCTGCGCCGAAGGCGGTGGTGGAAACCGGGCCACTGTCCGGGACGGTCGGCAACGTGCTGGACCCCATCGTCAGCCTGCGGCGAACGGTACAACTGGCGGCGGGCGGCGTGGCGCGGGTCGTTTTTCTACTGGGCGCCGCCTTGGAGCGGGAAGCAGCGTTGGCGCTGGCGACGCGCTTTGCCACGCCGACGGCGGTTATTCGTGAATTCTCCCCCTCGATTGAGGGGGGGTGGCGCGAAGCGCCGGAGGGGTTTAGCCGCCAGCACCCTCAAACCACCCCGGCGCTTCGCGCCACCCCTCCTTATCCAAGGAGGGGAACACATCGAAGTTTTGAGCGGTTGATTTTCGACGACGAACCGCTGCAATTCTGGAACGGCTACGGCGGGTTCAGCGCCGATGGAACCGAATACGTGATCCGGCTTCAGCCCGATGCCGCTGGACGCCTGGGCCTGCCACCGCTGCCCTGGGTCAACGTCGTCGCCAATCCCCGGTTTGGTTTTCTGGCCAGCGAGACCGGGGCCGGCTACGCCTGGAGCCAGAATAGCCGCGAGAATCGCCTCACCCCTTGGTACAACGATCCGGTGCTCGACCCCCATGGCGAGGCGCTGTACCTGCGCGACGAAGACGATGGCGCGTTCTGGTCGCCGCTGCCGGGTCCGGTTCCGCAACCCGCGCCCTACGAAGCCCGCCACGGTTTCGGCTATAGCCGCTACCACCACGTCAGCCGAGGGCTGGAACAGGAGGCGTGGCTGTTCGTACCGCGCGAAGACCCGGTCAAGATCACCCGAATTCGGTTGCGTAACGCCAGCGGCCAGCCGCGCCGGCTATCGCTGTTCAGTTACGCCCGGCTGGTATTGGGGGTGCTGCCGGAGGATTGCGCGGCGGCTTTGGTCATCGAGCAGGATGCGATGACCGGCGCGTTGCTGGCCGAGAACCGCAATCGAGAATTCGCCGGTCGCATCGCCTTCGCCGCCGTCGCGCCGCTCGACAGCATACCGGTCCATGTCAGCGGTGATCGGGCGAGCTTCATCGGTCGTCACGACAGTCCGGCCCGACCCGTGGCGCTCGAACGTGACGGAGTTCTGGACGGGCGGCTGGGCACGGGCTTCGATCCCTGCTTCGCGTTGCAAATGACCCTGCAACTGGAGCCAGGCGCGACGGTGGAATACGCCTTCCTGCTGGGCGAGGCGGAAAATCGGGACGCGGTTCGCCGACTGATCGGCCGCTACCGCCAGGATGGCGCGGTCGCGGCGGCGCTGGACGAGGTTCGGGAGTTTTGGCGCGACCGGCTGGCTGCCGTAAAAATTCGGACGCCCAGTCCGGCCCTCGATTTAATGGTCAACGGCTGGTTGGCTTATCAAACCCTGAGCTGTCGGCTGTGGGGTCGCTCGGCGTTTTACCAGTCGGGTGGGGCGTTCGGTTTCCGAGACCAGTTGCAGGACGCCGCCGCGCTGATTTATCACGACCCGGAGTTGACCCGCCGGCAATTGCTGCTGCACGCCGCCCATCAATTCCGGCAAGGCGACGTGTTGCACTGGTGGCATCCCCCGACGAGTTGCGGCATCCGCACCCGCTTCAGCGACGATCTGCTGTGGCTGCCGTATTTGGCGGCCTTTTACGCCCGCACGACCGGCGACTGGAGTCTGTTCGCCGAACCGGTGCGCTTCCTCGAGGTGCGGGAATTGGAGCGGGGCGAGGACGAGGCATTTCTGACCCCGGCAAAGTCCGGCGAGGTCGCCAGCCTGTACGAGCATTGCTGTCGGGCGCTGGATCGGTCGCTGACCCAGGGCGCCCACGGTCTGCCGCTGATGGGAACCGGCGACTGGAACGACGGCATGAACCGGGTCGGTCGGGAAGGACGCGGTGAAAGTGTCTGGATGGGCTTTTTCCTGTACGCCATTCTCGGTGACTTCATCCCGGTGTGCGGCCAGCATGGCGATCACGATCGGGCGCGGCGCTACGCCGGGTTCCGCCGCCATCTGGCCGAGGCGCTCAACCAACACGGCTGGGATGGCGAGTGGTACCGCCGGGCCTGGTACGACGATGGCGCGGCGCTGGGCGCCGCCGCCAGCGACGAGTGCCAAATCGACGCGCTGGCGCAGGCTTGGGCGGTGATTTCCAGGGCCGCGCCTTGGGCCAGGGCCGAGGCGGCGCTGGACGCGGTCGAACGGCGGCTGGTTTCGGAATCGGACGGGCTGATCCGGCTGTTGACGCCGCCGTTCGAGAACACCCCCCACGATCCCGGCTATATCAAGGGCTATGTGGCTGGGGTGCGGGAAAACGGTGGGCAATACACCCACGCGGCGCTGTGGGTGGTGCGGGCGCTGGCGGAACTGGGTCGGCGCGACCGGGCGGCGAAGCTGTTGGAAATGCTGACACCCATCCATCACGCGCTCACCCCGGAGGCGGTGGCCACTTATCGACTGGAGCCCTTCGTGGTCGCCGCCGACGTGTACGGCGCGGCCCCGCACATCGGACGCGGCGGCTGGAGCTGGTACACCGGGGCGGCGGGTTGGATGCTGCGGGTGGCGTTGGAATCCATTCTCGGTCTGGAACGGGTCGAGGGGCACACGCTGCGTTTGCGGCCCTGCATCCCGGACGAGTGGTCGGGTTTCCATCTGCATTACCGGTTGCCGGACGGCGATGCTGTATATCGGATTGAAGTCCGCAATCCTGACGGGCATGCGGAACGGGTCGTGGCGGCGGAGATAGATGATCTGGATGGCTTGGTCGAGGATGGCGCGGCTTGTATCCCGCTGTTTCGGGATGGGAAGACGCACCGAGTGATTGTGACGCTGGCGAATCGCTCCCACGAATCGGGATCAAGCATGGGTTCGAGTGCCTGATGAATGAGGCGGTATCTATTTCGAGCTCGAACAACCAAGAAGGCCGACCTGGTGGGCGCGCACGGCCATTTTCTCATCAGCCGCACGACCCAGCCGGTTATATGGCGAATTGAGCCTGTGAGGCGTTGCCCCGTCCCAGCGAGCGATGTGACAACCTATCCGGATTATGAACATCCTGGGCTTGCAAACTACGCGCTTGGGATTATGATAATTACATGTATCTTTTGACTGTCAGTGGCCCATGGAACAGACGATTCTTCCCCAAATAAGGCTACCACTCGTGAACAAGCAATCTTCCGCTTATCGTAGTCCTCCCCCCCCCCGTTTGGCATAAATCATGCTAATATTTTAGGCTGGCTCTGTCTCTGGCTGGCGCTGCTGCTGAGTCCCGGCTGGGCGCTAGGAGCGTGCGGCGATACGTGGACTTGGGCCAACCCCCTGCCGCAGGGTAATCATTTACGAGCTGTGACCTATGGCGACAGCCAGTTCGTGGCGGTGGGCGAAGGTGGCACGATCCTCACCAGCCCCGACGGGGTAACCTGGACCTTCCGAAGCCCGCCGCCGGCTCTTCTTTATGGTGTCACCGGGTCGGGCAGCCAGTTCGTGGCGGTGGGCCTCCGCGGCGCGATCTCCACCAGTCCCGATGGAGTAACCTGGACCTACCAAACCTCCGGAACGACGCGGGTGCTTTACGGTGTCACCTGGTCAGGCAGCCAGTTCGTGGCGGTGGGCGAGTTTGGTACGATCCTCACCAGCCCCGACGGGGTGGTCTGGACCCTCCAAAACTCCGGGACGACGCAGTTACTTCGCGGTGTTACTTGGTCAGGCAGCCAGTTCGTAGCGGTGGGCAACTTTGATACGATCCTGACCAGCCCCGACGGGGTGGCCTGGACCCTCCAAAACTCCGGGACGACGCAGGCGCTTTACGGCGTCACCTGGTCGGGCAGCCAGTTCGTCGCGGTGGGCAGCGCAGCTAGGATCCTCACCAGTCCCGACAGGGTAACCTGGACCCTCCGAAGCTCCGGAACGACACAAGCCCTTAACGACGTCACCTGGTCGGGCAGCCAGTTCGTGGTGGTGGGCGACGCAGGCACGATCCTCACCAGTCCCGACGGGGTGGCCTGGACCCTCCGAAGCTCGGGGACAACGCAGTTACTTCGCGGTGT
>Ga0209573_1002990_pt1 | contig 19831 bp, 14 predicted proteins | sample TNRBio252014_DNA_FD_185870 | JGI IMG/M metagenome (GOLD analysis project Ga0209573, IMG submission 185870) | Wastewater treatment Type I Accumulibacter community from EBPR Bioreactor in Madison, WI, USA - TNR Reactor_6/25/2014_ DNA (SPAdes)... | ecosystem: Engineered > Bioreactor > EBPR >...
CGCGAAGAAGGCAGGGTATGAGGCGCCGGTTCCCTTCACGCCGGGACGTACAGACGCATCGCAAGAGATGACCGATGTGGAGTCTTTTGCCGCGCTCGAACCGACCGCAGACGGGTTCCGCAACTACTTCGGCAACGGTAACCGTAAGTCGCCTGCGGAAATGCTGGTCGATCGGGCCAACCTATTGACCCTCACGGTTCCTGAAATGACGGTTCTGATCGGTGGCATGCGGGCCTTGGATGCGAATGCCGGACAAGCCAAGCACGGTGTATTGACCCACCAACCCGGTACGCTGAGCAACGATTTCTTCGTGAACCTGCTCGATATGTCCACGCAATGGAAGAAGTCCTCCACATCAGAGGGTGTTTACGAGGGCTTCGATCGCGGCACGGACAAGATCAAATGGACCGCTACCCCTGTCGACCTTATTTTCGGGTCTAACTCCGAGCTACGCGCTGTCGCTGAAGCCTATGCAGCGAACGACGCACAAGAGAAGTTTGTGCATGACTTTGTTGCTGCATGGACCAAGGTGATGACCCTGGATCGCTTTGACCGGCTTTGATCCTGACGGAAAAGGCGCTCGGAATGCCTCTGCAACCTGGAGGAATCCGAGCGCCGGAGCCGATCCGAAAAAGACGGTAAATGCTTTTCATCGCTCATGAAAACACGACACGGCGGCGTTTAATACGCCGCCGTTTTGCCCTCGCCGGAGCAGCCGGTGGTGGAATCAGGCGGCGATTTTCTGCTGTTCTTCCTCAGACTCTGGAAATCCCGCGCAAACCGATCAAACGCCTTTTGCGCTTGGGCGCCTCGATGCCGTAAGCCTGTGAGGGTACTCTCCCTTCGCTACCCCCACCGCATGATCGATAACCTCGCCTGCTATCACCCCCCAAACCTGGCCGGTTTGGTAGTAACCCATGCTGAGCCCTCACTGGGTGGGAGGCGTCCGTTCCATTTGCATGGGGCATTGCGTTCCCCCGCTTGACGTTTACAACTTCTTTACGCCGCGCCGCCTGATTTTTACCCCGTTTTTTCAAGCATTGGCTCATGCTCCACGGTATTGGAATCATCGCGTGGAGGTGCGCCATGGACGATTTATTCATGCTGGGCGTCATACTGGGTTTTTACCTGCTGATGACCCTTTTAATCGAACTCTGCAACTGGCTGGTTCGCCAGCGCTGAGTCTGTCCACACTCAAGGGGAAGGTACGAAATGATCTGGCTCCATGCACTCGGCGGCCTTGTCGCGGTCGGGCTGCTGATTTATCTGGTCGCCGCCCTCCTCATGGCGGAGGATTGGTAATGATTCCGCACGCTTGGCTATTACTGGGGTTGTATTTACTCGCCCTGCTGGTTCTCGTCAAACCGCTCGGCGTCTACATCGCTAACGTGATGGAAGGACGCTCCAGTTTGACGCCGCGTCTCGGCAATCCCGTTGAGGCGGTCATCCATCGCCTTTGTGGCGTCCGCGAGGACGAGGAGATGGGCTGGTTGCGCTACGCGCTCGCCATCCTGCTGTTCAACGGGCTGGGCGTACTCGCCGTTTACGCCCTGCAACGGCTGCAATTCTGGCTGCCGCTCAATCCACAACGCATGGCCGGCGTCAGTCCCGATTCGGCGTTCAACACCGCCATCAGCTTCGTCACCAACACCAACTGGCAGGGCTATGGCGGCGAAACCACGATGAGCTATCTGACGCAGATGCTCGCCCTGACAGTGCAAAATTTCCTGTCGGCGGCGACCGGCATCGTCGTCGCCGTCGCCCTGATGCGCGGCTTCGCCCGCCGCTCGGCGCAAACTATCGGCAACGCCTGGGTCGATTTGACGCGCATCACGCTGTATGTGCTGTTGCCGCTGGCGCTTGTATTCGCGGTGATTTTAGCCGGTCAGGGCGTCATTCAAAATTTCGCCGCCTACCAGAACGCGACGACGTTGGAAAACGCCACGCAAACCCTGGCGATGGGGCCGGTCGCCTCGCAGGAGGCGATTAAAATGATCGGCACCAACGGCGGCGGCTTCTTCAACGCCAACTCGGCGCATCCCTACGAAAACCCGACGCCTCTGGTTAATTTCTTGCAAATGCTGGCGATTTTTCTCATTCCGGGCGCGCTGTGCCACACCTTCGGCCGCATCGTCGGCGATGCGCGCCAAGGCTGGGCCATTCTCGCCGCCATGACCGTGCTGTTCGTGGTTGCGGTCGTCGCGGTCATCACCTTCGAGCAGCAGGGCAATCCGCTGTTCGCCGCCGCCGGCGTTGACCAGGCCGCCAGCGCGCTCCAGGCGGGTGGCAACATGGAAGGCAAGGAAACCCGCTTCGGCATCGCCGGGTCGGGACTGTTCGCCGCCATCACCACCGCCGCTTCCTGTGGCGCGGTGAACGCCATGCACGACTCGTTCACGCCGCTGGGCGGGATGACGCCGCTGGTGTTGATGCAACTCGGCGAAGTGGTGTTCGGCGGCGTCGGCTCCGGGCTGTACGGCATGTTGGTGTTCGCCATCATGGCGGTGTTTATCGCCGGCCTGATGATTGGCCGCACGCCCGAATACCTGGGCAAGAAGATTGAACCCTACGAAATGAAGATGACGGCCATTGTGATTCTGACGACGCCGCTGCTGGCGCTCGGTGGAACCGCTATCGCCGTGATGACCGAAAGCGGCCAGGCTGGAATTTTCAACCCCGGCGCGCACGGCTTCTCGGAAGTGCTGTATGCCTTCACCTCGGCCGCCAACAACAACGGCAGCGCCTTCGCCGGGCTGTCGGTCAACACGCCCTTTTACAACGTGCTGCTGGCTATCGCCATGTGGCTTGGCCGCTTCGCGGTCATCGCCCCAGTGCTGGCCATGGCCGGTTCGCTAGCGGCCAAGAAGCGCCTTGGCGAAACTTTGGGCGCCTTGCCGACGCATGGGCCGCTGTTCGTCGCGCTGCTGATGGGCGTGGTGCTGCTGGTAGGTCTGCTCAACTATGTGCCGGCGCTGGCGCTGGGGCCGGTAGTTGAGCATTTGATGCTATGGACGGGTCGCTGACATGTCGCGCAAAACCCTGACTCTATTCGATTTGGCGCTGGTGAAATCCGCCGTCGTCGATTCCTTCAAAAAGCTGGACCCCCGGCTGCAATGGCGCAACCCGGTAATGTTCGTGGTTTACGTCGGCAGCATTCTGACCACGGTGCTGTGGGCGCAGTCCCTTAGCGGCCAGGGCGAGGCGCCCGCCGGTTTCATCCTCGCCATCGCCCTGTGGCTGTGGTTCACGGTGCTGTTCGCCAATTTCGCCGAGGCGCTGGCCGAGGGCCGCAGCAAGGCTCAGGCGGCTTCCCTGCACGGCGCCCGGAAGGCCGTGGTCGCCAAGAAGCTGCGCGAACCGCGTTACGGCGCTCCGGTCGATTTACTGCCCGGCCCCGAATTGCGGCGCGGCGACGTGGTGCTGGTCGAGGCCGGCGACATGATTCCAGCCGACGGCGAGGTCATCGAGGGCGTCGCCTCGGTGAATGAAAGCGCCATCACCGGCGAATCCGCCCCCGTCATCCGCGAATCCGGCGGCGACTTCAGCGCCGTCACCGGCGGCACCACCGTCTTGTCCGACTGGCTGGTGGCGCGGGTCACGGCCAATCCCGGCGAGGCGTTCCTCGACCGCATGATTGCGATGGTGGAAGGGGCCAAGCGCCAGAAGACCCCCAACGAGATTGCGCTGACCATCCTGCTGGTAGCGCTGACCATTATTTTTCTCGGCGTAACGGCCACCCTGCTGCCCTATTCGCTGTTCAGCGTGGCGATAGCGGAGAGCGGTTCGCCGGTGACGATGACCGCGCTGGTCGCCCTGCTGATTTGCCTGATTCCGACCACTATCGCCGGGCTGCTATCGGCGATTGGCGTGGCGGGGATGAGCCGGATGATGCAGGCCAACGTCATCGCCACTTCGGGCCGGGCGGTGGAGGCAGCGGGCGACGTGGACGTGCTGCTGCTCGACAAGACCGGCACCATCACCCTCGGCAACCGGCAAGCGGCAGCCTTCCTGCCCGCTCCCGGCGTCACGGAACACGCCCTGGCCGACGCCGCGCAACTCGCCTCCTTGGCCGACGAAACGCCGGAGGGGCGCAGCGTGGTCGTGCTCGCCAAGCAACGCTTCAAGCTGCGCGAACGCGACATCCACGCGCTCGGCGCTACCTTCATCCACTTTTCGGCGCAAACCCGGATGAGCGGCGTGAATCTGGACAGTCGGCAAATCCGCAAGGGTTCGGCGGACGCTATCCGCCAATATGTCGAAACGCTCGGCGGTGGTTTCCCCAATCCCGTTACCCTGGCCGTGAACGAGGTGGCGAGCCGGGGCGGCACGCCGCTGGTGGTCGCCGACGGGGCCAGGGTGCTGGGCGTCATCGAGCTAAAGGACATTGTAAAGGGCGGCATCAAGGAGCGTTTCGTCCAACTGCGCCGCATGGGCATCAAGACGGTGATGATTACCGGCGACAACCGGTTGACCGCCGCCGCCATCGCCGCCGAGGCCGGGGTGGATGATTTCCTCGCCGAGGCCACGCCGGAAGCGAAGTTGGCCCTGATTCGCCAGCACCAGGCCGAGGGCCGCCTGGTGGCCATGACCGGCGATGGCGTCAACGATGCCCCGGCGCTGGCGCAGGCCGACGTGGCGGTGGCGATGAACAGCGGCGCGCAGGCCGCCAAGGAAGCGGGCAACATGGTGGACCTGGATTCCAATCCGACCAAGCTGATTGAGATTGTCGAGACCGGCAAGCAGATGTTGATGACGCGCGGCTCGCTCACCACCTTCAGCATCGCCAACGACATCGCCAAGTTTTTCGCCATTATCCCGGCGGCCTTCGTCGCGACCTACCCCCAACTGGCGGCGCTCAACGTCATGGGCCTGACCAGCCCGGCCTCGGCGATTTTGTCGGCGGTGATTTTCAACGCCCTGATTATCATCTTCCTCATCCCGCTGGCGCTGAAGGGCGTCCAATACCGGCCGCTCGGCGCGGCGGCGCTGCTGCGGCGCAATCTGCTCATCTACGGTCTAGGCGGCCTGGTGGTCCCGTTCATCGGCATCAAGCTGATTGATATGGCGCTTGCCTTCGCGGGCTAGGCGTAGGAACTGGTGGGAGAAATCGCCATGAAAACCCTGATTCGTCCCGCTGTGACGCTTTTTATCCTGCTGTCCATCATCACCGGCCTGATTTATCCGCTGCTGGTCACGGGAATCGGGCAGGTTTTCTTTCCGCAACAAGCCGCTGGCAGCCTGATTGAGCGCGACGGCAAGCCGGTCGGTTCGCGGCTGATTGGCCAGCATTTCACCAGCCCGAACTACTTCTGGAGCCGGCCGTCGGCCACCGGGCCCACGCCGTACAACGCGGCAGCCTCCGGCGGCTCCAATCTCGGCCCGCGCAACCCGGCCCTGAAGGCGGCGGTGGAAGCCCGCATCAAGGCGTTGCGCGAGGCGGATCCGGGAAATCTCCAGCCCGTGCCGGTGGATTTGGTCACGGCCTCGGCCAGCGGCCTCGACCCCCATATCAGCCCAGCCGGGGCCGAGTATCAGGTAGGGCGCGTCGCCCGGTTGCGGGGATTGACGCCCGAAGCCTTACGTGCGCTCGTGGCCCAACATACTGAAGATCGCCAATGGGGTGTCTTTGGCGAGCCGCGCGTGAACGTGCTGGAACTCAATCTGGCGCTCGACCGTTCACAGGCTGGAAACCGCCCATGAATGAACATGTCCAGAACGCGCAAACCGAGCAGGTTGGCGCTATGGGTGACTCGACGCCCCATGCTTCGCCCCTAGTCCTGGTGCGGCACTTCCGCCAAATCCTGCTGTGGCCGCTGCGAGTGATGCACAGTCCGGCGGAAACCATGCACGTCTCCAGATACTGGGAGCTGCTGGAAGCGATAGGCGAACAGTCTCCCTGGCGGGAAGTGGACGACGAATTTGGCGATCCCGACGATTTCCAGGAACGGCACTACAAGGAATTCATTACCTTTCTGCCCTACGTGCAGCGTTTCCTCTACGGCGAGGGTTCTGGCCGCGAAGGGCAGGCCGGTTACGGCAAATCCCCCATCCGGGTATTCCGCCGCCGCGACATCGCCCGAATGCGGGTGACGTTGGGCGCGCAAACGCCGCCGTTGCTGTTCCAGGTCGCTCATGTAGACCTGCATTTTTTCTACGACCTCGACATCATCATTCTGGCCGTCGAATTTTTCGCCAATGACATTCCGTTGTTACTGGTCGAGGATGTCTTGTTCAAGGTCGGGCGGGCCTACCCGGCATTCTGGGAGGCCAACGGCCAGGGCGGGCAATGCCCGTACCGGGTGGAATGGCTGTCCGCGACGGGCGAAACGCTGGCCGTGTCCGACTACGAAAACCGGCGCAAATATCTTCAGTTCGTTTGCCAGCACCGTTCCCCCAATGTCGCCGCGCATTGGGAATATCTGCTGCGGCCACTGGCCCTGTACCACTCCGACCGCGAAGGCGTGATCCGTTACCGGCAGATCGAATACCATCGTATGCCGTTGCTGGCCTATCTCAGCTTCAGCGACCCGAAAGCCCTTACCCGTGGCGACTTCGCCCGGCTGGCGCTGGTGACTAAGGCAGGGCCATCCGATACCCTGCCTTACTCGGAGGCGGAACTGACCCATTTCGAGTGGCAGTACTGCTACGACAAATTCTGGGATCCCGCCAATCCGGAGCTCAGCAGCCGCTATTTGTGCTGCGGTCATGCCTTCGTGGTGATCGGCAAGGCCAGCGAGCGCTTCTTCGCCAACCCAGAAACCGGGCTATTGGGCCAATTTCGCCACCAGTATTTTCTGGTCAACCTGATCGCTCACTTCCACAAGGCTACTCTGATGTTATTTTCGGAATGGCTGGTGATCGCGATCAGCCAGCTCGACATCCGCGATATGGAGTCAGTAAAAACGTTCAAGCGAGAAATCCGCCGGATCATGGAAACTTTCCTGCGCTTCACCCACCGCTACTGGTTTCACGAAGTGTCTAACCAGGCGCAGGTCCGGGATTTGTTCCGGCTGCTGACCAGCCATCTCAACACCGACCGGATTTATCAGGATGTCAGCGCGTCGGTCAAGGAGATGAATCAATATCTGGACAGCGACAGTTTGCGGCGGCAGGCGAATACCGTGGTGCGGCTGACCGTAGTGACCACGCTCGGCTTGATCGCCACCGTCTCGACCGGTTTTTTGGGAATGAACCTCTTCGACGAGACCAGTGATCCAGCTTGGGCCAAACTGTTGATTTTTTTTGCGGTACTCATTCCCAGCACGCTGCTCGTCAACTATGCGGTCGCCCATTCCAAGATCCTCTCGGATTTCCTGGAAGCCTTGGCGAACCAGCGGCTGACCTGGCGGGACCGGCTTGAGATACTGTTCAGAATTTGGCGGAAACCTCCTCAACAAGCGGTCAAGCCGTGAACGGCAAACCTGACGATAGCCGCCCGGATCCTGATCGGTTGCTGGACCGCCTCAAGCAAGAGGAGGCGCGCGCCCGGCGCGGCAAGCTGAAAATCTTTTTCGGCGCATCGGCGGGCGTCGGCAAAACCTACGCCATGTTGCTGGCCGCCCGCCAGTTGCGCGAGCAGGGGCTGGATGTCGTGGTGGGCCTGGTCGAAACCCACGGACGCCAGGAAACCGCCGCCTTGCTGGAGGGTCTCGAACAACTGCCGCGCAAGGAGATTCCCCATCGAGATCGGGTGTTGCGGGAATTTGACCTCGATGGCGCCCTGACGCGGCGACCCGCGCTGATTCTGGTCGATGAACTGGCGCACAGCAACGCGCCCGGCTGCCGGCATCCGAAACGCTGGCAAGACGTGGAGGAGCTGCTCGACGCCGGCATCGACGTGTTGACCACGGTCAACGTCCAGCATCTGGAGAGCCTCAACGACGTAATAGGCGGCCTGACCGGCATCCGGGTTTGGGAGACGGTCACTGACCGGGTGTTCGACCAGGCCGACGAAGTGGTGCTGGTCGATTTGCCGCCCGACGAACTGCTCCAGCGGCTCAGGGAAGGCAAGGTCTACTTGCCGGATCAGGCCGAGCGTGCGATTCAAAATTTCTTTCGCAAGGGCAACCTGATTGCCCTGCGCGAACTGGCGCTGCGGCGCACCGCCGACCGGGTGGACGGCCAGATGCAGAGCTACCGGCAGGAAGCTGGCGGCTCGGCCCTGTCCACCCGCGAAGCGTTACTGGTGTGCGTCGGCCCTGGCGCCGGGGCGGATGCGCTGGTGCGCGCCGCCAGCCGGCTGGCCAGCAAACTGGATTGCGAATGGCACGCCCTGTATGTGGAAACCCCGGCGCTGCAACGCCTGCCAGAGTCCCGCCGCCAGGCGATTCTGGACACCCTCAGGCTGGCCCAAGACCTCGGCGCGCACGCCGCCACCCGCGCCGCCGCCGATATTGCCCTGACCCTGGTCGAATACGCCCGCCAGCACGGTCTGGGCCGGCTGGTGGTCGGTCGCGGCCCGCCCGGCCACTGGCGCGGGTTCCGGCGCACGCTCGGCGCCCGATTGGGCCGGCTGGCCCCGGACCTTGACCTGCTGGCGCTGACCCAGGAGGACGCGCCCCGCCGCTCCCTGGGCGCGACCGCCAGGGCCGGGGACGAAGAGCGGGCCGTTCTGCCGGACGCGGCCCGGCGTCATGGCGCGGCGTTGCTCATCTGTCTGGGGACCGCGCTGCTGGCGATTCCGCTGCTGCCCTATTTCGACCTGGCTAACATCATCATGCTGTTTTTGCTGGCGGTGGTCGGCGTGGCGGTGCGCTACGGGCGCGGCCCGGCGGTGCTAGCGGCGGTTGTCAACGTGGTAGCGTTCGATATTTTGTTTGTGCCGCCGCGCTTCTCGCTCGCGATTCACGACTGGCAATATCTGCTCACCTTCGCGGTCATGTTGATTGTTGGCTTGGTGGTCGGCCAGCTCACCGCCCGGTTTCGCTATCAGGCTCAGGCAGCCCACGCCCGCGAGGAGCGCGCCCGTTATCTCTACGAAATGTCGCGCGAGCTGTCCGGGGCGCTGCTCGCCGAGCAGGTGATCGAGATTAGCGAACGCTGCGTCCAGGCTAGCTTCCAGGTTAAGGCGCGATTGTTGTTGCCCGACGGGCAGGATCGGCTGCGCCAACCCCCACCGCAGGCCGGCCAGCCGAAAGTGGATTTAGCCATCGCCCAGTGGTGCTTCAACCGCAACCAGCCGGCTGGCCTGGGCACCGATACCCTGCCCGCCGCATCGTCGCTGTACCTGCCGCTCAAGGCGCCGCTGCACACGCGCGGAGTGCTGGCCGCCGCGCCCGAACAGCGACGCTTGCTGCTGATCCCGGAACAGCGGCGCTTGCTGGACACCTTCGCCGCCCTGATCGCCATTGCCCTAGAGCGGGTGCATTTCGCGGCGGTCGCCCGCGACACGCTGGTCAAAATGGAAGCGGAACGGCAGCGTAATTCCCTGCTGGCGGCGCTGTCGCACGATTTGCGCACGCCGTTGACCGCGCTGATTGGGCTGGCGGAAACGCTGGCGCTGGAACTGGCGGCGGAGGAGTCTCCTCATCAGGAATCGCTGACGGCAATCCGCGAACAGGCGGTGCGCATGGCGCTATTGGCCGACAATTTGCTGGACATGGCCAAGTTGCAAACGGGCAGTATCCGCTTGCGCAAGGACTGGCAATCGCTGGAGGAACTGGTCGGCTCGGCCGTGCGGATGCTGGAACAGCCGTTGCGCCCGCATCCACTGCGGTTGACGCTCGACCCGGAATTGCCGCTGGTGAATTGCGACGCGGTGCTGATTGAGCGGGTGCTGGTGAACCTGCTGGAGAACGCCGCCAAGTACACGCCTGCCGATACGGTCATTGGCGTGACTGCCAACGCCGCGTCCGACCGACTGCGGGTCGAGGTCTGGGACGAAGGGCCGGGTTTGCCGGCGGGGCGGGAACAGACCTTGTTTGAAAAATTCACCCGTGGCGAGGCCGAGTCGGCAATACCGGGCGTTGGTCTTGGGCTGGCGATTTGCCAGGCGATTATCGAAGCCCACGATGGACAAATCCGCGCCGCGAACCGGGCCGCAGGCGGGGCCAGCTTCACCTTCACCCTACCGCTGGAAACGCCGCCGCCGATTGAAACCGATGAGGAATCCGAACGGGAGCCGACATGACATGACGACCGCCAGCAGTGAATCCCCCCTGATCGTTTTAATTGTCGAGGACGAGCAGGTCATCCGCCGCTTCGTGCGCGCCGCGCTGGAAGGCGAGGGTTGCCGGGTGCATGAAGCGGATACCCTCCGGCGTGGTTTGCTGGAGGCCGGCGCCCGCAAGCCGGATTTGATCATCCTCGATTTGGGGCTGCCAGATGGCGATGGCGTGGACTTCATCCGCGATCTGCGCGCCTGGAGCAGTCTGCCGGTGCTGGTGTTGTCGGCGCGGGTCGAGGAATACGACAAGGTTGAGGCGCTGGACGCGGGCGCCGACGATTATCTAATCAAACCGTTCGGCGTGGCGGAATTGCTGGCGCGAGTGCGGGCGGTCTGCCGCCGCTATGCGCGCGAGCCGGGCGGCGTCGCCCTCATCACCTTCGGCGAGGTGAGCGTGGACCTGGAAAACCGGCGGGTATCGCGCGAGGGTCAGCCGGTCCATGTCACGCCGATTGAATTCCGGTTGCTGGCCGCACTGACGACCAAGCCCGGCAAGGTGCTGACGCACCGCCAGTTGTTGCGGGACGTTTGGGGCCCGGCCTACGTGGAGCGTGGCCATTATCTGCGCATCTACATGGGCCATTTGCGCCAGAAGCTGGAAGCCGACCCGGCCCGGCCCCGCTACTTGCTGACCGAGACCGGCATCGGTTATCGGTTCTGCCCATCCTGACGGCGGTCCCGGCGACTGCTTTCCTACCCGCGATTTCCTTTCTATCTCTTGGATTTTACGAAATTTTTACGCGGCGCTATGCCATTTTTACAATTTTTTTACGGCGCGTTCGGTAGAAAGCTTGATTGAGAGCCTCTCCGAAAACGCCCCTCGCCCTTTGGGAGAGGGGATGTGGTGAGTTTGAATCACAAAATACGCTGGTTTAAAGGTGAAAGGTGAACGCAGCCAATTTCGACGAGCCAAGGGAGGCCGGTGAATTGCCGCCGGACGACTTGCCCAAGCCGAATAGCATCGCCGTCACCGGGTTTCCCGGTTGGAACGCGGCCAGCGGGAAAAAGCTGCAAGCTGTTTCCTCCCGACGCTCGCCGCTCAAGACGGCGCTGTACATGGTTGGCGTGTTGCTGGTGCTGTTTAGCGTCACCATGCTGCCGCCCATGGGAGTGGCCTGGTGGTACGATGGTTATGAGGTGGTTTTGCCCTTCGCGCAGGCGATGGGCGCCATGCTGGCGCTGGGCCTGCTGTGCTGGCTGCCGGTGTGCCGGTACAAGGTGGATTTGCGCAACCGTGACGGCTTCGTGGTGGTGGTGGCGTTCTGGGTTCTGCTGTCGCTGATTGGCGCGCTGCCCTTCATGTTGTCGAGTAACCCGCACATGCCGCTGGTGGACGCCCTGTTCGAGACGGTCTCCGGGCTGACCACGACCGGCGCTACCGTGCTGTCGGGCCTCGACACTATGCCCAAGGCGATTGTCTATTACCGGGCGCAACTGAATTTCCTGGGCGGCATGGGCATCGTAGTGCTGGCCGTCGCCCTGCTGCCGATGCTGGGCGTTGGCGGAATGCAGTTGTACAAGGCGGAAACGCCGGGGCCGATGAAGGATGAGAAGCTCACGCCGCGCATCACCGAGACCGCCAAGAATCTCTGGTACATCTACGTCGGTTTGAACGTGCTGTGTACGCTGTCGTTCTGGGCGGCGGGGATGAGTTTCTTCGATGCGCTCTGCCACAGCTTCGCTACGGTGGCGCTGGGCGGTTTTTCCACCCATGACGCCAGCGTTGGCTACTTCAACAGCCCGGCTATCGAACTGGTCGCCGGATTTTTCTCGCTGGTGGCGGCGGTCAACTTCGCCCTGTTTTTTCTGGCCTGGCGCTCGCACAGCCTCAAGGCGATTTTCCGGGACGCCGAATTCAGGTTTTGCATGACGGTGTTTGGCGGCATCATCGCCACGACCTGTATTTTTCTTTATTTCAGCGGTAAATTTCCCGGATGGGAATCCTTTTACCACGGCTTTTTCCAGGCCGCCTCGGTGATTACCGATAATGGACTGGGGACGGTTGGCTATCCGGCGGAATGGCCCATCTTCGTACCCTTGCTGCTGTTGTTGGGCAGTTTTTTCGGTGGTTGCGTCGGCTCGACCTGCGGCGGCATCAAGGCCATCCGCTTCCTGCTGCTGTACAAGCAGAGCGTGCGCGAGGCTCGGCTGCTGATTCGTCCATCGGCGCAGATTGCGGTCAAGCTCGGCAATTCCCCCATTCCCGACCGGGTGATGCAGGCGGTCTGGGGATTCTATTATCTGTACATCTTCAGCTACTGCTTTTTCTCGCTGGCGCTGACGGCGACCGGCGTGGATTTGGTGACGGCGTTTGGCACGGTGGCGGGTTGCCTGAATAACATGGGTATTGGCCTGGGTGAAACGGCGGGCGGCTTCGGTTCCCTGAGCGATACCGCCACCTGGCTGATGTCGCTGGCCATGCTGGTTGGACGGCTGGAAGTGTTCCCGCTGCTGGTGCTGTTCCTGCCGGATTTCTGGAAATAAGGGGATTAAAGGCTGGAAGTCGAAGGCCAGAGGTCGGGAGAGAAGGGGCGGTAGACGAAGATGAACAGGGTAAATATTGACTATTTTCATTCACGGCAGCTTTCCATGGGAGAACAACATGCCGCTAATCCTGACCGAAACCAAAGATGCAATTGGAACCATCGTGATGAATCATCTGGAAAAGCGCAATGCCCTCAGCGAGGCGCTAATCGGTGAAATCACGGTCGCGCTGGGATGCTTTCGGGAGAAAAATATCCGCGCTGCTGTCTTGCGCGCGCCGGTCGGTGCGAAAGTCTGGTCCGCCGGCCACGATGTGAGCGAACTTCCCGACCGGGGCCGCGATCCGCTGGGCTGGAGCGATTCGCTGCGCGTCCTGGTTCGCGCCATTCAGGAGTTTCCCGCGCCCATCATCGCCCTGATTGAAGGCGGCGTTTGGGGGGGCGGCTGCGAAGTGGCGATGGCCTGCGATATTCTGGTCGCCACGCCCGACGCCACCTTTGCCATCACGCCGGCCAAGCTTGGCGTTCCCTACAATCTGGGCGGCATTTTGACGTTGATGAACATGATTCCGCTGCCGGTGGCTAAGGAGATGCTGTTCACGGCGCAACCGATTCCCACCTCGCAGGCGTTGAATCTCGGCGTCATCAACTACATCCAGCCCGCCGGGGAAATCGAGGACTTCGTGTACGGCCTCGCCGCGCAAATCGTGGTCAACTCTCCCCTGAGCATCGCGGTGATGAAGGAAGAACTGCGGTTGCTCGCCAGCGCGCGCACCATCACGCCTGAATTGTTTGAGCGAATCCAGGGTCTCCGCCGCGTGGTGTACGACAGCCACGACTATCAGGAAGGGCTGAATGCGTTCCGGGAAAAGCGCAAGCCCCAGTTCAACGGCAAATAGGCCATCGCCTGAGAGCCTATCCGAACCCCCCTCGCCGCTCTCCAGGAGAGCAACTGCGACTGTATTTCCCGCACCGGACGGTGCTCCGTGCCGCAGATTTTCATCGGCGCGGTTCACGTTGGCGGATATGACGACCTGGCGGCGCTGGAACGTACCGGTCAACTGGACGCGCTGTTGCAGGTTACCGGAGATGACGTCGAATGAACTCTCGCAAACTCTTGCTTATAGTCACGGTCGCCGTTCTGGTGAGCGCTTTCTTCCTCTTCGACCTGGGACGCTTTTTCAGCCTGGACTTCGTGAAAAGCCAGCAGGCGGCGATGGACGCCTATCGGGCGGCGCAACCGGCCCTGACCGCCGGAATCTTTTTCGTGATCTATGTGGCGGTCACCGGATTATCGTTGCCCGGTGCGGCGATCATGACCCTGGCCGCCGGGGCGATCTTCGGGTTGCTGTGGGGGACGATCATTGTCTCGTTCGCCTCGACCCTTGGGGCGACCCTGGCTTTTCTGGTCTCGCGCTTCGTGCTGCGCGACGGGGTGCAAAACCGGTTCGGCGACAAACTCAAGGCAATCAACGCCGGGATGCAAGAGGAGGGCGGCTTTTACCTGTTCACCCTGCGGCTGATCCCGATTTTCCCGTTCTTCGTCATCAACCTGGTGATGGGCCTCACCGCGATCCGCATCGGGACCTTTTACTGGGTCAGCCAGATCGGTATGTTGGCCGGCACCCTCGTCTATGTGAACGCCGGTACGCAGTTAGCGCAACTCGACTCGCTCCAGGGGATTCTGTCGCCCGCGCTGCTGGGCTCTTTCGTCCTGCTCGGTATCTTCCCGCTGATCGCCAAGAAAATCGTGTCGGTGGTGAAGGCGCGCCGGGTCTACGCGAAATGGCCTAAACCGCAGCGTTTCGACCGCAATCTGGTGGTGATCGGCGCCGGTTCGGCGGGTCTGGTGACCGCCTACATCGCGGCGGCGGTGAAAGCCAAGGTTACATTGATTGAGAAGCACCGGATGGGCGGCGACTGCCTGAACACCGGCTGTGTGCCGTCCAAGGCGCTGATTCGTTCCGCCAAGCTCCTCTCGCATATCCGCCGCTCTGCGGAATTTGGGATTCGTAAAGCCGAAGCCGACTTCGATTTCGCCGAAGTGATGGAGCGGGCGCAGCGGGTGATTCAGGACATCGCGCCACATGATTCGGTGGAGCGTTATACCCGTCTTGGGGTGGATGTCGTTGAGGGCGCCGCCAAAATCACCTCGCCCTGGTTGGTCGAAGTGACCACCGCCGAAGGGGTGCGGACCCTGACCACGCGCAGCATCGTCATCGCGACGGGCGCCCGACCGTTCGTCCCGCCGATTCCGGGACTGGAAGAGGTGGGCTACCTTACTTCGGATAATGTCTGGAATTTACGCGAGTTGCCAAAACGACTGGTCGTGCTGGGCGGCGGCCCCATCGGTTCGGAGCTGACCCAGACCTTTGCCCGCCTCGGCAGTCAGGTGACGGAGGTCGAAATGGCTCCGCGTATCCTGATCCGTGAAGACCCGGAAGTCTCCATGTTGGTGACCGAGCGGTTCCGTAAAGAGGGCGTCCGCGTTCTCGTCAACCACAAGGCTCAGCAGTTCGTGGTGGAAAATGGCCAGAAGGCGCTGATTGCCGAACATCAAGGGCAAAAGGTGCGGATTCCCTTTGATGCCGTGTTGGTTGCGGTCGGGCGGGTGGCGAACACCCAGGGGTATGGACTGGAAGAACTGGGCATTCCTGCGCCCCGCACCGTGGAAACGAATGAGTATTTGCAAACGCTCTACCCCAACATCTATGCCGCCGGCGACGTAGTCGGGCCATTCCAGTTCACCCACACTGCCGCCCATCAGGCGTGGTATGCGGCGGTTAACGCGCTGTTCGACCCGCTCAAGAAATTCAAGACCGACTACTCGGTCATTCCCTGGTCCACTTTTGTTGATCCCGAAGTCGCACGGGTCGGTCTGAACGAGCAAGAGGCCAAGGAAAAAGGGATTCCCTACGAAGTATCCGTGTACGGCCTGGACGACCTGGATCGGGCCATCGCCGATGGCGAGGCCCATGGGTTCATCAAGGTACTGACCGTCCCCGGCAAGGATCGAATCCTTGGCGTGACCATTGCCGGTGAACATGCCGGCGACCTGCTGGCCGAGTATGTGCTGGCCCTGCGCCATGGCATCGGCCTCAATAAAATCCTCGGCACGATTCACATCTACCCGACCCTGGCGGAAGCCAATAAATACGTCGCCGGCGTCTGGAAGAAGGCCCATGCCCCTGAGAAATTGCTGGCCTGGGTGGAGCGCTTCCATGCCTGGCGGCGCGGCTGAATGCGAGAGAGCCACGATAAATGCCCGTGGCTTCCATGCAAACATGCAGGGCCATCCTATCATGAGCAGCCCCCACAGAAACACAATACAAGATCGGGTTAGCGCAGCGTAACGACGGTTTGCAACAGTTGCGGGATGTCGGGTTACAGTGCGCAGCGCCTCATCCGATTGCTGACCCCGCTGCGGTTTGTCAGGATTTTTACACGGATTCCTGGGTATTTTGGCGGGTTTCGGTCGTGGGAAAGGGGGATATTTGGGGTGGCGCATTGTAAAGTTAATAGCCTTACAGGTTGTTTGTCACCATGATAGCCGTCAGGAAATTTTACACCTCTGGGTTGCGTTGGGCCGATTTTTTTTGGTATCCTATTGACGATCAATACTTATAAATTTATGGCCCGTTTTATGCCTTATTTTTTGATTAATGATCATACACAACGATAGTCGAGGACTCCAATGACTTTTACCCCCCCATTTTAACAAAAATGTAGCTAATTTTGGTCGCTCTTTGGTTTTCGCCGCCGCGTTGGCGGCTTTTTTGTGGGCAGGACCCGCGCCGGTCAGCGCCACCACACTGCAATTTACTTTCGATGCCGGTTCGCTGGCAGGCACAGCGGCGAGTTTGGCTTTCGATTTCATCGACGGCGACGGCATAGCGGGCAACAACACTGTCGTTGTCAGCGATTTTTACACCACCGGAACGCTCGGAAATAGCAGCATCATGGGCGGTGTCGCCGTGACCCATCCTGGCCCATTCCCCGTCACCCTGACCGATAGCGATTTCTTCAACGAATTCCTGCAAGAACTGACCCTGGGCGGCACGATCCGCTTCACCCTGGACCTGACTGAGCAACGCGCATCGGGATCGCCAACTCCAGATTCGTTCTCTTTTTTCCTATTGAATGATTCGCTGTTTCCACTTCCGCTGTTCGCCACCACCGATCCGCTCGGTCTGGATGCGCTGTTTGCGGTGGACATTGACGGCATATCCGGGGGCGACTTGCAAATTTTCGCCCCGATCACGACTGGCCCGACCTGGACAGTAACGTCGGCCACTTCCGTGCCGTTGCCGTCCACGGCGTTGTTGTTGGGCGCGGGGTTGCTAGCCGGAATCGCGGCGAGGCGGCGGGGGGTTCAGGCTCCGTCTTGATCTTCTGTAGGGTACGCGGTGCGTATCTTAAAAAAATAACTGATTGTCAATTAATAAAAAAATTTTTATTGGGAGCGGTCTGTCATGACTTCGATGCATTCTTCGGTGAAGTGGGTCGGATTGTGGATGCTGTTGGCGGTAGTTTTGAGCGGTTGGGTGTTGCGCACCGAATCCGCCAGTTCCGGGGGGACGGTCAGCGCCGACGTGACCGCTCAGGTGAAGGTAGCGTTTTCCGGGTTGCGCCTCAACCGCGCCACCCAGACCTACGATACCGTCGCCACCCTGACCAATACCTCATCCGACCCTGACGCTGGATAAACCCGGCAACTATGTCGCGCACCTGGTGGTCAGCGACGGTCAAGCGGACAGCGCCCCGGATACGGTGACGATCAGCACCAGTAACACCCCGCCAGTGGCCCATGCCGGTATTGATCAGCGTGCGCCGGTCGGCGCGGCCGTGACCCTGGACGGCAGCGCCTCGACCGATGTGGACGGTCATCCGCTGACCTATCGGTGGACCTTGCCCACTCGACCCGACGGCAGCGCGGCGGCGCTGGCGAATCCCGCGACGGTTAAGCCAACCCTGACGCTGGATAAAGCCGAAATCTATACGGCGCAACTGATCGTCAATGACGGGACGGTGGATAGCGCCCCGGCCAGCGTGACGATTTCGACCGAGAACACCAAGCCGGTGGCGAATGCCGGCCCGGATCAGAGCGTGGCGGTCGGCGCGACCGCGCTACTGAGCGGGGCAGACTCCCGCGATGCCGATGGCGATCCGCTGACCTATCAATGGGCGCTGACCACCCAACCGGTTGGCAGCGCCGCTACGCTGGCGAATCCGACGACCGTTCATCCGAGTTTCACGGCGGACAAGGCCGGAGACTATGTGGCGCAGTTGATCGTCAATGATGGGAAGACCGTCAGCGATCCCGATACCGTGCGGATCAGCACCGAGAATTCCAAGCCGGTCGCCGATGCCGGGCCGGATCAGGCGGCGGAAACCGGGCAGACGGTGATCCTGAACGGGGCCGGCTCCCGCGATGCCGACGGCGATCCGTTGACCTATCAGTGGTCATGGACCCACCGACCACAAGGGAGCAACGCGACGCTGAACGTTCCGACCGAGGCCGAGGCGCGCTTTGCGCCCGATCTCGTCGGCCAATACATCGCGCAATTGATCGTCAACGATCGCTTCGTGAGCAGCGATCCCGATACCGCCACGGTGACGGTCACCGATCCCACGCCGACCAACCGCGATCCGCAGATCACCTCCAGCCCCGTCACGACCGCCACGGTCGGTCAGTCTTACAGCTATGACGTGAACGCCACCGATGACGATGGCGATGCGCTGAGTTATGTCCTGAACGTGGCCCCAGCGGGCATGAGCATCAACGCTGACAGCGGGTTGATCGCTTGGTTGCCCACGGCAGCGGGCGATGTCCCGGTCACGATTGAAGTCAGCGATGGCCAAGGGGGACAGGCCACCCAGTCCTTCAGCATTCAGGTACAGCCAGAGAATTTACCGCCGTTGCCGCCTGCGCCCGAAACCGTTGCGCCGCCAGTCGATCCGACGGTGGCGACGACGACTTACGCCGCGACGGAATTCCTCTACAGCGGCAGCAACCCGATTCAAACCGGCGTCGCGCCGGGGACGATTGAAGCGCGACGGGCAGCGGTTCTTCGCGGTCAGGTGCTGGATAAGAACAATGCGCCGTTGCCGGCGGTGGTGATTACCGTTTTGAATCATCCTGAATTCGGCCAGACCCTGAGCCGGGCGGATGGGAGGTTCGATCTGGCGGTCAACGGCAGCGGGTATCTGACCCTGAATTATCAGCGCAGCGGCTATCTGCCGGCGCAACGGCAGGTCAACGTGCCGTGGCAGGACTTCGTGGTGCTGGACGACGCCATCCTGATTCCCAGGGATGCGAAAGTCACCACCATCGACCTCAGCAACACGACGACCATGCAGACCGCCCAGGGTAGTGTCGTCACCGATCAGGATGGGACCCGGCAACCGGCGTTGTTGATTCCGCCCGGCACCACGGCGTCCAAGATGATGCCGGATGGCAGTACGCAACCGCTGTCCACCTTGAGTCTGCGCTTTACCGAATACACGGTTGGCCCCAACGGTCCTGAGACCATGCCCGCGCCGTTGCCGCCGAACGTGGCGTATACCTACGCCCTCGAACTGAGCGCCGATGAAGCGACAGTCAAGAAGGACGGCAAGGATGTGATGTTTAACCAGTCGGTGCCGTTTTATGTGGATAACTTCCTGAACTTCCCAGTCGGCGGTGATGTACCCGTTGGCTATTACGACAGCACCAAAGGGGCATGGATACCCTCGGATAACGGGCGGATTGTTAAGATTCTCAGCATCAGTGGCGGCTTGGTCCAACTCGATGTATCCGGTAATGGAACACCGGCCGATGCAGCGGCGCTGGCCGCTTTAGGGATTACCGATGCCGAGCGCGAGCGACTGGCGGGTCTTTATTCTACGGGCAAGAGCCTGTGGCGGGTGCAATTGACGCATCTTTCGACCTGGGATTGCAATTGGTCCTTTGGTCCACCGCCGGATGCGGAACCGCCGAAGGAAAAACCGAAGAATGACGACGAGAAAAACCTTCCAGGTTGCAACTCGTGTCCTTGCCCAGATGGAGAAAATACGGCCACGGGGTCCAATATTGGGTGTGAAAGTCAAACTCTTGGCGAAAACATTCCACTAGTGGGCTGCCGCAAAAGTTTTGATAGGTTAAGCCTCGGCTGACGTAGCCAAGTTTTGGGTAGACTCCACG
>Ga0209573_1002991_pt1 | contig 19828 bp, 22 predicted proteins | sample TNRBio252014_DNA_FD_185870 | JGI IMG/M metagenome (GOLD analysis project Ga0209573, IMG submission 185870) | Wastewater treatment Type I Accumulibacter community from EBPR Bioreactor in Madison, WI, USA - TNR Reactor_6/25/2014_ DNA (SPAdes)... | ecosystem: Engineered > Bioreactor > EBPR >...
CCCGGTGAACCCGGAAGAGATCGCCCAGGCGGTGCTGTACCTCGTGGGCGCACCGTCGGTGACGGGCCAGATGATCGCCGTCGATGCCGGCCAGCATCTGGGCTGGCGGACACCCGATGTGCTGGAGACCTGAGCCTTGAGTTCCGAGCCTATCCTCGACCACCTGACCGTCTTTGTGCGTGGCCTGACCGTCCAGGCCGCCATCGGCATCCACGATCATGAGCACGGTCGGACCCAACCTCTGATCCTTGATGTCGAGCTGGACCTGACCCCGCATCATGTCGATCGCCTGGCCGATACCTACAACTATGAGGCCGTTCGGGCGGCCGCTGCCGCGCTGGTGCAGGAGGGGCATATCGGCCTGGTCGAGACCTTTGCCGAGCGCCTGGCCCGGTCGCTGATGACGGATGACCGCGTTCGCTCGGTTCGGGTCAAGGTCGCCAAGCCCGAGGCCCTTGCCGGGGCCGAGGCGGCGGGCTGTTCGGTGACACTCAGCCGATGATCGACTGTCGCATTGCCGCCCCGCCTCGTGCCGGTTAGGGATAGGGCCGTGACGAGGACGTATGGCCGAGCCTGAAGACCCCCAACCCCGTTTCGATGCCGCGCATCCGCACGACGATTTCGACGACGATCTCGTCGGCTTTGCCTCGTCGCAGGCCCTGTTGGCCAGCCCGGTGCGCCCGTTGGTGCCGCCCGAACCTGCGAGGGTACCCGACCCGCCGGAGCTTGCGCCGCAGCCGGAGGTGACAGCAGACGCGGAACCGGCCGCGTTGATCTCGAGCGTGGCTTCCGGGCCGCTTGTGGAACTCGATCCCGCGCCAGAGCCGCACCCGCAGCCGGACGCGGCGGTGATCGAGGCCCAGCTGGAGCCTGAACCGGACCGGACGGTCGAACCTGCGCCCGAGGCCCCGGCCGACGACATCTTCGAATCGGCCGACGAACCGCCCGGGCAACAGCCGCAGGTGGTTCAGCCGCCAGTCATGCAGCCTGAGCTAGACTCCCCCGATCCGATGAGGGAGGCCAGGATGGAAACACCCGAGCCAGAAGGACCGAGTCCCGTGGGCCTGGCCGAGCCCGAGGCCCCCGTCCTGGCCGAGCCCGAGGCCCCCGTCCTGGCCGAGGTCGAGACCCTGAGCCCCCGCCCCGAGGCGGCCCCGACCCCGCCCGCCGACGCCTTCGGGACCGCCTATGGCCAGCCCGGCGCGACCCGGTCCTTTGAGCGCCGGCCGAGCCGCCGGGATCCGGGCATTACCTCTGACGGCGATGCCCGGCTCAGCCTGGCCGTCTATGTCTTGCTGATTGCGGCGGCGGTCTCCGTCGGCCTGACCGTCGTTCTGGCGCTGTTTCTCGCCTGGACGGGCCAGTTCCTGGTTCAGGGCTGGACCCGCTCCCATCTGGAGTACCAGCTTCGTACCAGCCTGATCGGGGTCATCGCGGGCATTGTCGGCGTCGTCACCTTCCCGGTCGGCCTGGGCGTTTTCGTCCTCAGCGCGACCGTGATCTGGGTCGTGGTGCGCGGAGCCGCCGGCCTGGCGAAGCTGCTTCGCCATGAAGAAATTCGAGATCCCCGGACCTGGAAGCTGCCATGACCGACGCCCGCGACCATGACCTTGTGGCCGAAGAGGGCCGCCCGGCCGCCGCCGTCGTCTGGGTGCTCTATATCCTCAGCATCCCGTCGGTCGGGGCGCTGGCGATCGTCGGCCTGATCGTCGCCTATGTCGCGCGGGGAACCGCACGCGGCTGGATCGTCAGCCACTTCGATCAACAGGTCCGCATCTTCTGGCAGTCGTTCTGGTGGCACATCCTGCCGTGGATCGTCGTGGCGATCATTACGGTGGCGGCCGGCCCCGTGGGGTTGGTCGCGATTATCATCCCATTGGCGATCAACGTCATTCTGTTTGTCTGGTTCACGGTCAAGAGCGTGTTTGGCCTGATCAGTCTGCTCCAGGCCAAACCCGTCTCCTGAGAGGCGGCTAGCCGCCGGCGGTCGCTGCGGCGGCCTGCGCCTGCATGTCGTTGATGTTGATGCGGGTCCCCAGACCGGGGACCTCGATGTCGCCGGCGCGCCAACCTTCGGGGCAGGCCCCCTGGTATTGCGCCGTCGTGACGACCTGGGTGGTGCCGTTCATGGCGGCCATGGACGACCCGCTCGTGGTCACGGTTGCCTCCATGCGATAGGCGGTCTGGAAGTCACCGGTCAGGCTCCCGACCGTTTCGGTGACGCCCCCGCCTCCGGCGTCGCAGCGGCTGGTGAAGCCGAAGCCGTCCGGCGTGCGGGTAACATTCTGGGTGCAGTCCTCGGAATGGGCAGACGGCCCCGAGCCGACGTTCAGGGCCGTCATCTGCTCGTCGAAACAGACGCGGCTGGTCACGGACGAACCCTGGCCGCCCGGGAATGAGGCGGTGGTCTGCCACAGGCCCGCCCGGACGCGCGCATCGACCGTGTCGGAGGCGGCGCTGGAGGCCGGGTCGGCGGCACCCTCGGCGCTCGGGCTACCGGCGTCGGTGCTCTCGGAAGCGCCGCCGGATGCCTCGCAGGCGGCCAGGGCGAAGGTTGCCATCAAGGCGGTGCAGGTGGCCAGGGTCTTCATGGGAAAGGTCCTCCACGGCGGCCGCTTTCGGCCAGCCCAACTGTCGTCAAACACCGTCAGGATCAGGCAGGTCCCTGACAGGATAACAAGGTTCATGCTTAACGGTGTCAAAGGCAAGGGCTGGAGGAGAATCGTATGCAAACCAGACACTACGTCGCAGGCGCTGTCGCGGCGCTGCTAACCGTCGCAGCGGGGCCGACCCTGGCCCAGCAACTGATCGCGCCCGACAGCACGGTCTCTGGGACCCTGGATCGCCGCGACCCGGTGTCGTCCACGGGCGGTCGCTTCGACCGTTGGCGCGTCGATGCCTACGCCGGGGAGCTGGTGGTTCTGCGGATGGACTCCGGCGACATCGATTCCGTGATCCAGATCGGTCGGACCGGGCCTGGCGGGCAGTTTCACCAACTGGCGACGGACGATGACGGGGCCGGCTATCCCAATTCCCTGCTGCAGTTCCAGGCTGTCGAGGGCGGTACCTATGAGGTCCGTGCGACCAGCTTCGGGACTGATTCCTTCGGCGGCTACAGCCTCAGCCGCTCCAGCCATTGGGTCGACACCAGCGGCGGCGGTGGCATGACCCCGCTTCCCCTCGATGTGGGCGGCTATATCGACCTGGACGATCCGGTCGATGCCGATGGCCGCCACTACGAGGCCTGGCGCGTCCAACTCACCAACCAGCAGGTGATCCGTATCCGCCAGCAGTCCGATACGCTGGACTCCTGGGTCATGCTCGGCGTCCTTGGGGCCGATGGTGAATGGATCGGCCTGTTCCACGACGACGATTCCGGCGGTGAGCTGAACTCGGAATTCGTCTATCAGTCGGTCGCCAACGACGTCTTCGAGGTCCGGGCCTCGACCTATTCGCCCGGAGGCAGCGGCCCCTATCGCCTGATCGTCGAGGACGTCTCGGCCACGGCCGACGGCGGCATGAGCGCGGGCATGATCACCGGCGGCTGGCTGTCCACCACCGACAACTACACCGACGGCACCTATACCGAGTACCGCACCTTCTATGCGGTGGCCGGCCAGACCGTGACCGCGACCCTGCGGTCCAGCGAGTTCGATGCCTATCTTCGCGTCGGGCAATGGTCGGACGGCGCGTTCCACGAGATGTGGCGCGACGATGATTCCGGAGGCGGTGACACCGGTTTTGATGCCCAGACGACCTTCGTGGCCCCTTATACGGGCCTCTACACAGCAGCCCTGACCAGCTTCGGCGACGGGGAAGAGGGTCTGTTCAGCTTCGAGGTCCAGGCCTACTAGACCGGACAACGGCCCAGCCCTCCCGCAACGGGGGGCTGGCGCCGGCCCGTCTCCTGCTGATACGCAAGGGGCATGGAAACCGGTACCCTGATCGCCCTCGGGCTCTATTTCGCGCTGATGCTGGGCATCGGCATCTGGTCGTGGCGTCGCAGCACCAGCGATGTCTCGGGCTATATGCTCGGCGGGCGCCAGCTCGGCCCGGCCGTCTCGGCCCTGTCGGCCGGGGCCTCGGACATGAGCGGCTGGATCCTCATGGGCCTGCCGGGAGCCATGTATCTGACCGGCCTGTCGTCGGGCTGGATCGCGGTGGGGCTGCTGATCGGGGCCTGGGCCAACTATCAGGTCGTGGCCCCGCGCCTGCGCGTCTATACCCAGGTGGCCAACGACTCGATCACCCTGCCGGACTTCTTCGACAACCGGTTCCAGGATGGGACGCGCCTGCTGCGGATCGTCTCGGCGGTGGTCATCGTGACCTTCTTCACCCTCTATACTTCGTCGGGCATGGTGGCCGGCGGCAAGCTGTTCCAGTCGGCCTTCGGCTTCGACTACGCCTGGGGCCTGTGGATCACGGCGGGCGTCGTGCTGGCCTACACCATGATCGGCGGCTTCATGGCCGTCAGCCTGACCGACTTCGTTCAGGGCTGCATCATGTTCGTGGCCCTGATCCTGGTGCCGGTGGTGGCGCTGGGCCATGTCGGCGGCATCAGTGGGGCGGCCGAGACCATCCGCAGCATCGATCCGGCGCGGCTGGATCTGTTCCAGGGCTTCACCCTTCTGGGCACCATCTCGGCCCTGGCCTGGGGCCTGGGCTATTTCGGCCAGCCGCACATCATCGTGCGTTTCATGGCGGTGCGCTCGGTGCGCGACATTCCGACCATGCGCAACATCGGCATGAGCTGGATGCTGGTGACCCTGGTCGGGGCCATGGCCACGGGCCTGGCCGGCCTGGCCTATGCCACCCGCACCGGCCTGGCGATCACAGACCCCGAGACCATCTTCATCGTGCTGTCGGATGTGCTGTTTGATCCGCTGATCACGGGCTTCTTGCTGGCGGCGATCCTGGCGGCGATCATGTCGACCATCTCCTCGCAGCTGCTGGTTTCGTCCAGCTCCCTGACCGAAGACTTCTACGCCACCTTCTTTCGCCGCAACGCCTCCCAGGGCGAGCTGGTGACGGTGGGCCGCTTGGCCGTGCTGGCGGTGGCCCTGGCGGCGATCTTTCTGGCCTACAGCCCTGACAGCAATGTCCTGGGCCTGGTCAGCCAGGCCTGGGCCGGCTTCGGCGCGGCCTTCGGCCCCCTGGTGATCCTCAGCCTGACCTGGCGGCGCATGACCCGCGCCGGGGCCCTTGCCGGCATGATCGTCGGGGCCGCGACCGTACTGATCTGGATCTATGCCCCGCTCGGCCCCGACGGCGGCAGCCTGTCCAGGGTCATCTACGAAATGGTCCCCGGCTTCGTGCTCAGCTTCCTGGCCATCGTCATCGTCAGCCTGATGGGCAAGGCGCCGTCGGATGCCATCGCCGCCGCCTTCGATGCCGTCGATGCCGAGGTGAAGGGCGCGGATACCGCCGCAAGCTGACACGCCGGCCTTGCGTACACGCCTGACACTTCAGGGAACATGCTCTGCCACCCCGTCGTCGGGCAGGCCCATGTCCGTGCGCCAGTCCTGGCGATAGAGCTTCAGCATGGCGGCATCCATCACGCCCAGGGTGCGCAACCGTCCATCCTCGTGCCACAGCGGCAGGTCCAGCCCCCGCGCCTCCAGCCGGGCGCGATCTTGGCCACGGCATCGGCTCCGCAATGATGCGCTCGCCATTCCAGCACAAAACCAATGTGCCACAGGGGAACCGACCCCAGGTCCCCCGACATCATTGCCGCCGCCAACGTGGCCTCGCTATCCCAACCCGATGCGCCGATAGGTCCCGCGCCCGCCGAATGAAAGCCAGCCCCTGTCCCGCAAGACCTGAAGCTGCTGCCTGATCTTGGGTCGAACGTTGTGGTTGTCGGGGTAAAGGGCCGACAACCGCGCCGCGCTACAGGACGGGCAAAACAAATGCGCCGAGACCCAGCCTTCGGATAGGGCGCGGACTTTCTGGGTCGACCCCTTGAAGACGGCCTGTTGCTCAGCGAAGCCGGGATTGCTCCAGTGGTGGTCGATCTCCGCCATCAAGAGGACTTGTCGTCCGAGTCTTCCTCTTGAAATTTAGAAAGTAGGCCCAGAATCACGCTGACCCGTTCCTGCCATTTATCTTCGTCTACAGGTTGATCAATGCCTAGATCGGCCCCCTCTGCAGGTCCTTCAGAGGCCGAGTCATCCTCCAAGTAAAAGTTCTTTATCAAGTTTGAGTGTAGTTCGTCCCACCACTCAGGTTTCTTGGATATCTGCTGCTCCGTTGGGCTCTGTATGAATGGACGATGAGTGTATATGTCGTGTTCTTCGTAAAAAGCGTCACAATATCGTCTAATATCGTCACGAGCCGCTTCGCGGTGACCTGTTAGCCTGTCTTCATGATAGTCAATTGAGTCTTCTTTGCTGAGATCTATCCAGAAAAGAGGATAGTTAACGCCACCAAGCACTCCTTTGAGTGGGCGAGAGCCGTCATAGAATATTCGAAAATCTCCAATCAGCCCGCTTTGGGTGGGGCTTGTTAGAGCCAGTATGTAGGGAATCCCGACGCTCAAAACAAATTTCCGAGGCGTCGCGTAACTCGCTACCCGGAAGCCGATATCTATCGATGGCCCGACGTAATCTATCGAAAGTTGGCTGCTTTCTGTGTTAGCATAATGCTCGTTGAGAAGTAAGCCGCTAGATTTATTGTAGTCGTCTTGATTTTCGAGTTCTTCTTTATGTGAAAGAACCACTTCCTTGTTTCGAACGGGAAATCCAGCAAGCCAAGCTGCGTACTTGATATCGAGGCTAGAATTACGAAGTTTGACGAAGTTCCTCATCTCTTCGACAGCCTCTACCCAACAGTGGAGGGTCACGGCAAGTTGCCGGTGATCAGTTAGGACTTTCTCGAAAATTACCTCGTCGCCAATTGTCTTCCAAAGCTCAGGCTCATCTCCGAAGCAATCGTCATTGTCAGGCCACTTCCCCCGTCGTTCAGCCCAACACTGCGAAAGGGATTGGCGGGCTACTACGTAGAAGCCCTGAATTACGGAAAACCACGCGTAGTGCTTTCGCAAGTCGCCGACATCGACCGGGCCACGTGTCTGCTTTAGCGCGGTTGAACCTACAATGTCAGCACTGAGAAACAGCCTCAGTCTAGGTCGCAGAAACTCAGGACACTCCACGGCTGGTTAAGCCAGCCCGAGTTGGCGCGCGCGAATCTCAGCGGCGGGTAGCGACACATCTAGTTCGGCCGCAACTGCAGCCACGTTCCGCAGTCTTTGAAAGGCTTCGCGGAAATGCGCTTCAGGCATCAGAAATCCAGAGGCAAACCAGTTCGCCTCCCACTCAACCCGCTCTGATCCCTTCCTCAGCGCATACATCCGCTCGGGCGGATTTTCGCCATGAGAGTGCTTCCAGACGTAGTGAAGAACGTAGTGACCTAGCTCGTGAGCGATCGTAAACCGGTCACGCACTCCGCTGGTGTGAGCGGGCACTATAATCCGAAAGTCGTCATGCGCGTCCACGTAAAGACTGCCGGACCGCTCCGGATCTTCCATGAGCGTATCCTGAACGGTTACGGTGCCCCCGATGCGTTCAACCAATGCATGGATGTCGTCGCCCGGCTTATGCTCTAGCTGGTTGGCAACGGACTCGGCCAAGCTGTAGACCTGCCGCTTTGGGAGGAAGCAGGGAGTGGCTTCTTCATATCCCGCGATGCGCATGACGGTGGTGATTCTCCGCTCGTGGATCGGAACGTAACACAAACGACGTTAACAATCCACCAATGTTCGCGGTATGTTCCGCAAAGTGCTCCTACCGCCGCCCCTTCCTGAACCGCTCCGCCTTCTCCGCTGCCGCTTCTTTGCGCCATCTCTTCGGTGCCGTCGAATCTACCGCTTCCCCAGCTCCCGTCAGGGCCTCATTGGCGAATTCCAGGTCCAGCAGCTTCATCCGCTTGATCTCGTCCCGCAGGCGTGCGGCGTCCTCGAACTCGAGGTTGGCGGCGGCTTCGCGCATCCGCGTTTCCAGGTCCTTGAGGGCCGCCTGGAAGTTTGACCCCACGAACGGCTTGGCCGCTTCCGCCACGCCCGGCCGCGTCAGGCGGTCCATCTCGCGGCTCTCATAGGGGCTGGCGAGGATGTCCTTGATGTCGCGGCGCACGCTTTCGGGCGTAATGCCGTGTTCGAGGTTATAGGCCTGCTGCTTGTCGCGGCGGCGCTCGGTCTCGGCCTTGGCCCGTTCCATCGAGCCGGTGATGCGGTCGGCGTACAGGATGACGCGGCCGTCGACGTTGCGGGCGGCGCGGCCGATGGTCTGGATCAGGCTGGTTTCGGAGCGCAGGAAGCCTTCCTTGTCGGCGTCCAGAATGGCGACCAGGCCGCACTCGGGGATGTCGAGGCCTTCGCGCAGCAGGTTGATGCCGATCAGACAGTCGAAGGCCCCCAGCCGCAGGTCGCGCAGGATCTCGATCCGCTCCAGGGTGTCGACGTCGGAGTGCATGTAGCGCACCCGCACCCCCTGTTCGTGCATATATTCGGTCAGGTCCTCGGCCATGCGTTTGGTCAGGGTGGTGACCAGGCTGCGATAGCCGCGCGCGGTGGTGTCCTTGACCTCGGCGATGACGTCATCGACCTGGTTGGCGGTTTCACTGGTGACCGGGCGCACCTCGACCGGCGGGTCGATCAGGCCGGTCGGGCGGATGACCTGTTCGGTGAAGACGCCGCCGGTCTGGTCCATTTCCCATTGGCCCGGCGTGGCCGAGACGTGGACCGTCTGCGGCCGCATGGCGTTCCACTCGTCGAACTTCAGCGGCCGGTTGTCGATGCAGGAAGGCAGGCGGAAGCCATACTCCGCCAGGGTCGATTTGCGGCGATAGTCGCCCCGGTACATGCCGTTGACCTGGCCGATGGTGACATGGCTCTCGTCGACGAACAGCAGGGCGTTGTCGGGGATATATTCAAAGAAGGTCGGCGGCGGCTCGCCCGGCGCGCGCCCGGTCAGCCAGCGGGAATAGTTCTCGATGCCGGCGCACGAGCCGGTGGCCTCCATCATCTCGAGGTCGAAGCGGGTGCGCTGTTCGAGGCGCTGGGCTTCCAGCAGCTTGCCGTGCTCGATCATCCAGTCGAGCGTCTCCTTGAGCTCGGCCTTGATGCCGTTGACAGCCTGGTTGAGCGTCGGGCGCGGCGTCACATAGTGGCTGGCGGCATAGACGGTGACCTCTTCCAGCGCCGTGGTCGTCTTGCCGGTCAGGGGATCGAACTCGGCGATCGATTCAATCTCGTCGCCGAACAGGCTGATGCGCCAGGCCCGGTCCTCCAGGTGGACGGGGAAGATCTCGATCGTGTCGCCGCGCTTGCGGAAGGTGCCGCGCTCGAACGCCTGGTCATTGCGCTTGTACTGCAGCGCCACGAGGTCGGCCCGCAGCTTGGCCTCGTCAATGCGCTCGCCGACCTTCAGCTTGAAGGTCATGGCCGTATAGGTCTCGACCGAGCCGATGCCGTAGATGCAGCTGACCGAGGCCACGACGATGACGTCGTCCCGTTCCAGAATGGCCCGCGTGGCGGCGTGGCGCATCCGGTCGATCTGCTCGTTTATCGAGCTGTCTTTCTCGATGTAAGTATCTGTTCTTGGGACATAAGCTTCCGGTTGGTAATAGTCGTAGTACGAGACGAAATACTCGACCGCATTGTCCGGGAAGAAGGCTTTAAACTCGGAATAGAGCTGCGCCGCCAGGGTCTTGTTGTGGGCCAGGATGAGGGCAGGGCGCTGGGTCGCCTCGATGACCTTGGCCATGGTGAAGGTCTTGCCCGAGCCGGTGACGCCCAGCAGCACCTGATCGCGCTCGCCGGCCTCGGCGGTGGCGACCAGCTCGGCGATAGCGGCGGGCTGATCGCCCGACGGCTCGAACGGCGAGACCATGCGGAAGGGCTTGACGCGGCTGGCCCCGGGACGGTCGGGCCGGTGCGGGGTCCAGCCCTCGGGCGCGCCGGGGGCCTCGTCGGGGGTCAGGCGCGGCCCGTCCGGCATCGGCGCAAACATCGGCATCCGCGCCATCGGATCGGCAGCAGCGGGCACAAAGGTCGCGGGCGCCTCGGAGACGCCTGACGCCGGGGACTTGCGAGGAGAACGAGCCATGAACGCCAATGTAGGGCGCGCGGGGGCGGAGGGCTAGGTGGGGGCACCGCCTTGACGAATCGCGCCCCGGGGGAGGTCATGGGGGATGGTGCGCGGATGCAGACCCTGGGCGACGGTGGCCGTGCTGGCGCTGTTGGCGGCGTGTGGCGGGCCGAGGTATGCGCCGGGGCCAGGGCCGACCCCGCCGGTTCAACCGACCCGGCCGACCTCTCCGGGCGGGCAAGGCAGCGGCCTGATCAATCAGCGGGTCGACGACCGGACCATGGACCGGATCACCGCGGCGGTCGGCAACTATCGGCAGTGTTTTTCCGAACTGGCGGCGGCGCGGGTCGACTTCAGCCCGATGCCGGACCGCGACGACGGCACCGGCTGTGCCTATGTCGATGCCGGGCTGGTGACGGTGGACTGGGGCACGGTGGCGCGGCTGAGCCCGGCGCAGCCGCTGCTGAGTTGTCCGGCGGCCCTGGCCATGTCGATCTGGCGGCGCCAGGTGGTCGAGCCGGCGGCACGCGACATCTTTGGCTCGGATGTGGTCCAGATCGATCTGATGGGGGCCTATTCGTGCCGCAATGTGAACGGCGCGGCGACGGGCCGGCGCAGCGCCCACGCGCGGGCCAATGCGCTGGACTTCGGCGGGGTGCGCCTGCGCAACGGGCGGCGCATCACGGTTCAGGCCGGCTGGTCCGGGGCCGAGGACGAGGCCCGGTTCCTCAGGCGGGTGCGCGACGAAAGCTGCCGGATCTACGGCACGGTGCTCAGCCCCGACTACAACGCCGCCCACCGTGACCACCTGCACCTGGAAATCCGCGAGGCGACCTGGACCATGTGCCGTTAAGCGGCTTCCAGCGACATCGCCAGCTTTGCCAGCAGGCCTGAGAGGGTTTCGATCTCCGCGTCGGTGAGGGCCGACAGTATCTGACTTTCGAGGGCCATATCCTGTCGGAACAGGATTTCGGTGAGCGTCCGCCCGGCTTCGGTCAGCTGAACGCGTTTTGAGCGCGCGTCTTCGGGGCAGGGAATACGCCGGACCCAGCCGGCCTTCTCCAGTCGAAGCAGACGGTCGGTCAGGCCGCCGGACGAGATCATCAGGGACCTGAACAGCTCGGTGGGGCGCTGGCTGTAGGGCGCGCCGGCGCGCAGCAGAGTGGCCAGCACATCGAACTCGCCACTGTCCAGCCCGTGCTCGGCAAACAGGGCCTCGATGCGGGGGCGGGCCGCCAGGGTGATCCAGCGGGCGCGTCCCAGCACCGCCATGCCGCGTGTGTCGAGGTCGGGCAGTTCCTTGCGCCATTGGGCCTGACGCCGGCCGGTCCGATCCTGATCCATGGCTGTTCCGGTTATCTTGACATCGAGATAAAGCGATATATCTTGATCTCAAGATAAATCGTCCGTGGCGAAGATCAAGGGAGATGAGAGATGAGTCCGTCATTCGATACGCGGGCAGGCTGCTGGTCCTGTGAAACCTGCGGGGTGCAACAGCCGCCGTCAGACACGCCCCCGCTGCGCTGCGTGATCTGCGAGGACGAGCGCCAGTACGTCGGCTGGTCCGGCCAGCGGTGGGTGGAGCGTGCGGCGCTCGTCGGCATGCAGACGACGCAGATGGAAGAGACGCACGGCGTCACGACCCTGGTGCTGTCGCCCGGCATTGCCATCAATCAGCGCGCCTTCCTGATCCCGACGCCGCAAGGCCAGATCCTGTGGGAGTGTCTGGCGGCGGTGACGCCCGATGCGCTGGCGGCGATCCGGGCGAGAGGTCCCGTGCGCGCCATCGCCATCTCGCATCCGCATTTCTATGGAGCCATGGCCGACTGGAGCGAGGCCCTGTGAGGTGTGCCGGTCTATGTGCATAGGGCGGACGCGGCCTGGATCCAGCGCCGGCCCGACAATCTGGTGCTGTGGTCGGAGGATCGGCTGGCGCTGACCGACGAGGTCGAGCTGGTGCATCTGGCCGGCCATTTCGCCGGCAGTACGGGCCTGTGGTGGAAGACCGGGCCGCGACCAGGCGGGGCGCTGTTCCCGGGCGACGCGGTGCAGGTGTCCAGCGACCGGCGCTTCGCGTCCTTCATGTACAGCTATCCGAACCACATCCCGCTGGGGCCGGACGCCTTGTCGGACCTTCGCGGGCGGGTCGAGGCCATGGCCTTTGAGGATGTGTTCGGCTTCAGCCCCGGTCGCGAGATGATCGGCGATGCCCGTACCAAGCTGACCGCCTCATTCGACCGCTATGCGCGCGCCATCGCGGCGTGATCCGAACTCGAAGAGGAGATGTGCCATGACACACGATCAGCCCGCCCTGAACCCCGAGACGATTCCCTGGGTGCCCCTGAGGCAAGGGCTGTCGATGCGACCGCTGAGGTTTGAGCGGTCGGGCTATTCGCTGCAACTGCGCCTGGAACCGGGCACAAGGATCGGCCCGCATCGCCACACGGGGCCGGTTCATGCCTTGAACCTGAGCGGTGCGCGCCGCCTGATCGAGGCGGACGAGATCGTCGAGCCGGGGGACTTTGTCTATGAGCCCGCCGGCAACACCGACAGCTGGGAGTGTTTCGGCGATGCGCCCTGCGTGGTCCAGATCACCCTGAGAGGGCGGGTCGAATATCTGGATGACGCCGGCGCGGTCATCGACCATTCCGACAGCCAGACGGCCGAGGTCGCCTATCGGGCTCACTGCGCCTCCTTGGGCATCGCACCTGATGAGCGGATCATCGGTTCGCAGTGAGACAGGATGAGGTAGCGATCTTTGCGCCGCTCATCCCCGCGAAAGCGGGAATCCAGTGCTTTGGGTGACCTGTCGGTGCTGAACCTCGCTCTGACTGGAGTCCAGGACCGCCCGCGTTGCGATGGACAGACCTGGATCCCCGCTTTCGCGGGGATGCGCGGAAGCGTTTACCTGACCCCTATCCTCAGCTTTCGGCGATGGTGTCGAAGGCCCCGAAGATCATGCGCTTGCCGTCGAACGGCATGTCCATGCCGCCCATCGGACCCTCAGGGTCCATCAGGATGGCCCAGGCGGCGTCGCGGGTGGCCTTGTCGGGCCAGGCGATCCAGCCGACCGCGACCGTCTCGCCGTCCTTCAGGGCGACGGCCTTCTTGAAGTCGGTGACCTGGCCGTCGGGAATGTCGTCCCCCCAGGTGTCGATGACCTGCAGCGCGCCGTGCTCGCGGAAGATCTTTCCGGTCTTCTTGGCAAAGGCGATGTAGGCGTCCTTGCCGTCGCTGGGGGCGGCGGCGACGCTGATGTCGAAATAGGTCATGGGTATCTCCTTGAATGAGGGGGGTCAGCCGGCCGCGTCAGCGGCGGCCAGGATGGCGGCGATGTCGAGCTTCTTCATCGTCATCATGGCTTCAAAGCCGGCTTTGGTGCGGGCGGGATTGGTGTCGTGATGCAGGTCCATCAGGACGCGCGGCGTGATCTGCCAGCTGACACCCCAGCGATCCCGGCACCAGCCGCACATGCTTTCAGAGCCGCCATTGCCGACGATGGCGTCCCACAGGCGATCGGTTTCGGCCTGGTCCTCGGAGGTGATCAGGAAGGACACGGCCTCGGTCTGGGGGAAGCGCGGGCCACCATTGAGGCCCAGGAAGGCCTGGCCGGCGAGGGTGAACTCCACCATCAGCTCCTCGCCCGCCGGGGTGGACGGATTGTCGGTGGGGCTGAGCGCCACATGGTCGATGCGGCTGTCGGGCAGGCCGAGCGAGACATAGAACTCGGCTGCGGCGCGGGCCTGTCCGAGGTCGTACCAGATGCAGGGGCGGATCTTGTGGGTCATGGCGAAGGGCTCGGTAGGGTTCAGGTTCTAGGTTCTAGGTTCTAGGTTCTAGGTTCCAGGGAGTGGGGTGGTGGGACCAGCATCGGGGGCGCAAGGCCGATCTCCCGGATCAATAGCGCGCCTGACCTCTATGCCCTATTCCCTAGAACCTAGAACCTTTGCTCCAGGCCTGCCGCGCGCACGGGGCGAGGCTGAACAGCAGGTTCCGGTCGCCATACCGCCCAAGGCGGGCTAGCCTCTCGACCGGATCGGGAGGAGGTCGACGATGAACTGGATGAACCTGGCGCGGGCGGCGAAGGTCATCGCCCTGGTGCTGTTTCTCACGCCGTGGCTGGTGGTGTCCTGCGAGAGCAGCCCGCTGATCGAGGCGTCGGGACTGGATCTGATCCTCGGCGATGTAGAACCGTCGGATCAAAGCATGATGGGTGGCTTCATGGGATCGGCGGAGGTTCAGGTCGAAGCTGGCGATCAGTCGCCGGCCGATCAGTCCCTGAATGGCGCGCGCTGGTGGGCCTTGGCGGGGGCCGTTCTGATCGCGCTGGGTCTGGTTCTCGGGTTCGTCCTGCGTCCGGCCCGGGCGGCGGCAATGGGGGCGGTGGCGGCAGGCGTCCTGGCCCTGGCCGCATTGGGCGGTGGCATGGCCTGGACCGATCACGCCTTCGATGAAGAGAAGCGCCAGGCGCTGGAGGCGCAGCCGGGCGGCGATACCGAGATGGATCAGTTCGGGCGCAACATGGCGGCCGGTGTCGCGGCTGCGATCCAGATGGAGGTCAAGCCGGGTTACTGGGGCACACTGGCGGCCCTGGGTCTAAGCGTCCTGGCGGCCTTCATGGCCATGAACGGGGCGGGGATGCCACGCATCACCCTGGGGCCGGGCAACAACTAGGCGGGCGACGTGACGCATCTTCTTGAACAGGCGGTGGCCCTTTTCAATCCGGCGACGGTGCAGGGGGCGCTATTGCTGGCGCTGGTGCTGCTGCTGGCTGGATCTGTCGGGGCCAACCTGATCCATCGAACCCTGCGCGAGGTGATCCTGCACGACCACGCACAGCGGATCGACCAGATCGCCCTGTCTTTCCTGAGCCGACTGCTGGTCCTGGCGATGTGGCTGCTGCTGGCAACCGCCTATGCCCATCTGGTGCCGGCCCTGAACCGGCTGGGATCGGCCCTGCTGGCCGGGGTCGGCCTGGCCTCGGTGGTGATCGGATTTGCGGCCCAGACGACGTTGGGCAATCTCGTCTCCGGGATCAGCCTGGTGCTCTACAAACCCTTCAGGAAGGGGGATCGGCTGTCGGTCATGGCCCCGACGGCCGACCAGTGCGAGATCGGCGTGGTTGAGGACATCACCCTGGGCTTCACCACGCTGAAGACCGACGATGGACGCATGATCATCATCGCCAACGGGGCCATGGCCCAGCAGGCGATGATCAAATGGCCGGTCGCCAAGGTGCCACCTGCGGATCCGGTGAAGCTGCTTGGAAAAAAGGCCGCGTCCTAGAGCAGGCTTCAGATCAGGCTTCAGGCGCGGATGTCGAGCAGGGCCTCGGTCATGGCGTCGGCGGTCTCCAGCACCTGGAGATTGGCGGTCAGCTCGATGACGGCGTTCAGACGCTCGACGGCCTCATCAGCGACAGCGTCGAGCGGATGACGCGCGGTGCGCTCGGCACTGGCGGCGAAGCGGTCGAAGGCGTTGCGGATGCCGGAGGCGGCATTGGCATAGACGGCGTTCATGGGTCCCTCGCGTTCTGCGACGGATCAACATGACCCCGGCGGGCCTAAGGGCGCGTGGACGATCAGGGTAAGCGAAGGCTTAAGCTGCCGCCTGCGGTGGGGGTGGTTCGGCGGGGGCAGGTGCAGGGGTCTGGCGGCGAAGCCGGGATCGACCCATCCTCCACAGGAAAAAGCCGATGCCGCCTGCGACCACCAGAACGATGACGGACAACAGGGGCCGGAAGGCAAACCAGGCGATTGCGATGACCAGAGCGCCCAGCAGCACGCCCAGCAGCGTCGACACCAACCCCAGGCCCATGCCGACGACCGACCCGATCGGCGGAATGACATCGGCCAGGACCCGCAAGGGGTTGAGGATCAGGCCGAAGCCGATCACCAGCACGACCAGGCCCCCGACCCGGATACCCCACAGCACAGCACGGTTCGCCGCCTGGGCTCCCTCGAACATCTGGGCGGCGGACACGCGCCCGCTTTCGACCAGCAGGATCGACTCGCCGTTGTCGGTCTGGAACGGGGCGAAGCCGTCGCCCACCTGGGCCGCGACGACGCTGACCGTGCCGGGCCGTACGACGCGCCAGGAGACGCGGGTATCCCCGATCGCGGGCGATCCCGGATTGGCCCCTAGATAGAGTTGGGACGAGGAGGCGGTGGCGCGGCGGCCGGCCTGACCAGCCAGGGCACGCTGCGTGTCGGCGTCCAGGGTCAGGGCTTCGGTCGGGCCGATCTGCTCGATGACGCGGGTGTCGAGGCGATAGGCCCCCAGGCGTGCATCCGACGAGGTGAAGGCGGCCGCCTCGATTGGGAAGCCGGGATTCTGATGGCCATCGGGATTGTGGAAGTTGCTGGAATTCTCGGCGCTGCTGGACCAGATTCGTTCGTATTCATAGACGGTCACGGTCTCCTGGCCGCCGCCCAGTCGGGTCCGGGTCTCGCTGCGGGAGGTTTCGCGCCACTGGTACATCTCGACGTCGCGCAGCAGGCGCAGGGCCTGAACGCTGACCGGCCAGGCGTTGTCGGTCAGGGTGCCGGCCACGGTGGTGTCGCCCGTGGTATGGATCAGGGTCCCGTCCTGGGTAGGGTCGATGGTGTTGGCATCGACCGTCTGGACGACCCCGGCCCCCTCGTTGAGGGCGCGCTCGCGCTTGACGGCCCGACCTTCGTTCCAGCTGAGCAGCCAGACGCCGACCGCGAGCAGGATCAGCCCGACGAGGATACCGCCGAGAGAACTGCCCAGCCGGGAGAACCAGCCGGTGCGGGTGGTGACGGTCGATGAATCAGACATGGCGGCCTCCCAGGATGTACCTCCGTAGCATCGTTAGTTCGGTGAGTCAGGCGGCACCGGTCCCCCCGGATGTCGACCGTGCCGCGCTTTCAACCGGCGGCTGAGGTGCCGAAAAGACCGCGATTAAGGGGAAAATAACGCGGTCGTGAGTAGTGTCCGGCTCGGACTGGCTTGGGGCCCCTGATGATCGTTGACGAACTGCCCGAGGCCCGGGGCTGGGACCGTTTGCGACGCCCTGTCTGGCTGTTCGACAATGTCGCCAAGCGCCATCTGTATGCCAATGACGCCGCCCTGATCCTCTGGGGGGCCACAAGCCGTGAGGAATTCCTGGAGCGCGACTGCTCGGACCAGTCCGAAGCGGTCAAGGCGCGCACCCAGCGGCTGCTGGACGATACGGCAAACGGCGAGGTCGTCAGTGAGCGCTGGACCTTCTATCCCAATGGTGAGCCGACGCCCGCCAAGGTCCTGGCCAGTACCTTCCGGCTGTCGAATGGGCGCGCGGTGATCATGATGGAGGCCGAGGCGCTGGAGGTCGAGGCCGACCAGTTGCGCTCGCTGGAGGCCCTGCGGCACGCGCCGGCCGCCATCTGTCTGTTCCGACCGGGAGGCGGGGCCCTGTTCCGTAATCCGGTGGCCTATTCGATCTTCGGGCCGGGCGACCTGTACCTCGAGAAGCGCTACGAAAATCTGAGCGCGGCGAAAACCCTGCTGGCGGATGCCTGGACGGGCTCGCCGGGTTCGGCGTTGCTCAAGGCCGTGACACTGAACGGCGAGCGCTGGATGCACACGACCGCGCAGCGGGTGACGGATCCGGTGACGGGCGAGGCCGCCCTGCTGTGGGCCAGCCAGGACGTTACGCCCCAGATCGAGGCCGAGATGTCCCTGGTCAAGGCGGCCGAACGCGCCGAGTCCGCCGAGGCGCGCGAGCGTCGCCTGACCGACCTGAGCCACGAAATGCGGACTCCGCTGAACACCATTCTGGGGTTTGCCGAAATCCTGGAACGCGAGACGACGTGCCCGAAACAGACCGACCGCCTGCGGCGCATGCTGGCCGCCGGCCAGCAGCTGGACGCCCTGGTCAACGGCATGCTGGCCGAGGAGGCGCCCGACGAGACGAGCGGGTCCGGCAAGGCCGCGACCCCGGTGGTCGAGATCGAGGCCATGGTCCCGCCGCAACGCCTGCGAATCCTCTACGCCGACGACCATGAGAACAATCGGATGGTGGTCTCGGCCATGCTCGGGGCGCTGGGCTGGGAGTGCGATACCGTCAACGACGGGGCCCAGGCTGTCGAGCGGGTTCGCGCGGGCAACTATGATCTGGTCCTGATGGACATCCAGATGCCGGTGATGGACGGCGTCGAGGCGACGCGGGCCATTCGCGCGCTGGAGGGTGAGGCGGCACGAACCCCGATTGTCGCCCTGACGGCCAACACCCTGGACGCCCAGGTGCGGCGCTACCGGGCGGCCGGCATGCAGGATTGCGTGGGCAAGCCGACCGCCATGGCCGAACTGATGCAGGTGGTGATGACCTGGGGCGGTGCCGGGGCCGAGGTCGAAATCGGCGCGCGCATGGCCCAGGTCGGGGGCTGAAACCGGCAACCCCGAGAGGCTCCCGGCCACCGGTGTCCCTTGCCGGGCCCCGGACGCGCGCCTCCTGAGACCTGGAGGCGCAAGACAGCCCTTGCAGCCGCCCTCAGCCTCGTGCGTTGTGTCGGCAGACAGGCGAGGGACAGCGGGTGACACTGCAACAGGGACTGGCGTTCGGCCTGGTCGGCCTGACGATCGTGGCCTTCATCTGGGGCCGGTTTCGCTATGACCTGATCGCCTGTGTCGCCCTGGTGGCCGGGCTGGCGGTTGGGGTTATTCCGGCCGAATCCGCCTTTGACGGGTTTCGCAACGATGTGACCGTGATCATCGCCTGTGCGCTGATCGTGTCGGCGGCCTTTTCGCGCTCGGGGATCGTTGAATGGGCGTTGAAGCCCCTGACGCCGCTGCTCAAGACCAATGCGACCCAGACGCCGGTTCTGACCGCGGTGGTGACGCTGCTGTCGATGTGTACCAAGAATGTCGGGGCCCTGGCGATCATGATGCCGGTCGCCATGCGGGTGGCGGCGGTGACCGGGACCTCGCCGTCGCGGCTGCTGATGCCGATGGCCGCCGGGGCCATGGCCGGCGGCATGGTGACCCTGGTCGGAACCTCGCCCAATATCATCGTCTCGGAGGTGCGCCAGCAGATCGAGGGTCAGCCTTTCGGCATGTACGACTATGCGCCGGTCGGCCTGATCCTGACGGGACTGATCGTCGTGCTGGTGTCGCTGACCTACCGGGTCCTGCCCGAGCGTCGCAAGGGCGGTGCGGCCCTGCTCGGCGGGGTGGGGGACAATGTCTATCTGACCGAGGCGCGGGTGCCCGAAGGCTGGGTGCTGGAAAGCCGTACCGTCAGGCAGTTGACCGATCTGGGGGAGGGTGGGGTCAACATCCTGGCCCTGATCCGGGGCGGTCAGCGTCGAGCCAAGCCGCATGGAAACGCCGCAGTTCATGCCGGCGATGTGCTGGTGCTGGACGGGTCACAGGAGGCGCTGCACCGCTTTCTGGCGCGCGCCCGGCTGGAGTTGACGCGCAACAACAAGCCGATCGCGACGGCCCCCCCGACCGTCGAGGTGATCAGTGTCGAGGCGGTCGTCGGCCGGCACTCCTCGCTGAGGGGCAAGTTCGTCAGCGAGGTGGATTTCTACGGCGATTACGGGATCAATGTGCTGGGCGTTTCGCGCACCGGCTATGAGCTGGTGCATCGGTTCCATCGTCTGAAGCTGGGGCCGGGAGACATCCTGCTGCTGCAGGGGGCCGAGGACGCCATGCCCCCGGCCGTTCAGGGGCTGGACCTGCTGCCGCTGGTCGAGCGCGATGTGCAGCTGGGAACGGTCCGCAAGCGCTTCATGCCG
>Ga0209573_1002993_pt1 | contig 19807 bp, 19 predicted proteins | sample TNRBio252014_DNA_FD_185870 | JGI IMG/M metagenome (GOLD analysis project Ga0209573, IMG submission 185870) | Wastewater treatment Type I Accumulibacter community from EBPR Bioreactor in Madison, WI, USA - TNR Reactor_6/25/2014_ DNA (SPAdes)... | ecosystem: Engineered > Bioreactor > EBPR >...
CGCGGCCTGCGCTGGCCGGTGGTCGACAACAAGGAAACCCTGTGGCGCTTCCGCGAGGGCTACGACCCGTACGTGAAGGCGGGCGAGGGCGTGAAGTTCTACGGCTACAAGGACAACAAGGCGATCATCTTCGCGCTGCCCTACCAGGATCCGCCCGAGATGCCCGACGCCGAGTTCGACATGTGGCTGTGCACCGGCCGCGTGCTGGAGCACTGGCACACCGGCTCGATGACCCGGCGCGTGCCCGAGCTGCACCGCTCGGTCCCCGAGGCGCAGATCTTCATGCACCCCGAGGACGCCCAGAAGCGCGGCCTGCAGCGCGGCATGGCGGTCAAGGTGTCGTCGCGGCGCGGCGAGATCGTCGCCCGCCTCGAGACCCGCGGCCGCAACAAGCCGCCGGTCGGGCTGATCTTCGTGCCCTTCTTCGATGAAGGCCGGCTGGTGAACAAGCTCACGCTCGACGCCACCTGCCCGATCTCGAAAGAGACCGACTACAAGAAGTGTGCGGTGAAGGTGGTGAAGGCTTAAGGCTCGACGACAGGAGGCGCAAGCCCCGCGCCCCGCCGACCGGGGAGCCGGCCGCGGGTGCGGGTTTGCGATGACCATGAACGACAAGGTACAACCGACCGGACGTGCAGCCAGCGCACCGTCGCCGCGCCGCCGCTTCCTCAAGGATGCGGCGGGCGTTGCCGGCGGCGCGGGCCTGCTCGCGCTCGGTGCCGGGATGTACGCGAAGCAGGCGTCAGCGCTGCCGGCTGCTGCCATCCGTCCGCCCGGTGCGCTCCCCGAAGACGACTTCCTCGCGGCCTGCGTGCGCTGCGGCCTGTGCGTGCGCGACTGCCCGTACAAAACGCTGAAGCTGGCCGAACTTGGCGACAGCGTGGCCACGGGGACGCCTTACTTCGCGGCGCGCGCCATCCCCTGCGAGATGTGCGAGGACATCCCCTGCGTGGTCGCCTGCCCGACCGGTGCGCTCGATCGTTCGCTCACCGACATCGGCCAGGCGAAGATGGGGCTGGCGGTGCTCATCGACCAGGAGAACTGCCTCAACTTCCTCGGCCTGCGCTGCGACGTGTGCTATCGCGTGTGCCCCGTGATCGACAAGGCGATCACGCTCGAGCGCATCCACAACCCGCGCTCCGACCGTCACGCGATGCTGCTGCCGACGGTGCATTCCGAGTACTGCACCGGCTGCGGCAAGTGCGAGAAGGCCTGCGTGCTGCCCGGCGAGTCGGCGATCAAGGTGCTGCCGATCAAGCTTGCGCAGGGTTCGAAGGCCGAGCATTACCTGCGTGGATGGGAGGAGAAGGAAGCCGCCGGACGTTCGTTGATCGGGGATCAGGTCGAGCTGCCGGTGCGGGGTCTCGAAGACAAGGCCTACGGCGACACCCGCGTCAAACCGGGTGAGGGTCCGCAGGCGCCAGAATACAAACCGGCGCAGCTGGGCAGTGGCGGTCTCGATTCGGGGTGGAAGCCATGAGCGCGCACCCGAGCGCCAGCGCTGCGCCGGAGCGCAGGGTCCCGCCCACCAGCGTGCGCGGTGCCGCGCAGCGCGGCGTGGTGGCGCGACCAGGACGGGAGGCGGTGGAGGCCAAGGGCTGGTTGCGGGCGCACAAGTGGCTGCTGCTGCGGCGTGCGTCGCAACTCGGCATCCTGGCACTGTTCCTGGTCGGGCCGTGGCTGGGGTGGTGGATCGTCAAGGGCAACCTGTCGTCCAGTCTCACCCTCGGCGTGTTGCCGCTTACCGATCCCTTCCTCGTCGCGCAGCAGATCGTCGCCGGACACTGGCCCTACCGGGAGGCGTTGCTCGGGGCGGGGATCGTGCTGGCCTTCTACCTGCTCTTCGGCGGGCGGCTGTTCTGCGCGTGGGTGTGTCCGGTCAACCTCGTCACCGACGCCGCAACCTGGCTGCGCCGGCGGCTGGGCTTGAAGGGCGGCAAGGCACCTGCGGGCGCTACGCGCTACTGGCTGCTCGGCTTCGTGCTGGTGAGCGCCGCCGCGACCGGTGCGCTGGCATGGGAGTGGGTGAATCCGGTGTCGATGTTCCACCGCGGGCTGATCTTCGGTTTCGGCCTGGCCTGGGGCATCGTCGGTGGCATCTTCTTCTACGACCTGCTGATTGCGCCGCGCGGCTGGTGCGGCCACCTGTGTCCGCAGGGCGCCTTCTACGCGCTGCTCGGCCGTGCGGCGGTGGTGAAGGTCTCGGCGGACAAGCGCAGCGCCTGCAACGACTGCATGGACTGCTTCGCCGTGTGCCCCGAACCGCAGGTCATCCGGCCCGCGCTCAAGGGCGTGGGGCAGGACCACCCCCTCATTCTGGATGCCGACTGCACCACCTGCGGACGCTGCGTGGATGTGTGCGGCAAGGACGTTTTCCGCATTACGACCCGATTCAACAGGAGCGAGTCATGAAAGAGACCCCCACGCTTACCCGCTGCGCGGGATCGCTGCCCCCCGGGGGGGCTGTTTCATCTTGGGGCGGCCCGGCGATGAAACGACAAACCCGAAATCTGGTGCTCGCACTCGTCGCCGCAGTCGGCTTCGGTGCCATGGTGCCGCCCGCGGCGATGGCGCAGGCGGTGAAGAGCATCCGCGGTGCGGATGTGGCCGGGCCGGAGCTGCAGGTCGGAAACTTCAAGCCCATGCCCGATCAGGCGCCGATCGATCGCGATTATGTGCAGCAGCCGCCGCTGATCCCGCACAAGGTCGAGGGTTACGAGGTCACGATGAACTTCAACAAGTGCATGGACTGTCACGCCTGGAGCCGCTACAAGGAGTCCGGCGCCACCAAGGTCAGCCTGACCCACTTCAAGGATCGTGATGGCGGTGAGCTCTCCAACATCTCGCCGCGGCGCTACTTCTGCATGCAGTGCCATGTGCCCCAGACCGACGCCAAGCCGCTGGTCGGCAACAGTTTCCAGCGTGCGGAAGGCCTGCGCTGAAGCATCGACATACGGGGATCGACATGACCGACAACAACAAGAGCCTGATGCAGCGCATCCGCGGTGCCGGCTGGGGCGCCATCGTCCTGCTCGTCGCCGTGGGCGTGGTGTTCTGGGGCGGCTTCAACTGGGCCCTTGAGATGACCAACACGGAGAAGTTCTGCATTTCCTGCCACGAGATGGAGGAGAACGTCTTCAAGGAGTATCGCAACACCATCCACTACCAGAACCGCACCGGCGTGCGCGCGACCTGCCCGGACTGCCACGTGCCCAAGGAGTGGGGGCCGAAGATGATCCGCAAGATCAAGGCCTCGCGCGAGCTCTATGGCAAGGTGATGGGCACCATCAGCACGCCCGAGAAGTTCCAGGCGGAGCGCCTGCGCCTGGCGCAGAACGAGTGGAGCCGCATGAAGGCGAACAACTCGCAGGAGTGCCGCAACTGCCACAACTACGAGTACTTCGACTATTCGGTGCAGGGCCGCCGCTCCAACCAGATGCACCAGGCCGGCTTCGCCGAAGGCAAGACCTGCATCGACTGCCACAAGGGCATCGCGCACTCGCTGCCGCCGGTCGACCAGCACATCGGCGCGCCGCGCGAAGGTGTTGCCCCCGAGGTGATGCATCCGCCGATGAAGAAGGAGTGAGCTTCGGCGCCGCTGCGCGGCCGAACTTGCGGGAGCGGCTTGCGCCGCTCCCGAAGGGCGCTGCGCGGGGTTCCGCCGTGTGCCAGCGAAATTCTCCCACCGTTCCGGTTCCGATCCCGCAGCGGCTGTGTTTCAATCCGTCCCCATGCTCGAAGTCCATCGTCTCGCCTGCCTGAAGGGCGATCGCCTGCTGTTCCGCGACCTCGCCTTCCGCCTGCACGCGGGCGGCTTGCTGCGCGTGGCCGGACCGAACGGCGTGGGCAAGACCAGCCTTCTGCGCCTGGCCACCGGGCTGGCGATGGCCGAGGCCGGCGAGATCCTCTGGCGTGGCGAATCCATCCGCCGCGTGCGCGAGGCCTTCCATGGCGAACTGCTCTATCTCGGCCACGCCGCCGCGCTCAACGACCTGCTCAGCCCGCTCGAGAACCTGCGCTTTGCCTGCGCCGCTGCCGGCGACGCGACCGACGAAGAGGCCTGCATCGAGGCGCTGGTGCGCATCGGTCTGGCCGACCAGCTCGACCTGCCCGCGCGCGTGCTGTCGCAGGGCCAGCGCCGGCGGGTGGGCCTGGCGCGGCTGTTCCTGTCGGCCCATCGCCCGCTGTGGGTGCTCGACGAACCTTTTACCGCACTCGACGTGCACGCGGTCGCCGATCTGGCCGCAACCCTGTCCGCGCACTGCGCGGCCGGCGGCATGGTGATGCTGACCACGCACCAGGACGCGCCCTTCGCGCGCGCTCCCGAGGTGCTCGACGTGGGAGTCTTCGCGTGCTGAGCACCTTTCTCGCAGTGCTGCGCCGCGACCTGCTGCTGGCCTGGCGCGGTCGTGCCGACGTGCTGGTGACGCTGGCCTTCTTCACCATCGTGGTATGCCTGTTTCCGTTCGGCGTCGGCGCCGAACCCAACCAGCTGCGCGCGATCGCGCCTGGCGTGCTGTGGGTCGCGGCGCTGCTCGCCTGCCTGCTGTCGCTGCACCGCCTGTTCGCGCAGGACTACGTGGACGGAACTCTGGAGCAGCTTCTGCTGTCCAGCGAACCTGCTGCGTTGTGGGTGATGGCCAAGGTGCTTGCGTTCTGGCTCAGCACCGGCCTGCCGGTGGTGGCGGTGGCGCCGGCCATGGGTCTGCTGCTTGACCTGGAGCAAGGCGGCCTGCCCGTGCTGATACTAAGTTTGCTGCTCGGTACGCCGATCCTCGCGCTGCTTGGTGCGGTCGGTGCGGCGCTCACCCTGGGGCTGCGCGGCGGCGGCATGTTGCTGGCGCTGCTGGTGCTGCCGCTGTTCGTGCCGGTGCTGATCTTCGGCGCCGGGGCGGTGGAAGCCGAACTGTCCGGTACCGGCGCGGCTGCACATCTGCTGCTGCTCGGTGGCGGGCTGGCGGGGGCGCTGGCGCTGGCGCCGGTGGCGTGCGCGGCGGCCCTCAGAATTTCGACCGATTGACGACGCAGCCGCGCCGCCCGCGCGGGCGCGGCAGACCGAGAAAGCGAAACCTCGAAGCATGACGAATCCCGAACGCGGCCGCAGTCTGTTGCGGTTTGCTGCACCGCAGAATTTTTATCCCCTCGCCGGCCGCCTCGCGCCGTGGTTCGCGGCCCTCGCCGTCGTCCTCACCGCGGTCGGGCTCTGGCTGGGCTTTTTCGTCGCCCCCACCGACGCCACCCAGGGCCAGGTCTATCGGGTGATCTTCATCCACGTGCCGGCGGCCTGGATGTCGATGTTCATCTACCTCGTCATGGCCTTCTGGTCCGCGGTGGGCCTGATCATGAACACCCGGCTGTCCTTCGTGCTGAGCCAGGCGCTTGCGCCCACTGGGGCGATGTTCTGCTTCGTCGCGCTGTGGACCGGGGCGCTGTGGGGCAAGCCGACCTGGGGCGCCTACTGGGTGTGGGACGCGCGCCTGACCTCGCAGCTGCTGCTGCTTTTCCTCTATTTCGGCTTCATCGCGCTCACGCGCGCGATCGAGGACCCGCGCCGCGCCGACCGCGCGGGCGCGATCATCGCGCTGGTGGGGGCGGTCAACGTGCCGATCATCTATTTCTCGGTGCAGTGGTGGAACACCCTGCACCAGGGCGCGTCGGTGAGCCTGAACAAGGCGCCGTCGATGGCGGCCACCATGCTCGCCGGGATGCTGGTGATGGCCTTCGCGTCGTGGGCCTACACCCTTGCCGTAGTGCTGTGGCGGGTGCGGCCGATGATCCTCGAGCGCGAGCGCCACACCGAGTGGGTGGGCGCCGAGCTCGAGCGCGCCGGTGCCTTGGGTGCTCAACTTGGGGGAGGTCGCGCCTGATGCAATGGGAGAGCTGGTCCGCGTTCTGGGACATGGGCGGTGCCGCGTTTTACGTGTGGGGCAGCTATGGCCTCACGTTTGCTTTGATCGCGCTGGAACTCGTGCTCGTGTTCCAGCGTCGGAAGGACACCACCCGCAGCCTGTTGCGCTGGCGTCGCGCGGTGGGCAAGGGTGCAGGCAAGCGTAACGGCGACGGCATGATGCCCGCCATGGAGTCGGAAACATGAAAGCCCGTAGCAAACGTCTGATGCTGGTCGGCGGCGGGGTGGCCCTGCTGGTCGCCGCGGTCGCCCTGGTGCTGAGCGCCTTCCAGCAGAACCTGGTGTTCTTCCACACCCCCACCGAGATCGCCGAGGGCAAGGCGCCGGTGGGAAAGACCTTCCGCGTCGGCGGAATGGTCGAGGACGGCTCGATCCAGCGCGAGGCCGACGGCGTGACCGTGCGCTTCGCGATCACCGACACGGCCAAGGTCATCCCGGTGACTTACAAGGGCACGCTGCCCGACCTCTTCAAGGAGGGCAAGGGCGCGGTGGTGCAGGGCAAACTCGAGGGCGGCGTGTTCCACGCCACCGAGGTGCTCGCCAAGCACGACGAGAACTACATGCCCCCGGAGGCCGCACACGCGGTCGAACAGGCCCAGAAGGCCGCAACCACCCTGAGCCAGTGACATGATCCCCGAACTCGGGCATTTCGCCCTCATCCTCGCGCTGGTGTTGTCGATGGTGCAGGCGGTCGTGCCGCTGGTCGGCGCGCAGCGCAACAGCGCGGCGCTGATGGCGGTCGGCCGGCCTGCCGCTCAGGGCCAGTTCTTCTTCATCCTGTTCAGCTACGTGTGCCTGACCTGGGCCTTCATCCAGAGCGATTTCTCGGTCCAGCTCGCCGCCAGCAACTCGCACAGCGAAACGCCGCTGATGTACAAGATCACCGGCGTGTGGGGCAACCACGAAGGCTCGCTGCTGCTGTGGGCGATGTCGCTGTCGCTATGGACGGTCGCAGTCACCGTGTTCTCGCGCCACCTGCCCGATGCCTTCCTCGCCCGCGTGCTCGGCGTGCTCGGACTGGTCAGCGCGGGGTTCATCTCGTTCACGCTGGTCACCTCCAACCCCTTCGAGCGCCTGCTGCCGGGCGTCGCCGAGGGCCGCGACCTCAACCCGCTGCTGCAGGACCCGGGGATGATCATCCACCCGCCGCTGCTCTACATGGGCTATGTCGGCTTCTCGGTGGCGTTCGCGTTCGCGATCGCCGCGCTGCTGTCGGGCCGGCTCGATGCAGCCTGGGCGCGCTGGTCGCGGCCGTGGACGACGGTGGCCTGGGTGTTCCTCACCGCAGGCATCGCGGTCGGCTCGGGCTGGGCCTATTACGAGCTCGGCTGGGGCGGCTGGTGGTTCTGGGATCCGGTGGAAAACGCCTCCTTCATGCCCTGGCTGCTCGGCACGGCGCTGATGCACTCGCTCGCGGTCACCGAGAAGCGCGGCGCCTTCCGCAGCTGGACCGTGCTGCTGGCGATCGGCGCCTTCTCGCTGTCCCTGCTCGGCACCTTCCTGGTGCGCTCGGGCGTCATCACCAGCGTGCATGCCTTCGCCACCGACCCCAAGCGCGGCCTCTACATCCTCGCCCTGCTGGTGATCGTGATCGGCGCCTCGCTGCTGCTGTACGCCGCACGCGCCAACAAGCTGATGGGCGGCGGCAGCTTCAGCCTGGTGTCGCGCGAGACGTCCCTGCTCGCCAACAACGTGCTGCTCACCGTGGCCTCGGCCTCGGTGCTGCTCGGCACGCTGTATCCGCTGTTCCTCGATGCCCTCAACCTCGGCAAGATCTCGGTCGGCCCGCCCTACTTCGAGGCGGTGTTCGTGCCGCTGATGACGCCGGTGGTGGTGCTGATGATGTTCGGCCCCTTCCTGCGCTGGAAGGACGACGACCTGCTCGCCGAGGTGCGCAGGGTGGCGCCGATCTTTGTCGCCAGCGTGGCGATCGGCGTGGGCAGCGCGTGGGCGGTTGATCACCTGACCTGGCGCACTGTGCTCGGCCTGTCGCTCGCCGCCTGGGTGGTGCTCGCCAGCCTGCGCCTGCTCGCCCGCCGCCTCGGCGAGCGCGCCGGCGCCGCGGCCGGTTCGCGACTGCGCTCGATCACCGCGTCGTGGTGGGGCATGTGGCTCGCCCACCTCGGCATCGGCATCTTCATCATCGGGGTCACCATGGTGGGCAGCCTGGACCGCCACCTCGACGTCAGGATGAAGGAAGGCCAGCGCGCCGAACTCGCTGGCTACACCTTCGTGTTCCGCGGCGCGGTCGATGCCGACGGCCCCAATTACGACGCCGCGCGCGGCAACATCGAACTCGTCCGCGACGGCCGCGTGCTCGGCGTGCTCGACCCCGAAAAGCGCGTCTACCGCGCGCAGGGCATGCCGATGACCGAGGCCGCGCTCGACATTGGCGTGTTCCGCGACGTCTATGTGTCGCTCGGCGAGCAGCTCGAGGATGGCTCCTGGATCGTCAGCCTTTACTACAAGCCCTTCATCAGCTGGATCTGGGCAGGCTGCGTGCTGATGGGCCTGGGCGGCATCTTTGCCGCCGCCGACCGCCGCTACCGCCGCCTGGCCGCACGCGATGCCGCCGCCGCGGTGGGCGGTCGTGTCGGCGCCGCCGCCTGAGTTCGTTAGGACAACCATGAAAGCCAAGTTTCTCGTACCGCTGCTGCTATTCTTCGGCCTCGCCGGCTTCCTCGCCTTCGGCCTCACCCTCAACCCGCGCGAGGTGCCGTCGCCGCTGATCGACAAGCCGGCGCCGAACTTCCGCCTCGCCCGCCTCGACCAGCCCGACAAGACCTTTGCGCTGGAAGAGATGCGCGGCGAGGTCTGGTTGCTCAATGTGTGGGCGTCGTGGTGCGTGGCCTGCCGCCAGGAGCACCCTTTGCTGGTGCGCATGGCCGAGCAGAAGCTGGTGCCGGTGGTCGGCCTCAACTACAAGGAAGTGCGTGGGGACGGCGCGATCAGCGTGCGCGGCATGGCGCTCGAGGCCGAGACCGCGATGGCGGTCGAGCGCGGACAGCGCTGGCTCAAGGAGCACGGTGATCCCTATCTGCTGTCGGTGATGGACATCGACGGCCGCATCGGCATCGACTTTGGCGTGTATGGCGTGCCGGAGACCTTCCTGATCGATCGTGAGGGCCGCATCCGTTACAAGCATATCGGCCCGATCACCCCCGAGTCGCTGCAGGGCCAGATCATGCCCAAGGTCGAGGAGCTGCGCCGTGCCGGCTGATCCAAGGTCCTCGCTGCCCGTGCGCCGGAGCCTCGCCGCCGGGGCGCTCGCACTCCTGCTGGCGGCGCCCTTGCATGCAGCGACCGCTGGCGGGGCCCCGGCGGGTATCCCCGCGGCGACCGATGCGGGCGTCGCCCCCGCCCTGGCTGCCGATCCGCAGCTCGAAGCCGACATGATGGAGCTGTCGCACAAGCTGCGCTGCCTCGTCTGCCAGAACCAGTCGATTGCCGAATCCAATGCGCCGCTCGCGGTTGACCTGCGCAACCAGGTGCGCGAGCAGCTTGCCGCCGGCAAGGACAAGGACGACGTGATCGACTATCTGGTCGAACGTTATGGCGACTTCGTGCTCTACGAGCCGCCCTTCAAGGCCACCACCCTGTTGTTGTGGCTCGGCCCGCTCGCGCTGCTGCTCGGTGGAGCCGGCTGGCTGGGCTGGCGCCTGCGCCGGCGCAGCGTCGAGGTGGACGCTGAGCGGGCGCTCAGCGTCACAGACCGCGAGCGCGCCCGCACGCTGCTCGCCGGTGGCGGCGACGCCGCCCCGAATACCGCACCCCCGGAGTCCCGCAAGTGACCGCCTTTATCGTTTTCGCCGGCCTGCTCGTGGCCGGCGCGCTGCTTTTGATCCTGCCGCCGCTGCTCGGCTACGGTCGCCGCAATCAGGCACAGGTCCGCCAGAGCGCGATGGCGCTCACCGTGCTGCGTGAGCAGCTCGCCGACCTCGATGCCGAACTGGCCGAAGGCAAGATCGATGCCGCCACGCACGCGAAGAGCCGCGAAGAGCTCGAGCGCCGCGCGCTCGAAGAGGGTGAGGCTGCGGCCGAAGCCGCAGACAGCGCCGACCGGCGCCCGAACAAGCCCTGGGCGCTGGGGGCCGCCCTGGCGGTGCCGGCGCTCGCGGTCGGAACCTACCTGATGATCGGCGAGCCCGCCGCGCTCGATCCGAAGAACGTCGCAGGCCAGCAGGGCTTCACCCAGGAGCAGGTCATCGAGATGGTAGGCAGCCTGGAGAAGCACCTCGCCGCGAACCCCGACAATGCGGAGGGCTGGGCGATGCTGGCGCGCACCTACATGGTGCTGCAGGATTACCCAAAGGCGGTCGGCGCCTACGAGCGCCTCGACAAGCTGGTGCCGAACAACGCCGACGTGCTCGCCGACTGGGCCGACGTGGTCGCTGCGCTGCGCGGCAAGGTGGCGGGCGACGCCGAAGCGCTGGTGCTGCGCGCGCTGCAGGCGGAGCCGAAGCACCCGAAGGCGCTCGCGCTCGCGGGCACCGCCGCTTACCAGCGTGACGACTTCGCAGCGGCGGCGGGCCACTGGGAGCAGATCCTTGCCCAGATTCCGCCCGGCGACGACGTCGCCCGCGGCGTGCGCGCGAGCGTCAACCAGGCGCGCGCCAAGGCTGGCATGGCGCCGCTCGCGGCCGCGGAAGGCTTGGCGTCGCCCGCCCCCGCGTCCGCGTCGCCGCTCAAGGTCGCTGGTCGCCTGCAGGTGGACGGCGCGCTCGCCGCCCGGGTCGGTGCCGATGATCCAGTGTTCGTGTTCGTGCGCGGTGAGGCCGGCGGCCCGCCGCTGGCGGCGCTGCGCTTCAAGGGCAGCGAGCTGCCGGTGGACTTCAGCTTCGACGGTGCGACCCTGATGATGGGCGACGCGGCAGTGCCCGAGCGCATCGTGGTCGCGGCGCGCGTGTCCAAGGGCGGCGACGCGACCGCCCGCCCCGGCGACCTCGAAGGCGCCAGTACGCCGGTGACGCCCGACGCCGCCGGCATCACGGTGACGATCGAGCGGGTCAGGGAATAAGGCGCGCGCGCCTCACCCTTCCCGATACTCGACGCTCACCCGCTTCACATTGCACAGCAGCTCGTAGCTGATCGTGCCGGCGGCCTGCGCAATACGGTTCACCGGCACCGCGCGCCCCCACAGCTCGACCGGGCTGCCGATGCCGGCGGCCGCTAGTCCGCTGAGGTCCACGGTGAGCATGTCCATCGACACGCGGCCGATCAGGCGCGTCATCGTGCCCCCCACCGCTGCCGGCGTGCCGTCGGGCACCACCCGCGGATAGCCGTCGGCGTAGCCCAGCGCGACCAAGCCGACACGTGTCGGGCGTTCGGCGACGAAGCGCCCCCCGTAGCCGAGGGCCTCGCCGGGCGCGATTTCGCGCACCGCCATCACTGCACTCTCCAGCGTCATCACCGGCTGCAGGCCGTTGCCCTCGGCGGGCAGCGGATCGGCACCGTAGAGCAGGATCCCGGGACGCGCCCAGTCGCGGCGGGCTTGCGGCCAGGCGAGGATGGCGGCCGAGTTGGCCACGCTGCGCGCGCCAGGCAGCCCCGCGGTGGCGGCGTCGAAGCGGCGCAGCTGCGTGCGCGTCGTCTCCACGTCCGGTTCGTCGGCGCGCGCGAAGTGCGTCATCATCGTGATCTCGCCGACCTTGCCGCTGGCCTGCAGGCGCTGCCAGGCGTCTGCCACCGCCTCGGGCAGGAAGCCGGCGCGGTTCATGCCGGTGTTGATCTTCAGCCACACCTTCACCGGGGCGGTGAGCGGGGTGCGCTCCAGCATGCGCAGCTGCTCCTCGTGGTGGATCACCATCCACAGGTCGTAGCGGTCGACCGCGCCGAGCTCATCAGCGCCGAACACGCCCTCCAGCAACAGGATGGGCGCGGTAATCCCGGCTGCGCGTAGTTCCAGCGCCTCACCGAGGAAGGCCACCGCGAAGCCGTCCGCGTCGTGCGCGAGCGCCTGTGCGCAACGCACCGCGCCGTGGCCGTAGGCGTTGGCCTTGACCACCGCCAGCGCCCGTCCGCCGTGACGCTCACGGGCGAGGCGATAGTTGTGGCGCAGGGCGGTGAGGTCAATGAGGGCGCGGGAGGGGCGCATGGCGAGGAACGCAAGAGGTGTAAAGGCAAAATGGTGCGCGGATTCCGCCGCCGCCGCAACGTGGGCGGCGCCGGAGCGGTCGCCGCCACGTCGATTTCACGCCCCCCACACAGGCCTCCCCCGTGTAGGAGCGCCGGCAGGCGCGAACCGGACCGTGCAGGAACCCCGGCAGGCGCGAACCGGGCTGCCGGGGTGGGGAGGTGATCCCCGGGCTGTGGCGGCCGTATTCGAGCGCCGGTGTTCGTGCCGTCTGGTTCGAGCGCTGTGTTCGCGCCTGCCGGCGCTCCTGCCTGAGGAGCGTCGGCAGGCGTTGCTCAGGCGGTGCCGAGCGGATGCTGGCGGGCGCCCGCGACCGGTGCGCTGGGGCGCTCGGCGCCATAGCGCGCGAGGCCGAGGTCGTCGTGGCGGATCGCTGGCTGGCGACTGGTCACCAGGTCGGCGACAAGTTCGCCAGCGCCGCAGGACATCGTCCACCCGAGAGTGCCGTGGCCGGTGTTGAGGAAGAGCTCGGGGTAGGGGGTGGCGCCGATGATCGGGGTCGAGTCGGGCGTCATCGGACGCAAGCCGGTCCAGAACTCGGCGCCGGCGACGTCGCCGCTATCGGGGAAGAGGTCGTTCACCACCATTTCCAGGGTCTCGCGCCGGCGCGGGTTCAGGCGCAGGTCGAAGCCGCCGAGCTCGGCCATGCCGCCGACACGGATGCGGTCGTCGAAGCGGGTGACCGCAACCTTGTAGGTCTCGTCGAGCACGGTGGAGACCGGCGCGCGCGCGGCATCGCGCAGCGGCACGGTCAGCGAGTAGCCCTTCACCGGATACACCGGCAGGTGGAGGCCGAGGCTGCCGGCGAGCGCGCGTGAGTAGCTGCCGAAGGCGAGCACGTAGCGGTCGGCGCTGAGCAGCTCGTCCGCGTGCCCCGCGCGGGCGATGCGCACACCCTGGATGTGCCCGCCGCGGCGGACAAGCTCGCGCACCTCGGTACCGAAGCGGAACTCGACCCCAAGCTGCTGCGCCATCCCGGCCAGGCGGGCGGTGAACATCTCGCAATCGCCAGTCTCGTCGTTGGGCAGACGCAGGCCGCCGGCGAGCTTGCCGGCGCGGTGTGCGAGCGCCGGTTCGGCGCGCGCGAGCTCGTCACCGCTCAGCAGTTCGTAGGGCACACCGCATTCGTCCAGCACCGCGATGTCGCGTGCGGCGGCGTCGAGCTGGGCCTGAGTGCGGAACAACTGCAGGGTGCCGAGGCTGCGCTCCTGGTAGGCGATGCCGGTGTCGGCGCGCAGGGTGCGCAGGCAGTCGCGGGCGTACTCGGAGACGCGCATCATGCGCTCCTTGTTCACCGCGTAGCGTGCGCTCGAGCAGTTGGCGAGCATCTGCGCCATCCAGCGCAACTGATACAGGCTGCCGTCGGCGCGGATGGCGAGCGGGGCGTGGCGCTGGAACAGCCACTTCAGCGCCTTGAGCGGGATGCCGGGCGCAGCCCAGGGCGTCGAGTAGCCGGGCGAGACCTGGCCGGCGTTAGCGTAGCTGGTCTCGAGCGCGGCACCCGGCTGGCGGTCGATCACGGTGACGCGTGCGCCGCGCCGGGCCAGATACCAGGCGGTGGTGGTGCCGATCACGCCGCTGCCGAGTACGATCACGTTCATCTCGTGTCTCCTGCCTTCATGGGATGGAATGACGGCAGTTTATGGGCTCTTTCACAGTGATATTCACCAATATTAAATCTATAATTGGTGGAAACCACTAATACAAACGGCCTTCTACCGGCGAATCAGTGAAATGCGCGAACTCGACCGCACCGACCTGAAAATCCTCGATTTGTTGCAGAAGAACGGCCGCCTGTCGATGACCGAGCTCGCCCATCAGGTCGGCCTGTCGGCGACGCCGTGCACCGAGCGCGTGCGGCGGATGGAGCGCGTAGGTGTGATCACCGGCTACCACGCTCGCGTCGATCCGCGGGCGCTCGGTCGCCCGCTGCTGGTGTTCGTCGAGCTCAAGCTCGCCGCCAAGTCGAACGACGCCTTCGAGCGTGTGAAGAAGGAGCTTTCCTTTGTCCCCGAGGTCATGGAGTGCCATCTCGTCTCGGGCGACTTCGACTACCTGATCAAGGCGCGCATCTCTGAAATGAGCGACTACCGGCGCCTCCTCGGCAACATCCTGCTCAAGCTGCCGTCGGCGACCGAGTCGCGCAGCTACGTGGTGATGGAGGAGGTGAAGGAAAGCCTGTATCTGCCGCCGCAGCCGTGAGCCGGCCACAGGTTTTGTAGTTCGAACGAGGGAGGCCGAACATGAGCGCCGCACCGCCGCCATCGATCCGTGCCCTCGAGCGGGGCATCGAAGTGTTGCGTCTGCTCGGTGCGGACGAGGGGCGCTCGCTCCGTGCCCTGCACGCGGCGACCGGCCTCGCCAAGCCGACCCTGCTGCGCATCCTGCACACGCTCGAGCGCGGAGGCCTGGTGTGGCGCTCGATCCATGACGGGGAGTGGCGACGCGCGGTGGAGTGGGGAGGCGGACCGCGTCCGGCGGCTGACCCCGGCCTGGTCACGGTCGCCGCGCCGTGCCTGGTGGCGCTGCAGCGCGCCGTGCTGTGGCCGTCCGACCTGCTCGTCTATCACGACTTCGCGATGGAGGTCGCGGAGAGCTCGCGGCGGCTCTCCGGCCTGGCGATGAATCCACGTTACCGGATCGGCTACCGGGTGGACCTGTTTCTTTCGGCGCCGGGACGGGCGTGGCTGGCCTTCTGCGATCCCGCCCAGCGTGCCGCCGTGTTCGAACATTTCCGCGTCACCCCACCGGCGAATCCGCACAGTGCCGCGGTGTTCGCGGGCGAGATCGGTGCCATCCTCGACCAGACGCGTGCGCGTGGCTATGCGGTGCGCGATCCGCGCTTCGGCGGCTCGGCCGAGGACATGAGCCGCTTCGACGACGGCCTTGATGCGATCGCGGTGCCGGTCGTGGTCGCAGGCGCGGCGTGCGGCGCGATCAACCTGGTGTGGCCGCGGCGCTACGAACTGCGCGCGAAGGTTGTCGACGCCCACCTGCACGACCTGCTTGGCTGCGCTGCCGTAATCGCGCAGGGTCTCGCGCGCCTGCGCCCTGCGTGAGGGGCGTCAGCGCGGGCGCGTCTGGCGCAGGTAACGCTCGACGGCCTCCAGGTTGCGCCGTACGCGCGGGTGACCGGGCAGCAAGGCGTCGGCGATGCGCAGCTCGCGCGCGGCCTCTTCCCAGCGCTGGCGCTGTCCCGCGAGGAGGCCGAGGGCGAAGTGCAGTTCGCCGGCGCTGGCGGCCTGCGCGAGCCCGGCGCGCAGCACGCGCTCGGCCTCGTCCTCGCGGCGGCCCTGCGCGAGCAGGCTTGCAAGCTGCAAGCGTGCATTATCGAGCGCGGGTTCGCGTTCCAGCGCACGCCGCAAGCGTCGCTCGGCGGTCGCGGGATCGCGCTGCGCGACGGCGAGCGCAGCCAGGTTGAGTTGGGCGCTCGGCATGTCGGCCATCGCCTGCTGAGCAGCGATGAAAGCGTCGAGGGCGGCGCGCAGCGGTGTGCGCACGGCGGGATCGAGTTGCGCCTCGGGCAGATCGGCGAGGCCGCGCGCGGCGGTGATCCGCAACGCACGCAGCGGATCGTCGAGCAACGCCGGCAGGTGGGCGAGGCGCTCGTGCGCCGGGCGGGCGGCGAAGGCGGCCGCAGCGCTGGTCCTCACCACAGGGTCCGGGTCGCGCAGGGTCGCGGGCGGCAGGACGGGCGCGCCCAGGGTGGCGAGGTGATCGATCGCGCTCGCGCGCACGATCGCAGCTTGTGTGGGGTCGGTGGCGAGCGTCGCCAGCGCCTCGGCGACACCTGGCGCGCCCGCACGCGCCGCGGCCAGGGTCTCGCCGTAATGGGGGGCGCGCACGCGCACGCCATGATGGCGCTCGATCGCCGCCGCTGCCCAGTGCGCGCTGCGCTCGGCGTGGCAGTCCTGGCAGGCGTTGGGGGTGCCGAGGCGTGCGCTGAGGTCGGGGCGGGGTACGCGGATCGCGTGGTCGCGGCGCGGGTGCACGACCATGTAGTTGCGGCTCGGCATGTGACACGCGACACATTGGCTGCCGGCCGTGCCTTCACCGTGGAAGTGGTGAGCGGACGAGTCGTAGTCCTTCGCCTGCAGGCCGGGAAAACGGCCGCGATCGGGCGCTGGATTGTGGCAGGCGGTGCACAGCGCATTGCCTTCGGCGCGCGGCCGGCCGCCGTGGGGATCGTGGCAGTCGGTGCAGGCGACGCCGGCCTCGTACATGCGGCTCTGGCGGTAGGAGCCGTACTCGAACACCTCGTCGAGTTGCTGACCGTCGGCGTGGTAGAGGTCGGGACGCAGCGTGTCGGGGATGAACTGGTCGAGCAGCGGGGCGCCGGCCACGGACTCCTCGACCAGCCGGGTACGGCGCGCATGGCAGCTCGCGCACTGGTCCACCTGCGCGTGCGCCGTCGTGAGGGCGCGGTTGGGCGTTGGGCTTGGACGTCGCATCCCGCCGTCGGTCCCGGCGCCGCGGCGGCGGGCGCTTTCCACATGGTCGCGACCACCGCCATGGCAGGCCTGGCAGCCGACGTTCGGTGCCGCCCAGGTGGTCGCATAGCGGTCGCCATCGTCGTCGTAGCCCTTGCGGTAGGCGGTGGTGTGGCATTCGCCGCACATCATGTTCCAGTTCTGGTAGCGCCCGCTCCAGTGCAGGGTGGCGCCGGGGGCGGCCGCCCCATCGGGCTGCAGCGAGAACCACTGCTTGCGCGTCGTATCCCAGGCGAGGGTGAAGGCCTGCAGCCGCCCGCCTTCGAGCGGCAGCAGCACCTGTTGCAGCGGGCGCACGCCGAAGACGTGGCCGACCTCAAAATCCCGCGTGTTGCCTTCGGCGTCCGCCGCGGCGACCACGAAGGCATTGCCGCGCCGGAAGAAGTGCGCCTGCGTGCCCTGGCCTTCGAAGCGTGAGCCATTGAAGTCGCCGAGCACCGTCTCCTCGGTCGCCGCCTGCATGGCGTGACGGTGCTTGGAGCCCGCCCAGGCGTCTGCCTGCTGCCGATGGCAGGACAGGCATTCGGCGTCCGCGACATGGTCGGGGCGGCTGCCCGCCTGCGGGCCGGCCGCGAGGGCGGCCGGCCCGGCGAGAAGCAGCGTGCCCGCCAGAGCGAGGAGAAGGGCACGCACGGACGCGGGAACGCGCATGCGCTTACGGCTTTGCGGCGCGCGGTGCGAGGGTGGCCTCGTACTTCAGGTCCTCGTAGTACTTTGCGCCGTTGCTGTAGCCGGGACGATTGGCGAGGTTGGGGATCTCGAGCGTGCCGGTCTCGCGCACATAGTCACGCCAGGCGATCAGCATTTCGCCGAGCTTCTGCGGGTTCTCCGCGGCGAGGTTGCGGCTTTCGGTGCGATCCTGGGCAAGGTTGTAGAGCTCCCAGTCGCCCGTGCCCCAGGGCTGGTTGGCGAACACGATCTTCCAGTCGCCCCTGCGCAGCGCCTTGCGTCCTCCCAGCTCCCAGCCCACCGTGTGTCCTGCGCTGTGCACCGCGTCCTTGCGGCCCTGCAGCACCGGGAGCATCGACGCACCGCGCAGCGGCAGTACGGTCTTGCCTTGGTACTCGGTGCCCGGATGCCGGGTGCCTGCGAGCTCGAACAAGGTCGGCGCGATGTCGGTGACGTGGGCAAAGGCACGCTTGACCGTGCCGCCCTTCACGCCGGGGCCCCAGGCGATCGCCGGTACGGCGATGCCGCCCTCGTACATGAAGGACTTGTACATGCGGAACGGCGTCGAACCCACCTGCGCCCAGCCTGGGCCGTATTCGGCGTAGGAGCCGGACTTGCCGATATGGGCAGCGCTGTTGTCCATGTCCTTGTGGATCCACTCGCGGGTACGTGCCACGTCATAGACCGAGTTGCCGTCGGCGCCATTGTCGGACAGGAAGAAGATGAAGGTGTTGTCGAGTTGACCGTTCTTCTTCAGGTAGTCGAGCATGCGGCCGATGTTGCGGTCCATGTTGTCGACCATCGCCGCGTACACCGCCATGCGCTTCGATTCCGAAGCCTTCTCCGCTGCGCTCAGGCTGTCCCACTTCGGCCACGAGGGGTGACCTTCGAAGACCGGCGTGTCGGCAGGAACCAGGCCGAGCTTCTTCATGCGTTCGAGACGTTCGCGACGCAGCGTGTCGTAGCCTTCCTTGTAGCGTTGCTCGTATTTCGCGATGTCGGCGTCGTGGGCGTGCAATGGCCAGTGCGGCGCGGTGAAGGCGAGGTAGGCGAAGAAGGGCTTGCCCGAATCCTTGTCGGCTTCGATGTAATCGATCAACTTGCTGGTGAAGAAGTCGGAGGAGAAGAAGTCCTTCGGCAATGTGACTTCCTTGCCGTTCTCCCGATAGATGGCCTTGGGTGCCTTGGCCGGGTCGACGGCGACGATGCCGGCACCGTCGCTCCAGTGGCTGGAGCCGCCGTGGACCAGCGCGTACGAGCGATCGAAGCCGCGCGTGGCCGGGCTGTACTGCTCGGGCACGCCAAGGTGCCACTTGCCGGTCATCAGGGTGCGATAGCCAGCGTCCCTGAGCACCTGCGCCATCGGGACCACGCGCTCGTTGAGATAACCCTCGTAGCCGGGCTTGCCGCGCTGTTCGGGCAGCATCAGCTCGCTCATGTCGCCGAAACCGACGAGGTGGTTGTCCGAGCCCGACATCAGCATCGCGCGCGTGGGCGAGCAGAACGGCGAGGCATAGAACTGGGTCATCTTGACCCCGGTGTCGGCGAGGGTGTCGAGGTTGGGGGTGGCGATTTCGCTGCCGTAGCTGCCGAGATCGGTGTAGCCGAGATCGTCGGCCATGATCAGCAGGATGTTGGGGCGGTCCGGCTTGGCTGGGGGGGCGGCGTGGCTGGCGTGGATGCCAATGGCGAGCGAAGCCACCGGAACCAGCAGTGTCGAGAGCGCTGCTTTCATTTCTTGTCTCCTTTGATAAGCCCTGCTTTGGACAGGTTCAAAGAATTTAATGGAAATCTCGAGAAACGCGGCGATATTTCAGAGCGTTCCGCAGAGCGGAACGCTCTGCGGGACTGCCGCCACCGGCGAGGGGGTGACCCGGGAATTGCGTGCTGCACAAAAGCAGACAGCCCCGGTGGTGAGCCGGGGCTGTCGGGCAGAATCGCGTGGAGCGGGTGAAGGGAACAGCACCCGTTCGCTAACTCGTTTATTACGAACGTCTTTTCCGATCCAAGCGTCACGGAATGGACTCGATTGTGGACTCAAGTCTTCGGTCTGGTCAACGCAGGCCGTTGCGGTTGATCCAGAGTGAGCCATGCACATCCACCCGAAGCCACAGCGCGTCGGATTTCATCCGGAAGTCCATCGTAGTACTGGCAAACCACAGGCGGCAACGGACAGGTGAACTGCGTCCTCAAAGGCCTGGCTCATCATGGGCCGGTACGGCCCCGTCTTTCACCCGCTCGATGAACCGCTTCATGGGCTCCGTGGGTTCGCCTTTGCGGCGCAGCAGGTAGGTAGAGAGCATCGGTGGGGTGCCGGCCAGGGGACGAATGGAGATGTCCGGGCGCTGTAGCGTCTGCACTTGCGAGGCGATGGCGAAGCCGATGCCGTATCCGGCGCCGACCAGGGTCAGCATCACGCCCAGGGTGGTCACTTCATCGACCACCCTGGGCGGCGTCTTTGCGTTCTGCAGCATCGTTTGAATCTGATGGTGGCAGCCCGATCCCGATTCGGGATGACACAGAACCAGCGGGAATTTCAACGCTTCGACCAGCGGCACTTGCACGTGCGCCAGCAAGGGATGGCGTGCGGGCACGATCACCGCCAGC